>WNFD01006477.1_pt1 | contig 11717 bp, 9 predicted proteins | sample 5400491 | NCBI WGS metagenome assembly WNFD01 (sample SAMN13153343, study PRJNA577476) | soil metagenome | isolation source: 120 cm saprolite under Douglas fir tree site 2 hole 2 replicate 2 | place: USA:California | collected 2015-04-18 | reverse complement strand
GTGCGGTTCGGTGTGCTGACGGCCTTGAGCGAGATGCCGATCTGGGCCGCATAATAGGCACCTGCGAAAAAGCATATTGGTAGAACACAACGGAGAGGATTGCCTGGGGCATACACCAATACGAGATGATTTGGTCTTGAGACTTGGTCTCGTGTGCGCGCTGCAGATATGGAGTAATCAACTTGAGGTCGGGAGGGATCGGTGGTAGACCAAGGTAAGACATCTTGGACCCAACAAGGTCGCTTGGGGGAGAGTATACTATCTTTCGTTTCAACTTCGAAGGTTGAAGCCACACATATATAACTGCGGAGACGTAGCGTGTTTTGCGTATTGACGTGGCCGAAAACGCCAAGGGAACTTGGCCTACCGGGTACTGTAGTAAGGCCCCCTAGTATGCCAGTGGTCTCATCTCTTCGTTGCTCACTCTACTACTACACACCACCTTCCTCAAGGGAGATTTCATTACCCAGTCAAACCTCGTCCTTCTATCATTCTCACCCTGTCCATCACAGATCCTGGCACCGGTGCCGTGTTCGACTTGAGCTTTCTTGGCCCCATCAACAACCTTGGCTTGGCGGTGTGGCCGTAGAACGGTTTGATCCGACGTAGACCCGTATCTCCGAGCCCAAAAGACGTATTGATGGCCGACTGCTCCTGCGAGTGAGACAGAAGTTCTGCAATCGAGGGGAAGTCGCTGAGAACACACTAATGTGCGACGAAGAGAATCAGGTCCGCACCCCGTATTTCTGGCTCGCGATTACGCTCAGAAGAATCCTCGACCGAGGAGGGTAGCTCCACAGCTCGCTTGCTTGACCATGGCTCTCTGGGGGATTCTTCACTGTGGGTATGTACCTGTCGGAACTTCTCTTTGACGCGCCGCGAAAATGGGGACTCGTAGTTGCGGAAGTCACGCCTGCCATCACCATTTACGTTTTGATTTCTAACGCCTTCCTGCAGTTTGACTTGTCCCAAACGCGAAAACTCGGGGGTCTCAGTAATCACCAAAGCTCCGGCACGTGCCCGCTGAAGCGATGGGACGGGAGAGACGATGCAACGTCCGAGGCTACTTTGATAGGTGGCTGACGATGTCCGACCGCCGTTGTTCATAGAACGTTCAGATACAGCACCACCGCTTGCATGAGGGTCCGGGCTTGTGTCTTCTTCCTCGTGTATTGACGATCTGGCGCTACTCAGAGCATGACGCTGAAATGGCCGTTGCCCCCGATTCATTCTCGAGAGTTGCGCCTCAATGGCCTGCGCAAGCAGGTGCTGGTTCTGCGCGGTGTCCACGCGTATCGGAAACTCGTCTACCACGGGGGACGTTTCGTCAGAAGCATACGCGCGCATTTGCGATCCGTCACAGGAGGCAGTACTCTGGGCGCTTGGTGTTGAGTGGTAGTGCGGCAATATTTCCTGCAACCGGAGTCAGAACGAAATCGCCTAACACTGAGATCGAGTCGTAGAGAGGATAGATGATCATATTTGTATTACAGATGCTGTCGATGTATATTGTCATCACTTACCGTGCTATCCTGAGGGTGTTCAAGCGACGGTGGTCTCGTCCTGTACGGAGGTGGCGAATCTCCGAGATGTTCAGAATCGCCGTTCCGAAGATGGAATGCGAGTCCGTGGACCACACCTGGCTCTCCGGTGGGGGTAACCGTAGGCATGTTCGGGAGACGGTTCAAGGAGGTCGGAGAATCCACAGATAACATTGACAAAATGCGGATGGGTAGCGTGACGGACAAATGCGAAGTCAATCCTAGCGTGCCCGCAGAAGCGTAGATGGTAATACGGATGGCGTGATCGACGGCGAGGAGTGCAGTGCGTGCGATTGATAGCGCACCAGGCTGAAGGCATTTGTCGCTGACATGAGCCAACTTGTCTGCAGTCGATGTCAGACTGTGGACATACTGGTATCAGAATACTGTGCGTGAATCCTGTCCTCTCTTGCGGACTGACGCCTCCCCACCAACCCTTGGAGCTAGCGCATGTTCTTGTCGTACGTTCAGCCATCTCGAGCCGGTTCTCGGCAATCGCGTCTACGAATGCCTTGGTTTGGTACTTAGTAGAGACATGATCGTGTTCGTCCCTGCGGGTTCCTTTCCCTGACTGAGGTCTGTACACTGTAGTCGTACGGACAAGGGTGAGGCGTAGCGAGCGCACAGTCTTGTGCGTGTCGTTCAAGATTTGTACATGCACGTGGCAGTGTTGTCCTGAAAGGTAGGATGGGCGAGGGACTCGAGCAGACAGCTTCAATTTTCTACGTGAGCTGCCTTGGGAGAGCGTCATTGCTGCCGTGGAAACCAGGGGACGGGTGGAAGGGACAAGCACATCATGGATAGATAGAGAAGGCCAGATCGAACATGCGCGGTAAAAATGGGCTAAGGAAAGTTGATTTGTATCCGGGTCCTTTATATTGACTGAACTGAATCACATTATCAACTTTGATTCGGATGATACGTGACGTGAGCGTACGCCATGATGATATAGCGCACCGATACTCCACCGCGAACGTCGAGAACACCCTTCGGCTTGCCAAAGCAGGAATCTTCTGGTAGCATCATTTCGAATGGAAGCACATGTATGCCCCCTCGCGCTTCTCGATAGCCTTCTTCGTCGCCATATTCAGGGCTTTCAGAGAAAATCTGCTCGCCAGCATAGCTAATCTCATCGAATCGGCAGGAGTAATGAAAGAAAACGTGGAAAGTTGAACTATCTGTCAAGCACTCGTAGCCGATGACGCGTAACTTGTTGTTTGCCAAGCGCACCGGAAATTTTGCGTTACGCACGTGAACGATGAGTTGTCCGGAGATGATTTGTCCTTGAACAAAAGTGTCCCCAGTTAGCCGAAGATTCAACCCGACGCATGGTCTAGGCTTGGCTCGTTCGAGTGTAGTCATGTTGATGGGGCTGTGTGCAGTGGTTGGGCTGTCCGCCATTATGTGTGAAGGGGGTTTCTGACTGCGAGGTCGGACAGTAGCTCCGGCTTTCAACTTTCCGTCCTTGTCTCCGAGAAGACATACAAGCTCCGGTGGGGCCTGAGATGGCAGGGAGAGTGAAGAGATGATGCTGGGCTGTCGTTGAAGATGTTCCCCGATGTCGTCCTGTGAAAACTGAAAGAACCCAGACTGGCCACCGTATGCACGAAACGTATCAAAGGTGGCATTCGAAACGAGGGTGCAAGAGGAGGTATCTAGTCGCGGATCCTGGAGACGCGACGGAGCCAACTTGAAATTTCGCAACTCCTCAGCTGGTTGGTTGCATTATCAATAACTAGCTCTCTGGCAGCAGTGACACGCTTACGGTGAGAGGGAGTCACTTGGGACTGAAGAGTCCTATCGAGTACGTTGGCCATTCTGATTTTCCAAATGATTTGAAAATGCGGTTGTTTTCGAGGGAGGCTCAGCCTGAGTGAGCATGTCAAGGTTGAGCTTTGATCCAACGTCCAGACAAATTCGAATCGGGACGACACGGTAGACACGGCATCGTAAGGGATTGCTTCATATGGGACGTGGAACCGACTTGTATGCGGATATATCCTCAGCGAGAGCTGAAGTGGTGTTGCGTGAAATGGTGTTGCGTGAAACTTTGAAAATGATGGTGTTTACTGTTCCGGGCCGTGATGCACCCTGTGCTTGTCAGTGGTATTCTAGCATGTCAGAGAACATAGCAAGGGTATATACGAATACTTCCCGGCGCGCAAATCGCAAGCAGCTGGTTGATAACAAACCTGTCTACAGGAGTGTTTTGGGCAATCCCTTTCTTGTTGATTGGTGAGAATACACGTCCCTTCCCTGATGAATCTCTGTGACCAGCATCGTCTGTTGGAAGGCCCATCATATCTCCGGGCCTGCAACAAAGCATCTTAATTCAGTTAATAGCTCTGTTCGATGGGGTGGCCGCGCATTATCAATCAGTTCGAGACACGCGGAAGAAGAGGCGCGCCGCTACCAGCTCGTCTCATAAGCAAGGAGGAAGCTGCGTTAGCGAGTCAAACCAAGCATTGGTGTCCGCTCCACCTATTCTCCCGCACATAACGGTTGGGATCAATGAAGTGACGAAGGCTTTGGAAACGGAGGTCCGGTCAAGCCGTCAGACCGTCGTTACCCCCACCACGGCTGCCGGTGAGACGCAGGCTTTAACAAGTGTTATTTTCATTTGCCACGTGGACTTGGACACTCCCGCTCTTGTAGCCCACCTTCCTCAGTTGGTTGCGTTGTGTAATTCAACGAGGTCCGAAAATCACAAGATCAAAGTCGTTCAACTGCCCGCTGGCGCGCAGAGTTCCCTTGCTGACGCTCTGGGTTACTTAAAACGCGTTTCGGTGATATCTCTCGATGTATGTCCTCGTCGGTTGTTATCATGACTACTGACATCACCCGCAGAATTTGGCCCCTGGACTAGGTCAATTGGAGCCTCTTCTTGCCGTTGTGCCTGATCCTCCCGCGTCCTGGATGACATCCATTCGAGGAGTTGCTTTAGAGCCCTCTCATGTCAAACAACTCCTCACAACAGCTCCGAAGGATATGAAGGCCGCGAAGGAACGGAGGGCGAAAGGGCGTGCCGCGGCGAAGGAGAGGCACAAGGCGACTCGGACGTCTTCAAGTTCGCTACCGCATGGGGATGCCGGGACATAAGATATATCGACACCTATCATACACGACCACAGGTACCTTGGCAGAGTCATAAATGATTAGAAACCAAATGCTCATCTCTACCGACGTTGTGCTGAGCGCTCAGAGAGCTTAATCGTGCAAAATAAAGCAATACCGTATCCGGCTATATTAGACCGTCACTACGTCGGTTATCAACCTTGAGAGAGACCAACATCTAGCCTATCCAACGAGCATGTTCATTGCAATCATAGGTACAAGGCTCTCGGGTAAAACTACTGTAGAGACGTATCTCACCGACAAAGGATTTGTACCTGTGAAGATTATTCCCCAAACATCAGGACATAGAGACAGAGCTCAAAGGCGTGGCGTGGTGCCAGTGAGTCTGAGTTGGCGTCGTGCGTGATCGCTATTTCGTCTAAGCTGTTCACTTTCTTCTAGCCACTTCCAAGGGATCACGGTCATCTCGTTTCTTTTATAGACACAGACGACAAAAGTTCCAACACCGTTGTGGACGCTGCCTCTCGCGATCTTCTCGATGGGGACACCGCAGAGAGAGGCAAAGTAGCTTCGAATTCCTTCTTAACCTTGGACTCCGCCGCACCCTCGCCGATATCTCCTAGGCTTCTGAGAGGTTCCAGTCTTTCTGAACAGTCACTATGTTTTCCATCTGCAGAAGAACTTCTTGACCATGTTACTCGGAATTGGCGCCAGAACTTCGTGACGCAGGACTTGCGAACGGAGCAGATGATTGAAATGTTCACCAAGCGCCCCTTTTTCATGCTTATTAGCATTGATGGGCCAATATCCAATAGATTTCGCCGCGCTAATAAGTTCGTACCCTTATCTTTATGCAATACGTTGCGTCACACATTTCTTCACTGAAGCCATCGGGCAGGGGTGTCTCTCGACGCTTTTATAATAGCCAATGACGCTGATGTTTATGGTCGGAGGAGCGGCTTTCATGGTCAGAATGAATTCACCGAGAATGGCCAAGTCGAATACCCGTCACCCCTCCACAGCCTCCAAAAATATGCCACTTTGCACCTGGTCAACAATTTCGATACCGTTATAGCTTTACATTCACACTTGGACGCGATAAACCTCTTGGACGCGGATCGTCTGAGACCCAGTTGGGACTCCTACTTCATGGTAGGGCTATCTTGGTACCCTTCAACTCAATCCTGGGAGATGACGCATCAATTCAGACTTTGGCTTCCCTTGCCTCCATGAGATCCAACTGTATGAAACGTCGCGTCGGCGCTGTCCTAGTACGTGACAAGCGAATAATTGCTACCGGGTATGTATATATCCGTTCTGCCTGCCAATCTCTATTTACCGTCCTTGCGTTCAGTTATAATGGGACCCCTCTCGGTCTTGCGAATTGTAACGAAGGCGGGTGTGCACTTTGCAATGGTGTGAATGAACGTGAAAGTTGCCTGTGCCTTCATGCTGAAGAAAATGCGTTACTCGAAGCTGGACGAGAGCGGGTCAGTGGGGCTACTCTATATTGTAACACGTCAGTACAAAGGTTTCTGCTTCGATTTCTTGCTGAGTGAGATTAATATTGCAGGTGTCCATGTCTTACCTGTACCGTGAAGATTGTGCAAACAGGCGTCAAGGAGGTGGTATACAACCTAAGCTATAAAGTGTAAGCATCTTTTAGAAGTGATACTCGTCCACTAACGACAGTTGTAGCGATGATGCATCGGCAAAAATTTTCCAAGATGCTGGCGTGGTACTCAGAAGACACAGGCAGACTTTATAATTCGATTACGACCGCTTATGGTAAGCGTCATATATGGCCCGGGGCAACTATATCCACAAAATATGTAACACTGTTCGTTACTACAGCTGCTTCAATATAACGTCTAAATTGTCCTTGATATCCCACTCCTTCTGCAGAAATGACGTCGGACTATCACCGGTAACTGTCGTGGAAAAGAGCACCAGCCACACTGTGTCTGCATTTTTCTTCCCAGCGGCAACAAATAATTCGGTTGCGCATGTTTGGAGTTCCGGGTGGGTTTGGTTATGCAGAAAGCGCCGGAAATACACAAGCATTTCCCATGCAAGCGTGTCGTTTACTTGCACTCCTTTCATCGATGCTGTCATGGTCTTGAGCATAGACCGATATAACCTATGTGACTGAGTGTACGCTGACTCCGTCCCAACAGACCCTGGCCCTCGCCGAGCCAACGCACTTTTCGAGTCTGCGATCTCGAGCTTTTGAAGCATTGTTCTGAAGCGCGGCCAGACATCGTCCCAGACCTTTCGATACATGAAAGAGCCCACGTGCATTGACAAGGCCTCTACGAGGCCTGTAGCAGCAGTGACGACGAAAGGCTCGGGATCGGAAAGCCTATTAAGGATGAATGGCCACGCCTGGTGTATGGACGTCAGCAGGGCTGACTCCGGCAAAACCGGCACTGCTGACGATAGGAGGGCAAGAATCTTAGCACGAATGGTTGCAGACTCATGGGTTAGAAAGTAGATTGTCCTCAACACGATTTGTTTCGACAATGCCTGTATTGGTGTAACCTGAGCTGGGTTGGGGTCGCTTTGCTTCTGACTATCGTCCGGGCTCGGTCCCTTGGGGGCGGTTGCATCCGTGTCCCCCCATGGACGCCGTGGTGCCGGGCCATATTCAGTTGAATCTTCTTCCAGAATTTCAGTATCATTCCTAGATGCGAACCAGCTTTCGAAACCATCCATGCGCGTGCTGTCTGGAGTGATTGCGATCACATGTCCGGTGTCTTCGCGAACAACGTGCGAATCTTCATCGGCCTCGACGACCTTGACAACCTCTAGTAGGACCTCGGTTAATCCGTCGACGACAATGTCGTATCCGTGGTATTCATCCAATCTGTCGAAACATTCTTCGACGATATCGGACGCCTTTTGAATGACCTCAGGGCCAACGAGCCGTACGACAACTAGAAGGACCTGAATGGCATCAATATCCAATCGTTGCCGACTGAGCCGGCGCGAGACAGCATCGAGAACGTAGTCGAAGTTGGAAAGGAGTAAGTTGGCAGGCGAAGCGTATGAGAGACAGGAAGTGACAATGTTCAGAGCGGTAAAACCAGAATAAGATAGTTGTGACACGGGCGAGATAATGGACTGTAGGATGGGATACAGCGTGTAAAGGAGGGTTGACATAAGCCGCGCCTGCAGGACTCTTGCTGATACAGACAATAGCTGCAAAGCGACCATGCTATGGAGTATAAGCTTGGACTTTTTCTGTGGGGGTTTAACGGATGTGCCACGGCCAATGTGCAGGGATTCATCCAGAACAACAATTCCCTGCACATGTTCGATGATAGGCATAGTATCCGTCCCATCTTCCTGGGAGGTACCGAACGATTCGAAATCTGGATCGGCCTCTTCCCAAAGCTCCGCAATGCTTCTTGAAAGATCCCGCGCCGCTTTGTGGAGTCGATTTGAGCGTCTGGAGATAGGGTCGACTTCGGAAATGTTCGCGGAGACACCCGCGATTCCTTCCAGCAGACGGCAGCCTAACCAAAGCGCTGCCACGCCTCTATCGTCCTTCCTGTTCCTACCGACCGCCGTAAACCATTCGACAGCATAAACGCAATCCTCGCCGCCAGCACTTCCCAGACCCCTGAACATTTGTTCTAGGATAACCTGAGTGTTTCGAGTTGCTACATGCTTGAGGGACACCTCTGGGAAGGTATGCTCGTACTGGTCTGTTCCTTGTTCTAGCATCAAACGTGCCACCGGGGTATCCATGACCGTCACCTGGGACATCTCGAATTCCATGACTGCAAGTAGGCGCCAACCCCATTTCTCGATTCCTCCTGTGGGACCGAATAGTTTTCCGAGGCCTCTGGAAAGAGCCGAGAGGTTCTCGGATCTAGAGGTAGCAAGGCGACAAATTGCCTCTACTTGACCAGCAAGGTGTTCAACCTTGAAATCGGCGTGTGAAAGCAGTACGCGCGGAAGGGTGGATAGTATATCTCCCGTCATCTGGAGGAGGGTTTGTAATAGTGGGTGTCGCACCTTCGAGGTTGGATCAGTAAGTCGGATCAAGGAGTTATACGCCTGTGACGATACAGAGTCGTATGTCGATCGGGAGAGCAAGAGCAAGAGTGAAGAAAGGAGAGGTCGACAGGATGGTAGTGTGAGGGAAGCAAATTCTATGAGGGACGACGATAAGGAAGATAGGGCTATGAGGGCCGTCGTTGTGGGGTGCGATACAAGCGGCGTCAACGTTTTGAGGGCCATCAAAAGTTGGGAAGACGTCGCTTTCAGCCAGGCATGGGTACGCTCAACGTTGGGCCCTTTTCCAGGCGTCACCTCGCGTTCGGCTGTCCCTTCAGCGACCGCGATGAGATCATCGAGATCTGTGACTTCGCGGACTAATCCTTCCCTAACGCATATGTCATCACCCACTGATTTCAGTATCGCCGTCTGCATGACAGACAGAGCTAGCGAAACGATTTCTCCGTTAGCCCAAGTTTTCGAAGTTGGAGAGCCCAGGGCAATTCTGCTCATGGTACTAACGACTCCGGGGAGAACGGTTGGCGCGAAATCGTCAGAAACATAGAGTTGGAAAAGGATATGCAAGAGCTCGAGGGACGTCCTTTGGAGGCGCAGAGACGAAGACTCTGCGATGGTGATCAACGTATTTATTGTATGGCCAAGGATCGGAATGAAATTGGCCATGCGCGCATGTTCCAAGAACTTCGAAAGTACGGCGCTCTCGGACGAAGAAATGGAATGGGACGACGCGGGCCCACTTCCTGTCACGCGTTTCCGGGTGAGACTGATGAGACAGCGTATTGCTGCTTCCTTTGACTCATCGTCCCTTTCCTTCCCTTTACCTTTGCCTCCTACGAATCCTGCGAACGCGCCACACAGCATGAAGAGCTGCTCCCACGTTTGAAGGTCGCAATACCACCACCAGTCCTCGCAAAGGATCTGGAGCGATAGTAGTATCAATTCTAGGACACGATCTGGTATGGCGGCGGGCTCATTGCGACGCAGTATTGAAGTTAACGGAAACATGATATAGGATATAAGCGAGGGTGAGAAATTGAACCCGGTGTGGTGAAGATTTTGGAGGCGTTCGTTGAGCTCTGTGAGGAGAGAAAGGATGCGGGGGATAACAGCGGGAGAGAGGAGCGAGTTTTCGAGCAATGGCACGCATAATTGCTTAAGCTAGTTCATACGGTGAACGAGGGCAACTTGGGAGGAGAGACGAAGACAGTACCTCGTTGAACACGTCCCTGTGTTGAGTCTCTGCCATTCGTGCTGGACGCTGATGACAAAGGACCGACACTTTGTTGTCCTTACCCCGATTCACACCTTTACCGTAAATTATTCGATGACATGCTCTTCTCGTCTCCTCGGATTCTACTTATAGACTCTTACGACTCCTTCACGTACAAGTGAGTCTCGGTCCTCTCTCACGACCGTATTGGCCAACCGTCTCTCAAGCCTTGCCGCCCTTTGTCGAAAATCGATACCTGATACCCAAATACATATTATTCAGAACGATCAACTATCCATCCAGCAACTAACTTCAATCCTTCCTCAATTTGCCGCCGTCGTCATTGGTCCAGGTCCGGGATCCCCAGAGGTACCTGAGGACATTGGAGTCGTCTCACAACTCTGGAAGCTTCCACAACACTCCCTTGTCCCTATATTTGGGGTTTGCCTCGGATTACAGAGTTTCGCCGTTGAATTCGGCGCCCATTTGAAACGGCTGGATGTGGTGAAACATGGCCAGATATCCCGGATCGACCACAACGGCACCGAGTTGTTCAAGGGCATTGGCGAGACCCATGCCGTACGATACCACTCTTTGCACGTAGTGCTGCAGGATGATGGAGACATTGAGCCTCTGGCATGGGCGGACGATGGTGCCGAGAACGGGCAAGTTGTGATGGCCATCAAACACAAAAGTAAACCCTTCTGGGCCGTCCAGTACCACCCCGAGTCCGTACGTACATCGGAGGGCGGTCTTCAGGTGTTGCAAAACTTTTGGAGGTTAGCGCAAAGCTGGTACGCCTTCCAAGGACGGCATCCACAATCATGGTCCGATATGACCGCTGCCCTGGTTGGACCCCCCTGGCCCCAACGCCCTTTGACTGGTCCCTCTCAATACGACATTGTGTCGGTTACAACCTCTGTGTTACACTTACCTAACGTATCTGTAACGGATATATGCAACCTCCTTGGTGCGCCAGACGAATCTGCGCCCTTTGTTCTGCTGGAATCCGCCGCCCAACCAGGAAGATACTCCATCATTGGCTGTCTTGATCAGAACTCGCTGAAGCTCAGCTACACTTTAGGTGCCAATCAGATTTGCTTGTCGCGTGGATTAAAAAGCTGGCTTGAACCCCTCGGTCGTAATGACGTCTGGTCATGGTTGAAAACCTTCATGCAATCCCACAAGGCTAATGATGGAGATTCGAATATACCCTTCTGGGGAGGGTTGATTGGTTATCTCGGATATGAACTTGGCGTGGAATCACTGCAAATACCCGTTATGCATCGTAAGGGGATCCCCCACAGGCGACATCCTGATCTTTATCTGGTGTTTGTGGAGCGGAGCATTGTAGTAGATTCGCTCTTTGACGATGTCTACATACAATCTCTGAAGACCGAAGATGACCAGTGGATAGAAGAGACAGCACGCATTCTCGCCAAGGTGTTAAAGCCGTTGTCTGCGACGTCACCCCGCGACCTACCTGTTCCGTTGTTCTCTCAGCCCCCAGTTGTTCACCTCCCCTCTGAAGAGGCTTACAAGTCGCGTATACAAGAGGCAAAGGAGCACCTCTTCGCCGGAGATTCTTATGAGCTCTGCCTCACCGCGCATACCCGTATCACAACGTATCCACGGCAAAATCCAACCAGTTCGTCTTGGGAACTCTACAAACGACTCCACAGATATAACCCAGCGCCATACTCCGGCTATCTTCGCCTTCATCCATCTACTCTCCTCTCGTCATCCCCGGAACGTTTTTTGTCATTTACACGTCCTCCATACTCTCGATGCCAATTACGCCCAATCAAGGGCACCATCCGCAAAAGCCCTGGTATTACTCGGGAAGTCGCCGAAAGGTTACTGGC
>WNFD01032113.1_pt1 | contig 11719 bp, 15 predicted proteins | sample 5400491 | NCBI WGS metagenome assembly WNFD01 (sample SAMN13153343, study PRJNA577476) | soil metagenome | isolation source: 120 cm saprolite under Douglas fir tree site 2 hole 2 replicate 2 | place: USA:California | collected 2015-04-18 | reverse complement strand
CTGCGAAGTAGTTTGGGACCGCGTATTGACCAGCGCCGCTTCGCGTAGCAAAGCGTATTACCTTCAGCAAGTCCATCAACCTAGGCACCTCCCCGAGTCCGCGCGTCTCTTTGTATCTCCACTGCTCGAGGTTAGCGTGTACTTTGCGTGTCACAGGTAATTTACTAAGATATTTGTTAGATGCTCACGAGGACGAAGTGGTGGGTGGTACCCGTGATTTGGCTTCCCATAGCGGCATACATCGGCTTGCGCTCTCTTCTTCAATTCGGTGGCATTCCCCTGGTACCGTTCAAAGTCGACCCATCCCTCCCTATTGGCCTTGTCCTCTCCCTCCCCGCTGAGGCGTATCTTAAAACCGCCCTATGCTTCGTCTTCGGTAATTTTGCCTGGACGTTGCTCGAATACGGGTTCCACCGGTTCTTGTTTCATGTCGACTTTTATATGCCGGATCATCCCAAGTTCTTGATGATCCACTTCTTGGTGCACGGCATTCACCATTTCATGCCCATGGATAAGTACGTTTGTGGGACGCACGTCCGGGCCCCTCCGTCTGAATTTTTTCTTATCAAGGTTGCGGCTCGTCATGCCACCTGTTTTATTCTTCGTTCTCTGTTTCCCGATAACTCAACTGGCGCATGTCGTTTTCCCTACTGCTACGGCTAACGGGGCCATCTCTGGGTCCTTCGTATTTTGTAAGTAGGAATTCTTTTGTGTTTTGCGCGCCTCTCACCTTTTGGTTTGTAGATGTTATCTATGATACAATGCACTACGCGTACGCCACCTTTCGCTTTGACCCCCGGGTAATCGTTAAAAACTCGTAATTTTAGGATGCACCACACCAAACTTCCGGCGTACCTCCGGGAGCAGAAAAAGTACCACTTAGCCCACCATTACAAAAACTTTGAGCTCGGTTTCGGTGTCACAAGTATGGCCCGGTCCTCAGGCTATTATACTTCCTCTAACATATCTTTCCAGGCAAAGTTTGGGACTACGTGTTTAACACCGCGCTGGTACTCTAAGTATAAGACGCTATACTACTCGTTTCCTATGCTTAGCAGTATATCTACGTAGTATTTTCCAAGCGATCATTGGACCGCAACGGATTCTACTAATAATATAAATCCATTCGCGTACCACGTACTGTCACGGTATCCACAACAGGAGCCCGGCAAAGTCCGAATGCAAACGCGAACGCGAACTCCAGTCGCGGTTCCCGCCGCTTGGGCGTGCGCGTACGAAGGCATAAGTACTGTCTCGGCCACTCTCCAAACTATACGCAAACTCGCTCCTTCTTCCCCGCACGACGTTCCCTCAATGGACGAATCCACTGAAAACCGAGGTGTTATTACGCAAGAAGACTTGCGACAACCTCTATCGCTGGCAGGTCAGGTCCTAGTGTCGTACTCTCCGGTCGGCGCCACGTGCAGCTGACATTGGCCCATGAAGTAGTGGGAAAATAACAAGGGCCCATTGTTTATACTGCACGATGGCCCGCCATACGCGAATGGCGATCTTCACATGGGTGCGTCGCTGTCTCCGTTTTTGTGGCTTGCAGAAGTGTCAATATTTTTTAAGGCCACGCCCTAAACAAGATTTTGAAGGACATTATCAACCGGTATCATGTATTATTGGGTCATCGCGTCCAGTGAGTCCTGTGCCGTAATGACTGCTCGAGAAACACCCACTCAATACATCAAGGAAGCTATATACCGGGTTGGGATTGCCACGGACTTCCCATAGAGAACAAGGCCCTTAAAGCCGTTCAGGTTGGTGTGCGTACTCTTTTCCCGCGGTCGTGGGCTTGTACTTATTCCCCCTGTTAGGATCATCGCGCAATTGCTCCGGAAGAAATACGGTCCCTTGCAAATGCTACTGCTATTCAGGCCGTAGAGGGTCAGAAAGCTGAGTTTCGTGAGCTGGGAATCATGGCGGACTGGGATGGTACGGATTCCACTTATCGAACACTTGGTCAGTGCTCGCTAGGATGTACGCCAGAGCGGCATGTCGTTTACGATTTCCCAGATCATGGGTATGAAATGCGACAGTTACGAATATTTCAAAAGATGGTTGAACGAGGCAAGCGCAGTCTTTCAATGTTTCGCCCAGCTGACACCAACATTCGTGCCAGGTCTCGTCTACCGTCACTACCGGCCGGTTCATTACTCACCTTCGTCACGCTCTGCCCTGGCCGAAGCCGAGTTGGTGTATAAAGACGACCATGTTTCGCATTCAGTATACGTTACCTTCGATCTCGACCTGCAGTCGCACGATTCCACTGTCGCCTTTCGGAATCTCGTTGCGAGTCAGACAAAAGTCCAACTTTTGGTTTGGACAACGACACCATGGACCTTAACTGCTAACATGGTTCGGGATTTCTCATGGCGTGCATCCACTCGTTCTCATTTTAACGCGCAGGGTGTTGCCGTGCATCCGGATATAACCTATGCCCTGATTCGCCCCGCGGAACGGTCTGACGATGGAGCCAGTACCCTCATTGTGGCGCTGGAGCGCTTGGATGCCCTCTCCAAGGTCATTGGGAAGGTTGAGGTCTTGGCGCAAATCCGAGGTCGCTGCATTTAACATCATTTCGTTGCTTTATGCTTACTCTCACATATAGGATCCGAGCTTGCTGGTGCTCGCTACCGCCCCCTCTTTGCCTCTCTTGCCTCAGATGCCGCCTCTGAGTCCATTGCGGTCATCGCCTCTACTCACGTGACGCCCGACTCTGGAACTGGCCTCGTCCATTGCGCGCCAGCTCACGGCGCAGAAGACTATAATCTGTTCCGGGAACAAAGCCTCATTTCATCGACCTCGAGCATCGTGTGTCACGTTGGTGAGGGTGGCCTATTCACCAATGAGGTGGTACATGTTGTGGGCAAAGAGGCCGGGGAGGCACTTATTGGACAGCCCGTTCTGGATAACGGATCTCGGACAATCGTCGGTCTCTTGAAGAATATGGACCGCCTCCTCAGAATTGAGAGATTCAAGCATCGTTATCCGTATGATTGGAAGACAGATAGGCCCATCATAGTGACGTAGGTTCGATTTACCTGTTGAGTGGACCCTACATGACTCTGCGCACACAGGGCGACATCGCAGTGGTTCGCCAACTTGGATAACATCAAGCAGGATGCTCTGAAGGCACTTGAAGCTGTGACGTTCTATCCTCAGATATGTGCGCGTAAGATACCTGGATTTGTTGATTTGCGCTTACCCACCGTTCCACTAGCACGCAATCGCCTCGAGTCATTTATCAGATCCCGCTCAGAGTGGTGTATTTCGAGGCAGCGCGTCTGGGGTGTGCCAATCCCTGCCTTGCACCATACCCCGACAGATGGTGCCTACCTCGATTCCCGCATCCTTGACCACATCTTGGCTGTATTGGATAAAAAGGGTGTCGCTTATTGGTGGGAGGGCCCAATCGATGAATTCCTCCCACCTTTTCTCCTTGAAGTCGACGCGGATGTGAGCAACTGGCGCAAGGGTACCGATACCATGGATGTGTGGTTTGATAGTGGCTCTTCGTGGTCTCTGCTTCCCGGCCGCGGAAACCCTCAACCGAGAGCAGACATCTGTCTCGAAGGATCAGACCAACACCGCGGATGGTTCCAAAGCCAACTTCTCACAGCTGTTGGCACTGCCAAAGCCGACAAGCCTAGTGCACCTTATGAGACGCTGTTGACACACGGCATGGTTCTTGACGCTAATGGAAAGAAGATGAGCAAATCACTTGGGAACGTTATGAGCCCGATGACTATCGTGAAAGGCGGGGCGGTGAGTGGCCATTATTTGCTGGCTTTTGCGCCTGTAGTGAAGATCGTCCTAGGATAAGAAGCAGTCCGTGTATGGCGCCGACACACTTCGTCTGTGGGCTGCATCGGTAGAGTACTGGCGTGACATGTCGATTGGACCCAAGATCCTCGAGCAAACTTCCGAGACATTTCGTAAAATTCGAAATTCGGCTCGATTCATCTTAGGCAACATCGGCGACCCAGATATCCGTGCGAAATCAGGCTTGGTTCCAAAGGACCAATTGGGTCTCGTGAGTCTGGGACACGTTTACTATGCTCTGGAGAACCGTTAATTATACACAGGTTGATCGATACGTCATGCATCAACTGTACGAGCTCGAGCAAACCGCGCTGAATGGCTACGCTCAGTATAATTTCCCCAAAGGTAACCTTGTCCCCTTCAAGAGCCCGTGGTCGGCTGAAGGCCCTCTCTAGTCATTTCTACCCTCGCGAACTTCACGAACATTACTCTTTCATCCTTGTACTTTGACATCACGAAAGATAACCTATATGCAAATAGTTTATCCAGCCTAGAGCGCAGGTCCACCGTGACCGTCCTCCAACATGTGAGTTAAGCTCAGTAATTCCGCAGACTGTCACCATATTGTGTTCACAGGTCCTGAATACTTTGGTCCACATCATCGCCCCGGTGCTGCCCCACCTTGCGGAGGAAATTCATGTTGCTCTTCGTGGACAGCCGAGTTCCGAGTTCACTCACTCACCTTCTGTGTTCAGTAGACCGTGGGTCTCATTGGTATGGCTTCGCGGATAATTCGCAATTCACATCTAATTGGGCCCATCTCCCAGTCACCTGATTGGCATAACCCCACCGCCGAACATGAGATGGCTCAGTTTCTCAAAGTGCGGAGTACTGTGTTGGCTTTACTGGAGCAAGCACGGGGAAGGAGGTACGTCGCACCCACCACGTTATATCTCACTCGTCTGAAAGCGAAATTTTAGGCAGTTAAGCAGCTCGACAGAAGCCGAGGTTGATATCATCCTCCCCAGCATTGGTAACGATTTGACAAGCCTCATCATGCGAGAAAGCACGTTTTTACCCATTAATTTGAACACCTGTATTCACCATCTTTATTTCTTAGAATCTTTCCTGAAGACATTGTTCATTGTCTCCGACGTATCCATAGGAGATGACGACTCTTTAGGAATGTCGTTCCTACCTTGGTTGTATGTGGATTCAGTGCGGTTCCCTGGTGAGATACTCGTACCTCCTTCACTACATAGACTTAAGGGTCATTCCCCAGGCCAGTGAAGTCCTCTGCCCCAGATGCACAGGGGTCTTATCGACTTCATCTTCATCGTAGACTTATCACATGTAATTTATGATCACATTTGTTTACGCGCATCGCCTAATTTAAATGACTCGCTGGCTTGGGTGTAGCAAGTGAAGTTTGAATATCTGTGACGGATTGCGAGAGCGCGAGGCTCGTAAAGAAATTAAGCGGCATTCGCCAAGCGTCCAGGGACCTTGCTTTCAACCTCTTCTACGGGGTGTCGTCATATGCGCATACTTTTTCGGAGCGCAGGTCGACATTCCTCAACGCGCCTGGGGGCACAGCTTCAGAAGCGGATAGCCCATCCGATAACAACAACAACGCCCGTCGAGTCACGCCTGATCGCTGCACACCCTTATTTATTCTTGCTGTCGTCCGACCCATTCCCCTTTCTGCACTCCTACCACCCCTTTTCAACCCAATCCATGTCCGCACTCGATTCTACAACTCAAGCTCTCGCCGCCCTGTCAATCACCCCTTCCGGAACCGTCAAGCACGCGTCTGCGACGTCCGCCGCTGCGTGGAAGGAGGCGCTGCAGGCCGCGCCCAAGACCCCGAAGGAGTTCGAGCTGCTCAAGGTCCTCGTGTTCAAGCCCAAGACCGCGAAAAATGCCACGCCGGTCCCCGTCGTCGTCGTGGTACGCGATGAGACCGAGACGAGCTCGTCCTTGCTCGGTAAAAAACTCAATCTGAAGGACCTTCGCCTTGCCTCTGAGGATCTGCTATCCGAGTTCTTTTCCCTCGATAAAGACTCGCGTACGTTCTCTCTCATCATCTTGTTTTGCTTTTGTTTTTGTTTTTGTGCTCGTCTAACTAACGCATGTGCATCACATCAGTGAGCCCTTTGGCTCTCAACGCGGAGACGTTCCCCAGAGTCACTACCGTCGTCGATGCCTCTCTGGCCACCGCAAAAGTCCCGCTCGCAGTGCACGCGCTTTCTTCGAGCCAAACCGTCTTCCTCTCCGGACAGGACATTTTCGCGTACCTGCGCAACCTGGAAACAGCAGAAACGAAGGTTCACGAGATCGATTTTGCCGCGCTGAAGAGCGAGACGGTGGATGGCACCGCTACTCAGCTCAAGCCTGCGGAAAAGAAGGCGGAGAAGGAAGACGCGAAGATTGAGGGTGCCGTTCAGATTGCCATCGGCGTAAGGAAAGAGGTCGATTTCGCTGCGTGGTATACCAATGTGGGTATATATGCGTCCTCTCGATGATGTTTCATGCTGAAAGGTTACTCGGTGAAGGTTTTGGTTAAGGCAGATATGCTCGATTACTACAACGTTAGTGGGTGTTATGTCCTCAAGCCTTGGTCATACAGCATATGGGAAATCATCCAAGGTAATGGACTCCCCATGCCTACGTTGAACAGCGGGACTTACGTAGAGCGGCTACGAAGAATGGTTCAACTCGAAGATCAAGGAGATGGGCGTTGAAAATGCATATTTCCCTATGTTTGTGGCGCAAAAAGTGCTTGAGCGGGAGAAGGATCACATCGAGGGTTTCTCCCCAGAGGTCGCTTGGGTTACACGGGCGTGCGTCTATTGGAATCGAACCCAACGTTGTGCTCAGACTGACCCTCCTGATCTAGAGGCCAATCAGATCTCGAAGAACCCATCGCTATCCGTCCCACGTCAGAGACCGCCATGTATCCCTGTGAGACCAATTTTTATCTCTGTTTGTCGCTCACTTACGACGGCCATTAGACTATGCAAAGTGGATCAAGAGCCACAGAGATCTTCCTTTGAAACTCAATCAGTGGAACAGCGTTGTTCGGTGGGAATTCAAAACTCCTCGTACGCCTGTCACGTATCCAAAACCATAATCCCTGATTGGTCGCTATTAGAGCCTTTCATCCGCACCAGGGAGTTCCTCTGGCAAGAGGGCCACACAGCCCATCTCACCAAAGCAGAAGCCGACAAGGAAGTCCTAGAAATTCTTGACCTATACCGCCTCGTCTTCGAGGAACTCCTTGCGGTCCCCGTCATCCCTGGTGTGAAGTCTGAGAAAGAAAAGTTTGCTGGCGCGGTTTACACCACTACCGTAGAAGGATTCATCCCTACCACCGGTCGCGGCATTCAGGGGGCAACGTCTCACTGTCTTGGCCAAAACTTCTCAAGGCCTGAGATGTTCAACATCTTCGTCGAAGACCCTAACGATCCCTCTGGTCAAAGGAAGATCTATGTGTCGCAGAACTCGTGGGGTCTATCGACGCGGACGATCGGCGTGATGGTAATGGTACACGGCGATAACCAAGGACTCGTCCTCCCTCCCCGCGTTGCAAGCGTTCAGGTAATCATCGTCCCTTGCGGCATTACTGCAAAGACCGCCGAGGAGCAGCGGCAGGAGATCACAGCCAAATGTGAGGAGCTCGTAGTAACGCTGAGGAAGGTCGGCGTTCGTGCTCGCGCCGATCTCAGAGATGGCTACACTCCTGGGTACAAGTTCAACGACTGGGAGCAAAAAGGAGTTCCTTTGCGCCTCGAGATCGGCCCTCAAGACCTCGCGAAGAAACAGACGCTTGGAGTCCGCCGCGACACGGGGGTCAAGGCGCCCATCCCGTTGGCGAATGTCGAGACCGCGGTTCCCGCGGTGCTGGAAACTATACAAAATGAGATGTTTGCCCGTGCGAAGGAAGTATATTGGTCTCGCGTCAAGCCGGTCACTGAGTGGGAGAAGGTTGTCCCGACCTTGGATGACAAATGTGTGGTCGTGCTTCCGTGGTGTGAGGTTGAATCTTGCGAGGACGACATTAAGGAGCGCAGCGGCAGAGCGTAGGTGGCTTATATTTCTTTGTAACCCTCGACGCTAAACCTTGGCACAGTGCAGAACCTCAGGACGAGCGAGCGCCTTCTGCTGGTGCAAAATCGCTCGCAATCCCCTTCGACCAGAGTCCCTGGGACCCGATCATACCCGGCAAGACGAAGTGCCCTGCCTGTGGCAGCGACTCAAAGCGCTGGACACTTTTTGGGCGATCATACTAGGATGGGAGTTTCTGGCGCAGGAATGTAGCAGTAATGGCAATAGCGGTAATAGAATCAGTCGTGTAGTTTTATGGTGGATTTGAACCCGCCTCGAGGCTAAGCGAGGGTATCTTTTTCCCCCGCTCCTCTATCACAATCAACCTACTAAAAATCCGTGCAAATATACCTCTGTCTGTCTCTCTCTCTGCAATGTCTGGCCTCGCAAATCACGGTGATGAAATATCAGAAGACGGGAGCACCGGATACAGCGATTTCTGCGATGACGACGCAATTCGCGCGGCTGACCAGTACGGCCCCAGTCAAGATCACATCGCGATGGAATGTCCATCTAGCGCCACCCTCGGCCCATCCTCCGCCTCCCTAGGCAAACGAAAGTCGCCAGAGGATTCTGTGCCGTCCGATCGCCCTTCTGCGTCATACAAAAGGCGGACGATCTCTGGTCCAATCGACCTTGATGGCAGCCCAGCCCGTGCGCCACTCTCAGGCTCGCCTTCATGTTCATGGGCGACTCGTCCAAGTCACGCCTCTCCGCCACTGGCACCTCCGGGCGATGTCCTTTCACAAGAATACCACCACGATGATGGTTCAGGGCCCTACATCATAGTGCGTCTCGTCAAATTTGGCGTTCCGTGAGCCTCACCACTGTCGATTCGGATAGGCGCATAACACCAGTGTGCAACGCGCGATGGACGCGCGGGGACTTCCATGGGGAGTCCAATGGGAAATAGCGCGACAGGTCTCCCTGCGCAATTGCTCGTGGGAGGACATCTCCATGTCGGCGCTCGACTACCTCAAAACCAAAGGGTTAGCACCTCTCGAGTCCCATTCCGATTCCGTCCCCCCGGCGCCGGGCGTGCTGAATGCCCGTGTGGCCCCCTACCTCGAAGATTACCTAAGATGGAACAAAGACAACTTTGGCAGTCAGAAGCCCTCAAAAGAGATTCTGGCAACGGTGTGTCATTTCATTCCCCTTCCCGTCTTTCACGAACTCATTCCTAATTGTCAAGTCACCTTGGCGAGAACTCGATAAGGAGGATCTTGCATTCAAGGAACATGGTCCTACAGGATGCTTGGGTTGTACACCTGAGCTCAAGGGCTTTTATGGTGGCAAAGTGTCCTTCTCCATAAAGGCAGAAGTCGACAAGCAGGGGAAGTTCAAGTTCACTCTGGAACACCCTGTTCTAGGGCCTTCATCTAGGTTTAAAAGGTGCTATGGCTCTTCTTGGCAGATAAAACTTAGGCTGTCTAAGGACATTCTGTCAAAGCTAGACATGCTGAAGAGGCTACTGATCAGGCCATTGGTTCTTAATGGACAAATCTACAGATTCTTTCATGTGAACAAGGACCACCATGTGGACCTCATGGCAACTAATGAACTGTACAATGGTCTTCTATTGCAACCTTCACCTTTGAATGGTCAATATTGTTCTTTCCTTAATTTCTTTAAAGAACATAATAATCTGGAGCACAACTCTAATCAGGTAAGTTGCACACTCTTTAACAAGTCTAGCCTAGTGCTTATTATACAATAAGACAATTGCAAAATGGGCATCAAGGACTGCTTTAGGATTATCTACCTCCATTCCTGGTGTGCTCTTAGAAGCTAGTCAGATTAGAGAAGAGGTTGACATTGGTATGTGATAAGAATAAGGCAACCTTATCTACTCTTATCATGAGTTAGTGTCTTCAAGCTGTCCCCCTGGTGTAAAGCACCCTAGTGAAATGGATATGACAGATGGTTGTGGCCTAATAAATCTCCATGCTCTCCATATGTTGCATGAGAACATAGGCCTTTGGAAAGAAGTTCCAATGGCTGTTCAATGTAGGTTGGCAGGTGCCAAGGTATTGCTTTTTATTGTATTTAATATATCTAGTGGGGTTTAAAACATTTTCTTAAGGGATTACTGGTTAAGGCCCTCTCAGCTCAAGATTCAAAATACCCCAATCTACTTACAAAGTTCAGCCCACAGAATCATAGACACTCTTAGAGCCTCACACATGCAAAGCTCAGTTAAGGTCTCAAAAGAGATGATAGTTAATCTCTCTGAGAATGGTGTTTTATCCACCATCTTTCTTGACCTCTTCAGTCAGTCTATAGAAGAGACTATCCTTCCTCTTCTTAACTGGGATGGTCCACATGCTATGGCTCAACTCTGGGCTGCTATAGCTAAACAGGGTAATGTGATGGCATCTCGCATTGCTCGTGAATCTGCTTGGACTGCCAGGGCATATGGTATACAGCCACCTAATCAAGATGATAGCAGTGAAAACTATGAAGATGATGATACTCACTCATTAGCCTGGTGGGGGGATGATATCAGTGGTTGTCCTTCTTCACTTGAAGAAACAGTCATGGCATTTCTGGACACTGGCTTTCATCCTGCCACTAATCCAATACTTGCTGAAAAGCTACATCATGTAGCTAACAAGGCTATTAAGACATGCACCTCAAGACTTAAGCTAACAGTTCCTATGTCTTGCTCAGCTCTTATTGTTCCAGGTATGTTGCTCTTCTTTTATATTGAATAAGCTAAGCCAAGCCATATTTTAGATGTGTTGGGGGTTCTTCAAGAGGGAGAGATTCATGTCAAGTGTTCTCAGCGCTGTCTTCTTAGATCAGATGGACAGAGATCAGATAGGATTATTGGAGATATATTGGTATGTTTAAGGTTAGCATTTTTAAGGTTAGACTTATAACAGTATGATATACAAAGGTTACAAGAAGCCCATGTAAGCTTCCAACAGATGTTCAAAAGGTATCATCTTTTATTACATTTACTAAGATAGCACTTATTATCCCCATATTTATAGGTTAAGGCAGTATTTAGGCCAGAACTTGATGACTATGTCAATGTTATTATGTTCTCTATCAAAGGCTCTAGAAGTCTTGCAAGTATGCTTGGCACTGGTAAGGATCATTATATCTACCTAATGGCATGCTTATATCTTATTAAAGGGGATTATGATGGTGACAGGGTGGTCTGCATCTGGCAGCCAAGCATTGTTGAACCTTTTCAAAATGCTGATGCCAAATATTTGAATCCCCCTACTGGCCTATGGGATCACTTTGATGTCAAGAATGAAACTGTACAAGAGTTTCTACAAAGGGTTCCCTCAACCAGTCCCATAGAACATCAAACACAAGAGTTGCAGACTATCTTGATGACCCCACTCAAGGATCCTTATGTTGTTGGAACCTACTCCAACATGCATGACAATGCTGTTTACTCCCTTGGCTACTCACATCCCACAACTACTCTACTTGCATGGATGTAAGAGTTATTTTGATCACTTTTTCCTATAGCTAACTTCAATGACAATTAATGTCTAGCTTCTGCACAGTTCTTGATGGTGCCAAGACTGGCAAGACCATCCTGCAAGGGAGGTACAGGCAGGACTGTAACAGCAAGCAATATGGGACACAATTTATGCCCCCATGGAAGATGGAACCCGATCACCACATCTTACAGTATCCCTTGTCACGGGGGGATCTGCCTCCATTTGTCATGGACTTGTTCAGGGAGACCATGGAAAGCATCAAAAACGAGTACCTCCAACGCATCGCGGATCACTTTGTCGCATTGCCCGCCAAGATCAAGGACGCGGACCTCGTCGCGCCGTGGCAGGGCGCGGAGGCACGAGCGCAGGAGATGCTG
>WNFD01013380.1_pt1 | contig 11719 bp, 7 predicted proteins | sample 5400491 | NCBI WGS metagenome assembly WNFD01 (sample SAMN13153343, study PRJNA577476) | soil metagenome | isolation source: 120 cm saprolite under Douglas fir tree site 2 hole 2 replicate 2 | place: USA:California | collected 2015-04-18 | reverse complement strand
CGTGATCGACCAGTCCAACTTTTACGATTATCCGGTCGCACGGATTAATGAAGCGCCGCTCCAAACCAATGTCCATATCGTCGAGTCCAGCGCTCCGCCTGGAGGCGTCGGAGAGCCGGGCGTACCGCCCTTCATCGCAGCGCTCTGCAATGCCATCTACGCGGCGACGGGTAAACGCGTCAGGGAACTGCCGCTGTCGAGGATCGACCTTAGGAGGGAGGGCGCGGACTCAAAATGACCTCCTTCCTGACTTCAAGGATCGACCCGAGAACCGATCGGGCGTCTGAGTGAGGGGCGGAGCTTGATCTAGTTCGGCGAGATGGTATGGCGCATTACACACAGGGTCAGCAGCATGGGGCTTGTCGTCAGCAGCATCAACGAGCTCTTTTCGTCCAGGATTGGACTCGCGGATATTTCCGAGTCTGGCGCAATCGCGGCTAGAGTTTGAGGTGAACTATGAATAGTTGTGGCGCGGAAGTCCTTGTCGCCAATCTTAGAGCGCAGGGCATCAGCAGATCTGACGGGAGACCCGAGCAGGGCCTTAGACAAGGCCGAACGAGCCAGGGAGCGGTAATCCTGACGCGCCGAAGGACGGAAGAACCATGAGTCGGAGACCACGCATCGAACCATACCATGAACCCGGTGGTGGATGGGGCGCGACGAGAGCAACCGGCGCCGTCCTTTTGCAACAGAAGGTTTTGTTCAAAGGAGCGGTGGCCCTCTATTACATGAACAAACCCGGGGGCTTCAAATGCCCGAGTTGCGCGTGGCCTGACCCTGCCCCGGGGCATGCCGACTCGCTGGTTTTTTGCGAAAACGGCGCGAAGGCTTTGGCGTGGGAGGCGACCGCCAAGCGCGTGACGCCTGAATTCTTTGCCCAACATTCCGTAGCCGAGCTTGCTCGGCGGTCTGATTACTGGCTCGAGGAACAAGGTCGAATTACCCATCCGATGGTCTACGACTCGGCTGCGGACCATTATGTGCCGATCGAATGGCCAAAAGCTTTTGCGCTGATCGGCGAAAGACTCCGCAGCTTGTCGCATCCGAGCCAAGCGGAGTTCTATACCTCTGGTCGGTCAAGTAACGAAGCGGCATTCCTCTACCAATTATTCGGGAGGGAGTTCGGAGCGAACAACTTTCCGGACTGCTCTAACTATTGCCACGAGGCGACCAGCCAAGGACTGCCTCCCGCGATTGGAGTTGGCAAGGGCACGTGTCTGCTTGAGGACTTCGCTCACGCGGATGCGATCTTCGTTATTGGGCAAAATACTGGCACCAATAGCCCGCGGATGATGACCGAACTACACGACGCCGCGCGCCGTGGTGCTCGGATCATTGTCTTTAATCCGCTGCGGGAGCGGGCGCTCGAGCGCTTTCAGGCGCCACAGAGACGACTCGAGATGGCGACCATGACTTCGACCCCGATCGCCACGCACTATTACCAGTTGAAGGTTGGCGGTGATGTCGCTGCGCTCAAGGGAGTGATGAAGGCCGCCATCGAGGCCGACGATCGCGCGCTTCGCGAGGATCAGCCGCGTGTGCTGGATATCGACTTCATCGAAGGGCACACAGCCGGTTTCGAGGCCTTTTGTGGAGACCTCCGATCAACGTCATGGCCCGCAATCGAGAAGCAATCTGGTCTGTTTCGCGCGCAACTCGAAGAGGCGGCGCAAGTTTATCTTGAGGCTGATCGTGTCATGGCTTGCTATGGCATGGGGATAACCCAACACTTTCGCGGCACCCAAAACGTGCAGCAGATCGTAAACCTGCTGCTTTTGCGTGGAAACATCGGCAGGCCCGGCGCGGGCATCGTCCCAGTGCGAGGACACTCGAACGTTCAGGGTGATCGCACCGTGGGCATCACTGAGCGACCCAGCAGCGAATTCCTGGATCGATTGCAGAAGGTGTTCGGCTTCAACCCACCGCGGAAGCATGGGCACGATGTAGTGCACGCTCTGGAAGCGATGGTACGGGGCGACGCCAAGGTCTTCATCGGCTTAGGCGGCAATTTCGTAGCTGCATCGCCAGACACACCGGTTATCGGTGAGGCGTTCCGAAAGCTCGAACTCACAGCGAATCTGGCGACGAAGCTCAACAGGACTCACATCGTTCATGGGCGCGACGCCTTGATTTTACCCTGTTTGGCGCGCTCGGAAGTGGATCGTGGGCCGCATGGCACGGTGCAGGATGTAACTATCGAGGATTCGATGTCGATGGTGCAGGCATCACGTGGACTACTTGTCCCGGCGAGTCCTCACCTCCGTTCCGAGCCTTGGATTGTTGCGCATATGGCGCGAGCCACACTCGGCGACAAATCAGTCGTTCCTTGGGAATGGCTGGTTGAAGATTATTCGCGCATTCGAGACAAGATCGAAGCGGTTTTCCCGATCTTTCAGGGGTACAACGCTCGAATTAAGGTAGCCGGCGGCTTTCATCTAGCCAACACCGCGCGCGAGCGGATCTGGAAGACGCGAAACGGTAAGGCAAACTTCACTGTCTTTCCAGGGCTCGATGAGGACGAGCATCAAGACAATCCAGACGCCCTCTGGCTGAGCACGATCCGCAGCCACGATCAGTACAACACAACCGTTTATACTAATAGCGATCGCTATCGGGGCGTTTACAATCAACGCGATGTTCTGTTTCTGAACCCCAACGAGATGAAAAAACGCAGGCTTGCACCCGAAGACCGCGTCGACATTCACACCCTGTCCTCTGACGGTATCGAACGCGTTATACGCGACTTTAAGGTTGTGGCTTATCGTATACCGGACGGATGTTGTGCGGCGTACTATCCTGAAGCAAATCCCTTGCTGCCGCTATACGCGTACGACCCTCTTTCAGGTACGCCGAGTGCGAAGGCAATCCCGGTAGTACTGAAGCGGACGTCGAGCACCACCGCCGAAGGGCCTCGGGACGCGAGAATGCAACAATGACGCTAGACACACTCACACTATCGCGTCTCCAGTTCGCCTTCACGATTGGTTATCACATCATATGGCCCGCCTACTCGATTGGCATCGCCGGATTTATCGTCCTATTGAATGCATTGTGGTTACGCACGGGGAAGGCCGTCTATCGCGACCTCATGCGTTTCTGGATCCGACTCTTCGCGCTCGGGTTTGTCATGGGAGTCGTCACAGGGGTGGTTCTGTCCTATGAAATCGGCGCCAACTGGAGCGGCTTTTCGCGCGTAACCGGCAATGTCACAGGTCCGCTCTTGATGTACGAAGCGCTAACGGCGTTTTTTTTAGAAGGAGGATTTATCGGGATCGTTCTCTTCGGAGAAGCACGAGTTGGGCGCCGTATGCACTTGTTTTCCTGTTCCATGGTAGCGCTTGGCACTTTGCTCAGTGCGTTTTGGGTTTTAGCTGCAAATAGCTGGATGCAAACGCCGCGAGGAGCCACGCTCGGAGGGGACAGGGTATTTCACGTAGACGACTGGGCAAAGGTGATCTTCAACCCTTCTCTTCCGTATCGGTTCGCCCACATGGTTTGCGCGAGCTATATTGCGGGGATCTTCGTGGTCGCGGGCGTATCCGCGATCTTTCTGCTCCGCAAGAGCAACCGCGAATTCGCACAGACAGGGCTCTCGCTGGCCATGTGGATCGCCTTGTTCCTTGTGCCGCTCCAACTGTTCCTGGGCGACCAGCACGGGCAAAATACGCGACACTATCAGCCGATGAAGCTGGCTGCCATCGAAGCACTCTGGGATACCGCGCCCAGCGTGCCGCTAACTCTATTTGCGTGGCCAGATCAGACGCCCAGCGTGCCGCTAACTCTATTTGCGTGGCCAGATCAGACTGCCGCCATCAACCTTTGGGCCATCGATATCCCGCACCTTGGCAGCCTCGTCCTAGCGCACAGTTGGAACGGAGAGATACGGGGGCTCAAGGAAGTTCCGTCGCGGGACCGACCCTATGTGCCAATTGTGTTCTTTGCGTTTCGCGCGATGGTCGGGATCGGGATGATACTGTTCGCTTTGTCGACGTTCGGTGCTTACCTTAGATGGCGCGGCCAACTGTTCACTAGAAGATGGTTCCTGATAGGACTGGTTATCGCGATGCCGTTCAGTTTCATCGCGATAATTTCTGGGTGGATCGTCACAGAGGCGGGACGCCAACCATGGGTCGTATATGGCGTCATGCGGACGGCTGATGCTGCTTCGCCGCTGGTGGCAGCGAATGTTGGCTTGACAGGTATACTATTCACTATCGTCTACGCGTTCTTGCTGGCCGGATTTCTTTGGTTCTTCCTACGAATTATCATTCAAGGGCCGGAACCGATCGCGGGGGCCGATTTACCGCTGCCTTCAGCTCGAGGGCGCATGCAGTCGACGCCTGCGCTCTTTAGGAAGTGATCTGATGCCTTTCCTCGCGTATCTCTCCTTCGCGGTTATCGCTTTCGCGGTTCTGCTGTACGTCTTGATGGACGGCTGGGATCTTGGAGTCGGTATCTTGTTCCCAATAGCTGCACGAGAGCAGGAACGCGACCAAATGATGGAGTCGATTGCGCCTTTTTGGGACGGTAACGAAACCTGGCTGGTCTTCGGCGGGGTGACATTGTTCGCCACGTTTCCCTCGGTTTATGCTTTGACGCTGCAAGTTATGTATCTGCCGGTTATGGTCATGTTGTTTGCGCTGGTGTTTCGTGGAATTTCTTTTGAATTTCGTTCGCATTCGAAAGACTCCAAGACGCTTTGGAACTGGGCCTTTGCGCTTGGCTCTATCATAGCCGCGTTCGCGCAGGGAATGATGCTTGGCAAGCTCGTTCAAGGAGTCCAGCTTCAGCACGGACCGTATGGGCAGACGTTCACTATAACCTTGTTTCCACTTCTTTGCGGAACGGCGATGGTGTCCGGTTACGCTCTATTAGGTTCCGCGTGGCTGATTTGCAAGACCGACGGCGCTACGCAGATCTTCAGTCGCGAAGTGAGTAGAGCCGCTTGGCTACTTACTATGACGCTTTTCGCCGTCGCGTGCGTTTGGACGCCGCTCAGTGTGGCCGAGGTGGCCAAGCGCTGGTTCACACCGCCGGGGTTGTTCCTTTTCGTCGCACTCGCATTGGCGTTGGTTGCGACGTCCGTCGCCTTCTGGCGCTCGATCTGGAGCTCGCAAAGTGACGCGCGCCTGTTGCGGCTGGCAATTACCATGACGGCCCTGGCGTTCATTGGATTTGCCGGCACTATCTGGCCCTATGCGATCCCCTATCGCATTTCCATAGTTGAAGGCGCCGGCGACCCAGCCTCGATTAAGTTCGCGCTAGTCGGAATAGTTGTAGTTTTGCCTGTTGTACTTACTTACCAGCTGTACGCCTATCGTGTATTTAGGGGTAGGGCGCAAGGCGCGGGAGTTTCGAGCGGCACGTTAATGCTATCGCGTCCGGGCATTCATGCGTGCCGCACCCATGAACATGAACCGCGTCTACATCTCTCCTGATCTAGTCAGACGTGGGCGCGCATCTGGCGTGGATCTCGATTCCGTGCCGGCGGCGGCCGAGCGTTCGCGCTGCGTACGGCAGTGTCCGTCAGCATGAGAGGATGGGTGTCAATGGCGAGAACATGGAAGCTGTTGAGATCGTTGTGCCGCGATGGAGGCAAGGCCAGCTGATAGCCGATCCGCGCACGCTCCTCTTTCGGACCGGCGCCCACGTCAAACGCCAGCGCGAGAGATGTTGGGTCTCGGTCCGCGACCGACCGAGAGCTTTTGCCTCGCCCGCAGCGGCTTGCTCGCCAGCGCCCGGCGCGGAAAGCCGGGCCATCCATGCGACAAAGGCGTAGCGATCGGGAAACCCCAGTTTTGTGAGGACAGTCTTCGGTATCCAAAGGATGCGCGTATAGAATCCGTGGTTCCAACAGGGGGTTTCGGCTGAGGTCAGCGTCGCTCCGCGATGAGATCCCAAAAAAAACCTCCGCTCTCCCCACAACCCCCTTCTAATAAGCCCGGCCGGCCTTGATCGGGAAGACGGTATCCCCGTTGTGCGGTCATTTTTCACGCCCTCGGTGTAGGAGGGACTACGAGGCGTGTGCTTCGACGATGCTAGAAGAGTATGCGCGCGTGCCGGGTATCTACGCCGGTATGTCTGCATATCCAGGCGCACTGTCGCGTTAACGGGAGCCTTCGTATTCTCTGCGACCGTCTCTGCATGCACGGTAGGCCCGAATTTCCATCCCGTCGCCGCCCCGTCGGTCAGCGGCTACACGCCAGAGCCCCTGCCTTCGCGTACGGCTTCGGCGGATGTGATTGGCGGAGCTCCACAAACCCTGCGGCCCGGCGCTGACATATCGGGAGAGTGGTGGACCCTCTTTCATTCCTCGCAGCTGAACCGGCTGATTGAGCAAGCTTTGAAAGCCAATCCGACTCTTCAGGCGGCGCAGGCAGCGTTGCACGAAGCGGAGGAGAACGTCGGCGCACAGGAAGGTTACCTGTACCCCAGCGTCGGCGGCGGCGTGGCGGGGCTGCGTGAGCGTCGAGTCACGTACACGCGCGGCGTTCCTGGCGGCATCGGCTCACCGTACACCCTTATGAATGTCGGCGTCAGTGTGTCCTATACCTTCGATGTCTTCGGCGGCATTCGGCGGCAGGTCGAGGCGTATCGAGCGCAGGCCGAGTACCAGCGCTACCAGTTGGAAGCGACTTACCTAGCCCTGACCGCCAATGTGGTTACGGCAGCGGTTCAAGAGGCGTCGCTGCGTGGCCAGATCGCAGCAACGCTCGAGTTGGTCAAGGATGAGCGCGAGCAGTTCGGTATCGTGCGAAGCGAATTCGAGTTGGGCGGCGCTTCAGAAGCCGATGTATTGGTTCAGCAGACGGTGTTGGAGCAGACCGAAGCAACGCTGCCACCGCTTAAAAAACAATTGGAAATTGAGCGCGACCTGCTAAGGATCCTTACTGGTCACTTTCCTGACCAGAACCTCCGCGAAAATTTCGATCTTTCAAACCTGGACCTGCCCAAAAATCTACCGCTCAGCCTGCCCTCGCAACTCGTTGAACGACGACCAGACGTTCGCGAGTACGAGGCGCTCCTGCATCAGGCGAGCGCTGGGATCGGCGTGGCGACGGCAAACATGCTGCCGCAGTTCACACTAAGCGGCAGTCTTGCCACCTTTGCGGGAGCCGGAATGAATCCAGGTGCACTCGCATTCAGTGTACTGACAGGGGTCACCCAGCCGATCTTTGAGGGCGGCACGTTGCTGCATCGAAAACGCGCGGCAATCGCAGCCTACGATCAGGCGCTTGCGGAGTATCGCTACACGGTCCTGGTGGCGTTCCAAAACGTCGCGGATTCGCTCCGTGCCCTCCAAGCAGACGCCGATCTCGTCAAGGCACAAGCAGCTGCAGAGTACTCTGCCCGGGCGAGTTTCGGCGTGGCGCGCGAACAGTACCAGGCGGGCTACCTTGCGTACCCGTCACTGCTGGCCGCCGAATATGCCTATCAACAGACGTTGCTTGCCTTGGTGCAGGCCGAGGCCAGCCGCTACACAGACACAGTGGCGTTGTTTCAAGCGCTTGGCGGCGGCTGGTGGAACCGATCGGATGTCATCGCGTCTGACGTCTCGCGTCAGGCGCCGCAGGAGTTGCTCCAATGATGTGGCTGGTTCGCCTCGCCCTGCGCCGCCCGCTGTCGGTATCGGTAATGGCGTTGTTGATGCTCGTGCTCGGCTCCTTGTCGTTCGCCTACATGAACATCGATATCTTCCCGGCGATCAATTTGCCCGTGGTGATGATGGTCTGGAATTATCCTGGGCTGTCTCCGTTCGATATGGAGCGGCGCATGGTGACAATCAGCGAGCGCGCCCTCTCCACCACGGTCAACGCAATCGAACATCTCGAATCGGAATCGATACAAGGGATCGGTATCGTCAAGATCTATTTTCGGCCCGGTTCGGATCTCGGCGCGTCGATGGCACAGGTCAGCGCAGTGTCCGAGACCATCCTCCATCAGATGCCGCGGGGAACCGAACCGCCGCAAATCATCTACTACAACGCCGCTGACGTGCCGGTAGCCCAACTCAACGTGTTCGGCGATACCCTTTCAGGACAGCAGCTCTACGACTACGGCTTTAATTTTATCCGTCTTCAGCTCTTCACGATTCCGGGCTTTTCCAGCCCAGAGCCGCTCGGAGGCGTCGAGCGCACGGTCATGGTGAACCTGAATTCGGCGGCTCTGTATGGTAGCCAATTATCGCCCGAGGACATCGGTACCGCGCTCTCCCTGACCAACCCCGTGATCCCCTCGGGCACGATTCGGATCGGTGGGCATACCTACAATGTTGACATCAACATGAGCCCGCAGACGGTATCCGAATTCAATCAGTTGCCGGTAAAAGTGGCTAATGGCACTCCCGTTTTACTGGGGTAGGTCGCGCCGGTCAGCGACACCCACCAGCCGCAGGAGAACGTCGTGCGAATTGACGCACGCCCTGCGACATACCTGCTCGTGATCAAGCAGGCCGCGGCCTCGACGTTAACGGTTGTCGATGCGGTCAAATCCAAAATTCCCGGTATCCTGGCTGTCGCGCCCAAAGGACTGGGGATAAAACTCGCATTCGATCAGTCAGTGTTCGTGCGAGCGGCTTTATGGGATGTGCTCCAGGAAGCGGTTACTGCAGCGATCCTGGTGGCGCTGATGGTCCTGGTCTTCGTGGGCTCGGCGCGCAGCATGCTGATTGTAATCACCTCAATCCCCTTATCCATTCTCACTTCCATCATTGCGCTGAACCTTTTCGGCCAGACGATCAACACGATGACACTCGGCGGACTTGCGCTTGCCGTGGGCATGCTGGTTGATGACGCGACCGTCGAGATCGAGAACATTCACCGTAATCACACCCCCGGCAAGCCTTTGGTCGTTGCGATTCTAGATGGCGCCGCGCAGATCGCCACGCCCACGCTGGTGGGGACGCTTTCGATTTGCGTCGTGTTTTTTCCAGTCGTGTTGCTGTCGGGAGTGGCGCGCTTTCTTTTTCCTCCCCTGGCCATTGCAGTGGTGTTCGCGATGCTTACCTCATACCTGCTGTCGAGAACACTGGTACCGGCGATGGCCGCTTATCTGCTTCCCGAGTTTTCTGACACTACTCCATCCATCGGGCTGGGAGGCGGTCTCCTCCACAGATTCGAACGCGGCTTCGAGCGTGTCAGAGGAGCATACAGTCGCGCCCTCGCCGGCTTCATCGCGTACCGGCGCCTGGCCTTGACCGCTGCGGCTGTGATGATCGCAGGTTCTGTACCGCTGATGTGGGTTGTGGGTCAGGATTTCTTCCCGAGCGTTGATTCCGGGTTGATGCGGCTGCATGTTCGCGCGCCGACCGGGACGCGTATCGAAGCGACGGAATGGCTGATCAACAAGATCGATCTCGACATCCGGCGCGTAATTCCCACCAGCGAGATCCAAAGCATCAGCGACAATATCGGGGTTCCGCAGTCCTTTGTTCTTGCCTATTACCCGACCGATAGTATTGGCGAGCAGGACGCGGACATCATGATCCAACTTACACCAACACATCAGCCAACCGCCGAATACGAAGCGGCGCTTCGGCTCAGATTAGCGCGCGACTTCCCCGGCGTGGATACCTATTTTCAGCCCGCCGACATTATAAGTCAGGTACTGAGTTTCGGCTTGCCCGCTCCGATCGATGCCCAGGTCTCAGGGCCGAATCTCAGCTCCGACTACGTCCTGGCGAATCGGTTAAGGTCGGCGATGCAGCAGATTCCAGGAATCGTCGACCTGCGAATTGCTGAGCCGCTCAATTACCCATCCTTCAAGGTGGATGTCGATCGCGCCAAGGCGTTGGAGCTAGGGATCACCGAGTCGAACGTGGCCTCAAGTCTGTTGACCTCGTTAAGCGGCAATTCGCTGCTGGCGCCGAGTTTCTGGGTCGATCCGAAAACGGGAGTCAACTATCAGGTAATCGCTCAGACGCCATACCACGAACTCAACTCGATCGACGCTATTGCGAATACGCCGCTAAGTACTCCGACCACGATGCCGCCACGTGGCCGGCCGGAGCTTCTCGGAAACGTGGCCAAAATCTATCGCTCTGCCGATCCGGCCGTCATCGACCACTACACCATACAGCGAGTGATGGACGTTAACGCCGGTGTAGCCGGACGCGACTTGGGCAGCGTGACCGCGGACGTGCAAAAGGCGATCAACTCTCTTGGCAAATTGCCGGCCAACCAGAAAATCGCGATTCGCGGCGAGAGCCAGGCGATGCGGGAATCTTTCATCACTCTGGCCGCGGGGCTGGTGCTGGCGATCGTGCTCGTCTACCTCCTGATGGTCGCCAATTTTCAGTCCTGGTTAGAGCCTTTTATCATTACGATGGCGATACCGGGAGCGCTCGCGGGAGTGCTGTGGATGCTCGTCGCGACAGGCACCACGATCAACGTCGAATCGCTGATGGGCACGATCATGGCCGTCGGTGTGGGCGTGGCCAACGGCAACCTGTTGATCACGTTCGCCAACGAGCTGCGCGAAGAAGGCAAAGATCCCATCGGCGCCGCAATCGAAGCGGGCCATATCCGCTTCCGCCCAATTGTAATGACCGCACTGGCTATGATTTTGGGCATGCTACCGATGGCAATCGGGCTCGGAAAAGGTGGCGAGCAGAACGCGCCGTTGGGCCGTGCGGTAATCGGTGGACTCACGTTCGCGACCGTCATGACCCTATTTGTGGTTCCCGCGATCTACTCGATCTTCAGCCGCAAATTTATTGGAAAGCATGAGCGTGACGCCAAGATCGACGCTGTCGCGCCTACGAGGACCTCGGGAGATTAGAAATGGATGGCAATCCCTCCAAACAAGGACAACCCACTGGGGATCGGCATCGTGCTTGGCATATGGCGGGATGGCTTGGAGCAATGATCGCTGTGCTGGCGGCAACTTCTGCGGTCGTGACGGCGCGCACACATTCAATTAGTGTGCAGCGCTCGCAACGCGAGATCGTGGAAGAACGAGGCCCACATGTTCTCGTGACTCGGGCCGGAACCGCATCCGCGCAACGCCATTTAACACTCCCAGCCACAATCCAGGGTTATGAGGAAACTCCGGTCTTCGCGAAGATCGCGGGCTATATGCAGGAAATTCGGGTGGATAAGGGCGACCGGGTCCGCAAGGGCCAGGTCCTCGCGATTCTGGAATCTCCCGAGCTCGATGCACAGGTCGCCGACGCCAAACACAACCTCTGGCTGCAGTCCGTCACGGACACGCGGAATCAGGGCCTCGTACTAAAGCACGGAATCTCGCAACAGATCGCAGACAATTCGCGCGGCTCGATGCTGCAGGCCCGTGACACTTACACACAATTGCGCGCGATGCAGGCGTACGAGGTAATCACCGCACCGTTCGATGGAATCGTCACGGCCCGATATCTCGATCCCGGGGCTCTAGTCGCGCAGACTACGACTCCGACCAACTCTTATCTCCTGAGCCACGTCAGCGAAACGGCAACCCCCATTGTTATGCTTGCGACACTAAACCCACTGCGCGTCTATGCGAGCGCACCGCAGAACGTCGCGAACTTCATCTACGATGGCGCCCCTGCCACGATCTCGGTGGAGCCGCGTCCCGGCCGCGATATCGTGGCTCAAATCACGCGCCATCCCGAAGCTTTGGATGCCTCGACGCGAATGATGCTGGTGGAAGCAGATCTCCCGAATGCCGATGGTGCGCTCTATCCCGGAATGTACGGCACGATGTCCGTCACGGTGAAAGTGCC
>WNFD01013225.1_pt1 | contig 11725 bp, 12 predicted proteins | sample 5400491 | NCBI WGS metagenome assembly WNFD01 (sample SAMN13153343, study PRJNA577476) | soil metagenome | isolation source: 120 cm saprolite under Douglas fir tree site 2 hole 2 replicate 2 | place: USA:California | collected 2015-04-18 | reverse complement strand
TTCCCCGCTCCCGCCATCCGGCTCTCTGGCGACACGGACGCCGGCGTCGGCGGCGCGTTCATCCTGATGGACCTGGGCCCCGGCGCGCCGGCCCTGGCAGGACTAGACGGAATCACCGCGCTGCGCCGCTTGCCGGCCCTCGCGCGCCGCCTCCCGGACACCCTGGCTCACGTCAGCGCCGCGCTGCACGCCCTCGACCCGGCCCCGCTCCGAACCGCGCTCGCCGACGCCGGCGTGACCGCGCCCGGCGACGCCCCCGCGTTCCTGGCCCTCCTCACCGAAACCGCCGACCAGCTCGGCAGCGCCGACCTGCGCGCCGCCGCGCTCTGGCTAGCCGGCCATCCACCGCCGGCGTCGCGGCACGTCATCGCCCACGGCGACCTGCACCCGTTCAACCTCCTGGTCGACCGGGAGAGCTGGACGCTGCTCGACTGGACCACCGCCCTCATTGCCGACCCCGCCTACGACCTGGCATTCACCACGCTCATGCTCCGCCACCCGCCGCTCACCGCCCCCGCGATGCTCCGCCCGGCCATCGCAGCTGCGGGCGCGGCCGTCGCGCGGCGGTTCCGCAGCGCCTACCAACGTCACGGCGGCACCATGCCCGACCAGCAGACACTCGACTGGTACACGAGCCTGCACGCACTCCGGATACTCGTCGAGCTCGACAGCTGGCGCCAGATCCCGGCCGGATCCGACTCCACCCACCCGTGGTACGCCCTCAGCCCGGTAGCCGTGGAGATACTAAGCCGGACCACCAGCACGACGCTCCGTACCCGCGGGCCCGCACTCAGCCTGGTGTCCCGAATGCGCTGATCGGCCGCCTGGTCGGCAGATACGAATCAGCGACGGACACCACCCTTCTGATCTGACCTCCGGCGTGCCTTGCCTGCCGATGCTCGATCTCCTCCAAACTGCCCATGGCAGCCTGATGCCGCATTGGTGGCCATTCGATTGCCTAGCAAGGGGTCGCGAGTCAGCGGAGTTAGCGGCCTGAGGTTCTGGTGGCGCATGGTCTCACCGTCCGGTCCGCAGCAGTTCAAGACGCCGCTTGTACTCGTCTTCGTCGATCTCTCCGCGGGCGAACCGCTCGGCGAGCAGCTCCTCGGCCCGCTCCTGCCCATGCTCCCGCTCCGGCTCACCGGGCGGGCTGGCCGCGCCGGACTGGCGCGAGCCGCGGAGGTAGCGGACCAGAGCGATACCGGCGATGATCACCACTGCCACGAACAACACGAACAACACGGCCATCATGGCGAAACCTCCCCACCCCCAACCCGGGTACCACATCGTTGCCATCACCCCTTTCCCGCTGGGGCCGTACCCGCCAACGAGCAGGCCACCGGCCTCTACTTCGAGGGTTGCGCGCCCGTGGCCCAGCAGGAAGGGGACGTTGGTCCCCGCCCCGGGCCAAAAGGGCCCGGCAGGTGTGCTGTGCGGACGACGTGAACGCCTGGTTGCCATGTCACCGGGGGCCGCTCGGCGCCGGTCCTCGACGTGGATGCTGCGGTTCAGGACGGGCCGACGCGGTAGGGCCGCATCATCTCGTTGTCCTCGTGCTCCAGCATATGGCAGTGCCACGTGTACCGGCCGGCCTGGTGGAATGTGACCTTGACCCGGGTGATGGCGTGCGGATAGGCGATCACGGTGTCCTTGAAGCCGCTCTCCCATGGCTCAGGTGGTCGGGCCGCCTGTCCGGCGGGCTGCCGTTCGACGATCTGGAACTGGACTTGGTGGATGTGGATGGGGTGGGCGTCGTCGGTGGTGTTGTGCAGTTCCCAGATCTCGGTGGCCCCCAACGCCGGGTTCTCGGTGATGGGGTCGTCCCATCCCAGGGGGATCGGCGTTCCGCCCGGGTCGAGGGTGCCGAGCAGCACCTCGCGGGGACCGACCCCGGGCAGGCGCGCGGATGCCGCCTCGTTCAAGGAGAGGCGCCGCGTGTGGCTGGCTGTGCTCAGTGGCTCGAACGCCGGGAGCGTCAGCTGCGAGGGCGGTACCGTCGTGTCCGGTGCGGTCAGCGGTCTGACCACGAGCTTCATGACCTGCCCAGTGGTCTTCGGGTTCGCCGGCTTGAAGTCCCTTCCCGCCGTTTCGCCGCTGAACGGCTCGTCGGGGCTCTCGTTGATCAGATACAGCTCGGTCCCCACCGGGATCGAGGTGAAGTCGACGATGACGTCGGCGCGTTCGGCCGGCGCGGTGAGCAGCTGCTCGCGCTGCACGGGCGCCCGGAGGAAGCCTCCCTCGCTTCCGATCTGCCAGAATGAGAGCGCCGAGGGGGCTGGCCGGGGTGCCACGGGATCGGTGACGATCTTGATGATCAAAAAGCGTGCATTGCAGCCGTTGAGGAACCGGAAGCGGTAGCGGCGCGGCTCGACGGGCAGGACCGGCCAGGTCCTGCCGTTGGTCACCATGGTGTTGCCGAAGAACTCCGGGTTCCAGATCGGGGATATGTCGCTGCGGGGAATGCAGGGCCCGGTGAACTTGTCGAAGAATGCGCGGCTGGCCGAATGTCGCCGCCTGTGTCAGGGTCGACGGCGTCGAGCACGGCCTGAAGTAGGTTGGCGAGGGTGCGCCGCATGTCCGGGTCGACGAGGCTGCGGTTGGGCACATCGAGTTGGTACCGATAATATTCGGGACCCTTGGCCTTGCCGCTTGGAGTCTGGTCTGGCGGGCCGGTCCCGGTCGACTGTTGGCCGCTGCCGGCGGCCGTTGTCGTGCTGGATGCAGCTGTACCGGCCGCCGGGGTGCCGTCTGCCGTTGCGCGAGTTGCCTTGCGCAGCGACAGCTCCATCGATCCGATGGATAGCTCGTCGACGGACGAGATGGTGAGAGCTTCGCCGTTGCCGTCAACGACCTCGTAGGCATCCCGGCCGCCAAGCGTCTGGAAGACAGCGCGGCGGATGTCGTCTGACAAGGGGACGATCGGGAACGCAGCGTTCTTGTAGAACTGTTGCCCGATCTCCGTCAGCGTCAGCGCACGGAGCCGACGAGGCGGAGCGGTTCTTCGCCGGCGCCCGCCAGCGCGGTGAGCTCGCGCTGGTCATTGCGGTGATCGGTGACGCCAGCGACGAGGGTCCGCGCAGCGCGCTGGCCCACTCCGACGCCTCCGTGCAGCTGGGCAAGATGTTCACCAGCGTCGCCGGCCGCCGCCTGCCAGCCGGCACCCGGCCGGCCATCGCGCCGGACCTCGACCCCGCCGACCGAGACCTGGCGATCCGGCTGCTCACCCGACCTGCCGACGCGCCGTGGTGGACGCTGAAGCTCAGCGGCGTCACCCCGCAGCGCGGCGACGCGTTCGGGGGGCGGGCGGTCACCCACGCGGCGGAGGGCGAGCTGCACCCGATCCTGGCGGACCCGCTCGGCGACCCCGTCGTGGCGGCCTGGATCCCGCCGACGGGCGACCAGCGCGGCTGGCATCAACGGGCCGATCCTAGATGGCGTTATCAGCTGTTATTGCGCCGGTACGCGCGTACCGCCAGGGCGGCGAAAACGGCAAGAATGCCTGCTGTCCAGGCCAGTGCCAGCAGCGTCTCGCCGATGACGGTGTGCCCGGCGGGAAGAGCGCCTTGGCCGAGGGTAAGGGCGCGTAGCGCATTGGCGATGATGGTGATGGGCTGGTGTTCAGCGAAGGCTTGCAACCAGCCGGGCATGGTCTGGGTGGGGAGGAACACCGAGCTGGTCAAGGTCATCGGGAAGACCACCATGTAGACGGCGGCCTGGATGGCCTCGCTGTTGCGCACGACCAGTCCGATGTAGGCCATCAGCCAGGAGCAGGCGTAGCCGAAGGCGAGTGCGACGGCCATGGCGGCGAGCATGCCGGTGAGCCCGTTCTGCCAGCGGAAGCCGAGCAGGACGCCGACGGCCAGCTGCAGGCTGAGGATGAAGGTCGAGCGGACGAGGTCGGACAGGGTCCGCCCGGCGAGGACGGCGGAGCGGGCCATGGGCAGGGACCGGAACCGGTCGAGGACGCCCTTGATGATGTCGTTGTTGAGGCCGTACGCGGTGGGCGCGGACCCGAACACTGCGGATTGGGCGAGGATGCCGGGGATGAGCCAGTACACGTACTCGCCGTTGGCGGCTGCGGGCAGGGCGGCTTGGATGGCACCACCGAAGACGTAGAGGAACATGAGCATGAACACGACGGGTTGGACCGTGGACAGGATCAGCACGTCGGGCAGGCGGATGTTGGCCAGCAGGTTCCGGCGGGTGATCACACCGGTGTGGGTGAGCGCCCGGCTGAAGCGACGGGTGGAGATGGTCGCGGTGGTCATGCTGGCATCCCGGCGAGCTCGCGGCCGGTGGTGGTTCGTCGGGTGAGAGTGAGGAAGACGGCGTCGAGGGTGGGTCGGTGCAGGGCCACGTCGGTGGGGACGATGGCGGTCTGGTCGAGTAGCCGCAGTGCGTGACGCAGGGTAAGCGGGCCGTTCGGTGCGGGGAGCACGATCCGGTCGCGGTCCGCGGCACGTCGCGCGGTCAGTGACGCCAGGGCGGTCAGGGTCGCTTCTTGCTGCCCGGTGCGGACGGTCAGTTCGACGACGGAGCCGCCGGTGCGGTCTTTGAGTTCGGTGGCGGTGCCTTCGGTGAGCAGGCGGCCGTGGTCGATGACGGCGATGCGGTCGGCGAGTTGGTCGGCTTCGTCGAGGTATTGGGTGGTGAGCAGGACGGTGGTGCCTTCGGCGGCGAGGTCGCGGACCAGTTGCCAGAGGTCTTGGCGGCTGGCCGGGTCGACGCCGGTGGTGGGTTCGTCGAGGAACAGCACCTGTGGCCGGCCGATCAGGCAGGCGGCCAGGTCGATGCGCCGGCGCATGCCGCCGGAGTAGGTCTTGACCTGCCTGTCTGCCGCGTCGTCGAGGTGGATGCGCTGCAGCACCTGCTCGGTGCGGACATTGGCTTCGCGGCGGGACAGGCCGTAGAGGCGGCCGATCATGGCGATGTTCTCCCGGCCGGTGAGGTGGTCATCGACGGCGGCGAACTGCCCGGCCAGGCCGATGCGGTCACGGACCGCCGCCGGGTGGCGGGCGACGTCATACCCGGCGACCCGGGCGGTGCCGGCATCGGGTCGCAGCAGCGTGGCGAGGATGCGGATCAGGGTGGTCTTGCCCGCGCCGTTGGGGCCGAGCAGTCCGTAGATGACGCCGCGCGGGATCGTCAGGTGCAGCCCGTCGAGGGCCGTGGTGCCGTCGCGGAACTGTTTGGTCAGCTCGTCCACGGTGATGATCGGGTCCATCGACCCTCCAACAGCTTGTTAACTTGAAAGTGAACATAGGCACAAGTACACTCTGAAGTCAACAAGCTTGGGAGGGGCCGGTCGTGGCCGAGGACAAGTCCGGGCCGGTGCGGCGGCTGCCGCGGGCTCAGCGCCGGGAGCAGATCCTCGCGGCGGCGACGAAGGCGTTCGCCCGCAACGGGTTCACCGCCACGGGGCTGGATGACATCGCCGCCGAGGCGGGGATCACCCGGGTGATCCTGTACCGGCACTTCGACTCGAAGACCGACCTGTATCAGGCTGCCTTGGACCGGTTCTGCGCCGTGCTGTCCGATCATGTGGCCGAGCCGGTGGGCGGGTTCACCGACTCCAGCATCGACGGGCTGCTCAAGGCCGCGATCGCTGAACCGGACGGGTTCCGGCTGCTGTTCGCGCACGCTGCCCGCGAGCCGGAGTTCAAGGCCCTGGCGGAGCAGTTCCGCGCCGACATCACCGAGATCGCACTGCTGCAGATCTCAAAGATCGTCAGTGATCAGGCGTGGGCGCGGTGGGCCGCGCAGCTGGCCCCGACCGCGGCGATCGAGGCGATCATCGCCTGGCTCGACGCCGGGCAACCCGACCCGGACCTGGCCGCCGACCGGGTACGGCACGTCATCGCCGGAGTCATCACGGCGGCAGCCGCGCACGCCGGCTTCGACTGCCTGCCACCCACCGTCTGACATCGCCCACCCCTGACCAGTTGGAGCACATCGTGAATGCGAAGCCAGACGAAACCGCCAAGGTCCTGCGCGTCTGGGAGAAGACGGCACCGGGCTACGACAAACAGATCGCCTTCTTCGAGAAGATCTGGTTCGGCGGTGGCAGGGAATGGCTCGGCGCCCGCGCCCAGGGCCGGGTCCTCGAAGTGGCCATCGGTACCGGGCTCAACCTGCCGCACTACCCGGCCGACGCGACCGTGACGGGAATCGAGCTGAGCCCGGCGATGCTGGCTATCGCCAAGCAACGTGCCGCCGACCTCGGCCGCGATGTTGACTTGCACACCGGCGACGCCGAAGCTCTGCCGTTCGACGAGGCCGCGTTCGACACCGTGGTCTGCGCGCTGTCGCTGTGCACGATCCCCGACCCGGCTGCGGCGATCGGTGAAATGAACCGGGTGCTGGTACCCGGCGGGCGGCTGCTGCTGCTCGACCACATCGGCAGCACCTGGCCACCGATCTACGCCGCACAATGGCTCCTCGAATGGCTCACCATCCGCGCCGCCGGTGAACACTTCACCCGCCGACAACTCCCGCTCGTCCGGGCGGCCGGGTTCGACATCGTCGAGGCCGAACGGCTCAAGGCCGGCACAGTCGAACGCGTCCTCGCGCGTAAGCCGGTCACCGACTGACTCACCGGACGGCCGCCGGACGCGCTGGAGTGATCGGAGCCAAGGCTGGCGAGGGCCGCGAGGCCGAGGTATACGCGTGGGGTGACGACGCGGTCGTCAAGCTCTACCGTCCCGGATACCTCGGGCACCGTGCGGAGTCGGTGGCACTGGCGAACCTGGACGGTCACAGCGTCGCCCCGAGGCTGATCGACATCGTGTGCTGCGACGGCCGCCCAGGTTTGGTGCTGGAGCGTCTCGGCGGGTCGGACATACTGCTGCAACGCCAGCCGTGGCCTGTGCTCGGCGCGGGCGCGGGCGCTGGCCAAGGCCCGCCTTGCCGTCCACGGTATCCAGGCCCCGGGAGATCTTCCCGACCTTCGCCAGGTCCTGGCCGCCCGCATCGAAGACGCCGTCCTGCCGCCGCAGTTGCGGGCATTCGCGTTGCGGGTTCTCGGCGGGTTGCCGACCGGCGATCGCTTGGCACTGGCGATGGCCGGGCTCATCGCGTCTTTCGCGCTGCCCATCACAAGCGACGCCAGCACCGCGACCAAAGTCGTCTTGGCGATTAGCCACGTCGTCGTCGCGATCATCATCGTGCCAGCACTGGCACTGGCCCTTCCAGGCCGAACAGCACGGCACGACAACATGCCCGATACGACCTACCAGCATCCCGCTGCACCCGCACCACGGCTGGAGCATCCGCCAAGCTCGGGCAATTCACGGTAGTCGGCATGCGAGACGACTCGGTGATTACCCCAAACCCTATTCAACGAGTCATAGCGATGCCCGGATACGCCAGTGGTGCCCGGAACCTTGCGCAGCTGGTGCCCACGAAGGTCGCTAGGAAGACGCCAGTATCACAGAGCGGCCCGTTGGCGAGCAATGCAAGGTACATGGCGCCGAAATTCGCACGCTTCTTGAGCCATATACCGACTTCTCGATGCCTTGACCGGCGCCGGAACTGGCCGCCCTGTGGTTGCGAAACTCACCGCTCCTAATACGCGCACAGGTGCTCCTTCATCGCCGAGCTGACACGGTTGGTTGAGTGAGTCAGGTGGTGACGGGCAGGTCGGCCAGTCGCCATTCGAGCATGCCGTCTTCCAGGCGGGCGGCGTCGCGGCTGTGGGCGCGCAGGAGCCGGACGGCGTCGTGGGCGAGCACGCAGTACGCGCCGCGGCAGTAGGCGACGATCTGCCCGTCGTCGGGTAGCTCCGCGAGGCGGTCGGCGAGTTCGTCGAGGGGGATGCTGATGGCGTCGGGGATGTGCCCGGCCGTGTACTCCTCGGGCGGGCGTACGTCCAGCACCGTCACGGTGGTGGTCTTGGCCAGCTGTTGCAGCTCGTCGCGGGTGACCGGCCGGCCGCCGCCGTCGCCGAGGTAGACGACGCGGGCGGCTTCGACGTCGAACAGGTCGGCGACGTCGCGACCGGCCAGGGAGTAGAGGATGCGGGTGCCGTCGCGGCGGGTGGTGACCAGGTTCGCCTGCCGCAGTGTCTGCAGGTGCGCCGACGCGGTGGTGACGCCGAGGTCCGCGGCGGCGGCCAGGGAGGCGACGTCGCGTTCACCCTGGGCGAGGAGATCGAGCAGTTCCAGGCGTTTGCCGGAGGCCAGGGCCTTGCCGACGCGGGCGAACTGGTCGAACAGCGCGGTCTTGTGCTCGCGGTCACCCAATGTCATCATCCTCCAAAGTTCTGTGGAATAGTGTAGGAGGCGGAGCCAGGTGGCCGCCACCCGCACCTCCGAGGAGGCGTGAGGCACATGCACGACAGGTTGATCCCACTGGTCGACGAAGGGCTGGGCAACAGCGCCTACCTGCTGGACCTCGGCGACGGCCGCGCCCTGGCGGTTGACCCGTCCCTGGACCTGCGCGCCGCCGATGCCGCCGCCACGAAACGGGGCCTGCGGACCGCGTACGCGGCCGAGACTCACCTGCACGCCGACTTCCTGTCCGGCGCCCGGCAGCTCGCCCACGATCATGGCGCGCAGATCCTCGCCTCCGCCGCCGGGCAGCGCACCTTCGACCATATAGGGCTGGGCGACGGCGACGAGGTCGACCTCGGTGGGCTGAGGCTGCGCGCCCTGGCCACGCCCGGCCACACGCCGGAGCACCTGTCCTACCTGCTGCTCGACGGCGACCGCGAGGTCGGCGTGTTCACCGGCGGGTCGCTGATCGTCGGCGCCGCCGCCCGCACCGACCTGATCAGCCCGGAGCACACCGAGCAGCTGGCCCGCGCCCAGTACGCCTCTCTGCACCGGCTCGCGGCCCTCGCCGACGCGACGGCGGTGTGGCCGACCCACGGGGCGGGCTCGTTCTGCTCCGCACCGCCCGGTGCCGCACGTACCTCCACGATCGGCGCGGAGAAAACGGGCAACCCGCTGCTGCGAGCGCCGGACGAGGACACGTTCGTGCGCATATTGCTCGACAGCCTGGGCTCCTATCCGGCGTACTTCGCCCGGCTCGGCGAACTCAACCGGCACGGCAAACTCGTCACCGCCCCGCCGCTGCTCGCCCCGCTCGACGCGGCCCGGGTACGCCGTTTGCTCAGCGACGGGGCGATCGCCGTCGACGTACGCCCGGTCGGCGACTACGCCGCCGGACACATCCCCGGCTCGCTCGCCATCCCGCTGCGCGCCCAGTACGCCACCTGGCTGGGCTGGCTTGTTCCGCCGGACGTGCCGATCGTCATCGTCCGCGACCCCGGCCAGGACCCGGCCGACATTCTCTGGCCAGCCCTCAACGTCGGCTGCACGACGATCGCGGGTGAACTCGCCGGCGGCGTCGCCGCGTGGACGGCCACCGCCGGCCAACTCCCCACCACCCGCGTGGCGAGCCCCGCCGAAATGGACGCCACCAGCGTGGTCGACGTGCGGCAGGCCAGCGAGGTGACCGCCGGGCACCTGCCCGGCGCACACTTGATCGAACTCGGCAGCCTCGCCGAGCACGCCAGCGACCTGCCCAGCGGACCGGCGACGGTGATGTGCGGGCACGGGGAGCGTGCCGCCACCGCCGCCAGCCTGCTCGAACGCGCCGGCCATCACGAGGTGTCCATCCTGGCCGGAGGTGCCCGAGATTGGGCGAAGGTCACCGGCCGTACCCTGGACACCCGCCGATGACCGCCACCACCTCGCCCCCGGCACCGCTCCGGCTGGGCCTGCGCGCGAACCTGCCGCAGTTCGCGCTGCTGGTCGCGGTCAACGCCCTCGTGGGTGGGATGATCGGCCAGGAGCGCACCGTCCTGCCGCTGCTGGCCGACGAGGTGTTCGCCCTGAGCAGGTTCACCGCCTCGCTGACGTTCATCGTCGCGTTCGGCGTCACCAAAGCGGCGACTAATCTGGCCGCCGGTGCCCTGTCGGACCGGTACGGCCGCAAGCCGGTCCTGGTCGCCGGGTGGCTGATCGGAGCGCCCGTGCCTTTGCTGCTGATCTGGGCACCGTCGTGGTGGTGGGTGATCGCCGCCAACATTCTGCTCGGCGTCAACCAGGGCCTGACCTGGTCCACCACGATCGTCATGAAGATCGACCTCGTCGGCCCGGCGCGCCGCGGCCTGGCCATGGGCTTCAACGAGGCCGCCGGGTACCTCGCCGTCGCCGCCACCTCGGCGGCGACCGGTTGGCTGGCCGCCGAGCACGGCCTGCGCCCGGCGCCGTTCCTGCTCGGCCTCGCGTTCGCCGCCCTCGGTCTCGGTCTGTCCACCGTGTTCGTCCGCGAAACTCACCACCATGCCCGGCACGAGGCCAAGGCCCACACTCCGCGCGACGGCGGCCTCCACGACGGGCTGACCGGACGGCAGATCTTCACCCTGACCAGCTTCCGCGAAAAGGCCCTCTCGGCCGCCAGCCAGGCCGGGCTGGTCAACAACCTCAACGACGGCCTCGCGTGGGGCCTGTACCCGATCCTGTTCGCCACCGCCGGCCTGGGTGTCGCCCGCGTCGGCGTCCTCGTCGCCTTGTATCCGGCAGTGTGGGGAGCCGGGCAGATGCTCACCGGCGCGCTGTCGGACCGGTGGGGCCGCAAATGGGTCATCGCCGCCGGCATGCTGCTGCAAGCCGCCGGGATCGCCGTGGTCGCCGTTACCACCGGCTTCACCCCGTGGGCGGTCGCCGCTGTGCTCATGGGCGCGGGCACCGCCATGGTCTACCCCACCCTGCTCGCGGTCATCGGCGACGTCGCGCACCCCACCTGGCGCGCCCGCGCCGTCGGCGCCCGCCGGCTCTGGCGCGACCTCGGCTACGCGGTCGGCGCCCTGATCGCCGGGATCACCGCCGACCTGCTCGGCCTCCGCGCCGCGATCTGGGTCGTCGCCGCCATCACCGCCGCCTCCGGGATCATCGTCGCCGTCCGCATGTACGAGACCCACCCGCGCGGCCAACGGGAGCCGCGACCGGCCCCGGTGGAAGCCTGACGACGATGAACATGCATCCCGCGCTGGACGGCGAGCCGATCTATCTGGACTACAACGCCACCACACCCGTCGACCCGGCCGTGGTCGCGGCGATGCAGCCCTACCTGGATACCCGGTTCGGTAACCCGTCCAGCGCCCACCGCTACGCCACCGCCCCCGCCGAGGCACTGGCCACCGCGCGGGGCCAGGTGGCCGCGCTGATCGGCGGCGACCCGGCCGGGATCGTGTTCACCGGCTCCGGGTCGGAGGCCGACAACCTCGCCATCCGCGGCACCGTCCTAGCTTCTCCTGACCGCCGGCGGCATGTGATCACCCAGGCCACCAAGCACCCCGCCGTGCTGGCCACCTGCCGCGCCTTGCACCGCCCGCACGGCGTCGAGGTGACCGTCCTGCCCGTCGACCGGCACGGCCTCGCAGATCCGGACGATCTGCAGGCCGCGATCACCCCGCACACCACCATCGTGTCGATTCATGCTGGCCAACAACGAGGCCGGCACCATCCAGCCGATCGCCGAACTCGCCGCCATCGCCCACGCCCACGGCGCGCTGCTGCACGCCGACGCCGCCCAAGCCGCAGGCAAGATCCCCATCGATGTCGGCGCGCTCGACGTCGACCTGCTCACCCTGGCCGGGCACAAGATGTACGCGCCCAAAGGCATCGCCCTGCGTGCGCCCCCGGCCTGACCCTTGAGCCGGTCGTCTACGGCGGCGGGCAGGAACACGGGCTGCGCGCAGGCACCGAGAACGTCGCCT
>WNFD01006471.1_pt1 | contig 11725 bp, 6 predicted proteins | sample 5400491 | NCBI WGS metagenome assembly WNFD01 (sample SAMN13153343, study PRJNA577476) | soil metagenome | isolation source: 120 cm saprolite under Douglas fir tree site 2 hole 2 replicate 2 | place: USA:California | collected 2015-04-18 | reverse complement strand
GCTACTGATCCCAAACATGAGGCAGCCGCTAGAAAGATCTTTGCTTCCGGTTTTTTGCAGCCGAACACTTCCGAGATAAAGATGCAAGAGGTTAATTTATCGAGCCCGAGGACCTCAATTTTGCGCTTTTGACGATAGGAGCCGTTGGTCACAATCCCAAATGGCATACTAGCTTGCCCGAGGGCATCGAGCAATCGTTGAGTCTCCTCTTCGAGAGATATATGGCCAAGAAATTGCTGGTAGAATGTCTCGACCAGATGATCAACACTCTGTTGAAGAGATGGATAGCTTTCTTTTATTTTCGAGAACAGCATCTCCCGTGGGCAGTATCCACCGGCATCTAGCGAGACCAGGCAATCTACTGCTTCTCTATAGCGTAACTCACCTCGAGCTTCGAGGTGAGTTCGCACAAATGATTCTGCCCAGCTTCGGAAAGCCCTGTCTCTATCGAACAGTGTGTCGTCGAGGTCAAAAAGTATGGCACTTATTCTGTAAGGCATACAGATCTACTGCATGTATTTCTCAAACCATCCTAGGATCAGCCGCAGGCGCTCCTGGCGGAGTTTTGGATGGCCGCCTCGCGAGAGGCCGTGGCTTTGACCTTCGAAGCGCACGAACTGAACTTCACGTCCGAGGTACTTCAAAGCGGCAAAGAGCTGCTCCGCCTGCTCGATATTGCAGCGCAGGTCCTGTTCGCTGTGGAGTATCAGCAGGGGCGTATGGATGTTCTTCACGTAGGTAATCGGCGAGAGGCGCATGTAGGCCTCAAGATTGTCCCACGGCGTCGTCTCCAGCTCATCGTCGGCGAAGATCCAGCCAAAGTCGCTGCTGCCGAAGTCAGACGCCAGGTTGACCACGCTGCGCTGAGTCACTGCTGCTTTGAAGCGATCGTTATGGCCGACCAGCCAGTTGGTCATGAAGCCGCCGTAACTGCCGCCTGTAACGCCCATGCGCTGCTCGTCTATGTACCCCTTTTGCAGCAGGGCATCCACGCCGGCCATGATATCCAGGGAGTCTTTCAGGCCCCAGACCCCACGTACCGCCAGCGCAAAGTCGCGCCCGTAGCCACAACTACCGCGTGGATTGGTGTAGAGCACGACGTAGCCAGCCGCGACCAGCAGCTGCATCTCGTGGAAGAAACCGTAGCCGTACTGGGTATTCGGACCGCCATGGATCTCCGCGATCAAGGGGTACTTCTTCTTGGGGTCAAAGTCCTGCGGCTTTAGAATCCAGCCATCCATTGGCCAGCCATCCGCCCCCTTGTAGGGCATGTACTCCGGCGTGGCAAGCGTTAATTCGTTGAACAACGCGTCATTGAAGCTTGTCACGCGATGCAGTTCGCCCGGAGAGGCAGGTGAGCATACAAATATCTCCGGCGCGCTGGTCGCGCTGGCAACGAGCATCGACAATTTGCCAGATGAGCGGTCGGCAGTGAAATCGCGCACATGCACATCACCGGGCGTGAGCGTTGGCGGCTGCTTCCCTGCTCCACTGGCAGGAACGGCATAGACACGAGAAGCGCCACGCTGCGAGGCAAGTATATATAGCGTCTTGCCATCGGATGACCAGGATGGCGGCGGCATGAGGTGATCATCTCCCATGTCGCTGTTCGTCCAATCCATGCAGGTGCCTTCGAAATCCCACGTCAGGCACACTGCCTGGGCATTCACGGCACTCGCAGGGACGGTGTAGAGATCGATGTGGTTGCCCGAGCGCAGCTTGAGCGCCGCAAGGAAGGCCAGGGTTTTGCCATCGGGCGACCAGGATGGAGAACTACAAGCGATGGAACCATCGGTCAGGCACTGCAGGTTAGCTGCTTTGCCATCTTCGATGGTCAAGGTGTAGAGATCGGGGCAAGGTATACGCCAGCGATCCTCTGCACGACTGGAGGCAAAAGCAATATGTGTCCCATCGGGCGACCATGCCGCGTCGCTATCGTCCCAGTCGCCATCGGTCAACTGCTGAGGCTCACCACCAGCAACATCCAGCAGGAACAGATGTTGGCGGCGCTCGTAAATGAAGCCAACTCCGTCGAGCCGGTACCAGAGGCGATCTATGACCCGCGCCTTGGGCAGGGGTTTGCCATCTTCAGTTTCCTGGTCGGCGGGACCAACGGCGGCGTTGAACAACAACTGCTTGCTATCGGGCGACCAGACAGGATTTGAAGCGCCGTGCTGCATGAAGGTCAATTGACGAGCCTCGCCCCCATCGGTTGGGATCAGCCAGACCTGGGGTTTGCCTTTACCCTGCTTCTTCTGCTCTTTATCATCCTTGCCGCTTACTTCCCCTTCGCGCTCGGAGACGAAGGCCAGCCAGCGCCCATCGGGGGACCATGCCGGGCTATTCGTCCTGGCCAGGCCGGTGGTGAAGCGCTTCGCCTCGCCGCCAGCACTGGGAACCACCCAGATGGAGGAACGATATTCGTGCTTGCGCTCGTCGATCGTGGTGACGACAAAGGCTACGCGCTGACCATCGGGGGAGATGCGCGGCCTGCTGAGAAATTTGAATTGATACAGATCTTCAATTGTGATTGATCTTGACACTATTTACTACTCCAAATCATAGATTCAAAAGAAATCACCGGCGGCGACGGCGGCTGGTTCGCTCGCGGTTAAGGGCAAAATCGAGCGTTTCGTGCAAATGCGAGAAATCATCCACGTCCAGTTGCAATTCAACCGCGGGTAGATCATCAGCCCTGGAACGTCCTTCCTCGAAGAGCTGCAGGACGAGCGCCAGTTCAAGCTCCAGGTCTAGCTCATTCTCTCCATCTTCTGTTTCCGACTCATCCTCGTCCTCGTCCTCGTCTGGTTCGGCACGCGTAAAGCCGATGCCTGTACGCGCGCAACGGAAGCGGCTTGTGAGCTTGAGTGCATCGGTCGAGAGTTCTTCAGCCAGCTCACGTACGACCTCCATCATCTGGACAAAAGCATCCTGCAATTGTTCCAGGGCATCTTCTTCCTCTGTTGTGCCGCTCTCCTCGCTCGATAGCTCGCTACTGGCCGGATTGCCGCTGCCTCCAGCATCAGGGAGGCGCTGACGAGCCAGGTCGTTCAGTTTTTCGAGCGTCTGGGCAAAGGGAGGAGAAAAATCGCTGTTTTCTCTCTCTGATGGCTTTGTACTCTGACTTTCACTCGCCTCATCCTCATCCTCATCCTCATCCTTGTCCTCCGCTTCGTCATCGACGTCCAACCCGGCCGCCTCTTCCACCGTCAGTATCTGCTGGTGCAATTGCTCGGCCGCCTCTCGGGTCATATATGCGAGAATCCGCGCCTGCCGTGATGCAGCAAGCAGCAAAAACGGCGGCCAATCTCGAAAGCGTTCCCGCCCGCGCAGATAGTGCACCTCCGCTATGCCCAATGTATCCAACCGCAGCGAAAGTTCCATGAATCCCTCCTCTAGAACAGGCCGAGGTAGCAGATGTTGTAGGAGATTGTCTGCTCCGGGGTTGCCCGGTCTGCTGTGTAATCCACACCATCATACCACAAGAATCAGTACCTGGCATCATTTTTATCAGATCGTGCCTCCGTGCCTTTATTCCCAGCGGCTCCAGGCTAGCTGTAGGCGATGGCGGGCGATGCTCAGTCCGGTGGCGATGGCGATGAGTATCAATCCCAGCAGCGTCAGCGACAGAGGCAGAGCAAACGCCTGTAGGAAAAGCGAGTGCAGGATTGCTACGATCACCAGACCTGCACCACTGAGGACAAAGATGCGCAGGCGCGTCCCAATGCCGAGCAGCAACAGGGCCATGGCTTCTCCGGCAAGGATCAAGGTGGGAAGGAGGTTGTTATCGTTGAAACTCAACCAGAGCGTGGGCAGCAGCAGTAATGCAGCACCCACGACGGCGGCAGACTGGCCGGTGCGATGATGCTCTGGCAGCGACTCGTCACGCATGAGCAGTGGAGCTATTAGCGCGAGGTAGCTGGCGGGGCCTAGAGCGAGCAGGTCCAGGCTCGTCTGCCGGAAAGCGATCAGCTCCCATGGAAGCACTAGAGAGAGTAACAGGCCCGCGCCATAATAGCTGTAACGCCGGTACGCGTGGGTGTTCTGCAAACGCCCATGCCAGAAGAGCAACAAAGACAGGATTATCAATGCTCCTGCTCCCACGTGAACCAGCGGCCATGCATCCGCCGAGAGACCTCCCTGCGCGATAATGGCCAGCACGACACATGCCTGTCCACCCAGAGCGAGTACGCGATGCAACCATGTTGCCGGGAGCCAGTTTGTAGCGGCAGGAGAGATGACTTGCCAGGTGAACTGCGAGGCGAAGGTCAGAACGCACAGCAGGCTATAGGCGACCATGAGTTGCCATACTTCCCCGTGGCTTAGCCCGACAGCCCAGGCTGCCAGGCCCACTGGAAACACCAGCAACTCTGGCGTGCGCTCTACCAGCATAATCAGCAGCGCAAGTACGGTAAAGGCCAGCAGGCTCAGTTCTATAAATCCCACGCCTGGCTGCTCTAGAGGCAAACTGCTCCAGCTACCCAGCAGCAGAGCTGCCACCAGCGCCGTTCCATACCACGGCCAGCTCCATGTAAATCTCGCCGGTACGGCCCAGGAAGGTGATGCCTCCGTATTCACCAGCGGAGGCTTCACAAAACGACCCACCAGCAAGCCCACCAGGGCCATAGCGATGCCTATGCCAACGACGTAATAGGCAGTAGTCTGAGTCGCAAGCAGCACTCCCCATACAGCAAATCCGGCGGCCAGCCACGACCATCCTGGCCGATTTTCAAAGAGCACCACACTGAAGGCCACCACGGCATAGACCAGCATGGCATCTGGAATAGCGCCGTAGAAGGGATGGTTGACGCCTCCAAGCGTGCCATAGACCCCTGTCAGGACAGCGGCCGCAACGGTGGTGGCGTAAAATGGCAGCGCATACTTGAGCACACTGTTATACCTTGTTCTAAGGAGCGGTGGCAGGTAAGAATGGAGGCGGCCAACAGCTACGCCCAGGGCTGCGCATAGCAGCGCCACTACTGGCGGGCGATAGAGATCTCCCAGCACGGCGGAATCGAAGACCGACCAGGTGGCGAATAAAGGCGCGACCCACAGGAACAATGTCATGTCTTCCACAACGCCGATGATATATATGAGAGCAGCGAAGCCCAGCAATGCCCAGGCGCTGGCAAAGAGCTGCTGCTGCTCGAACCCTCTGACTCCCATCATCACGGCAGCAAGCAGGGCCACGCTGTACAATGGCAATGCCCAATCTCTGCCGGGTCTACCTCCATTAGGGGAAACGAGCGGGCGACCATGAAGGCCCTCCCCGCCGCTCCTCGCCACACTCGCCCCTACGGGAACCGAATTGCCCCCGGAAGCATGGAAAGCCTCCCTGCCAGCAGAGCGACTGATAGCAAAGGCCAGCACAGCAGCCACGGGAGCCAGCACTGCCAGGCTCCAGAAGGAGGTGTCGGTCAGCAGCGCGACAACTGCAAAACCCACCGCTGCGATCAGCCACCATTTGACTCGTGCCAGCGCGGCGGACATGTACCAGGCCAGGGCAACAATTCCCAACTCCAGCGCAACGGGGAAGGTTATACCCAACCAGGAGTGGACCGCGCTTCCTGATGAGAGCACATCAAAGAGGCAGGTCGCGGCTCCACTGAGCAAGCCTATGACAAGCAGCGGCCATTCCCAGCCAGCCGTTATGCGCGGCTGGCCTGTTCCCGCTGGACCGGAGGACAACAGCAGTTCGGGCATAAAACGGTGAACGGCCACCGCAGCAAGTGGGAGCAGTAGGGCCACCAGCAGTATCACTTGTTGACGCGGGATAAACGCCAGGATCAACAATGCTGCAAGGGCAAAGACGACGGGCAAGAAGAGCCAGTGACGACGGCACTGGTAGAGCAATACAGCGTAAGAGAGGGCTGCAAAGAAGAGCAACAGCGCCCACATAGTATCCAGGTTCCGGATCAGAGTGAGGGTGACGATCGCTTCCCCAAGCGCCAGCACGTCAAGCGGGTCCGCCCAGGCCGATCCAAAACGCTGGCGCACAACTACTGCAGTTGCGACCATTGCCAGGGTTAGTCCAAGGAAGGACCACAGCGGCACGGCATCCAACGCCAGCACCACGAGGCCAAGCTCCCAGGTGAGCAACGCACCGGCAAGCAGGAGCAGCCAGGGCCAGGCATTTCGCCGGGTGGCGGTCGTTTCTTGCGCATTCGCACGCCTGAGCATGATGCTCATTGTCAGTGCGAGGCCAATTGCTATTACAATGAATTCAGCGATGGTCTCCCAGCCTCCTCCGAAATGCCATGGTGAGGCTGCTGTCAACGACAGTAAGTCTGCCTTCAGCAGAAGTTGCTGCGGCAGCAGCGGCGAGCTGATAACAGGCACGACAGCCACGAGCGCCAGCGCGAGCTGATCCAGGCGCAAGCCGAGTGTACCAAACCCTTGGAGAAGACGAGAGGCAAAGCGGTTAAACGCATGATAGAAAACGGCAACACCCGTCAACGCCAGCGTGTAACCGGTTGCCTGATAATCGAAGGCATAGCAGAAAGCCAGCACACACGCCAGCAACAGGTAGGCAAGCCCGAGCACCCACCTCCCGCGCCTGGTTAGCCACAGGTAGAGGGCTGTCCACAGGAACAGCAGTAGTGCAATACTCAGGATCGAGAAGCGTATGCCTGATACTGGAGCCTGGAAGATATCGAGCGTAAGGGAATACAGGGACGTGAGCACGACACCTGTGGCGCTGGCGGCAACGATAAGAAGCATGAAGACGCGGATAGGTTCGCGCAGCACCGCCAGGGGGCCTGCTAAAGGCCAGTCTCTAGGCAACGCTGCATTGCCCGCAGGTCGCAGGAGGGAGAGAAGCGCTGGCAGTGCCAGCAGCATCAACATGCCCGGCCACCACCAGTAATCCAGGTTGAGATCACGTGCTATCGCCAGGTCAGCGATCACCAGGGACATCATACCCAGGTAGCCGAAGAGCGCGAAGCGCTGCGATACCGCCAGCACGCTGTAGACAATGGCGGCGTAGACAGCGGCCAGGGCGATCAATATTGGCGTAGAGAGGTGAACGAGGTTTCCTTGCGCCAGATTGTAGCCAGCGAAGCCTACCAGAGGTACCAGCAGGGCAAAGATGCCGCTATAGATGCGCGCCACCAGGCGCAGGCTGGCGAAACGATAGGCGATTGCGCTGCCTATGCCAAAAAGGGCGTGTACAATGAAAACGACCAGGAATGCGAGCAAGATGTTGGTGGTGGTAACGATGAAACTCAGTGACCCTACCAGGATGAGGATTGCGCCTATGGAAGCGAGTATAGTAATCCCCTGCTCATCGAAGAAGGAACGCCACGAAAAGACGCGTTGTGGTGCGCGTCGAGTCTCCGGCGAAGGCGTAACGATGGCCTGTTCTGTGCCGGGTCTACCTCCATCAGGGGGAACGAGCGGGCGACCATAAAGAGCCTGCACACCATCCCCCGGATGGCGTCCCCCACCACTCTCCTCCACCCTCGCCCCTACGGGAACGGTCGCTGCTTGTTCTGTAGCTGTGCCAGGCAGCTTAACATCTATCGCTTCCTGTGGTGAGATGATAAATTGCTCGGCGGGAGCTACCCGTTTTGTCGTGGCGAGAGGTGTGCCAGCCGTGGCTACCGCTGCATCTAATTGGCGCAGGTGGTTCAGGCGGGCCTGGTAGCGCTGCATGAGGCCAGCCACGGTCATATTCGCCCCACCATATGTAATAACACGTTGAAGATGATCGATAGCAGCTATTAGAAAGTTTTTTTCTTTAGAGGCATTGATGGGATAATCGCATCTTGGACAATTATCGCCCGACTGCGTATTGACGGGCCAGCCACAGCAGTCACAACGTTGTATAGGTGTTTGTATCATTTTGAAGACTCCATTTGCTCCTAGCTCCTGACCAGACCAAGCAGGCTGCGGATGCGAGCGGCCGCTTCGTCGTGGGTGATCTTGCCAGCCTGTAGTTCGTCCAGTACATCTTCGATGGTAGGTGCAGCCAGTGGCGTTTCCGATTTTTCCGTCACTGATCCGGGCGCAGTGGCGGCTGCGCCGGTCGTCTCCAGTGGAGTCGGAGCCGGGGCAGGCATCGCGGCGCCAGGTGTTCCTACCGCCTCGGCTGCCAGGCTGGGCCTGTGTATACTGAAGAGGTGTTCGCGTATGGCTACCCACAGGTAAATGCCTACGATGAGAGCGCCGACTATGAATATCGCGCCGCCCTGGCGAGCTGCATTCTGCCAGTTGTCGACAGGGGACCCCAGCAGCGCTGTCAGCACAGTGTACAGCAGGATCACCACGCCAACGGCTCCGGCCAGCATTCCACCGCCGAGCAAGACGAAGGCAAAGGCCCGCCGTGGGCCGATTGATGCAGCACGGGCGCTGCGCAGGCGCAGGTCAATGTCGAGCGCGATATAACCAAGGCCGGTGATTACCAAAGCGATAGCCATCGACCAGGTCTCCACGCCCGGCCGGGGATTGGAGCCTGCAATGATTTCCATCACTTGAAACAGCACGAGCCCTATGCCAAACCAGAAAGAGGCTGCCATCAGCGCTGCACTAATAGCTTCCTCCATCAGCAGTGTCGTTATTTTCCCGGAAGGCCGCTGCCTGGCGGCAGCACGCAGCCAGAAACCATAGACACCTATGACAAGCAGACCCAGTGTAATAGAAGGCACAAATGCATATTCGGCCCCTGGACCAGTAATATCGGTCAGAGGCGCAGGAGACCCGAGAAGCGCGCGCAAAGCAAGCTCCAGTGCGCGCTCGATACCATAAAGCAGGTAGCCAGCGCCGAAGGCAAAACTGAAAAAGTGCAGGATCTGGCGCAGGAGAGAATAGTTATCTTTGCGCGAGAAGAGGCCATAGCCCACCCAGAAAAGGAGCACCCAGAGCGTGCTCAAGGTTGGGCCGAGCAGGTTGGGCGCCGGGCAGTTCGCTGGACTGCCACAGAAGCTCTGATAACCTTTACCTGCGAATACGAGGGCATCCAGCAATAGATTTGTCGTAGGAAGCCAGTAAGAGGTCAGGATAAACAGCAATACGAGCTGCACGCCATAGACTTGCAGCCGCTGGAACACGATGGGAGCACCGGGACCGGCCTGAGATCGCCGCCTTTCCCATTCAACCAGGGCAAACAGGCCGATGGTGGAAATGGCCAGCGCCAGCGCCGCGGGTACACCATAGAAGTTCGCCTGGCCAATTTGTTCAATGGCAAACGCGGAAGACGCTACACCAATTGGCAAACTGACTGCTTCGGTGGCATTGAGAAAGAATGCGCGCACCCCGCTAGCGCCCGCCGCATCATCAGCGCGCATATCACGACGAATGAGCCAGTAGTGGGAACCCCCCAGCGCAAGAGCGATGAACCAGGCCACTACGGCGAATACTGCCGCCTGCACGATCACCGCGCTGGCGGGAATGCTGTCACCGCCATGCAATGGGGTGAGTGCAAGTAATGGCTGCAACAGCATACCCAAACCTGTCGCGGCAAGGATGAGCATACCAATGAAGATGATATAGAGGTAGAAACGATAAAGATTGCGGGCCATAAATTCTGGCTCCCTTCTTAATTACGAGTGCGGCACTGCGACCGCCATACCAAGAGCACCTATATAAATCCTTCGTATTTGATACTCTATGGTAGAGTATAGAGCATGTTATTGCTGGTGATCAGTGTCAAATGACATATTTTTACAGGGAGTCACGCAAAAAAGTGAACGCACCTAGACATAGACCTCATACAATGGTAGAGTAAGTATCAAATCAACAAACAGTTCGTGCATGTATTCTTAGGCACAAGAGCACCCCTGCCCAGAAGGTCAAGCGTCTATGGACTCAGCAGAAATTCTCTCGCTTCTCGAAAAGCCCACGAGATATCGTCGGAGGTTTGTCTATCAGATCCGAGATGAGGCCGCAGTTGCGGACATCGTAGCGGCGCTACGTACAAGTACCAGACCTCATACACGCGACTTGCTCTGTTACATTCTCAATTTGCGGGCCGGGGCCGAGTTTTTTGAGGGACGATCTTCAGAGACGAAACATGCGGTTCCAGCGCTCCTAGAAGCCCTCGCCGACCCAGATGCAGATGTGCGCGACTCAGCCATAGATGCCCTTGGGCATATCGGCGACCCCGCGGCCGGGCCCGCGCTTTTGCAGGCGTATCACCAAGAACACGACGACGTTGGTGTGCGCGTCGTGCTCGCCTCTACCCTGGGGTTTTGCCAGTATGCCCCAGCCATCCCGACGCTGATTGAGGCGCTCGCCTCACCTAATAGCCTGCTGCGCCGTGAGGCGACCTGGGGACTCAGGCATCTTCAAGCTCAGGAGGCAGGAGAGCCCCTGCGGGAGGCCCTGGTACAAGAGACCGATCCGCTCACCCGACAGACAATGCAAGAAACCCTTCAAGAGTTTGAGCATCCATCCACCTATGAAGAAAAAATTGACCGTTTGATCGTGCAACTCAGAAGTGCAGAGACTGCTGATGAGCGTGAGGCCGCAGCCACTGCTTTAGGTGACTTGGATAAGCGCGTACTTCCCTCCCTGCTTGCACTGCTGCACGATGGGCAGGGTGAAGTACGTCAATATGCCACGTTAGCGATTTCCGGATTGAGCGAGCACCGAGACGCGGCCTGGTTTGTCCGCGCGTATCGGGAACAGGTTCAAGGGCCTTTGATCCAGGCGCTGGCCGATCAGGAGAGCAACGTCCGAGCAGCCGCAGCTCAGGCGTTAGGTCAGTGGGGCGATGAGCGCGCCGTGGAACCGCTGCTTGCAGTGATCCAGGATAGAGATGTCGAAGTGCGCAGAGAAGTGGTGGCTACACTCAGCTACCCAAAGGATGAGCGCGCATTGGAACCCCTTCTCCACGCCTTTTTGACTGACGATGATATGCAGGTGCGGGCCCATGCAGCAGAGGGCCTGGGAAGACACCTGGAGGATAACCGAGCCGTGAATACGCTCATCCAAGCCCTCCAGGATGAACAGAGCCACATACGCCAGCAGGCTGCTGGGTTGCTCTGCTGGTTGAAAGATGAGCGCGCAACCGATGCCCTGATCCAAGCCCTCCAGGACAACGACCCAGAAGTGCGTGAATGGGCGATTGAAGCTCTGTGGCAACTCTGCATAGGAAACGGGGATGATCTGTCAGCAGAAGCCATCGAGAAAATGCGCAATCCTCTCATGCAAGCGTTGCAAGACGAAAATCGTGAAGTGAGGGAGTGTGCAGCGAAAATTGTCGCATGGCTGGATTGAGAACACGCACGACGAGGCAAAAAAGGAGATGAGAGTTGACAATACGCGGAGAGCGGAGGCGAGTTCAGGCAGTCTCGCGGTGATGGCTCCCTTATGCCTGGCAGATTTTTCTCTGCCAGGCATGCTTCTCCTGTCCTGTTCGTCTACTGCACAACGATGGTTAAATTCATGCCTACATGGATAGAGCAGTAGAGGTGATAGATGCCAGCGGTCGTAAAGGGACCGATTTCGGAGTCCAGAACCGCCGCGAACTGCTCGGCCGCTTTTTCAGGAGGTCAGGTACCCAGAACTGGGTTCTCACTGGAAAGGGCAGCGTTGATCCCTGTGTGCTTACCAATGTCCTGACGAGAGTGATGAGGGAAATGGAATAGATTCATGCGTAACACTAGCTTCATCTTTGTGGAAGGGATTATGGGGGCAGGTAAATCTACCACGACCTGGTTCCTCACCGAACAACTCCAGCAGCATGGAACTGCTGCTCGCTTCATGCTGGAAGGACCTACTATGG
>WNFD01009150.1_pt1 | contig 11727 bp, 18 predicted proteins | sample 5400491 | NCBI WGS metagenome assembly WNFD01 (sample SAMN13153343, study PRJNA577476) | soil metagenome | isolation source: 120 cm saprolite under Douglas fir tree site 2 hole 2 replicate 2 | place: USA:California | collected 2015-04-18 | reverse complement strand
GGACTCCGACGGAAGCTCCTGATCGCTCATGGATTCCGTGGCAGATTGGTTCGAGGAGTCGCGCACGATTGTTGTTTCTCTCTATTATTCTAATTTTAGACGGATCGACTGCCGAGGCCTCCATCGCGTCGATCTGCTCAGTGACCTTCATCGACCCGAGTTCCGCACCAATGCCTGCTCCGACGCGGCCGCTGAGAACTAAGCCAGTGATGATTGGCCCGCTCTCTTTATAGAGCTCATCCCATTGGACTTTGACCCCACGTCCAATCCAGCCTGGCGGTAGACCGTAATACGCGGCTTCGACTTCGACACAACCATCCAGATGCACCACCCGTTCGCCATACTGGTAATAGCGGAACGGTTCCACCGGCAGCGGGAGCAGGGTTGGTTTTTCTTCTGCGAACATGGCCGCCACTTGCCGTTTCGTGGTGCCGTGGATGCGGGTATCGGCCCAGTTCGCTTCCCAGCGATCCAGATAGGCTTGCGCCTGTTCCAGACTCTCGAAGCGTTGTCCTTTCAGAGGAGTTTTCTTGGTGTGGCCCACGGCCGACTCTACTTTGCCTTTTCGATCTGGATCTTGGAGTCCGGCAGGGCAGGGCGACCGCACCATAATGGGCGAGGATGTCGCGGTAGAGAGGATTGAGCGTGGCGTCGTAGACGTCGGGAACCAGCACACCTTCGCGCAAATTATCCAGCACCAGAATGCGCGGAACTCCACCTAATCGACGAAACGCCTTTTCGTGGAGCTCCGCCCAGATGCGCGTACTGGAACGGAACACCAGCAGCCGTATCGCTTTGCGGCTATAGCCCAGCGTGAGCACGAACAAGCGGGTGCATCGATACTTACTGCTTTGCGGTTCGCGCACCATTGGCCCGCTGCCGTAATCGACTTGGCCTTCTTCTCCTGGAGCGGTGAGGATCACCGCCCGCGCTTGTGGTACCTGGGCTCCGCGCAACTTGTACGCGAAGCGCCGAACGCTTTGATAGCCACCCTGGAATCCGTAGTCGGAGACCAGATCCTGCCAGATTGCCATGGCATTGCGCTCTCGACTCAGACCCAGCTCGATGGTTTCCCGATAGGGTTCACAGGGGCTCGCCGAGCCCATGCCTTTCGATTTTTCTGGCTCCTTGCCGCTCAACCCCACGCCAAAGTCGGTGATCACCGCTATGGCCGGTTTTGAAGTTGCTGTTGCTCTTCCCTTCGTAGAAAGGTTTTCGGGGTTGGGGTTGAGGTTGAGCGGATCGGCAAACCCCGGAATGGCCGGTTTTGCTGCATCCGAGCCGGTGATCACCTCTATGGCCGGTTTTGCCTTACTTTCGCGCCTCCATCTTCCCGGCGGCCATATTTCCACACCTGCGCCTCTCAGATAAGCGCTGATGGTCTCGCGACGTACCCGCGTGGCCTTCTGGATCTTTCGCAGAGACCATCCCAGTCGTCCCAAGGCTATGATTTGCTGTTTCTTGTCGTCCTTCAAGACATTCGCCATGTTGCGAGAGGCTACTTACCCTCCCGCTGCTGTCAATGTCCTGGTCGATTCTTCTGAAAGTATGGCCGCTTTTCAGGTGTTCTTGTATGGCCGCTTTTGGATGTTCACTGAGGGCCCCCAGAGTACTCATTCGCTTCTCTTCCTGATGGCATCAGTGAAAACGGAGATGTGCCAGGGGGTGCATTTAGGCCCGAAAAGCCACCAAAAGTCCCGTTTTAGCCCAGTTTCAAGTAGCGATTCGATGACACTGCGAAGGGGTCTAAGTCCAATGACAAGAGTGCAGGCTTACGGGAGCGATGCCTGTCTTCATCATCTGTCCAATGCAATGCTGGCGGATGATCCAAAGAAAGAAGGCTTGAGCTCCAAAGTGAATTTCGCTGCATTTTCAGGAACGCCAAAGACTATGACCCATTGCTCGGGAGGGCCATACAAGGCCGCTTCTGCCCACTTGTCTGCTTCTTTCTTGTTCTTCGACTCGACGCTAGGATTAATCACCCTCGAATCTTCATCGTTGGTGTAAGCCTCTTGATAAGCAGTCCGATCAGCCCTGTACATTGTTGCTAGTTCCACTTCCTCGGGTGCATATTCGTTCTCCCCACCGTCCAGCAATGTAAACCGAGGCGACCGGCAAGAACTGACGAACTCCTCCCGTTCCGACTGCGAGAGGGATGTCCAACCCGCTCCATTACAGCGGTAGAAAATCACAAGTTGCCGTTGGTGTAGCTGGTGGGTCATCTCAGTCATCGATATGCTGAGAGTATAAGAACCGACGGGTATTGCCTCGCCGAGTCTGTACTGCTTTGGGCGGCTACACCCGACCACAGCTAGCAGGCTCACGCAGCCCACGGCGGCCAACTTACTTCTAATCCGGGTTCTTTTTTGGAATGCCAAAACGGTCCCTCTGGGATTACTGCTGCGCGACGCGTGAGAAGAAGTACAACCCCACCAGGCAAGCTGTGACCATGATGACAAAGGAGATTAAGAAGAACCAAACAATCGGAGGCAGAGCAAACAATGATTGACGAGATTTGGGCGTTTCCGCCTCCGGAAAATGGGAAGATGTAGTTTCAGGGGGCGGGATCTGAACTGCATGAGTTTCACTCGCCGGTGCCGAAGCGAGAGTCTCGTCCACCTGAGAGGCTGCCATTCGTCGCAACTCAAGCTGATTTTCAAGATAGGCGCGGTAGACCTGCTGTTGAGGTGAACTCCAGTCCTTATAGCGCGGATTGAGCAGGCGGCAAATCATATCCAAGCCCGACCCGGCCGTGACATACGCGTCGGCTTGAACTAATGCTGCGTCATCAAGTTTGTCTTCATCCGCCACGGAACTCGCGGAAAGCCCGATTCGCATGGTTTTCGTAGAAGAACTCGAACCTGGCGTGCCGAAGCCAAAGTTAAACGAAAACCCTCGTGCGCCGGTCTCAGGATCCTTGGAGAATTTCACTTTGATCTTCGGATCGCCCGGCGAGGGCGTGTTCCAACCTGAGGGTCCTCGCGACTGCCTGTTCCGTATTGCGAACAATTGGCCCACTGCCCAGGCCAGGAAAATGAGATACAGGATGCCACCGTAAATTCGAAGAAAGTCTCGGAAAGAATCGTTGGAAACTGAACGGAAAAACAAAGCTGCCAGCAGGGTGACGGACGGAATCAGAAGATAGAGGAGATACTTGTAAAAGATGAGAAGCACGCTTTCGGTGTCATCGAGTCCCCGAAGGAACTTGCGACGATCTTCAGGCGACCATGCCATGGGTGCAGCTCCATGCTCAATCGTTCAGCGGCAAAATACACCAAATCCTGACGCAAGCAAATGGGGAAATTGGGCGAGCTCGTCGACGAGTTGGTACGCGGGGTCCTGATTTGGTCTGTAGAAGCCAGGGCTGAGGAACGGACATTGTTGTGAAAGTCGGCCATTGTGCCGCCTAACACTTATCACATTGCCTTTCGCGGAGGCGGAAGCAAATCATCAATTTTCTGCATGATTCTCTGCGCGAAGGTAACAGCATCCGCAATGATTGCATTCAGGGCCGGAGATGGCCTTGTGCTGTCCATCTGGCAGAGTTTCCGGGCCGCTAGGATCGAAGCCATAATCCCAAGCACGCGTTTTCGGCCTTCATCCATACGAGCCTCAATACTCCTATATCTTCCAATCCTATATATTCGCTTTTTGTTCGTCTACGAATATGAATGTTCAGGTATTCCTGAACAATATATATAGATTGTTCAGATATTTCTTAACTTTAATTCCAATTTGTCCTAAACTTTTGGAACAAAGTGGCTATTATGTTAAGATATTACTGAACAACAGATAGAGGGTGGTGCCGTATGAAGCCTGAATTCAGAAGTTTACGCGTGAAGCAGCTTGCCAGATTCTATAAGGCTTATGCCGAGGCGGCCAAAGTTCCGCGTCCACAAAAAGGCTGGATTCGGGCGGTTCGTCAAGCCGCCGGAATAACCATGCCAGAAATGGCAAAAACACTAGGCCATAGCAGCCGTGGCATCGTGGCGTACCTAGAGAAGTCAGAGGCAGAGTACAGCATAAGTCTTGGAAATCTGCGCGAAGCTGCCGAGGCGCTTGGGTGCGAATTGGTATATGCCATTGTTCCGAAAAACGGAAGCATTGAGGAACTCGTACAACAGCGCGCCCGAGCGAAGGCTACCGAAAACATCCGCGCGGTTGAGCACACCATGGCATTGGAAGATCAGGCCGTGGGTCGGGTAGACGAGAAAATAGAAGAGCACTCAAAGCGGATGCTTCAGAGATAGGCACATAATTTGTCATTGGTGACGACCGACAGCAACGGAAATACTCCGCTCTCTCCGGAAGAGATTCAGGGCTTGATTCCTAGTCTCTCAACGAAACAAGAGCTGAATGAGTGGGAGTGGGAGAATATCCTGAGTGCTAGGGAGTGGGCAACAGCTACAAGAATGACAATTCCTGAATTAGTATCTGACAGCTACGTTCGGAAGTTGCACTTCCGGATGTTTGACCAAACATGGAAATGGGCGGGACAGTACCGCAAAAGCGAAAAGAACATTGGGATTCCGTGCCAACAAATTCGAGAGAGCCTCGCTGTGCTATGTGGCGATGTTCTTTTCTGGATCGAGAAACAGATATATCCCCCAGATGAGATAGCCGTTCGATTTCACTACCGGCTTGTGGCAATTCACCCCTTCCCGAATGGCAATGGTAGGCACGCTCGTCTGATGGCAGACTTGCTGCTGTCGAACCTTGGCCATACTCCGTTAACTTGGGGTGCAAAGGATCTCATCAAGCGCGGAGAAGCGCGAACACAATATTTAGACGCTCTGAGGGAAGCCGACGCCGGAAAGATGCAGCCCTTGCTCGAATTCGCGCGTTCCTGACTTCCCGCCAAGGCGTCAGTGTCATGAGGCCGAAACTAGAGACAGCAGCCTAGCACGATGGCCGGGGTAGGAACATCAACATGACCAAGATCAACATGACCAAGATCAGCGAGCCTTTGACCCCAGCATTCATTGAGCAGAGCGGATACTGGGAGGACTGAAGTTACGTTATCCTAGAACAGAGCACATGCCGTTTCCATTTCAGCCCATGCCCCTAGGGCGATGACTTAGACTATGGTGTTGCCTCCGAAAATTTCCCTGGTTCTCGCAATGCTGGGGCTTTGTCTGCGCGTTATTGATTGGGTGTTTCATTCGCCGTAACTAGACAAGGCCGCAACCGTCCCCAGTGCGGCTGCGGTGCTTTCCTTCGGTGCCTATGCGATCTTCTTAATCCTTGCTTTGCCCGAAGAGCCGCGTGAACCCGACATCCGGCTCCTGACTTACTTACGAGCCTTCTTTGGCGATTGGCTAACGGGCATGAGCGGCCCATTAAGCGTGCCGTTTGCTGCATTAGCGGTATGGAGTCAGCAAAGGGAACAGAAGATCATCTGGGGCTGCCTTGCCGCAGTCGCCGCCATGTTCGGCTCCTACCGCGTCTGGCGCAAAGAACGGATCCTGGCCTATGAACAAGTCCTTCTACTAAAGAGCCGCCTTGCGGTGCCTAGTCGCGATTCAGGCGCGTACGCCGATAAACAAGAAGTTCTTCAACTCTTACGCAAGCGAAAGTGGATCGCACCGTCAGGTCGCCCCATGACCGGAGCGGGGTTTCCGATGGTTTATGAAAAGGAATTGGCAGACAACTCGCAGGCATTGAAGCGTCTGGGAGAACTTCAACTACACAATCTTCTAATGGAAATGAAGGCTGAAGGTCTAATTGACTGCGGCGAGCATGAAGGCAATCGCTGGTTCGCTCGCTACGGATAAGACTGCGGACGAAACAAACTCCCAGGGCGATTCGGCTGGAAAGCAGTAAGCTGAAGCCTTTCTTCACTCCGAGTACCCCTCGTCATCGCCTTCCTCGTCATCCTCTTCTTCATCCTTCTTAGGTTCATCTTCCTCTTCGTCGTCGTCGGGGTTGGACCTAACGAAAAAGGCGGCTTCTCGATATCTGGTGCTCATGCCAACATTGTATGCTCCTCCATACGTCGCTCACTGAGGGGCGTGGCCGGCCTAGCCCAGTCCATTCAAGAATACTGCGAAGCCAGCTAGGACGATTTCTCCAGAAGCCCGCCCTAGCAGGCTGCGGAAAAAGGGATGATATGACTTAGATCCTCACCCATTTTTGGCGATTTTCTGAATAGAGAAGAACTTTGGCGGTATTCGCTCGGAGTGCTGTCGAGCCCTTTTTGAGCCCAGGAGACACACTCGGCCTTGGCTTACGTCGCTTGAATCGCCAGATTTCGCATGCGGACCAGGTTGTAAGCGGCTGCCGCAAAGGTGAAGACCCATCCTACCTTGAAGATTCCACGGTGCCGGACTTTCCGCAACAGGGCAATGGTCTTGAGCCAACCGAAGCACTCTTCGATGCGCTTCCTCTTCCTTTGACTGATGGCATATCCCGAGTGCTGCGTCGTGCGAGCATCAATCGCACTCCCGCCTGGCCGTTCAAGGTTTTGGGCTACGTGCGGCGTGACCTTTAGGTTTCGGCACTCGGCCACGAAATCCGCCGTGTCGTATGCCTTGTCGCCGCCCACGGTCACCTGCTTGGTTCCCGGAATCTGTTCCAGCATCACCAGCGCGGCATCGCGCTCCGCCGTTCCGTTGGCTTCGAACACCTCGGTGTTTACGATCAGTCCGTTGCGGTTCTCCACCAGCAGATTCCCGTTGTAACTCAGCTTCGCTTCTTTGCCCTTGCCTTTGCGTGCCATCTTCGCATCCGGGTCCGTCTTCGATGCGTGCGTCTGGTTGGACCGCTTCTCCCCATGAAAGTCCACTGTCGCATTGCCAGGATCGTCCGGCGGAATCGCGTTCTTAGCATCCTTGCGCTGATAACTCTTCACACTCGCCCAGGCTTCCAGTAGCGTTCCATCTACGGTGAAGTGCTCGTCCGAGAGCAGACTCCGCTCGCGTGCCTGCTGGAGCACGGCTTGGAAGAAGGCTTCGGCAATGTCCCCATCGAGCAGCCGCTCGCGGTTCTTGGTGAACACGGTCACATCCCAAATGGCGTCGTCCATGTTCAAGCCCACGAACCAGCGGAACAGCAGATTGTAGTCGAGCTGTTCCATCAACAGCCGTTCGCTTCGCACCGAGTACAGCGCTTGCAGCAGAAGCGCCCGCAGCAACTTCTCCGGCGCAATCGAGGGGCGTCCAGTTTTGGCATACAGCTTGTTGAACCGTGGCTGCAAATCTCGCAATGCCTCATCGGTCAGGGCGCGCAGCGAACGCAATGGGTGGTCTTGCGGCACTCGCTGCTCCGGGCTGACGTAGCTGAAGACATCCAACTGCTGTTCGTCTTTTCCGCGCATGCTTTCTTCTTATCAGGTTGTGTTGTGGAAACAAGAGAGTTTTCTGGTACGGCCCAAGCTGCTTCCCACAACTATGTGAAAGCGGGCTCGCTTGCCTCGCCGTGAGCTAGCATTCACGCTATGAAACACACAGCCGCCGCAGTCCTAGCGCTGTCTTGGTTCATCAGCCGAGCACAAGGCCAAGTTGCAGAGGGAGGGGTCTCTCGGGCCACGCCCGAGTACTGCTCCCAAGTCGAACCGATTCACCCCAACTTCACGCCCGCTGAGGATGTGCTTGTGCGAGGACGCATAACCGACCAGACAACCGCACCCTTTCAGAACTTTCCTATCGAACTTAGACGCTTCATCTCCGAACGCAAACAAGGGACCGCGAAGAAGGTCTCAACAGATGCTGACGGAAAGTTCGACCTGGGATTGGTGAAACACGGTAACTACCGATTATTGTTGTCTCCACACCGTGGGTTCAAACAGCCTGAGAAACTGGCATGCTCTTCCACCAGAGACTGTACCGTCGACGCGGTCTTAATCGCGAATCCAACTGATGGACCTGCCGCCGGCTGTCCCATTCGTTAAGCTTCACGCCGAGTTTTTCCGCAACCTGCTAGGAAGTCCCACGAAGGAAAACAGTTCGGCCTGAATCTACCCCAGCCTGACGGACTCACCAAGGCGGATCCTGCCGCTCCAACCCAGACGTATAGACACCAACGTTAGCTCGGTTGTGTGAGACTCCATCGAACGGTGTGAGTAGTCTTGCATGCAAAGTCCTTCACACGTGTTCCGAGTGAGACAAGTCGAATCATTCAACCGGCGAAAGCAAAGTTACAGTCACCATTGTCGTAAATTCCACCTTCACGCTAGTTTGCCGCAGCAACGGGGCGTTTTCGTTCTGCGCCTCGCTGCACTCTGGATCATAATGCTTGTGAATCAGAAGAAGTTAAAGGTTCCCCAATTGAGGAAGTCAGGCCGTTTTGTTGGACAAGTAGAGAGGAGTGACTCGCACAATCATACCCCCAGATAGGGAAGTTCTTCTCTAGCGTAATGATCCATTATTCCCAGAGCCTTCCTTCCCTAATCGTCAAGTCAGAGTTCCGTAAACTGCTAGGTCCTAAGTTCACCAGGAAGTTCGGTTTCTTGCACCGCATTGCAAACTCCAATACTCTCTGCTTGCTCAACTCCCCCCTTGAGCAATTTTTCGGCTCAATCCAGTGAGCATTGCGGTGACGAATTCAAAAGCACACTCCTCGCGGGTGTGACTCAGAGGGCGAAGCTGTGAGTAGTGCTATACAAATTTCCGACTTACAGACAGTCATCAACTGGTACGCAGTCAAAACAATGTCCCGGCACGAGAGATTCGTTGCCAATGAGCTCAAATATCATGGGGTGACGAGCTTTCTCCCTTCCATTACCGAAATCCACCGCTGGAGTGATCGATGCCGCAAGGTGGAACGTCCATTATTTCCCGGATACCTCTTTGTACGCGCCGCCATGTCTTCCCAACTCCGAAGGGCTGTTCTCTTCGCGCGAGGAGTAGCGGGCTTTATCACTATGAGAGGCGAGCCTATCCCGATTCCAGATGAGCAGATTGAAAGTGTTCAGAAACTGCTAGCCAACGATATTCCTTGTGTAGCGCATCCTTTTCTGAGGATCGGCCAGCGAGTGCGGGTCCGCGGAGGTTCTCTGGATGGAGTCGAAGGCATTCTCACCGCTTTCAACGGGCACAAAGGGCTGGTGGTCGCCATCGATGGCATTCAGCGATCGTTAGCCGTCCGCATCGAAGGCTATGACGTTGAAATTGTTTAAACCACGAAAGACCTCGTTTCCGTTGTTCCTCTGCTTCCAATAAGGGAAGCGCAAAAGCTGCGATCGTGGATTACATCACCAGACCAATCAAGCCAGTGAAATTGGATGCAGTATTAAAGCGCGATCTGGGGCATATACCCGCGCCCATAAGGGAAGAAACTTCGAACGGAGACAAAAAGCTCTTCGGGCCAGCGCTTGTCAGCGCGTCCCGAGCCATGCAGAAAATTCGGCGGCAGATCGAATCGGTAGCGCAGCTCGATGTTCCGGTTTTGATCTTGGGAGAGCACGGTACTGGCAGAGAGACCGTGGCGCGGCTCATACACGAGTTGTCGTCTCGTTCCAAGTACCGCTTCGAAAAGATAACCTGCGAGGGATTTCCGGAAGAACTGCTGGATAGCGAGTTGTTCGGCCACATTGAAAACGGGAATGGCAAAATTCCCCATATAGCGAAGGGAAAGTTCGAAGGCAACGCGAATGGGACCGTCCTGTTGGAAGAGATAAGCCGGATGCCGCTGGGATTATGGCGACCAATCATGTGGACATTGAGCAAGCAATTCGCGATAGAAAACTGCGGGAGGACCTGTTCTTCGTACTTGGCGCCTTCACCATTGAGCTGCCCCCATTGCGTGAACGTAAAGAGGATATTCCGCTCCTGCTCGCGCGGTATATGGACCGGCTTGCGGCACAGCACGGGCGCGCGCCAAAACCTTTTTCAGCAGCCCTCGTCGAGGTGTGTCAGGACTACGAATGGCCTGGCAATCTGCGAGAGCTCGAGAACTTGGTACATCGCTACCTGATCATGGGAAATGACTCGCTGACATTGCGCGGTTTACATGCAAGATCGCACTCGCCGCTGACGGCTAGTTGCACCGACTTGCCCGCGGGTCTGAAATCGCTGGTACGTAATTTGAAGGGCGAAACTGAAATGAACGCGATCAGAAACGCTCTGGAACAGACCGGCTGGAATCGCAGGAAAGCGGCTTTACTCCTCAACATCAGTTATCGTGGTTTGCTCTACAAGATAAGAGAGTACGGACTGGTAGCACCTTCGCAGTCGACAGCGGCATCCCAAGGCCACGCGAACTCTTCTCCATAAGATCCAGAAATCCCAAATGAACCCTCTTGCAGACATTGCGCTCTCTCGCGCAAGCCAAAGACTAAGAGGAAAGGGTATAGCCCCAAAAGAGTGAGCGACATTCGCCCAAGCTCGAAAACAAATGGGCCGTAAAGATTCAAACTTCTACTTTCTGGCAACCTTGGCGAGCTATCTTCTTCCTCGGTTGTCAAGTGTGATCGTTTATTCACAGTATGCAACTAGCTCGGATTTATCGAGGTCAGTAAGGGAAAACATGAAAATCTCATAAGGGCTTCACGCCCTTGAGGCTGGCTCCTCGAGCATCCCGAGTCGGCCCGAAGCGCAATAGCCACGGCAATAACTGGCCGATTGCCCACACACCACGAAAAACTTTTCCCACGGAGTACAGACTATGAAAATTACATCTTCCCCAAAGGCGTTAGCCCTAGCGGCTCTGCTCACGGGCGTGATATTCGTTGGTAATCTGAAAGGCCAGGACTATAAACCGTCCGCGCCCACCAGCGGGGACATGAAAGCCCACGACGATAGCTTCCAGATCGGGCCCGACGATGTCTTGGCGATCAACGTGTGGAAAGAACCTGAGATTTCACGCTCCGTACCTGTGCGTTCAGATGGGAAAGTCTCGCTTCCACTCGTCGGCGAAGTGCAGGCCAGCGGGCAAACTCCAAAACAGCTAGAAGCGGCGATTTCAACGAAACTGACCAGCTACATATCGGAGCCCGAGGTGACTGTAATAGTCCAGCAGATCAAGAGCCAGCGCTTCAATATCCTCGGTCAGGTAGCTCATCCGGGTACGTATCCGCTCTCTAACCCGACGACAATTTTGGACGCCATCGCTCTCGCGGGCGGATTTCGCGACTTCGCGAAGAAGAAGTCGATTTATGTGCTCCGCCGGATCGCCGATGGCTCTTCAACTCGCCTTCCATTCAATTACAAGGACGTGATCAAGGGTAAAGATTCCCAGCAAAATATAAAGCTCGAACCTCGCGACACCGTCTATGTCCCGTGAGGATGTGATGAAACTCCACAAATATGCAATAGCTTTTCTCCTCGTCGCGGCTGTGCCAAGTTTCTGCCAAACGGAAGCGACTGCCCCGGCAGCAACGCCCGATACCGCTGCACAGAGCGGAACGCCGGCACCAGCGGAAGATCAATCATCGTTTCGGCCAGAACCGCCGTCGCCGGTTATTAATGCGGGATCAGACGAGATGCAGGTGCCGTCTCCGGTGAGCACGGGCGGCTATTCAATGGAGTTTGCTTCGGAGACGCCGCGCAGCAACTACGTCAGTGGTGGACTCACCTTCATGAGCACCTATGACGATAACATCGGAGCAGGTTTCAGCGGTCGCCGCGTCGGCGACGACAGCTACTCCGTGATGCCGACTTTCTCCTGGCGTCAGTCCTCGTCGCGAGTACTTTGGAATTTGACCTACGCTCCTGGATTCACCTTCTATCACCACTACTCAGGACTGAATCAGTACACACAAAACTTCAGTCTCGACTCTCAATTCAGGTT
>WNFD01038393.1_pt1 | contig 11730 bp, 15 predicted proteins | sample 5400491 | NCBI WGS metagenome assembly WNFD01 (sample SAMN13153343, study PRJNA577476) | soil metagenome | isolation source: 120 cm saprolite under Douglas fir tree site 2 hole 2 replicate 2 | place: USA:California | collected 2015-04-18 | reverse complement strand
GGCGAAGGATCCGTTCGCATCTTTGACCGTCGTGCGTCATCCGTCCTCTGTTACGTCCTCCGCAGGTGATCATGACCACCGCCAACTCGCCCGCTTCCAAAGAGGTTGTCACCGCCGCGCTCCTGGTGATCGGTAGCAAGATCCTGTCCGGTCGCACTAAAGACCAGAACATCGGCTATATTGCGCAATATCTGACGGCGCTCGGCATCGATCTCAAGGAAGTGCGGGTGGTCGGCGACGAGGAGAGGGCGATTGTCGACGCACTCAATGCGCTCCGGCATCGCTGCACCTATGTCTTCACTACTGGCGGGATCGGGCCGACCCATGGTGACATCACCACCGGCTGCGTCGCCAAGGCATTCGGGGTGCCGATCGACGCCGATCCGCGCGCTCTCGCCATCCTGCACGAATGGGTGAAGGCGACCGGCGCCGAGATGAACGAAGCGCGCCTGCGCATGACGCGCATCCCCAAAGGCGCGGCTCTCGTCCTCAACAAGGTGTCGGGGGCGCCTGGCTTCTGGATCGGCAATGTAATCGTGATGGCGGGCGTGCCCTCGATCATGCAGGCGATGCTCGATGAGGTGGCGCCTAAGCTCAAGATCGGCGTTCGCATGCTCTCGGAAACCGTGCGCGCGGATGCGCGCGAGGGCGATATCGGCATGCAGCTCGGCGAGATCGCTGAGGCCAATCCCGAGGTCGCGATCGGCAGCTATCCGTTCTTCGATCCGCAGCACCGGCCCAACACGAATGTGGTGCTGCGCGCCCGCGATGCACAGAAACTCGCGCTCGCCAAACGCGCGGTCGAGGACATGCTGGAGCGAGTGCGGCGAACACAATCGAACAGCGCCTGAACGCTGCCAGAGAAAAGCCGCCAAACCGACGCCGCCAGGATCGTCTTGGCCATACCCACCGGACAACGACCGATCCGCCCCTGAGAGGCGGACCCATGAAGCTTAGGTGTGCTATCGTTGGGCCGTAACCCTTCCGGCAGGAGGGATCAGATGACCTTCTTCATCGGACGGCGCGAGTTAATTACGCTGCTCGGTGGCGTGGCAATCGCGTGGCCGCTCGCGGCGCGAGCGCAGCAGCGGGCAATGCTGGCATCCTCACGGAGGAGGAATTGACTAATGATAATGCCTCATTTCCCGTGTATCACCGTCTCTCGACTGTGATCTTTGTGTCGAGCAAGCAATACGTGGAAATGTTCACCATTGATCCCGTCGATCTGCAAGCGGCATTGGACAAAGATGTCGCATAACCTCCCAGAACCACGTTCCTGACAGCAGTTAAACGATTTAGCTCGGGTCAATGCGTTCTTACCCTGTTTGCGTCATCCATCCGGTTGCTGGACGGCCTCAAATTTGGTCTGCTGCCAGCCCTCGCTATCGGAATGACGGTGTTACGACGAGCTGTTCAACGACACGGGGCCGTCATCGCCACGCCAATTCTGTCCGGATTGCATCATCACTACGCGCGGATCTGATTTTCGGCAACGACACGTGCTAGAATGGCGAGTCAAGTGAACAAACAGGAGGATCGCCATGTCGAAGGCTCAAAAAGGAAATAAGGAAAAAAAGAAACCGAAGGCGGACAAGAACCAACCCAAGACCCATGTGTCGGCCTACAAGGCGGCGCAAGACCAGGCCAAGCCGTCCTTCAACCCGTTCGCGAAAAAGACGTGAAGCTTAGGTGCGCTAGCAAGGTCGGGTGCGCGGTTCAGTGCAACGTTTCGCGCGCGCCATGGCAGCGCTTGAACTTCTTGCCGGAGCCGCACGGGCATCCCGCGAGTCCAACGGATTGAGTGTTCGGAAGCGACAGGGCGCTTTCGGCTTCCTCTGCTCTCAATCAACCGAACCGACGGCCCCGGAAGAAGCCCTTGTTTGTTTTGTTCTGTTTAATGTTGGCCGTTTCTCCCTCTTCCGCTGCGTTGTGATGATGTTCGGGCTGCTTCACCGAAGTGTCCTTCGATATCTCGGGATCGCTCCCCCGGCCTTTCTTGCTGCGATTGGCTGGCGGAACTGGCGGCATATGGCTGGAAATCATCAAAATCCACGCTGAGGGGTTAGAGAGAAGAATACGCTCCGCAAGACAACGCGCGCCATTCGCAAAAGGTTGCCGTCCATCGGCGTCTCATGCAAATAAATTCGGCCACTCGCGATTCCCCAAAACCTGATCCGCCCATCCTCCCGCCAACAATGAGGGCGGCTCGCGCCGTCCTTATTGTTCTTCAACCGTGGCGTGGACCGCGGCCCGCTCGATCGCCGTGAAGACCGTGTCCATTCAGCTTTTTTTCCAATACCGGTCGTGGCAGCGGCACGATCGTCTCGCGCTCCGATATGGACGGCCGCTCTAGCAGCGACCGGTAGAGCGCAACATAGTCCGTGGCCATGCGCGCGGACGAGAATCGTTGCTCGAACCGTCGCCGAACAGCGCGGCGATCGAGCGCAAGCACCTGCGGCAGCATCCTCACCGCCTCATCCATCGTATCAACGATGGCGCCCGTCACCCCCTGATCGACGATTTCCGAAACGGAACCCTGGCGGAAGGCAAGGACAGGTGTGCCGAACGCCATCGCCTCGATCATTACCAAGCCGAACGGCTCCGGCCAATCGATCGGGAACAAAAGGGCCTGCGCCTCGCCCAGGAATTCGGTCTTGCTGCGCTCATTGATCTCGCCGATGAACTCGACCCCCGGATCGTTCAGCAGCGGTACAATCTTTTCGCGGAAATAGGCTTCATCGACCTTGTCGACTTTGGCGGCGATTTTTAACGGAATGCCGAGCGTCCGTGCTATCCGAATGGCGCGGTCAGGCCGCTTTTCGGGCGAGATTCGGCCGAGAAACGCGACATAGCCGCCGCGCGGATTGTAAATGGGCTTATGCAAATTCTCGGGAAGGCCATGATGCACGGTCGCGACGAAGTTGGCGTTGGCGATCGGCCCCCGCTGATCATTGGAGATCGACACCAGCGGCATCTCGCTGAAGCCGAGATAGAGCGGCTTGAGGTCGGGAAGGTCTTGCCGACCGTGAAGAGTTGTCACCGTGCGATCTGCCATCTGGGCAAAAAGCGGAAAATGAAACTGGTCGATGTGGAAATGCAAAATGTCGAATTCTTCCGCGAGCTGGCGTACTCTGTCGAGCATCAGCATGTAATAGGGGATCGGGTCGCGGACATTGCCGTCGAGGCGCAATGCCATGGACGCGCAGCCCACCAGCTGGGCAGCAGTGACGGAGTCCGCGCTCGCGAACAAGGTCACCTCGTGACCCAGTCGGACCAGTTCATCGGTGAGATAGGAAACAATTCGCTCGGTCCCGCCATAAAGCCGCGGCGGCACGCTCTCCATAAGCGGCGCGATCTGCGCAATTTTCATGTCTTTTCAACTCCAGGGGGAGCGGCTATGGCGGGAACGTAGGCGCGAGGGCCAAGCGGTGTCTGTATAATATTGACCACTAATTTCCGTCGCGTAGGGCTCTTCCGATTGGCAGATTGATGACCTACTAACTTTCGAATCGGCCCAGGCGGTGTCACCGTCGGCCCACGGCAAAATTGCCGCATGGTGACCACTACGGTCGATCGGGGCGACGGCCGCACAATCACGCGCAAAGAGCGCCGTTGCGACTAAACGACACGGAAGAACGGAAATGGCCCCGAAGCCGGGGCCATTTTGTTTGTGTAGAAAGGACTGTTGTCGTTTCCCAAACTTCGATCCGGCCTGGGTTCGCCTCGTGAGGCAGAAACATTGCATCATCCGGGCCGCCCGGATTTGATTCCCGGTAGGGACAGGGGCCGCAACCATGTTATCCCGCACGCGAGCACGTCGTGCCCGTCGCGACTGCTGAGGGGAAAGATTAGCGTCTCTGCCGGCAAATCCTCCACCGCGTGTTGTGAAGCCGAAGGGGCAAAGCGATGTAGAGTGGAGGACGCGGGATTTCAGCACGGTGAGCAATTTGATACAGACGCCATCGGTGGATAGGCATATTTTTAATGGGGCCGACTAAGATGTTTGCGAGATGTGGCCCTATCTCCAAGTGTTGGTCCCTTTATGCACCGTCGCGTTAGCCAGCGCGCTGTGTATTGGCGTCGTGTCATTCATCTTAAGACACTCAAAGCCTCAGGTATAAGCTCATGGTATTCATGCCAGACCGATCGACTCCAGACTATTTGTTCGAAGAGGCGGAACGGTGTTATCGGCGCTCTCGAACCGATTCGAACGTGCGAGTTAAACTTGAAGCCCTGGGCAATATGTTCATGGTCAAGGCAGTTGAACTCGATATAAAACTTCAGAAAATTGCTAACGGCAACTACACTGCCTCTTCCCCCACACGTGTGTGACGACTAGCCGAGCGCCGCTCGGCGCTCGCGGAGCGCCTCCGCGCTTGTCAAGGGCGCTTCGCAGATGCGGCCCGACAAAAACTCGGACGTGTTACGTGCAGCCGCCTGAAGTGCATGCTGGGAAATGTCGGTCTAAATCCCAACCTCATGCGGCAGAATTAAAAAAGGGTGGCAGGCGCAATCGAATTCCCGCGTCTCACGCCTTATGAAGGGCCTGATTAGCGCTTTGCCTGGCGGGTTTGCAGGCACTAGGTACGGAGCCGCGTCCAGATATTCGGACCAATGCTCTTGAGCGTACCGGGGGCTCGGCGGTTGGTCGGTTCGCGGCTCCTGAGCGAAGCTCACCGAAGCGAAAGCAAGGAAAGCGGCGAGAACAATAGTCGAATGAAATATCTTAGACATTATCGTTCTCTTTTTTGTTAGATGTTCAAGTATATATCGGAAAACAAAAATGATCGAGGTTGCTTATCGGTCGTTTTCTGTTTTTGCCGATGATACTTAGATATGGGGCTCACTGCTATTTGCAAGTGAGCCTGGGGCTTTCATTTTCACTATCATGGAACACGCGCTCGCTCGCAAGGCCGTGGCGTTCCAGTGAACCCCGGTGGGCGGCAGTGAAATGGGTCGGGGGGTTTGCGGTTGAACAAGAAGCATCTGTGGGTGCGAAACGTGATATATCTCCCGACATCAGAGGAGCGTGGTTGTGGCAAAAGGCGTGGACATCGAAATGAGGCCGCTCGACGAGGATCACGTTCCGAGCAAGATGTCGGGGGCGGAAAACTCGTTGTAGAGATCACCGTCAGAAACATGAAAATTCACCCGAAAACCGACGAGCAACTTAGATCAGATGCGAAGGCGCTTGCCGTGCGTTTCGCACGAGCCTTTGCCGATACGATTGACAATTAGCGCCGCGCGGCGCCTAAAGGCCCCCTCGAGGTAGTTTAGTATTTGCCGGATTTAAGCCCGGATTTCAATCTTCGTCCGCCGAAGCCAGCCCGCGCTTTAGTAGCTCCCGGATCGCAGCCGCGCGACTCGGCATTCGGGCCTGAAATCGAAACTCGTCGATGGCAGCCAGTTCTTCGGTAGGCAGGGTGACTTGCAGACGCTCGGTTCGTTCGCGCTTGGCCGATGTAGAAAATCTGGCCAAATTGGCAACACCGCCGGAACGATGAGCCGCCACCTCGTATTGTGTAGTATGGGCCGGTTCTATTTTCACGTTAGAACAGACGCATTAGTGACGGATCGCCGGGGCCGCCGATTCGAGAGCAGGGGCCAAGCCTGTGACCATGCCATTGAGCGCACGCCTGCGCTCCTGAAGAAATGCAGGCAACCAATCAACACCCACGTCTCTACGCAGATACCCGACCCATTCCATCCGCACGAACAGCGCTAAAGGAATTGAAGCCAGCCAATTTTTGGCGCGGAATGTGTAGGTTGTCGTGATCCGGAGAGACGAATGGAATTCTCAACAGTGCTCCTGCTGATCTGCATTCCCGCACTCGTCGTCGCAATGTTCTTCGTACGAAGGGGACGACGGAGGCCTCGGGATGTTCGGTGCGGTCTGTCCGCGATGTGTCCACCCGTTGCCGACAGTCCGCAAGGCCACGTCGTTTTGGGAAGCCGTACGAGTCGGGTGAACATGTGAGAGTGCTGCTGCAACGTCGATCGATTTGGGAAGGAGCGGAATTGGTAGGTCATAGCAGTGTTCTTTGTAATTATTTCATTGCTTGTAATCGCGGAGTTCGTAGTTAGCTGAAGAGGGTTGCATCAAACCAATGAGGTACTTAAATGTCTAATCCGAACCAGAATCCCCAACAGGGCCAAGGCGATCAGAAGCAGGGCCAGCAGAATCAACAGCCTGGGCAGCAGAATCCTGGACAGCAAGGCGGCGGGCAGAAGCCTGGTCAGCAGCAGCAGGACAATAGGCCCGGACAGGGCAGCCCGCAGCAGGGCGGCCAGAAGAAAGCCTAACAAGCTTTAACAGGGCGACGAACCCGACGGATTGCCGTTCTCAAAAGACTCCGTCGGGTTCTTTTTGTCTGCGCGCGCGTTTTCATGCATCGCTTGTTCTAACTTTATGCTTTGGGACGATGATCTCGCGCCGCCGTTTCGATGCTGTCTTGCGCCAGCGAACAAGGAGAAGAGTGTGGTCGGCGTCCTGCTCGCCAGATTCGTGGCTGGGTGGGGATCCTGATCTCGTCTGGTCCAAATGTATGATTTTCCAGCATCCTAGCCGCGACGCCCGGCCTATGGTGGTCGCGCGCTTGACAATTCCTCCCGCTATTCTCAAATAATACACGATTGGTTCATAAATAGCGGCGTGTAGTCGACAGGGACTGAACCGATCAGCTCCAGAAAATCGTGAGCATTTCCTCGGGGGACCATTCTCCACTGCGAATACGAAGAATTCGTTTGTTGGGCGGCTCGGCCGCAAACGGTGGCGTACATGCCACCAACGCTGGTGCTCGTCCTTCGTGTGCCGCATGGAGCATATTTCACCTGCCATTACGAAGGAGTGAGCCATGCAGAATGGCCCAAAGACAGTCATGAGTAGGCGCCAACCCAAACCGGCAGCGTCATTTGCTGCCCGCTCAATGCGGTGGACCTCGAGTGCCGCCCGCGCAGACCCGAAGGGCCCTCAAAACGCGCAAAGAAGCTATGAGCGGTATCTCGCGCTGGCCCGAGCTGAAGCCCAGTCCGGCAATATGATTGGGGCGGAGAACTACTACCAGCACGCTGAACATTATTTCAGATCGATGTCCTCGGACCGAGGAACGACATAGGAGCTGAGTTTGCAGGAAAGAAAGCTTTTAGAGCATCACGAGACCGAGTTGTGCAGCCCTAGCCACCTGTCGTTCCCGAAAATTCGATCCGGTAGGATTCGCGCTGTGAGGGAGAATCAGCGCATACCACATCATCGTGTTCGGGGAAGCGCACCTGCGCCGGATCGTAGGCGCCTATGTTGCCTACTATAATGAGTCGAGGACCCATCGATCTCTGGACAAGGACGCCCCGTTTCATCGCGCCATTCAGCGCTTCGGCGCCATCACATCACAACCTGTCCTCGGCGGACTTCATCACCAATATTGCAGAATCTGATTTTTGGTACACACAACGATCCTATTCCAGACCGAAGCCCCGGCGATTTCCACTCGACCGGGGCTTCCTACGATCCGCGCAAGGACAGTCGGGGGACGAAGCCAGCGCGGGTCACTCTTTAGCTGTGGCCCGAACGCGCTATGTCAAGGGCCGCCAAGCATTACGAGAAAAATACATTACGACGGGACGTTCTATTGAAATGGTGGCTTGCATCATGCCTGACGGCCATCCTAGGTCAACGGCTGCCATCCAGTCTGCACATCCCCCAAATTTTCGCTTCGTCCATTGCTCCGTCTCGCTCACGAAACTCCATGGTCTTCCAACGTTCCAGTCATAGCTCACGCTCTCGACCTCGAAAACATGGTCGTTCCGCTGCAAGCTCAAGTTCCCCGCCGGGGAATTCCAGGCCGGCCACCACACGCTCGGCCCACCTGCGACGAACCGCTAATTGGTCTTCCTCGTCCCCGTGAACGGCCGCCGTACATGCAATCGACCGCATATGGGGCGAAGTTCGTGTGCGTCTTTGCGATGGCGGCCATTCCGCTCGCCATCGAGGCGAAGCCGCAGGCCGCAACCTTACGGACCCGAGCACGCGTACAGCAGCAGGAGAGTCAGTACTATCGAAACAACGATAGACCCCGCAACCCCAATTCCGTTCGAGAAAAATACAAACATTCTGCAAGCCAACCCGGCGCGACCCAGATCGTTCCGAGATTGAGAAAACTTTCGAAGCCGCTACGCGCGCATGCTGGAAGAAGGTTCGACTGCACCATCGCTATGTGCGGATATGGATTTTCGGGAAGGACACCTATGCACGAATGCCCACTTGGTTGCTTGACCGATCTATCCGGCTGATAAAAAATCGCCAGCCGCAATCGTCCCTGGCGAATCGATTCCGACTTCAAATATAATTGAGCAGCGACAGCGCCGCGCTAAAGACGCTCCTCTCTTCGGCCAGTCTGATTGTGCTGCATTTTTGCACGTTTGTTCGCTTCGTGACGGCCGATCACGCAACCTGTCGCCGCTCCAAGCAGTCCATGATGTCCGGCGACATGGCCCGCGGTGCCGCCCACTAGAGCACCTTTTATGCAGCCCTTGGCTTCCGCTGACGTTACTGTTGCCAGGGTAAGGAAAACGGCGACGCATCCAATAAGCGTTTTCATTTTTAGCCTCCAGTCATGAACTCGTCTGGGGTAAATTCGCGCCGGCGATGATTGTTCCGGCACAACCGTGGCGGGGCGGCTTGCGCCGCAATGGCCCCGGAGGCACGCCGAAGCCTCCAGGGCCTCCAGGCGAAAGCGAAGGTCATGGAAGTTCCTTCAGATGGCGGCGAGACGATCCTGATGGTCGAGGATGAGGGCTACGCAAGTACGGACCAAAGGGCCAGCAGCCGGGACAAGGCGGCGGCCAGCACTGCGGTGGCGGACAGCACAAGCGGCCAGCAACCCCAACGCTGCGTTTAGTTGTTTTCTACGGGTTTCTCGCTATTCCGGCTCGTTCGAGCCGGGATTTTTTCAAACCCCACACGGTCGATGCCAGAACCAGCACAGTGAGGACCAGCAGGGTGAGGTACTCGGTCGACCTGCCAACGAAGCTCACCGCCATCGCGAGCAACACGCCCGGAAAGACATGAACGGGTGCCCACACTAGCGCGGATAGAATGTTGGCGGCATAGAAATGCCGAGGCGACATTCGCAACACGCCGGCGAGCAGCGACACGAACGCGCGAACAACCGCCGTAAAGCGGGCAAGAAACACGCTCGCGATACCATATCTCTTTATGAATGCTTCGCTGCGCTCGATGAGCTGCGGATACTGGTTGAACGGCCAGCGAACGTGCCGAAGGCCAACGACGAGTACGACGCCTATTTGGATGAGATTTACGTGATGCTTATGCATGATCGCGCGGATGCTGCTGCGGTTGAGGCGTATTTTTGGAAAATCGCGACCAACTATATGGGCATCTCGCCGGTGGATTGGCTCTCAGAGAGATGTTCTGAGACTGCTTCGCGCTTACCTGACGCCCTGCTTGCGGGCATGGGCTCGGACTCATCCGATTGCCACGATCGTCGTAGATGCGGCCGATCAGCAGAACCTCGGATTTGGCGCGTGGCCGTGTAATTGGTCAGCTGGTCATCAAGCTTGGCCTGAACTGCGTCGAACAGGTCTCGATCCAGAATGGCGGGCCGTGGGAGCCGGGTGCTCGAGGAAGAAGCGCAGCATCTCTCTCGCGGCGTCTGGGCCTTGCGGATCGGTGTAGGAGCCAACGGGGCTGCCTCCCGACCAAGCATGTCCGGCTCCATGGATGTCCCAGTGCTCAAAGATTGCCCTCCCGCTCGCGTCAGTATGGATAGTGCGCGTATATGAATGTCCCCCTGGTACCTCACCGCGATGCACTTTCTTCTGCAACTTCGCGATCCTGTTCTGCGCAATGAAATGATCGCCGTTGCGCGGATGCACTATGGTGTCTTGATCGCCATGAAAAACGATGGTCGGGGCAGCCGACCCGTCTCCCAGAACTGCCGACATGTCGCCGGACCTGGACGAATCTGACAAGTCGCCTTGCCGCATAGCGGTGACTGCAGAGGGGATGTCGTTGGCGGCCCCGCAGGCGAGACCGGAATGCACGCCGATCGCCGCATATACATCGGGGTAGGTCGCCCCCATGATAGCGGCCGCGGCCGCTCCGGCCGATAGTCCACCAATGTAAACGCGCTGCGGGTCGACCGAATAGTCGTGCATGACTTGGCGGGTGATGCCCGCGATCAGCGAAGGTTCACCTTGATTGCGCCGCTGATGGCTGGGGCGAAACCAGTTCCAACACTTCGCCGCGTTCGCCTCGCTGGACTGCGCAGGATAGACGACAAGGCATGCGTGCTCTTCAGCGATTAGGTTCATGCGCGTGCCGGCGGCGAAATCGTCAGGCGACTGAGTGCAGCCGTGCAACATGACGATCAAAGGGAGCGCCTGCCCGTGATAGCCGCTAGGTATGTACAGTTTGTAAGCACGGGTTCCCGCCGGGTTGCTATACGTCGCCTCAATGAACTGTCCCCCCTCTGGCACGATGTCTGGCGTAGACACGGGGGTTGGCTGCACCAAGCCGCGTAATCCGAGCCCTGAGCCTAGCCGTCCGACCAAAATGTTCAGTCTAGGGAACATGTGCCGCTGAGCAGCCGTGGCCGCGCTTGCGAATGGCCGGCTCGCCGGGCGACTTTCGATGCCGAAGCTTGAAGACGGCGGACAAGCCGTCTCCTCGGACTTGGCCGCCGCGTCAATGATTGGGGGCTCCCGTCCGGTAGGAACGATGTCAACCGCGCTGCCGAATGTCGTATTCCGCGGGGACTCGGCTCGGAGCATGCGCTGAAGGAGTGCCACGGCTTCGGCGAGCCGGCCCGCGCGGGTGAGGCGCGTGGCCTCGGCCATCTTGTTTGGATCGAGCATGTCATTCATGTCGAGAGCTTCCTTTTACTCGGCATCAATTGAGTGTCCGCACGAGCAACCGTCTCGATTGCTGATGTCGTCGCGATCCATGCCGCATCGCCCATCACCGCATCCTGTCGGCGAGCGCGGCCTTGACCGCCGGACTAGCGTGCAACGCTCCCAGCACGACGACCGAGGCGATCGTGGCGCGAGCAAGTTCGGGCGTGACATCGAGGGCGATAGTGGCGAGGCCGAGCACTTGGATGTGCAACATCTCTCCAGCTAAACGCGCCGCTTCGAGATCCTCACGGCTGTAGTGCCTCAGGCCGAGGTCCAGACGCTTTCGGACCGTGGACTGCTTGACCACGTCAGCGTGGCGTTCGAGCTGGTTGCGGATTGCGGTTCGAATAAAATCGGTCCGGTTCGAGTAAAAGCCCTCCTGGACCATTAAATCGATATGACCGAGGTCGACATAACCGACATTGATCGTGATCTTCTCGCTGTCACCGGGCTTTAGTCGCAGTTGATGCACGTTCTCAGCCATCCGGGTACCATCCACATACCATCTGTCTGGATGGTATATGGATGTCAGCCAGTGATCTTTCAAGAGGAGGCGACGACCGGATGCCCTAGACTAGGGCTAATTGTTTGTGGCGAGGTCGATCATGACGCCTTCCGCGGAAGGGGGTTTTCGGCATCGTCAGGGGGGCGTTCGTTCATTCACCCATACGGCGCGGATACGGTTCGACTTTGATCGAGCAAAGCATCACGCGCGAGCTGGGCGGCTGTCCCTACCGCAAACCCAAAACGGCTGACCGCGACCGCGAATCGGCTGATACTCGCTCCCGATGAGCGATTTTTGCAGGTTGATCTGGTGCG
>WNFD01028854.1_pt1 | contig 11730 bp, 7 predicted proteins | sample 5400491 | NCBI WGS metagenome assembly WNFD01 (sample SAMN13153343, study PRJNA577476) | soil metagenome | isolation source: 120 cm saprolite under Douglas fir tree site 2 hole 2 replicate 2 | place: USA:California | collected 2015-04-18 | reverse complement strand
CCTTATCGACCAGAGCGGCCAGAACTTGCTGGGTGTTCTACCAATTCCAAACGCCAATTCGGACTTGACCGGCGGATACAATTACATCAAGGAAATCGCCTTCGATCAGAACGGCTGGCAGTGGCTTTCCCGCGTGGATTACAGCATCAGCGACAACACGAAGCTGTACGTTCGCTACAACCTGCAGAAAGAGGTGCAGAAGTTCCCGATTGGCCTTTGGTGGAGGAACTCACAGCAGGTGCCATACCCCACGCCAATTCTCGGAAAGAACAGGTCGGATTCTGTTTCGGCGAGCTTAACGCACGTCTTCAGCCCAAGCCTTTCCAATGAATTTGTGTTTGGCTACACATACATCGACTTCCCGAATGTGTTCCAGGATAAGAGTAAGGTCAGCCGGAAAGCACTCAACATTCCATTCACCGGGCTCTTCCACAACGGGGTCGACCAGATTCCGTCCATTTCGGGTTGGGGGGGCGAATTCCCCACGATGTTTAACCCTGGCGGCTTTGAGGCCGGCGGCAGCGCGGGCCTGTTTGCCAAGAAGGACCTTCCGTCAGTGAGTGACACTGTTTCCAAGGTGTGGGGCACGCACACGGCAAAGTTCGGCGCCTATTACGAGTTCGTGATCAACAACCAGCCAAATAATACTTTTTCGAACGGCTTTGTGGCGGAAGCCAATTGGGCCGGTGGCAGCAGTGGCGAACCATTTGCGGACTTGCTGGGCGGCTTCTCCGGCCAGTATCAAGAGACGAACTTTAGCAACCTGCACAACGAAGGATATAACACAATCGAGTTCTTCGGTATGGACAGCTGGAGGATGACGAAGCGGCTGACCGTGGACTATGGCCTTCGTGCGTCGCATCTAGGTCCTTGGTATGACCGTCAGGGGAATGGCTTCGCCATATGGAATCCTGCCCTTTACACCGGCACGGTAGGCAGTGGCTTTGATTTCCACAAGCAGACTTCTAGTGTGCCGCTGTCCGGATTCCCGAGCCGCGCACTCTTCTATGCGCCTCGGTTTGGCTTGGCCTACGACGTCTTCGGCACGGGTAAGACCGTACTGCGGGGCGGCTGGGGACAATTCTACTATCACAACGCACAGTTCACGCAGGGCCTCGACCAGCCAGTTGGCGTTGAGACGACCACCGTAAATAGCTTGAATTTTGGGGAGGTTCAGACGGCCAATTGCACCGGCTGCCTTTCGCTACCCTTCAGTACTGGCGCGGTTAGCCGAAACGATGACCATAGCCCGCTTACCACAAGCTACAGCTTCACCATCGCGCAGCGGCTGCCGGTTTTTTCTTCGTTGTTGGAAGTATCCTACGTGGGTAACCAGAGCAAGTATGGGCTGAACCAGAACGGCCTCGGGACTAACGCCAACGTAATCCCCTTCGGTACGTTATTCAATATTGGCAAGGACCCGAACGTTGGAGCTGGCGAGTATCTGTACGGGAATTACCCCATCTACCAAGGGATCAGCGTTGCCAACCACAATCTGTCATCCAACTACAATGCTCTGCAGGTAAGCTGGGTGCGCCAGAAGGGCAATTTTGACATCGCCGTGAACTACACCTACAGCAAGTCGCTGGGAACCGTGGGTGGAGATCAATTGAACCTGCATAATGATTACGGGGCAGAGCCTTTTGACCGGCGTCACCTCTTCAACGCGGCGTACTCGATCGAGCTGCCAAAACCCGTCCACGAGAACAAGGCGTTGGAAGAGATCGTCAACGGCTGGCAGATTTCGGGTATCACCTCGGTGCAAAGCGGGGTCAACGTGACGGCCAACTCCAACGGAGGGGCGGGGGACTTCAACGTCGCCGGGATAGCCGGTAATTTGGCGAGCGGGTTCCATGTTTCGGCCCAATCCATCAACGGGACCGACCAGATAGCGTTGATGCCAATCCTGACCTGTGATCCGAGGAAGAACCTGGGGCCGCACCAATTCCTGAACGGGAGCTGCTTCGCTGCTCCCTCGGTGCAGGGCCAGAACGGGCCAACCGTACTGCCTGAATTCTTCGGACCATGGAACTGGACCAGCGATCTTTCGGTCTTCAAGAACTTCCAGATGAACGAACGCAAGAAGTTGCAGTTCCGCTTCTCCGCGTACAACTTCATGAACCATTCACTCTGGACGTTTTCTGGGAGCGGGGTTGGTTCGAACAGTTTGTATCTTGCCAACTCAAGCTTCGGGATTACACCCTTCAAACAGGGTAATCGCGTCCTACAGCTTGCACTGAAGTACTACTTCTAGCCTCTTCGGCGGAGCGCGCGGCTATATTTGAGCCGCGCGCTCCGCTATACTGTTGTAGGGCCAGTCAAGTCATGGGAAGCCGTTCAGCTTCGCAGGTACTCGCTTGTGTGATGGTGCGATTGCTGTACGGCTTTGTTTTTTTTGCGCTGTTTGCGCGCATCTCGACCGCTCAAACGCAGCGCCCCCCCGGAGAAATCTTAAAGGAAGCGGCTTCACTGCACCGGGCCGGCCAGCTAGAGCAGGCGATTGCAGACTACCGCCTTTTCCTCGAAAAATACCCCGATGTCGCGCCAGTTCGGTCGGATCTGGGAGCCGCATTAGCGGGCGCAGGGCGCTACGAAGAGGCCATCGCCGAATATAAGCGCTCGCTGCAACTGAAACCCCTCCCACAGGTCCGGCTGAACCTTGCGCTGGCCTATTACAAGACCACGAAGCTTTCTTTGGCTGTTATCGAGCTGAAAAAGGTGCGCGAGGAAATGCCAGGGGACTCGCGGCCAGCGTTGCTTGAGGCGGATTGCGACTTGCGGCTGGGAGAAAACAAGAAAGTGATCGAACTATTGACCCCGTTGCAGCAGACAAACGGAGACGACTTGGCGATTGTCTACATGCTGGGGACGGCGCTGGTTCGCGATGAACAGACGGACAAGGGGCAGGTACTGATCGAGAAGATCCTCAAGAACGGCGATTCGGCCGAGGCACGTCTTCTGCTAGGAACGACGAAGCTGATGGTGAACGACTTCTCTGGAGCGCTGGTTGACCTGCAAAAGGCGGTGGAGCTGAATCCCAGCCTTCCGGAAGTGTACGCTTACTACGGCACTGCGCTGCTCTCGACGGGGGACCAAGCTGGCGCGCAGGAGGCTTTCGAACATGCCCTGCGAGACGACGCCAACAACTTCGATGCAAATTTGCGAATGGGGATGCTGCTGCGCAAGGACGAAAAATTCGACGAGGCGCTGAAGTATATCCGGCATGCGCTGGAGATACGGCCCGGTGATGTAGGAGTCCGTTACCAGATAGCCTCGATTGAACTGTCTGTCGGGCAGGTGGAAGCAGCGTGCGGTCACCTGGAGTCGCTGGTTGCGGAAGCTCCAAATTTTACGGAGGCGCACGTGTCGCTGGCAACGGCCTACTATCGGGAGAAGCGAAAGGCCGACGGTGATCGCGAACGCGCCATCGTCGAGAAACTGAATGCCGAGAAGCAGGCTAACGAAAAAGGGGTTAAGGTCACGCCATGAAGCCGCTAAGGTTGGGCCTTCTCATCGCTGCCCTTCTTCCACCTTGTGTTGCGGCGGCGCAAACGAAGGGCACTGCGGCGGCGAGGAAATCAGCGGACGCAGGGAACGCTTTGAGCTTCGAAGCACTGGTTAAGAAAGCGGACGCTGCCCGGGAAGCGGATCAAGCCGACGAAGCCACGCGCCTATATAAGCAAGCTGTTCGCATGAAGCCAGCGTACGTAGAAGGCTGGTGGTATCTGGGGATGCTTTTTTATGAAGCGGATCAGTATGCAGACGGCCGGGCAGCCTTCCGTCACGTAACGGGCTTGAAGCCCGAAATGGCTTTGGGATGGGCGATGCTGGGCTTGTGCGAATTTGAGACCAGGGACTTTGATAGTGCGCTGACCCATCTGGAGCGGGCCGATCAGCTTAAGATTCCGAGCGAGCAAGGTTTTTATGATGTCTCTAAGTATCATTTCGCGCTTTTGCTGACACGCTCAGGGCGATTCGAATCCGCAGTACAAGTTATCTTTGAGTTCGCGAGGCAACGCAAGGATTCCCCGCAGTTCACCGAAGCGATGGGGCTCGCAGCGCTTCGCAAGCCGCTGCTTCCCAACGAACTCCCGCCGCTCGAACGTGAGCTGGTTTTGGACGTGGGACATGCTCTGTGCGACTCTGCCGCAAGGCGCGCGGCAGAAGCGGAGCGGGACCGGCTTGAGTTGCTGCGCAAATATCCGAACACGCCGCAAATCCATTACGTGGCCGGCACAATGGTGCTGTCCAGCGACTCCGACCAGGCATTGCAGGAATGGAACGCCGAACTGGCCCTTTCGCCGGAACACCCGCAAGCCCTGGTGAGTATTGCAGCGGAGTACCTGAAGCGTGGCGAACATCAGATGGCTCTGCCCTACGCCAAAAGAGCAGTCGAGGCGAACCCCAGCTACTTTGCGGCTCACGCGATCCTTGGGCAAGTACTAGCGGAAGGGGACTTGGATGTCTCCCGCGGAACGCATGAGCTTGAGACCGCGGTCCGTCTGGCTCCCTGGCAGCCGCAGGTGCATTTCGCTTTGGGGACCGCCTATGCAAAAGCCGGCCGGAAAGCGGATGCCGCGAAAGAGCGGGAGGAATTCCTGCGGCTAAGAGGCCAGAACGAAGTTGCTGTTTCCAAACCGTGATGAGATGGCGCTGGCAACTTCTGTGCTTGGTTCTTCCTGCAGCGGCAGCGGCGCAAACTGATTCGCGCGGTGTTTCCGCTTGCGCGCCCTGTCACGCACAGGCGAGGTTTCAGCCGGCTACTTCCATGGCGCATGCACTCGAAACAGTTGAGGAGTGCAGAATTCTCATCGATCATCCCGTACTGACTGCCAAAGTGGGCAGATACTCGTACCGGATCGAGCGCAAAAGCGGCCAGAGCAACTATACGGTTTCGGATGGCGCCAAGACGGTGACCATGCCAATCCGGTGGGCGATGGGAGCGAGTTCCGCGATCGGCCAAAAGAGCCGTGTCAGTTATTTCAGCGAGCTGAATGGTCTCGCGCCTACTTTAGGCTCCGAAGGTTCTACGCCGGCAGATATCATCGACGCTGCGGGGCGCCTGATGGGCCGCGACGATAAGCTGCGATGCTTCGGGTGCCACGCAACGAATGCGACCCTGGGAAGACAACTCACGTTGGACAAGATGACTCCGGGAGTGCAGTGCGGACGCTGTCATGAATCCACCGAGGGACACCTTGCGGCGACGCTGCTGAATAGCTTCGAACTGGGGGCGACGAAGGATTTATCCAAGCTACACGGACTGTCCGCGGAGCAAGTGTCAAACTTCTGCGGGCAGTGTCACCGCACATGGGAAGAGATTGCGCTGCAGGGTAATCTGAGCATAGCGAACATTCGCTTTCAGCCCTATCGGCTGACGGGCAGCAAATGCTACGATGCGGACGACGCGCGAATCAGCTGTTTGGCGTGTCATGACCCGCACCACGAAGTGAGCAGTAAGTCTATCGATTACGACGCAAAATGCCGGGCCTGTCATGGTGGCGGGAAACCTGTCGCGAAGGCCTGCCCGGTGTGCACGGACAAATGCGTAACCTGCCATATGCCAAAACTCGAGCTGCCCGGGGCACACCACAAGTTTTCGGATCATCGAATTCGAATCGTGAGACCGAATGAAAAGTATCCGGGTTAGTCCGCTTTAAGGAAGGAAACGAACAATGAAAAACTCTTGCAAAATCGTGTGCTTCTGTCTCGAAGCCATGGCGTTGTCTCTCGCACCGGCCGGGCGCGCCCAGCAAAACCCAGCTGCCCCGCAGCAAGGAACCGCGGTGCGGACAACCAGCGAGGAAGTGTTGTTGGATGTGGTGGTCCGCGACAAGAAGGGCCATCCTGTCATTAACCTAAAACCTGAGGATTTCCAAGTATTTGACAATGGTGAGCAGAAAAAAATCATAGCGTTTCGCCTCGTCCAAGGCGGCGAAGCCGTGGCCGAGGGCGGTACGCGCACGCAGCTCGATCCGCTCCGCCAGATTCGCCTGGTCACGATGATTTTTCAATGTGGGAGCAACGACGCTCGACGGCTGGCCCATGATGCGGCCGTGGGTCTCGTGAAGGGTGAGCTTGGGCAAAACGTTTACATGGCAGTCATGACCATCGACCGCAAGCTCGAAGTGATTCAGTCATTCACCAACGATCCAGCGCTGCTGCGCAAAGGGATCGACCGAGCCACTCGAAGTGAGAATACCGATTTCTCCGCGGATACCGCCATGGTTCAAAAACAACTGCAGCAAATAGTAGGTCCGGACACGAACGGCGCGCAATCCGTCCAAGGACAAATCGACAATCAGAATGCCAGCATTGCCGGTCAAGCTCAAGGACGGGCCCCGGACGGCGCGGGTATGGCCAACATGGCGATGGCCCAGATGGTGCTGCAGATGCTTGTAAGCGAACAGAGCAACGCAGGGAAGGATACCGGGCGGGTCAACATATATGCTTTACTCGATGTGGTGAAAGAGCAATATCGCCTGCCGGGCCGGAAGACCATACTTTATTTTAGAGAAGGTGGTTTCGTAATACCGCAGGGGATGGAAGAGCCGTTCAAGAGCGTTATCAGCGTCGCTAACCGCTCTAACGTCAGTTTTTACGCGGTCGACGCTCGTGGTTTGACGACGGGGAACGCGAATATGGGCGCAACGAGTGCGCTGAACAGAGCAGCACGGTCTTCTCAAGATCAGATGGCCAATGACGGCAGCCAGGCTGTCAGGCCCGACCAGGCGAAAGTCTTTGACACCGCAATCGAAAGTACACGAGCGAACACCCAAAATACACTGGCGAATCTTGCAGAATCCACTGGAGGAATGCTGATTGCCAACACCAATGATTTGGGGTCACCTCTTCATAAGCTCGCCGAGGACATCCAAACCTACTACGAGATCGGGTATGCCCCGGAGATCAGGAGCTATGACGGATCATTCCGCAAAATCGCAATAAAGATGAGCTCGAGTGATTTGCGCGTGCAATCGCGATCTGGTTATGTCGCCCTGCCTCCCGGACTTGCTTCTCAAGGGAGCGTGCTGAAGGCCTACGAAGTTCCTCTACTGACAGTTCTAAGTTCAGCGGAGCTGCCCAAGACTTTTGCCTATCAGTCCATGCCCATGCATTTTCGGGGCGTGCAGAATCAATCCGTGTGCGATTTGGTGCTGGATGTGCCGCTTGCCAATTTGACTTTTCAGAAGAAGGGTACCGATCAAACAGAAGGCCGGCTGTCCTACGTTGCTTTGGTGAAAAATGGGAGCGGCGAGGTGATTAAGAAGTTTGGGAACGATATCCCCATGCATGTACCAAATGCGGAGCGAGATGCGCTTGCATCGGGACACTTCATTTATACGGAACACTTCGATTTGGCGCCGGGACGTTATACGCTCGAAACCGCGGTGTTCGACGGAGAGGGTAACCGAGTAAGTGCCAGGAAAAACAGCCTAATAATGCCCGCACCCTCCTCGGCGCTATCCATCAGCAGCGTCAGTGTCGTCCGAAACATGAAGGACAAGGATGCCTCAACGGACCAGGCTGATCCGTTGCTGATTGGGAGCCGCGTAGTCTCTCCTACACTCAATCCGACCATCAGCAAAGCAGGCAATCCCAACATATCGTTTTATCTGGTCATTTATCTTAACAAGAGCGTCTCGCAGCCTCCCCGCTTGTCAATGGAATTCAGCAGGAATGGGCAGGTCCTGGGGAGCGGCTCGCCTGAGCTTGGCCAGCCAGATAAAGACGGGCGAATCCAGTATGTGGCCACCGCCCCGCTCTCGTCACTTGAGCCCGGTGAATATGCAATACGTTTCAGCGCCACGCAAGGGGCCGAGACAGCCGAGGAACTAACGACGTTCATCCTGCAATAGGACCACTGAATGAATTTTTCCCGACGCGGGTTTTTGCGACTTGGCATGGCCGTTGGCGCTGCAAAGGCGCTTCGCATTCCCGTTCAGGCTCCGGAGACGGCGGGAGCACCGCTGTTTCACGAAGTTGCACCATCATCAAGCGGCATCAACTGGGTCCATGAGAATGCGATGTCCGACAATCGCTACCTTCCTGAGACCCTGGGACCCGGTTGTGCTTTCCTCGACTACGATAACGATGGCTGGATGGATATCTACCTGGTGAATAGCGGACCGTGCGATTTCTGGACCCCCACCAAGCCGGTCCGCAATGCGCTTTACAAGAACAATCGCGACGGCACTTTCACCGACGTCACCGAAAAAGCTGGCGTTGGAGGCGGGACCTTTGGAATGGGCGTTGCGGTCGGCGACTACGACAACGACGGATGGCCGGACATCTTCATCACCTCGTACGGACGCTGCATTCTCTACAAAAACAATCGTGACGGCACATTTGCCGACGTGACGGATAAAGCTGGTCTGGCTGCCCCGGGCTGGACCACCAGCGCGGTTTGGTTCGACTTTGACAATGATGGGCTTCTTGACCTCTTCATCTGCAGCTTCGTTGATTATGGGGCGAAGCAGAAGCTCGCCTGCGGCGATAATCAGCTCGGAAACCACTACTACTGCATTCCCAGGGTTTTTCGTGGCACGCCGAGCTTTCTGTACCACAACAACGGGAATGGCACGTTTTCTGAAGTGAGCAAAGGCACGGATATAGCGCGGGCCTTGGGCAAGGTCCAGAATTTTGTGTTCGTCAACCGCGGTCCGGACGCATCCGGAAAAACTCGCTGGGAAGAAATTGCGCTGCAGGCCGAGGTCGCCTTTAGCGATAACGGACAGCCCCGCTCCGGCATGGGAGTTGACGCCGGCGATCTGGACAACGATGGCTGGCAGGATCTTTTTGTGGCCAACGTCGACCAGGAAATGTTTTCAGTTTACAGAAACAACAAAAACGAAACCTTTACCGACGTCGCGCACTTGCACGGAGTCGCGCAGGCCACCAGGCTCCTGAGTGGCTGGGGGTTAAAGTACTTCGACTATGACAACGACGGAGCGATCGATCTGATCCTGGCGAACGGTCATCCGGACGACATGATCGGCCGGTACTCGCGGCAAGTTCGGTACCAAGAGCCACTCCTACTTTTTCATCAAGGCCCAGATGGGAAGCTGAAAAATGTAAGCACCGAGGGCGGAACAGCGTTTGAAAAAACCTTCTCTGCTCGAGGCTTGGCCGTGGGCGACTACGACAACGATGGTGCGATCGACGTGCTCATTGCAACAAATGCGGGACCTCCGGTGTTGTTGAAAAACAACGCGGCCAAGGGTAACAATTGGTTGGGTCTCAAGCTGGAAGGCGCGGCTTGTAACCGTGATGCCATCGGCGCGCGCATTCTCTGGAAAGCAGGCGGCAAACTACGCCAACGCCTTAAGAATAATGGCGGCAGCTATCTCTCTTCGCATGATCTCAGGGAAGTCCTAGGCATCGGCGCCGCCGCACAGATTGACGAGCTTGAGATTCACTGGCCCGCGCCGAGTAAACGTATCGAAAAGCTGACAAATCTCGCTCCAAACCGATATATCCATATTATCGAAGGGAAGGGGATAGCGTGAAGGCCCGAGGAAACACACAAAGGGCCATGTGCGCGCCGGCCTTTTTTTCTTGTGTGATTCCAGGGGTGCTGTTCAACCCGCGTGAGACGGCGGGCTATAGCTTGACGGTCTTCCCAGTTTTTGCAGCTAAGTAGACGGCCATCATTATATTCAGGTCGCGCAGTCCTTCTTCGCCCGGCGTGAGTGGTTCCTTGTTTTGCATGACGCATTCAGACATGTGGTCCATCTCCAGAGCGAAGTGGTCGAGCACCGGCAGACTTTTTTCCTCAGTTACGCCGTCATGATGAACTCTCATTCGCAATCCCCGGTAGATGCTGGCGGGCTCCATCTCTAGCCAGCCCTTTGTGCCTATCACGCGGTAGTGACTCTGCGCATCGTAGCCATAACTGGAAGTGCAGTTGGCAAGAATTCCGCTCGCAAAGCGCAATTGAAAATTGATGTTCTCTTCGACTTCTTTGAAGCGCGGGTCGTTCGGCGTGGTATATATCAGCGCGTTTACCTCCGTGGGTTCCTCTCCGGACAAATAGCGGGCGGCTTGCAGCGCGTAAATACCGATGTCCATCATGGAGCCACCGCCGGCAAGGTCTTTCTTCAAGCGCCACTGATCGGGATCAGTGACCCTCCACCCATTGTTTGCGAGAATCACCTGAGTCGGTCCGAGTTCGCCGGAACGCGCGATGCGGATGGCTTCTTTGTTGTAGGGTTCGTAGCGGCAGCGGTATGCGACCATCAACTTTCGGCCGGCTTTGCGCCCGGCATCGATCATCTTCTGGCAATCGGCTGGCGTATTGGCCATGGGCTTTTCCGTCAGGACGTGCTTGCCTGCTTGAAATCCGCGAATCGTGTATTCAGCGTGCATGCCGTTTGGCAAAACGATGTAAATGATTTCGACTTCGGGGTTGTCCTTAATCGAATCGTAGTTCTGATAGTTGTAAATGTTTTTCGGATTCACTCCATATTGCTGGGCCAGCCGGTTGGCTTTGTCCGGGTGGCCGCTCACCAGAGCCGTCACCTTGGATTTTTCGCATTTTGCGAAAGCGGGAAGGATTTCATGTATGGAGAGATTGCCCAGCCCGACGATGGCCCATCCTAATTTCTTGTCCGTAGAATCTGGAACTGCTATTTCCTTTGCCGCGGCTTCTTTCAAAAAACTTCCTGCCACATTAGCCGCGACAAAGCTTTGGCCGACCTTTGCAATAAACCCGCGACGCGAGATCTCTTTTACACAGGAATCTTTCATGATTTTCCTCCTCTACTTGGGACTGCGCTGTTTCCGAATTTCTTCCAGGCGCTTCTTCAAATACTCTTTATACTCCTGCTGCAGCGCTGGATCAGCAGGCGTAGAATATATTTCACGTGACTTGTATTTCATTTCGTCAAATTTCTTCTTCGTCCATTCATCATGAATGTGTATTTCATCCGCGCGATCGAGAACGTCCTTCACCAGTTGTGGCGGAACGAAATACACGCCCTCGCGGTCACCGACAACCAGATCACCCGGCATCACGGTCACGCCACCGATGCGCACCGGAATATTGATGCCTGTGAGCATCACGTTTCCAATGGGGGTTGGGTCGACGGCCTTAAAATAGGCGGGCATAGCAATTTCTGAAATCCCGTTGAGATCTCGAATACTTCCATCGACGACCAGACCTCCACTATGGGTGGCCTTCATCACGTAGTAGAAGAGATTGTCGCCTACGATGGTGCCGTTCACCTTCTTTCCAAACAGGTCCACGATGAGCACATCGCCTGGCTGGAGCATGTCGATGGCGGTCTGATTGGTCAGCGGTCCGAAACCGCGCTCCTTGGCCTTGGCTGATGCGACCCCCTTTACGTCTGGGCGCTCCGGCATGAACTGAACAGTGAATGCGCGCCCGACCATTGGTTTCTCGGGATGCAGTATCTGGAATCCGTCGGCGTACTGGTTGTGGAACCCCTTCTCCTCAAGAACGGCCCAGACTTCCTCCGAGGAAAGCTCCCGCGCTCTTTCCAGTAAATCCTCGGGCACCTTGGGCCTGCCGTCGGGGAGACGCTCGAACGTACTCTGCGCGGTGTAGTCGGTCAACTCCTGCTTGGAGAAGGTCAACAATTGCCCGTGAACGGACTTCGGCGAGAGCAGAAGGGTTGCGCATAACCCGAGCACTGCAGAAGCTACCATTCGAATATACGATTCATGCAAAATCCGCATAAAAAAACCTCCAAACCTAGAGAGCCCGCG
>WNFD01021760.1_pt1 | contig 11730 bp, 8 predicted proteins | sample 5400491 | NCBI WGS metagenome assembly WNFD01 (sample SAMN13153343, study PRJNA577476) | soil metagenome | isolation source: 120 cm saprolite under Douglas fir tree site 2 hole 2 replicate 2 | place: USA:California | collected 2015-04-18 | reverse complement strand
GCTTGCTGAACATTTCAATATCATAGGCGTCAAGGATAGTGCGGGTAATATGGTGAAGCTTACACAGATTTATTCTGAAACTTCTTCACGTTTCCGCGTTTTCGCGGGTAGCGCAGGCTATCTGCTTCCCGCACTGGCCGTTGGCGCGGTTGGTGCGGTCGCCGCGCTTGCCAACGTCTTTCCTCGCGAGATCTGCCGGCTGCAAGAACTTTTCAATGAGGAGAAGATAGAAGAAGCACAACTCTTACAGGCTCGCCTGATACCTGCAAACACAGCCGTCACAGCAACCTATAGTGTGCCAGGTTTAAAAGCCGCACTCGAACTCACCGCCGGTTATGGTGGTCGTCCTCGCTCACCTTTGTTACCATTAACCGAACAAGAACGCAATCAGCTTGCGGAGATCTTGTGGGGGATGTAGGTGCACTCATTTGGGTGTTCAGGAGGTAAGGACATATGGCATTGGATATTGAATTGTACCGCCGAACCATTTACACGTCTGTTGATCATCATGCTCAAAAACTCCGTCGCATCAGTGTCATCGATATTCATCCTGAGGGGGCTACTCGCACGTTAGTCCTGGTCCATGGATATGGTGGAAGCGCCACACAATGGCTTTACCAGTTGCAATTCTTTGGGCAGACTGTGCGTGTAGTCGCGCCAGACATGCGTGGACATGGTATGAGCGATGACCCTGAAAATCTGGCTTATACTATGAATGGTCTCGTTGATGACCTGGAACTGGTGTTGGATCGCCTGGAAGTGCAACGGCCATTTTACCTCATTGCCCACTCCTTTGGTGGGGCCATCTCTACCGAATATGCATTGCGTCACCCAGAAGAAGTTAGCGGTCTGGTGCTCGTCGGTGTTCCCACCCGTTTTATTCTACGCGCAGCCGTCGAACGTTTGATGCTCATCCCCGATCCGCTCTTTAGTTGGATAGCGAAAGTAATCAGGGTTGCTTTATTTGCTCCTCAACGCACGCTGAAGCGTATGTTGCATAGCGTTCTGACTCCCTGGCGTGGTGATGAGCGAGTACAGCTACTTCGGGTTCCTACACTGGTAGTGCTTGGACAGCGTGATACTGTTTTTCTACGTGAGCATTATGACGATGTACCACGCAATATACCAGGCGCGCAGCAGGTTGTAATACCCGTCTCAGCCCACCTGGTACAGCTCGAACGTCCAGACGCGGTCAATCGTGCTATACGTCGCTTTATAGAGCCAAAGCCTCAAGAAAGGAAGGTGGATTCACGCAGCCGTTCTACCCAGTTAAGTGTGCATGCTGCCCACCATGCCGAGATGCCCTGGCTGCAATACTACGATAGAGAGGTGCCAGAATCGTTGCCACTTCCGAAGCAATCGCTACATGATCTGCTTAGTAATGCCGCTCGCGAGTTTCCTGATCGACCCGCTCTTATCTTCTTTGGGCAGAAAATTGGCTACCACGAACTGGATCGTTTAAGTAACAGGTTTGCTCATGCTTTGCGCAGGTTAGGCGTCAAAAAAGGCGATCGTGTAGCGATAGTCTTACCCAACATTCCTCAATTTGTTATTGCTTTTTATGGCACACTCAAGGCAGGTGCGGTAGTTGTTCTTGGAAGCCCTCTTTCGAATGAGGCAGAGATTGCATACCAGCTTCAGCATTCCGGTGCCCAGGTTCTTTTTACATTATCCTCATACCATGCCATGGTAGAGCGCGTATGTACTACCAATGACATCAAACAAATCATTTATAGTAATGTGCGTGAATACCTTCCTGTACGGCAGCGTGTAAAGCTTGCGAGCCTTATCGACGAATCGGGCAAGGCGATTCACTTGCCGCACTCCCAAACCAGCACATCTGCCTCTCATCCAGACTCTATAGGAGAAGATGCAAATCTACATGCCATTTCACAGGGCAGCGCACAACTCATTGAGTTAACCGATCAAAATACTTCCAGGACTAGCACTTCGACGAAAACTATTACCACGATACGAGAGCGAGTAGCATTCAACAAACCAACCTGGAAGCAATACGACTTTCAGCAACTTTTGCGCAGCCAGCCGATGACTCCACTCAGCAGCAGTACAGGTGAGCATGACCTTGCACTGCTTCAATATACTTCTGGAACGACGGATAATCCTAAAGGCGTGATGCTTTCACATGGAAACCTCGTGGTGAACATTGTGCAGATTCGTCATTGGATGCCTGATGCCAGGAGAGGACGAGAGGTTGTGTTATGTGCCCTGCCTCTTTCGCATTCATATGGAGTTACGAGTTGTATGAATACTTCTATAGCAATTGCGGGAACACTGGTACTTTTACCCACATCGCGCATTGATCGGATTTTAGAAGCCATTAAAAACTATCATCCAACTATTTTCCCCGGCATTCCTGCCCTCTACCTTGCTATCGCCAACTATCCCAGAGTACGTTCTTACGGCGTTGCCGCTATTCGCTTCTGTATTAGCGGTTCAGCTCCCTTACCTGTTGAGGTGCAAGAAGAATTTGAAAAAATCACTCGCGGACGCCTTGTCGAAGGATATGGTTTAACCGAGGCTTCCCCCGTCACACATTCGAACCCACTGAAAGGGGAACGGCATGTTGGCAGTATTGGTATTCCCTTGCCTGAAACGAATGCCTGTATCGTTGATTTGAAGACAGGTGAAACGCTTCCGCCTGGCGAGATCGGTGAGTTACTTATCAGCGGGCCGCAGGTAATGCAAGGCTACTGGAATATGCCTGAAGAGACACAAGAGACACTTAAAGATGGTTGGCTACATACAGGAGATCTCGCACGCATGGATGAAGATGGTTTCTTCACCATTGTAGATCGTAAAAAAGACCTCATCCTTGCCGGGTCGTACAATGTCTACCCGCGCGATGTTGAGGAGGTACTCTACGAGCATCCCAAGGTGTTGGAGGTAGCCGTCATCAGTACCTCCGCCTCACATGAAACGAACGGAGAGACCGGGGAAAATACTACCCTGACCTCTCCGTTTATTAAAGCATTTGTAGTCCTCAAACGCGGCGAAAAAGCTACTTCTGATGAACTCCTTGCACTCTGTCGCGAGCGCCTTGACTCCTACAAAGTGCCGCGCCAGATCGAGTTTCGCTCAGAGTTGCCTAAAAATTTCGTCGGCAAAGTGCTCAGGCGCTTGCTGGTCGAAGCCTGAAATAGCATTTACGCGACGTTAAAGACCACGAGAGTTGCAAGTTTGGCATCACTACAATTTGATTGCGCGCACCAGTACAATCCGACAGTGCCAGTTGCTGCCTGATTTAAAGTGACAGTAAAATATCCGTGATCGAAATTTGATTGGATCGTCAGGATTTTATTCCCAACATAGTTGGTATTACTGAACAACTTTGCCTCCGTATAGCCTGATTGGCCATTCAATGTCAGGTTAAATGTCACGTAGACGTTCTGGCCAACAGTGAAGCTGCTGGTCAAAGTTGTAGGTAAATCGTTGCTGTCGATAGCGCTGGCAGTTTGTGCTTTCGTGATTATAGCTGCCGCTGCAGGATCGATCAGTGCGGCTGAAGGCACTGTTTCTCCCGTTGTGGGAGTCACTATGGGTGTTGGTGTGATTGATGTTGTTGGTGTCGATTGAGCTGTCGTAGCAGTCGGTGTAGTGGTAGTATTAGTCTTCGAGCCGCTTGTAGCTGCACGGATCGCTAAAAATCCTCCACTAACTACCAAAAGTAGCAGCACAATAATGCCGATGATCAAACCAACATTCGGACCTTTAGGACGAGTTGGAGGCTGCTGACCAGGTGGTACAAACGAACCAGGAGGAGGAGCATAGGAAGTACCGTAAGTGTTTGATGGAGGTGGCGCGCCATAGACATTAGCTGGTGGCGGCGGCGGCGGAGCCTCGTAAGAATACTGTTGTGGCGTACTATATGGCGCCCCGTAGACGGTTGGTGGAACAGCTTGCTGGTTTGAAGACGGGTTCATCGGAGTTGCTTCATAAGGCGATGAAGCTGCGATGGTCGGTTCCACCTGCGATGAGCCGGCTGGTTGGCTCCCTGGAATTCCCTGATTGTACATTTTGGCACCACAATTAGTGCAAAACGTTGCCCCTGCTGGAAGCATAAAGCCACACGTACTACATTGCATAACAATCCCTCCCGCCAGGATGTGCCAGGTTATCCTGTCCATCCGCATTAAAAAAACGATTCAACGATAACATATAACATTGCCGATTCGAGCCTATTGTTCTGGCCTCCATCAGCATCTGTAGTATACTACGTTATTTATTCATTGCAAAGTGTTTGACTCGCCAGAAATCTACAAGTGAAACGCATACATCTTTCCATCATACGAACCAACGTAGACCACGCCATTTACGACCGCAGGTGAGGAGTCGATTGCGTCCCCCGTAGTATAGGTCCAGAGTATTGCACCGCTAATAGCATCAAGCGCATACAGTTTGTGGTCTTGCGAACTGATATAGACGATACCATTCGCGACGGTTGGCGAGGAGTAGATTCTGTCTCCTGTAGTAAACGTCCAACGAGATTTCCCAGTCATGGCATCGAAAGCATAGAGTTTGCTGTCGGTCGAACCAATATAGACCATGCCATTGGCTACCGCTGGCGAGGAGTGGATCAAATCGCCGGTAGGAGCTTTCCACTGAAGTTTGCCAGTTGTAGCATTGAATGCATACACATTACGATCCTCCGAGCCAATATAGACCATGCCATTGGCCACCGCTGGCGAGGAGACACGGAAAGGCAGTTTGACGGTAGCAATCCAGAGAGTCTTCCCATTCCTGGCATCCAATGCATAGAGTTTGTCATCCTCTGAGCCAACATAGACTACTCCCTTGACCACAGCAGGCGAGGAAGAGACGAAGTTATCGGTGGTATGAGTCCAAAGAACCTTTCCCTTCGCCGCATCCAATGCATATAACAAATTATCATTAGAACCGACATAGACCACGCCATTCGCCACAACAGGTGAAGACCAGACCGGTCCTCCGGTGATATAGATCCACACTGTCACTCCGGTTCTGGCATTAAAGGCATACACGTTGTTGTCATCTGAGCCAACATAAACGATACCGTTGGCAACAGCGGGAGAAGAGCCTACGCCATCGTTCGTGTTGTGTGCCCAGAGGATTTTCCCCGTATTTGCATCGAGTGCATACATTGCCTTGTCATTCGAGCCAATATAGACCATGCCATTTGCTTCAGCTGGAGAGGAGTTGATGTAAGCTGCAGTGGGTGTCGACCAGTAGGGTATCAGGTGAGAGACATTAGATGTGTTGAGGAGATGCTCAGATTGATTGAAGCGTGTGCGTTGCAAATCAAAGCCGAACATAGCCTCATTTGAGTTGGCAGGAACGTTGAGATGCAGCTGAGAATGAGGTTGAGCAATTCTTGATTTAGAGAAATAGGCAATGCCTCCAGCCACGATGAGGACTACAAGCCCGATCAATAACATTGCTCGGATGCCGGAAATATATCGGTGGGGGCTGTTGTTTGTTTCCATAAATCCTTCTCGGTTGGAAGCCGCTTTGGTAATATACTTCTGGCATAGGCATTTTCACATACAGAGTATATCATAAGTCACGCTGCCATAGAAGCTGGAAACTCAACCGAAAGGGTGCGCGGACGATTTTTGCATAGACATACGGCCGAGTTCTATGGGTACCTCCATCGAGATATGAACCTATACATACTTCCAGTCATTCGCTATAATACATCAGGGAAAAACAACATATCGCTACTTCAGGAGCTTTTGCTATGCAACAACAACAAGAAATGGATTATGACCTGCTAGCGGTCTTTAACAACCAGAGTGATGCTGACAATGCAGAGACCAAACTTCATACAGAGAATTACGGGGATGACGAGGTCTTTCGTCTGGCATCTAGCGCCGTGGTAGGTGGTCAGTTTCGCGAACATGGTCCTGACCGCGACCGTAGCTCCGTTTTTCTACAAACAACTCGCCAGGGACCAAATCCAGCCACGATCATACTGCTTGCTATTGTATTCGGCTTGATCCTGGGTGGAGTGATGTTCGGCGTAGCAGACTTCGCAATACAATCACATCCTATCCTCCTGGCTACATTGGCAGGTGTTGTGGTCGGTATTATTCTCTGCGTAGAGGACCTGTGCGTGGAGCAATTGGTCAGGACTTGTCGAAAGTCAGCGCACCAGCTAATAAGCCTGAGCAAGACACACGTACGGTCATCGCGATACGCTTACATGACCCTGAGAATATCAGCCGCAAGTCGAAAGCAAGGGCGATCCTGATAAACAATCAGGGAAAGATCGATAGAAGCGTTGGGCGAGATAATTAGTCATAAACATACACTAGTAATATCTAAAGCTATTAGTTACAATTAATACAGCCGAATCACCCTAATCAGCACTGTTATCGGAGATAGCTCAACATGTCCTATGATCTCTTGATACGACCTCACTTAGAGACGGAAACGGAGAAATCGGTACGCCAACGAGCCAGGCTACTGCCTCCGTACAAAGTCATCCTCTTTAACGACGATTACAATGATATGGATTATGTCGTTGCTGTACTTCTACGTACGATCAACAACCTTTCACAGTCAGAAGCAGAGCACATTATGTTGACCGCGCATCTCACGGGTAGCGCAGTTGTAGTTGTCTGTCCCAAAGAAATTGCCGAATATTACCAGGAACGATTACTCGGCTACGGTCTTACCGCAACCATTGAACCTGAATAAAAACTACTACAACACAAAACTGTACTATTGTTGTACATTTCCACCATTGACGGCGGCATTGTTTGGGAATAGAATCAAGTATAACCTGAAGGAACTCATTGAAGAGGATCCGTTGTATGGATACTACAAAGTAGAAATGATGCTGTTTTATCATGTTCCTGCAGGAGGAGAGACACAATGGTTCACTTATGGCGTAAAGCCAAAGAAGAGACAGAAACGAGTAAATCTGCTCCAGGGGTTGGAGCAACAGGCGATATAGCTGTCATTGTAGATGGTAAAAAACTAGATAATGAATTGGTACGCCTGGCCTGCTTGATGGCGAAAAAGGCAAAACGCAAAGTTCATCTGGTCCACATAATTGAAGTTCCTCGTACATTGCCACTTAAAGCAAGTCTGACCAAAGAATCGGAAGATGCTGATAAGTTACTTAACGAGTCACTGGCAATAGCGGATGAAGCGGGATGTGAAGCAGTTGCCGAAGTTGTGCAGACACGCGACGCCGGGCCAGCGATTGTTGATGAAGCAAAAGATCATTCCCTTGCTTTAATCATGCTTGGTCTGGTACGAGATGATACGCACAAAGGGCACACCAAAGGTAACTATCTTGGCAAGACTATACCTTATGTCCTGGCGAACGCGCCATGCAGAGTATGGGTTGTACAGGATTCTATACGTTAATTACCCTTTTGCTTGCTTACCTCTATGTTTTTTTGCACCAATAGTTGAGATTATATACATTTTACACCCAATTCATCTTCATATGTTATAATTAAACATAGTAATGTGGGTTTATATGGTCCTTATTACCTAGGTATTGCATTGTCTACTTCGGGAGGAACAATTCGATGATATCCAATTCCAGTTCTGCTGGCCATTCCACACGTTCGCACAAAGATTACTACACCGCTCTCTACCAGGTTGCCTTGACAATTTCATCCAGCCTTGAACTAACGGATGTATTGCAAAGTGTCGTTAAGAGTATTACCGAAGCCATGCAAGTAAAAGCCTGTGTGTTGCGCCTTCTCGATTCCCGTACAGGTCAACTCCAACTGAGCGCGGTGTATGGATTGAGCAGTGGTTATCTTGCAAAAGGTCCTGTAGATGTAGAGCATAGTCCAATCGACAGTGAAGCGCTGAGCGGTAAAACCGTATATATTCCAGATGTGTGCGCCGATACACGCTTTCAGTATGTAGAGGCCGCTAAACGCGAAGGAATTGTTTCCGTGTTATGCGTCCCATTGGAAGTGCGCGGCGAAGCTATTGGAGTATTGCGTGTCTATACAGATGAACCTTGCGTTTTTCACGAAGATGATATCCAGTTCCTCTCGGTTCTGGCGAGTCTAGCTGCGCTTGCTATTGAAAACGCTAATCTCTACGAGAACCTGAAAAGCTCCTACGATGGAGTGATGGACGTGCTCTGGGGAAGCAGTTTAACGTATTCAGAAACTGTCTAATCTGTATAGGCACTTTAACTTCTTCATCTAGATAGCGGAATATCCACCATGGGCCGATACATCGGCGATGGGCACGATACATCGGCCCCTACGGCTGTCCGAATGAATTTGTTAATGAGCATATACTGGCCCGTTTCACCTTACCAGTGTATTGGTTAAATATGGCGATGTAAATTCCGTTCGTTCACCCGCTTTTTTGCCTGGAACAGGGAAAAGGCGGGCAGAGAGTGGTTTGTTCAAGCGCAGCGCCAATGTGGCCACGTCAAGTAACAGGTGAGCAATTACTGCTACATCTGTATCACCTGGCAGAGGCAACGTATCCAGCCCTGTACCACAGACTGCCGAGTAGAGTAACAGTTGATGAGTATTGACAAGTCCTTCCTCCCATCTCTGTCCAAGCACTGCATCTTCCAGCACAGGCAGCATCAAACCGCAATAGCCACATGTTGGCAAACCCGTATTCTTTAGGGCAGAGGTGAGAGCAGCAGCTACTGCCACCATGCCTGAACTCCCGATTGGTCCATACCCGCAAAGCTCTAAGGCAGATACGATGCTATCTTCGCCTAACGGTGCAGGTGAAAGATCAATGCCACCAAATGCCAGGCCAAATTCGCTTGCAAGCGTCTGTCCCAATGCTACAATGGGGGAAGCGCGTTCAATCAACTTCGCTCTAACCATCTCAGTGATAATCTTCAGATCAATAGGTGTTGCATCTTTATTATTTTGAGCAAGCAAGGCCTCTGCTATAATGCTTGCGCCTTGCAGACCAAGAGAGAGGCTAGCAGGTCCTTCATGGTAAGCAGAAGGAAAGAAAGGACTTCCCGGCGCAACACAGGCCAGTATTGCGAAGCGGAAATTACCAAAACCCTCCGCCGTTTCATGCGCCAATCGCCTCATTACCCTGGCGGCTGCTATTGCTGCCTCTGCTCGCATACCATATTCCGTTGTGGCAAGCTGTACAGTAGCATTGAGTGCGCTTGTCGGAGCAAGCATATCAGCAATCAAATCGATACGTTCCAGCGGAAAATCGGGACGAGCCGCTTGCGCTGTACCCAACGAGCAGAAGCCCACTCCAACAACATCAAGTATGCGTTGAAGTTCCTGAACATAATCGATGAGTGCGGTGGATGACCAATCAGCCAGGTCATCAAATACTGGACGTGTCGAGAGCCTGACGGTCTGCACCTCATAACCCGCTTCTATATAGCGTGTACTGGCCTTTTGTAACAAGACGGAAGCTCGTCTAATAGCTTCTGAAGTGAGAGGGTGTGGGTCAGCGAGACCAAGGGTAATGGTGCGAATAGGGGGAGTGTGCATATGCTTTGCCTCTTTTCCTCATCAAATATCTTTGAAGGCATTATACCTTCCTTCTCATTATCTTTATCTTGATGGGATATGAATTGCTCCGTGATTCTTCGGCGCTTCGCGCCTCAGAATGACATCGCCGGACTATCCACTTGACGAAAATCCGTTCGTCACGTACACTGCCTGCAACACCTACAGAATTATCTTCCAACACCAGGGTTGCAGGAGAAAAAGCATTCAATGGTAACATATGATGTTCCTGATAAGGAGCTGACACAGCTCGGATGCTTTCTCTGCTCACTAAACCCACAGCCTTGTGCAGTACCAAAGCTTGAGGGACACATCATATACGCCCACGAAGCGAGACTTGACGGCGAAATCACACCTTTCATCACCATAGAAATTGGAAATGACTATGCCTCCTTCAGCCTCACACGGCATTACCGCAGTCTGGTGAAAGGATTGATCGATTTAGGCAATGACTTGCGCGCAAGAAAACTCACCTTGCGCGTCTTCCATCTCCCTCCTGCCACCAGCACAACCGATCGCAATGGCCGCAAGGTAAACCGTTATAGAGCTAACGACTACACGCTAGCTATTCTGGAACCCGACACCATTCTCAACATTACAGACCTAAATCACGCTGAATACTGTGCTCGTCAATATTTACTGCAACGCCTCGCCTCCTCGCCACATTCAGCCGCCGCTACTCGCGGAAACCTGGTTCATAACAGCTTTAAAGAACTACTCAAGGAGCACGACCGGGGCGAATTGATGATAGGCTATACAACCAATGGAGAGGAAACGCCGCTGGCGACCCTGCACCGTCACTTTGAACAGGCACTGGAACGCAGTAGCATCGATCTAGCGCTCATCAACACATCCGCCGAAGCGATGCGCGCCGATTCGATCCCCCACCTTGAAAGCCTGGCAAACTGGTTTCAGAACCAGCGTGCTACTCTATGGGACATGCCCGCAACTGCCACCTCCGAGGATGATCGAACCGACCCGGCTGAGGAACATAGCAGTAAGAACATGGTACGTGCCGAGACCTTCCTTCTGGCTCCCGAAATCGGACTGAGAGGACGGCTGGACCTGCTCTGGCGTCAGACGGGCCGGCAGCGGCTGCTGGAATTGAAAACGGGTAAAGCAACAGGCGAATTACCGAAACAATCCCACAGGTGGCAGGTACAGGGATACCATGCTCTGCTGGCAGTGCGTCAAGATCCTCGGATGAAGAAGGCCCTTGCTCTACTGCTCTATAGTGGCACGCCAGGAGAAGCCCAAACTTGCGATATCCGATTCACAGAAACTCAACTGCAGCGTGTCATTGAGAAGCGAAATCTCCTTGTACTCAGCCATGTGACAGGCATTCCACCTGCTCCTCCCGGACCATCGCGCTGCACAAAGTGCGCTATGCTTGCACAATGCGAGCAGGTTTCCTCATTGCTCGATTGGCAACCACCAGAACCTGAATTACCTGAAATCGATGAAGGTTCTCCAGGCGGGCGCAATGCATTGCGCCCCTACATCACGTTAGGCCAGGATCGCGAGTTTTTTGCCAGATATTACAACCTGCTGCAACTGGAAGGACTCGAAGGCGAGAAACAGCAAGCTTTGCTCTGGCAAACATCAGTCAAGCAGCGAGTCGAACTTGGAACGGCGATCTGCGATCTTGTGCCGATGGGTAAACCAGTGCCAACCGGTCAAGGAGAATGGAGGCAGACATTCCGTTGCACGAACACCTCAGAATTGCGCGAGGGAGAGGAAATTCTGCTCAGTAATGGGAATCCGATCACCGGAGAAGTCGTCACAGGCTCTATTCTCAGTATCAGTTCTGAAGAAGTCACCGTCTGGAGTCCAGAGTTAATCGCCCACCCAACCCTGATAGATCGCTACGATATCAACATTGTGCATGTACGCACGCTACAAAACCTGCTGCGCTGGTTACAGGCCGATCCACACCTGCGCGGACTCATGTCCGGCACAATACGACCACAATTTGATACCACGATCGTCGTTCCACCACGAACAGACTTCAATGCAGAGCAGAACCTGGCAGTCGAACGTGCTCTGCAGATGCAAGACTATCTGCTCATTCATGGCCCTCCCGGTACGGGTAAAACCAGCGTTATTGCCGAGATCGTCAAACAACTCAACCAGCAAGGTCAGCGTGTCCTACTTGCCGCTTTCACAAACCAGGCTGTTGATAATATGCTCAAACGTCTTGACAAAGAAGGCTTTCATGACTTTATGCGCCTTGGAAGCGAACGCA
>WNFD01014051.1_pt1 | contig 11730 bp, 4 predicted proteins | sample 5400491 | NCBI WGS metagenome assembly WNFD01 (sample SAMN13153343, study PRJNA577476) | soil metagenome | isolation source: 120 cm saprolite under Douglas fir tree site 2 hole 2 replicate 2 | place: USA:California | collected 2015-04-18 | reverse complement strand
TTCCCGCCGCCGCGATATTTTGCAAGGTGCGCTGCCGCAGTATTTCGAGGTCGTTTTCAATGGCCGCCGTGTAGATTTCTTCCTTGGAGCTGAAGTAAACGTAAATCGTTCCCTTGGCCAGCCCCGCCGCCAGCGCGATTTCATCCACAGTGGCGTTCAAATACCCCTTTTGCGCGAACACCGACCGGGCGGCGGTAATGATTTCAGACCGGCGGAACTCCGAGACGAATTGTTTTTTTGATTTTGGTTCGGACTGCATGGATGACTATAGAGTATAAAATAATGACCGGGCAGTCAATGAAGCGCGGACGCCGAAGGCAAAAGGCATTGGCCGCGAATAAATGCGAACGAACAAAGAAATTTGGTAATTGCCAAAATTCATTTTCTGTTCGCGGCGGAATGCCGCCGCTCACGGCAGCATTCTATCCGCGCCGCCCTGGGGGTCGGTGACCAGGTGCCGGAGCGGGCGGGGCATTTGAACCGGTCCATTCAATGCCGCTGGCTTTGCCGTCCGTGTCACCTGTGCCTTGAAGGGTGCCGTCGTTTTGGGAAGCAGGGTTTCCACCGGAGCGAACGGCAGGGGCGAAGGCAATGGGAGACTGCTCAGATCGATGATCGCAACTCCGCCGTCGCCATTCAGTCCGGCAATTCCCAGGAGAACGTTATCTTTTCCATCCGCGACCAGGGCGTCGTAATTGGCCGAGAGATTTACCGGGAGCGCAATATGGGTCCTCAGGATGCCCTGCTTTCCGTCAAAAACATCGATACCATCGGTCAGGGGCTGGAAGAAGAGCAATCCGTCGGGACTCAGCTTCGCGCCGAAGACTTCCGATATCAGCGACTGCCGGTCGGTAAAGGTAAGGAACGATTCCGGGTTAAAGTTGGTATCCATCAGCCAGCCGGTCGCGCTCATCCATGTCTGGTTGCCGGCCAGCGTAAGCTCGTAGTCGAAACCGGGAATCACCGGATTATTGAATAATGTGTCCGTGGCCGTGTCGAGTTCCGCCAAAAATCCGTTGACATTCACATAGAGCCGCGAATTATCGCTGCTCAAAAGGACCCGGGTCAGCGCATCGTTACCGAGAGCCAGCGCCGAGATCGACTGAAAGGGGGTGTTGGCTCCGCTCACGGTATCCAGCTTATGCAGTCCCGGCGGGCCTGTCAGCTGGGTGTAGAACATCATGTAATAGACCACGCCGGCATCGGTAACCGCCAGACCGGCCGGCTCGCCGCCCGCCGGATCGCTGAGCGCCGACGCGTTGAACGTGCTGATCGTCGCAGGCGTATTCGGATTCAGCACATAAATGCGATCGGCTCCCGCATCGCTGACCGCGAGTTTGCTTCCATCCGGAGACAACGAGAGCCCCCACAGGCGGAGAGCCCCGGGAGGCATATTGATGGGGGTCAGCCAGGCGCGCTGCGTTTTCGAAAAAACCTGGACTTTCGTTGCGTCGCTGAAGTAATAGACATCGCGCACGGAATCGTAAATGCCCTGCACCAGCACGGAACCGGGAAGCGGGAAGGTGTGTGTCGCAGGCAGATAGCGCAGGGCCTGCGCGGCTGTGGTCGAGCCGCTGGTGTTTGAAACTTGAATGTCGCCGCTCGCGCCGGCGGTTCCCGGCGGCGCACTGAGAGTCAGTGATTCCATCGGAAACAGGTAAGCCGGACCGATGATGAAATCGTCAAGAGGATTGGGTGAATAGATGGGATTGGTGATCGCGGTCCCGTTCACAGAAACCTGCAGCCCCGGGGCCGGCAATCCACCGAAGCGCGCTGTGCCAAAGCCATAGCCAAAGATGGTCAGCGTCGCGCCACCGTCGGCGGTCGTGGAATCGGTCACCACATCGATGATCGACGGCCCGTAGCTGAAACTCTCAGGCGCAATCAGCAGGTCCCCGTCCGACAGTTGTACGATGATATCCAACGGCCCCGGCTGATTGGCGGGGCTGACTGCGCTTGAGCCCGCCGGGAACGCGATTTGGGCTATGTAATTCATCTGAACCGTTGTACCGCCCGCGACCGGACCGAAACTCGGCGCCACAAATGAGTTGGAAACCCCGCCGGGCGCACCCGGCCTGAGCGCCGCGGCGTCGATAAATCCCACTCCATGCGCAGCTTCTGCGGCAATCAGGCCGTTTGGCGAAATCGCATCGGGATGCGTCACAACGCCGATATCCAGAAAATCCAGGTTGGGCGTCCAGCCTTTGAACTGATGGGTCCGCCAGTCATAAGCCAGAACCGCCGACGAGTCAGAAGGCGACGCATAGATGGTATTGCCGTCGGAGCTCAGCAGGAAATCGTAAAAGAGCCGCGACTGGCCGACCGGGAACTGGTCGATCACAGAAAAATCGACAGGATCGTAGACCTTTACCTCCGATCCGCCCGCGATGATGATCTCTTTGCCATCCGGCGGAGTAAGGATCGGCCCCAGCCCGATTCCGCCTGCGTTGGCGAAGATCACCTTCTGCGCGTCGGTTACGGGGTCGTAAGAGCAAAGCGGTCCGTTGGTCACACCTTTCCCCAGCAGCACCCGCGTGCGGTCCGCCGTAAGCGTGAACTCGGTAATGTGGTCGGTGAAAGGGCAGCCGGCTGTCACGGTCCGCGGCGCAATAAAGAAGGAATTATCCGCAGGATTCCAGATGGCCAGGGTATCGAAACCATCGATCGCCGGTATGCCGCCCTGAGCGCCCAGCATCGCCAGGCGTCCGTCGGCCAGTACCCGGACTTCAAACGCGGCAAATCCTGTGGGGCCGATCTGTACCGCCGGGAACCGTTTGACCACCTTCATATTAAACGGATCGATCAAATAAATGTCGCCCGTTTGTGTGCCCATATAAATCGCGCTCTGATCGGGCGTCTGATCGCCCACAAATGCGCCGGGCACGGGAATGCGCTGAATCAGCTGTTGCGAATCCGCATCGAGAACATCCACCCGGTTCATAAACGTGCTGACGGCAAAGAAGCGGCGCGAAGGCTCGTTGTAGATAATCCAGCGCTGCGGAGCAAACGACAGGAAGCTGTTGTCCCACTGTGTGTCGGTGCGAACATAAGATGTGCGGAAGGGAGTATGCACGATCCGGGTGATTCCCCCCAGAAATCGCGGCGGGCCAAAGCCGCCGGACACCAGCGGAACCTCCGCCTCCGCTGAACTCACCTGCAATCGGGCATTGGCACGATGGCCGGCCAGGCCGGAATCGCCGCTGACCGTCACGGTGGTGTCGGTATTCGCAGCCGCGGAAGATGCCGTGAGACTGATACTCTGCTGCGCTTCGGAAGCAAGGCTGAACTGCGAAGGAGTGGCCGTCACGCCCTCGGGCAGACCGGAAACGCTGATGCGGACGGTTCCGCTCAGGTTCGAACCGCGAAGACCTACGGTGAGCTTTGCCGACGCGCCGGGAGCAAGAGACACTACAGCCGGCTGCAGAGTGAGACTGAAATTACCTGGTTTCGCCAATGGATTTGCAGTCGTCGGGGAAGGTCCTCCGCGGCCACAACCGATAACCGTCAAAGCGCAGAGCAGCGCCATCAGCAGGCAGGGAGAGAATCGAAACTTCCTCATAAATTCAATACCAAGGCTTCATTGATTCGGTCAAAGACATTTGCACAACTAACTATAAGTGCGATAAAGTATGCCATCTACTTTGCTTGTAGTCAACCTGCAAGCCCTGCCAGGCTAAGATTTACCTGGCCGGCAAATAGCTGGTTGAAGTCAGAACTCTGCGGTGGAGTGCCCATGTATCCGCGATCGAAATCCTGTCATATTCTTCTGTGCCTGCTCTTGTGTCTTCCTTGTGTGGTTCCGGGAGCTCTTTTATCGCGGCTCGCGGCTGAAACCCTGAAGAATCCCCCTCTGATCATGACCGGGTCGCAGCCCGACGCCATGAGCGCGGCCGATTTCAACGGAGACGGCAAACAGGACATCGCTTACATCGACGGCTCGTTCCCGATCGCTCTTCATATCCTGCTGGGAAACGGCGACGGCACTTTTCAGCGGGGCCAGAACATTGTTCTGCCCTCGGGGTTCGGCGGAGGGTTCATTACCGTAGCCGACATCAATGGCGATGGGCATCCGGACATTCTGCTCACCGGCGGAAGCCAGTTTCTGGGTGAGATCGCCGTATTTCGCGGACTGGGCGATGGGACCTTCGCGGCCCCGGTCATCTCTCAATTTACGACCACCAATCTGCTCTTTGCCAATCTTAAGGGCCTGGGTATCGCCGACTTCAACGGCGATGGAGCCCCCGATCTGGTGGTCACCGACATCGCCAACAGCCTTGTATTCATTCTGACCGGAGACAAAAGCGGGGCCTTTGTCGTTAAAACAACCTTGTTCAATAACGGCGGTCCCGCCGAGGTTTTTACCGGCGACTTCAACGGAGACGGTCACGCCGATTTCATGGTCCACGGACGACTGGGCGCCGATGTGACAGTTTATCTGGGTAAAGGCGATGGCACTTTTCAGCCGGGCGTCCGCTACACGGGACCTGACAACGTCGCCGGCTTGCTGCTTGTGGATATGGATGGGGACGGCCATCCCGACATCATAGCTGCCGGCTTCCATCAGACTATCAGTATCCTTCACGGCAATGCTGACGGCACCTTTGCAACAACCTCATCGGGCGGAGCGACTGTACCTCTGACCGACTTCTCGCTGGTCGCGGTAGCGGACTTCAATGGTGATAGTATTCCCGATCTCGCCATCAATTCCAGTCTGGGCATCGGCATTCTCTTAGGGCAGGGCAGCCTGACCTACGGTCCGCTTGTAAACTATGTCGGCGGCGGTTCCCTGTTTCTTCAGGCTCCTGCTCTTGCGGACTTCAATTCCGATGGCCACCTGGATTTCGCAATGTCGGCCACGGATGGCATCCTTCTGCTGAACGGCAATGCCGACGGCACTCTGCAGACCATCGACAGCTATGACCTGGGACTGCCTGTCTTTTCCGTTGCCATCGCCGATTTCAACGGCGACGGACATCAGGACATCGCGGTCGATGTTTCCCCCCAGCCTCCCCACGTTCTGGTCGGCAATGGGCTCGGCAAGTTCAGCCCCGGACTTTCGCCGCCCGCCGGCCTCGTTGCCGGTGGTTTCCCCATCTCCATCGGAGATTTCAACGGCGATGGAAAACCCGACCTGCTGCTGGGGGTATCCGCGGTCGCCTATGGCAATGGCGACGCAACTTTCGCGGCGCCGATTGCTCTGACCGGGAGCTTTATTCCATTGAATAACGCCGCAGTCGGCGACTTTAATAAGGACGGAATGGCCGACATCATTTCACCGGATAGCGGGTCGCTCGATGTTTTTCTCGGACAGGCCGCCAAAACCTTTCTGTTCAGCAGAATCTTCATCCCGTCGATATCTCCTCAACCGGCCGCTCCGGCCGCGGGCGATTTCAATAAGGATGGAAAAACCGACCTCGTGTATCTGGATATTTCCGGATTGCAAATCCTGCTGGGGAATGGCGACGGCACTTTCAAAGGCGGACATCTGCTGCAGCCTGGCGGCCCGCCGACGGTCGCGGACGTCGACGGAGACGGCAACCTCGATGTGATCGTTCTTCAGAACTTCACAGTGACCATCTTCTACGGAAATGGCGATGGCACTTTCCAGCCTCCGGTATCTCTGCCTCTGGTCCGCAACTATTTTCAAATTGTGGTTGCCGACATGAACGGCGACGGCAGATCGGACCTGGTGCTTGCCGACAACCAAACCGTCGCGGTGATTCACAGCACGGGCATTCGCTCGTTCGGGCCGGAAGTCCATTCCCTGGCCGGAAACATCAGGCAAATTACCATCCGCGATCTGAACGCCGACGGTCTTCCCGATGTGGTGGCCGCCAATGGCATGGTTTCAGTGCTGCCCGGCCAGGCGGGCTCCGCCACGCCTTCCGGGACTTTCACTGTCTCCCCGGAGCCCTCACCTTTGGGGCAGCCCTTCACCGTTCAGCTCACTCTCGCGCCCTCTGCCGTTACTGGCAGCGTATTTTTCTCACTGGATGGCACTCCCCTTGCCCTGGTCCCTCTGACTTCCGGAGTCGCCACCTTTACCCTGTCGGATAGTTCCCTGTTCGCGAACGGGCCCCATCGATTGAGTGCTTCCTACACCGGCGGCCCCGGCTTTACTCCGGCGATCTTTCCGTTGCCGCATAGAATAGTTCCGGTCATCCATCCGACCAGCATCAGTCTGTCGGCGACGCCCAATCCCGTGCTCGCCGGCAAGACCGTTCACCTGTCGTTCAGCGTCACTTCGTCCGGGCCGACGCCCATTGGCACGGTGGCGATCCGCGATGGCGCCGTTACCATCGGTGAGGTATTTCTGAACTCCTCGACCGGCAGCGGAGTCTTTGACACAGCGCTGCTGGGTCCCGGGTCCCACAGCATCTCTGCCATCTACAATGGTGACGTAAACTCCGCTCCGGCGACTTCCGCCCCGGTTTCTGTCGTGGTGAACGCTCTCACCACCTCCACCAGCCTGGTTTCTCTGCCCGCGAATCCTCAGGCCGGCTCTACCTTTGCTCTCTCGGCGACTGTCACCTCCGGCTCCGGAGCTCCGGCGGGCGCGGTATCGTTCTTCGACGGAACGCAGTTAATGGGAGTTCGCGAACTTGACAGTACCGGCGTTGCAGTTCTCACCGCAACCTTCTCCGGCCCCGGAACTCACAGCTACACCGCCGCCTATCAGGCCAACGGACCGTTCCTCGCCAGCACATCACCCGCGGTGCATCTGCAGCCTGTTCCTTCGACCGGCCTGCCGATCGGCACAGTGATATTCACGCCGCAGGGAACAGACGGAGGACCGCTGATGTTCACGGCGCAGATAAACTCCGGTTCTGTTCCGGCGGGCGCAAAAATCGCATTCTTCTCCGGAACCTCGCCGCTGGGCGATGCCGTTCTCTCAAGCTCCGGAATGGCGACGCTTGAAATTGCCGGCGTGTTTCCGGGAATGCACTATTTCACCGCGGTATACGCGGGCAGCAGCGAAGTTCCGGCATCTTCGGCAACCATCCTTGCCGGGTCGCAGGTCACTTCCGGCCCCGACTTTGATGTGCATTTGTCTTCAGCCACCGCGGTGCTGGGCCATGGTCACGCCGCGAACGTCCAGGTGAGTATCGATCCGATGGGTGGATTCAATGACCAGTTGAATCTCACCTGCGTGAGCTCGGCCGGAATACAGTGTTCACTGCAACCCGCCACGATAAACGGGGGCGGAAGTTCCGTGATTACCCTGACGGCTGCAAGCCAGAATAGTTCCGTCTCGGCGATTGCCGGCCCGCGGCTCCTGACGGCGGCCATGGCCGGGCTTTGCGTGTTTCTCTGTTTGTTGTTCGCGCGGGCCGGCAGACGTGTAACTCTGGCCGCGGCATTTGCACTGCTCGCGGTCATCGCAGGTTGTGGCGGACACAGCGCGCCGATCGCCGCTGTCTCGCCCACCGCCGCAACGGTGACATTGGTTGCAACTCCGGCGGCGGGCACAGCTGTTTCCCACTCCGTTGCATTGCGCGTGATGGTCGACGGGCATTGACGGCCCGGCGAGGATTGGCCGCGAATCAAAAGCGGAGATTTTAAATTTAAAATCTTCTCCCTTCATTCGCGGCCGGCTTGCTGTTTCCTCGCAATGCACCAATCCACATGCTTCTCCAAAACGCTCAGCGGCATGGAGCCGTTCTCCAGCACGCACTGGGTGATACCAGCGGATATCGAACTTATCGCCAAGTTCCCTCTTCGCCTTTTCGCGCAGCTCGACAAATTCGCGGCTGCCTATGCAGGGCCAGATGCCCGGTAAACAGCCTTCGCGCCCGTTGCGTCCTTTGCGGTGGATAGCTTTTTGTACGTAATCCCGAAACTTCTCCAAAATCAGGCGGATACCGGCACTTCGCTTCGCCGCGGCCCTTCCCGGACGCTGCTGCTCCCATGGTATGAAAACCGCAACCCGATGTATATCGGGGAAAGACTGTATTGCGGTCTGCCCCGGTTTCGGTCGAAAATTCAGACTTAGCGCCTCGATTGTCGCGAAGACATGGGTTGTTGAACAGATTCACCGCGGGCGACGTTCTGTCCGCCTCAGGTTTCTCTATGCAGCTTTCCATTTCACCTTATGCATCCGCGCAACAAACAAGCAAAAAGAAGACCGTGCAGCGCGAATCGGCGGGTGACCGCAGCCTGCTTCGCGCATCGCTTTCCACATGGATCGGGACGCACCCTTCATCGCCGTATCCTTTGGCGATCGGAGCGGTTGTACTGGCATTGCTGATCGGCCATCCGCTGGGCCGAACTTTTGGCGAATCCATCCTCTATATAGCGATCTTTCCGGCCATTGCGTTTTCCGCCTGGTATTGCGGAGCCGGACCTTCGATTGTTTCCATGGTAGTGGCGGTCGTGGGTCTTCGATACTGGTTTGGCAGCCCGGTCGACAACTTCGCCAGTGTCGGAAATGCCTCCGTCACCATTGCATTTGTAATCGCCTGCACGTTCATCGTGGCCATGGGCGAGATGCGCCGCCGGCACAACGAGGAACTGCGAAGAGCGGAGCAGACACTGGAAGGCCGCGTCAAACGGCGCACCGCCCAGCTCGATATCGCCAACCGGGATTTGCGCGAACTGACCGCGCGCCTGATGCGGTCGCAGGACGACGAAAGACGAAGGCTGGCCCGCGAATTGCACGACAGCGTGGGCCAGACTCTGGCGGCCCTCACCATGAACCTGGGCGCGGTCGGCGGCGATCTGGAGCGCTTACAACAGACCGCCAGGACCATCGAAGACACCCTGGCTCTGGCGCAGACGATCAACCAGGAAGTTCGCACCGTATCCTATCTGCTCCATCCTCCTCTGCTCGATGAAGCGGGACTGGCCTCGGCGATTCGCTGGTACATCGAGGGATTCTCCGAGCGCAGCAAAATACGGATTGATCTGGATATCCCCGAGGACTTCGGGCGACTCTCGCAGGACCTGGAAACAGCGGTCTTCAGGACCGTCCAGGAGTGCCTCACCAATATTCACCGTCATTCGGGAAGTTCGACCGCCGGCATTCGCCTGGTTCGGTCCGCTGACGACATTTATCTCAGAATCCAGGACAGGGGCAACGGGATGCCGGCGGAGAAGTTGCAGGAGCTGGAATCCGGAGGAACACCGGGTGTCGGCCTCAGCGGCATGCGCGAACGGCTCAGACAACTGGGGGGCAATCTGGATATTCACTCCAACGGCGAAGGTACGGTCATCGAGGCCCGTGTGCCGCTGGTGGCGCAGGCGGGAGCTGAGGATGACAGCTCTTTAAATATAAAAGTTCAAGTTTGAAATTTTAAGTCTTTTTTTTTGTTTTTTAATTCGCGTTCATTCGCGTTCATTCGCGGCTAATCCCTTACGGCCGCTCCGGCCAGTCATGTCTCGGATAGCGCCGCATCAGCTCCCGCCTCACCTGAGGATAGAGTCTCTCCCAGAATCCGGCAAGGTCGGTGGTCGTCTGCACGGCCCGCTGATTCGGCGCGAGTAGATGGACAACCAGCGGAGTTCGGTCCGCCCCGATTCTCGGGGTTTCTTTCATTCCGAAAAAATCCTGAAGGCGTGAGGCGATCCACGGCGGCTTGCCGGGCTCGTAGTGAACTTTGGTCTGACGTCCCTTCTGCAAACGGATTTGCAGCGGAGCGATCTCGCGGAGGCGTCACAGGTCGCGCAGGGCCTCGGGGATGTCCGGGCGGTCGAAGCCGGCGAAGTCGATGCGGGCCATGAACTGATCGAGTTCGGCGGGATCGACGAAGCGCTCGATGCCCGCTTCCATCGCCTTTTTTGCGAGCAGGGCCGCCGTGGCTTCCATGTCCGGGGACGCGCTCCTGGATTCCTGGATGACCAGGTCGTCGTAGAGCAGCGCGCTTTGCGCTTCGACCCGCTCTTTGACGTGGTTCCATGTCACGCCCGATCGCTCCCGCACCTGGTCGGGAAACAGATCGATCAGCCATTCCGGCTCGATGCGCGCCGTCATTCTGATCAGAGGCAGCGGCTTCTCTTTGCGCTCTTCGGCGTCGGCAAGCAGATCGGTCTTATCTTTATCTATACGCGCGCCGGAGCCCAGCAGGGCGGCCACGGCGCATCCGGTTTCGCCGACCCCGCGCTCCAGGGCTTCGACCACCACGCGGGCCAGCCGGGGCGGCAGCGGATACCGCGCCAGCTTCGGCACCATCGCGCCGGTGGCGCCGAGGCGGTCGAGAAGCGATTCCGCGTTTTGAATGGCGGCCGGCGGCGGCGCGCTGAGCCAGTCCAGGTCGCCCAAGTGCGCGACCCGCATCGCCCGCAGGGCGAGGCAGAGTTGCGAAAGATCGCTGCGCATGATCTCGGGCTCATCATGGTCGCGGCGGCGAAGAAAATCCTCTTCGGGGTAGAGGCGCAGCACACGGCCCGGAGCGGTGCGCCCCGCGCGCCCCGCGCGCTGGCGGGCCGAGGCCTTGCTGATGCGCGCAATCTCCAGGGTTGGCAGTCCGGTCCAGGGGGAATAGGTTGCAAATCGCGCGAGTCCGCTGTCGATGACCGCCGTAACGCCCTCGACGGTCACCGAGCTTTCCGCGACATTGGTGGCCAGAATGAGTTTTCGCTGCGCGCTCGGGGCGACGGCGCGGTCCTGTTCGGCGGGCGCAAGTTCGCCATACAGAGGCAGGATCAGCAATCCCGCGCGGCGCGCGATCGGCTCGCACTCGCGCATTGCCTTGTGGATCTCCGCGGCGCCCGGCAGAAAGGCGAGGATGTGGCCGGAGCGGTCCTCTTCCATGACGATTTCGACGGCCCTGCGTATCTGCGCATGAAGCGGTTCCGGCGAGTAGGGCTGATGCTTCACGGAAAGCTCGAACAGTTTGCCCTCGGAGCGGACAATGGGGCATCCCCCAAGAAACGCGGCCACCGGAGCGCTGTCGAGCGTGGCCGACATGACGACCAGGCGCAGGCCCGGCCGTTTTTTTTGCAGGCGCTTCAACAGCGCGAGAGCCAGATCGCTGTCGAGATGACGCTCGTGGAACTCATCGAGCACCACGGTATCCACCCCGCGCAGGTCCGGATCGGAAAGCAGCCGCCGGGTCAGTATGCCTTCGGTGACGAAGCGTATTCGGGTGCGCGGGCCAACGGCTTCTTCAAACCTCACTTGGTAGCCCGCGGTTTCTCCGACACGCTCGCCGAGTTCGGATGCAACACGGCGCGCGGCGAGGCGAGCGGCGATCCGGCGCGGCTCGAGCACCACCACTTCCCCGCTTCCGAGGCCGAGAATCGCGGGCGGCACGCGGGTTGTCTTTCCCGCCCCCGGCGGAGCTTCGATGACCAGGCTGGGGTTGTCTCCCAGGGACGCAACGATCCGCGGCAGAATTGCGTCGATAGGAAGAATCGGTTTGGGGCTCACTCAGTTCATTCTAGTGCGGCGACGGGAGATCGGGACATCGGGAGATCGGGACATCGGGAGATCGGGACATCGGGACATCGGAACATCGGGAAACCGGAAAATCGGGACAGCTGTTCCGATCTCCCGATCTCCCGATGTCCCGATCTCCCTCATTGTGTTATGTTCATTCGTATGGCGGCCGAACATTTCGACGTACTGATCATGGGAGCGGGCCTGTCGGGCATCGATGCCGCGTGGCACCTGCAAAAATTCTGCCCTCAAAAAAGCTACGTCATCACTGAACAGCGCGAGCGCATCGGCGGCACCTGGGACCTGTTTCGTTATCCCGGCGTTCGTTCCGATTCCGACATGCTGACCATGGG
>WNFD01006467.1_pt1 | contig 11730 bp, 10 predicted proteins | sample 5400491 | NCBI WGS metagenome assembly WNFD01 (sample SAMN13153343, study PRJNA577476) | soil metagenome | isolation source: 120 cm saprolite under Douglas fir tree site 2 hole 2 replicate 2 | place: USA:California | collected 2015-04-18 | reverse complement strand
AGGTGCTCAAGAGCCCCACAATCGCAGAGGAAGAGATGCCGGTCTCTGCCCGGCCCCGGGAGCTCGGATGATCGATCTCTTCACGCTTCCCAACGTGCTGGCCGGACTGATCGTGGTTGCCCTCAATGGCTATGTCCTGCTGGGCGGAGCCGACTTCGGCGGCGGTGTCTGGGACCTTCTGGCCTCCGGGCCCCGACGCGATTCCCAGCGGGCGCTGATTGCCGAAGCCATCGGGCCGATCTGGGAAGCGAACCATGTCTGGCTGATCATCGTCATCGTGCTGCTGTTCACCTGTTTCCCGCCGGCCTTCGCCGTTCTGAGCATCACGCTGCACATCCCGCTAACCCTCATGCTGATCGGCATCGTGCTCCGCGGCTCGGCCTTCACGTTTCGGGCGCATCACGGCGAGGACAGCACCATGCCGCTCTACTGAGGGCATATCTTTGCGATGGCCAGCGCAGTGACCCCGGTCTTTCTCGGGATCTGCCTCGGCGCGGTCGCGTCAGGCGCCGTGCCACGAACGGACCGGACGGACTTCTACGGCGGATTCATCGCCCCGTGGCTCACCGCCTTCTGTTTGGCGGTGGGGGCGCTGACGCTGACCCTTTTCGCCTTCCTCGCCGCCGTGTATCTCACGGTGGAGGCGCGGGACATGGCACTCCAGGAGGATTTTCGACGCCGGGCGCTCGCCGCCGCCGTTGCCGTCATCGTTGTCGCCGGCATCACGCTGGCCGTGGCGATGCGGAGCGCGCCGTTGGTTGCTCGAGGTCTCACCGCTTCCGTCTGGGCACTGCCGCTCCACGTCGTCACGGGTCTGGCGACCCTGGGCGTCATCGGCGCGCTCTGGGTCCGCCGCTATCGCGTCGCGCGTTTGGCCGTCGCCGCGCAGGTCTCGCTGATCCTCTGGGGCTGGGCGCTGGGCCAGTACCCGTACCTCGTTCCGCCCGCGGTCATCATCGCCGAGGCGGCGGCGCCGCCCCTCACGCTGACCCTCGTTCTCTGGGCATTGGCGGGCGGGGCACTCGTGCTCTTTCCCTCGCTGGCCTACTTGTTCCGCATCTTCAAGGGGCAGCCTGGCCGAAAAGACCCCGCTTGACACTCCGCCACGCAGCTCGCTACTTGCCGCACTCCATGGCTTCGACAGCGGCGCTCGCTGTCAGGACCGCGTCATCGGCGCTGTGGGTCACTGATTTCCCGTCAGGCAGCGCCCATCCGATGTGTACTCCCCGGCGACGGCATCACACGCCTGCCGCCCGTTGAATGGTGTCTCCGACCACCCTGCACAGCCGCCCAGCAGTATCGCCGCCAGGAGCGCCACCCCTACCCTGACGCCAGTTCGTCTGCAATGATCCAAAGCGCGCCCGGGGGCACGTGGGGAGCTGACTCCAGTTCCCTCGATCGCCCGCACATCGGCGATGGTCACGCGATCGCCATTCTCCAGCTGCGCCTTGAGATCGTCCGGGCTGCTGCTGGCCTGCCGGAACACGCGAATCAAGCGATGGCGGCGAGCTCGATGGAACGGGAGATAGAGCGCGAAGGCGGCGAGGAAGAGGACGATCACGCGGATGCCCAGGTGAGCAGCCGTCTCCGTGGCAGCATGGCTGAGAAGATATCCGAGCCCAATCCACGCCCCGGCCCACATCAGAGCGCTCACGGCGCCGTAGCAGACAAAGCGGGTAATGCTCACCCTTGTCGCACCGGCCAGTCCGGCTCCGATCGCGTTCAGCTCAGGCAGAAACCGGGCACCGAGCTGAAATATCCCCCGGTGGGCGACGAAGACATGTTGAGCGCGACGAACCAACGTTCGAGCATTCGGCGCGAGCCGGCCGAACATCTTCAGCGTCCGCGCGCCGCGCCATCGGCCCAGACTGTACCACGTCAGGTCCGCAGCGAGTGACGCGCCGACCGCGATGCCAATGATCGCGGCCATGCTCAGGTGGCCGCTCCCCGCCAGCGCGCCCGCGCCGAGCAAGGCGGGGACCACGGGCACAGGGACCCCCGCCTGATTGCCAAAGACCCAGGCAAACAGAAACCATTCCGCATGCTCCAGGATCACGGGAGCGCTTTCTCGACCGGCGGCAACCTCCAGAAATCGTACACGTGAGTCCTTGACTGTTCAGAGGGCACGAAGGAACGCGACCAGGTCTTTCTTCTCCTGGGCGGTCAACTGGGTCCCGAGAATCAGATTGAAGAACTCCACCGTGTCATCCAGGGTCAGGAGCCGGCCGTCGTGCAGGTAGGGCGGCGAATCCTTGATGCCCCGCAAGGGGAAGGTCTTGATGGGGCCGTCGCCGATGGCCATCATGCTGTTGATCAGCACTGGCTTGAAGAACCGTTCGGCCTGGAGGTTGTGCATGAGGTTGTCGGTGTAGTAGGGCGGCATATGGCAGCTCGCGCAGTTGCCCTTGCCGAAGAATACGGCCTGGCCGCGCAGCTCCGCCGGTGTCGCCTTCTTCGGATCGAGCTTCCCGTAGACGTCCAGCTTCGGCGCCGGCGGGAAGTCGAGGATCTCCTGGAACTCGGCCATGAAGTGGACCTGGCTGCCGCGCTCGAGGATGTTGACGCCCTTCTTGGTGGCGATCACCGGATCCCCATCGAAATAGGCAGCCCGCTGCTCGAACTCCGTGAAGTCCTCGACCGTCTTCAAGGCGCGCTGGGACCCGAACAGCCGCTGGATGTTCACCCCGCGAAGCGTCGTCGTCTCGATGCGATGACGGAACTCCTGTGGCCGGATGTCGCCCACCAGATGGTTGGCCCCATTCGTGTGGCCGTTCTGGTGACAGTCGAAGCAGGCGACGCCCAGGCTCGCATGCTCGCTCCGCCGATCCGCCGTCGCGTTGAATTGCTGCTGGGGAAACGGCGTGAGCAAGAGGCGCAGCCCTTCGAGCTGCTTGGGGTTCAGGATCCCGTTGAAGAGGCCGTAGTAGTTGTCGGTCGTCACGAGCTTCCCCTGCGAGACATCGCCAAGGTCCGGCCGCGTGGTCAGGTAGATCGGCGCCGGGAACTCGGGCAGGAAGCGGTCGGGCAGGTCGAAGTCAAGGTCGAAACGGGTCAGGTCCCGGCCCGTCTGCTTCTTGATCTCATTGATGAGGAACAGGGGAAAGAGCATGCCGCCCTCGGGCTGATTCGGGTGGGGCAAGGGCATGAAACCCGCCGGGTATAGCCCCTTGTCGCGGATCTCCCCCGGCGTCATCTTCGCCAGGGCATCCCAGGTCGCTCCCGCCGGCAGCTTGACGCGGACGCCGTCCTGGACCGGCTTCCCCCGGCTCATGGTCACTCCGGCGGCGGGACGGTCGCTCAGATCGTAGCGCGCGCCCAGCAGATCCATCTGGCGCTTCATGATCGCGGCCTTGGCGGCGCTCATGCGCGTCAGCACTGCGCCGAAGTCTTCCTCGATGACGGGTAGGTAGCTCGACTTGGACGGATCTGGCTTGGGCCCGGTCTGGGCCTGAACACGTATGGTGCCCAGGGCAATGCCGATGATCAGCAGTCCCGCTGCCGCCGCGGTGACCTTCCAGGTCTTGCGCATATCAGTCCTCTCTTTCAACTCCGACTTCGCCGCGACGACTTGCTACTTCGAGCCCGCCCGGCTCCGGCGGAATGTCAGAGGGCCGCCTGGGTCAGCCCAGGCGGCCGTTCCGGCCGATGTGATTGGCTGCGGCCACGACAATCGAGCGCCCTAAGTCCGGGGCGCCTGAACGTCCTGGTTTTCGCGCGGAGCCTGGACATCCTGATTCTCCCGCGGCGCCTGAACGTCCTGGTTCTCGCGCGGGGCCTGGACGTCCTGGTTCTCGCGTGGCGCCTGAACGTCTTGATTCTCCCGCGGGGCCTGGACATCCTGGTTCTCGCGTGGGGCCTGGACGTCCTGGTTCTCGCGCGCCGCTTGAACGTCCTGCGCCGAGCTCAGACCAGGGGCCAACGAAACCGCGATGACTGCGCTGAGAGCTGCCACAATGAATGTCTTCATGTCTCCGTTCCTTTGCCTTCCGACTATTGGGTGTGCTTCTCGTCCCGTTCCTTTCTGTTCACTCTTGGGATGCGATGCCTGACGGGAGAGATGCTCCACCGCTTCGACAGCGCAAGAACACGATAAAGCCACGATCAATGGCGGCGGGTTGAGCTATTGGGTCACTCGATCGATGTTCAGCCGTTGGCACTACCGTGGCTGCTTCTGCATCTAAATGAGCATGGAAGGTCAGGGACGTCCCCTCGAGTACCAGAAATGCTGACGATGGCCATCCTCGCTATCATTGGTGCGTTTATTTTCGGATTCGTGCTGTGTGGCATGTTTGCCGTCGGTGCCGCCGAGGATCGCTCCGATCGCCCGAAACGGGATGGCGGGCACGACTCCTTAGATGTTGCCCTGCTACGCGCGGCCCTAGACGTCCAATCGTTCCGTCATCCCGATACGTATTCGCCTGTCTCGGCCAGTTCCACCCGTCTTCAGGGCAGGCTTCTGCGTCGTCGTTCCGCGAGTTCAGTTCGGCGAGAGGCGCCGGTGGCACGTCGGCGTGAAGCTCGAGGTCGCCCCTCGTCCCAAGCGTGAGGAACGGGCGAGGGCAGAGCCCAATCACTCAGGGTGAGGGGCCGTCCGTCGAGGAATCGACTGTGCTAGAGGTCCTTGAACTTCTCGTTGATCCGGCTGAGAAGAAGATCCCGCTCTTCGCGATTCTGAGCCTCGGCTCGGCGCTTCTCCTCCGCGGCTTCATCGGCGGCCACCTGCGTGTTGGCCGAGGCGATCCACAGATCGATGTGGTCGATCCAGCCTGGCACGAGGGATTCCTCGGACTCGAAGAGGAGGCCGCGCTGCCGATCGAAGACAACGCGCTCAGGATCGAACTCCAGCGCCACCGGGGTAGCCAGCTTGAACGAATAGATCCAGTGCTCGGCCGGCGCCTCGTTCAGCCGAACGACGAAGGAGTAGAGTCCATCCGAAACACCGATCGCCTGGGGCGAGGCTATGCGCAGAATCTTATCCATGGAAATCCTTTCACTTGGTCAGAGCTGGCCCCTTGCTGGGACGTCCCGAGGTTCGAGGGATTGCACTGACGCCGCCACAACTGCAGACGACTCGCCAGGCATGTTCCGCCCGCCGCCCCTGCGGCTCACGATAGGGTGCCGACGCATTATCGGGCCGCGGCGGAACTCCGCGCCCGGCACGATTCGTACCACCCGGCCCTGGCCGTCAAGAATGGTGACGGCCGATATGGACTCCTCATGACTCGGAAGTCTGATCTCGTTCACTAGCGATCCTCGACTCATCGTCAACCTCCCTCGTCGTCGTTTCGCGTTGTCCGCCTCTTTCGAGAGGCAAACCGCGCTCATCGGCGACGACGACTGAACATTTCCGCAAGAACATGCAATCCGCAGACGCCGGCTCGCGATGGAGGCGCCGCCAATGTTAGGCGGCGCGGACCAGCACCACCGGCACCGGCGAGGCGTGCAGAAGCCGCTCACCCAGGCCGCCGCCCCTGATGCGTGAAAGCCAGCCGCGCCGACCGGTCGTCAGCACGATGAGGTCGGCGTTGAAGGCTTCCGCCTCCACGAGAATCTCCTCAGCGGGTTCGCCGAACCGCACGATGCTTTCCGTGCCTACCGGCGCCAATCGCGCCTCGACGCTCTCGAGATAGTCACGGCCCTCGGCGGCGACGCGCTCCATCTCCTGGTCCACATAGGCGACCACGCGGCCAAAGCTGCTCACGCGCTGCTCCGGAACCGGGTGCACCTGCAGCAGCCGGACGTCACCGCCGCTGCTGCGCGCCAAATCAGCGGCCAGCGTGGCCGCTACCTCCGCTGACTCACTGCCATCCAATGGAACAAGAATGCGTTTTGTCATCATCATTTCCTCCTGTTTGCACATCGTTTGGATAGCCGCTCGCGGGCGAGGGATTCCATACTTTCCTATCGGGATCCGTGGAGTCCCTACAGCTGGCGCGGCACATCTCAGGCGTGGAAGGCGGTCCAGCGCATCAGCGGCTAGGTCCGCCGGGCGGCGGGCTATCTATTTCAATGACTGGGGCGCGGGCCAGCCCCCGTTGTCCCCGCGAGGGGCGAGGACCCGACATCAAGCGACTTCAATACAATTCAACTTCAGCTCCGCAGCGACCGTCCCCTTTGGCCGCCCACAGGGATAGGCCCTCCTACGGTCAGAGGTCGCCTCGTGACAGAAATCAGCCCAGGCGCAGACTTTGCCGAACCTTCCCTGGAAAGGTCCATTTCGGCCTTCCGGCTTCAACCTGGACTGACCTCGTCAATCCGGGCTCCGTTCATGTCACAAGCTCGGTCACAAACCGGATCTCTTTGAGGCAGGAAGTGAAGCACGGCAGGTAGTTCCGTGACAGGAGGCCCAGGATTACTAATCCTGGGCTCCAGTCGAACTCGATGAGAATGGGCTCTATGTCATCTGCGCTCGCGCCCTCACTTCTCAGCTATGTTCCGCTTAGCGAGTTCTGACCCGATGAGCGCATGGTCAATCCAGGTGTCATGTTCTCGAGTAAGGGCTTGGAGCATGGCCGTCTGCATGTTCGGCACCAAGACCTTCGCCCACCGACGGAGGAGCGCGTCCCGCTGATTCAGCCAGCGAATGATGTTGCGAGCGCGTTGCGGTGACAGTGTGTGTCGGTCGTCCTGCGTGAGCTTGCTGAGTGCATCTTGCCTCTGCTTTGTGGGCGCGTCTGAACCCCAGAACTGCGCCGCTTCGAGCGCAGCCTTCTGCTGCTGGGCGAGAAGCATGAACACTGTGGCGAACTCATCAGCCACGTCTTCGTTGTCGGCGAATGGGTATCCCCACACGTTGAGAAGCGTATGACCCAACTCATGGAAGAATATCCACGCTCCGGCCTGGTTCAACCCTTGACCAGCAAGCTTTTGGAGAAGTTCCAGGCACAGGGTAATCGACCCTGTCCGCGGATCGGAGAAGGCGTTCTCCATCCCGCAATGGCGAAGACTGATACGGAAGTCTTGGAACACAAAGAGTTGCTTGAGCTTCTCGTACTGAGCTTCCATACCGCGTTGCGCCTTCACAGAATCCTCTGTCGCCGACGGCAGGACGGCATAGCTGTAGATGTACACGGTACGCGGGAACATCTGCGACCGTTGATTGTCCACGATGAGGTAGTAGAGGTTCGTCTCGGGCACTCTGACCGCGTACCTCGCGACCTGCTGGATAGTCCCGGACGTCCCTTTGAAGAACGCGAAGCGTTGACGGGCTTGGTACTGCTGGAAGTTGGCGGGGTCCAGGAGCCAAACATTGACCTTGTTATCCAACCCGCCCTCAACCGTGAACGCTGTGACGACAGCACTGCCCTGTGCCAGAGACAGTTTGTACGCGGCGAATCGTCCTGGAGCGACGGTAATAGTCTGGTTCACCAGGGCAGCGAACGGTTCTAGATAGACGTTCGACTGGGCCTTGGCGTGGCCAACGCCGAAACCGAAGATCATGGCACACGCGAAGGCGGTCGTGAGGTGGCGCCCGAGTCGAGCGTATGTCGCCATTGTTCCCTCCGTCAGTCCCTCAATTCCTGCCGTCTCCTCAAAGGCTGCTCTCAGCGCGTGCCATCGAGGACAGTGCGCACCGTCTGCAAGAGAAGCGCTGGCTGGAACGGCTTGAGCAAGAGGGCCACACTGTGCTCGGACACGCCGTGGTGCAGAATGGTGTCATCCGTGTGCCCTGACATATAGAGCACCTTGGTCGCTGGGCGTAGCCGGACGAGTTCTTCCGCCAATTCGCGCCCGCTCATCTGTGGCATCACGACATCAGTCAGGAGGAGCTCAATCGCTCCGGGGGTCTCGTTGGCAATTCGCAGGGCCGCGGGCCCATCCGGGGCGTCGAACACCGTGTAGCCGGCTGCGGCGAGGACGTCGCGCGCGATCGACCGAAGGTCCTCCTGGTCGTCGACGAGTAGGATCGTTTCAGTCCCATGTCTGGTCCCCACGGCGGTCTCTCCAGGCGCCGATGACAGGGCGTCGCTGATGACCGCCTGCGGCAAATAGATCGTGAAGGTGCTCCCCTGTCCTTCCTTGCTCTCGACCACGATGGTGCCCTTATGCTGGCTGACGATCCCATAGGCCATGGAGAGCCCGAGGCCAGTACCCTTCCCCACCCCTTTGGTGGTGAAGAAAGGGTCGAACACTTTCGCCTGGATCTCGGGGCTCATCCCGTGTCCCGTATCCGTCACCCCGAGCAAGACGTAGGGCCCAGGGGCGAAGTCGGACTGCCCGGCGGCAGATCCAACGTCCAGAGTGAGGGTGTCCGTTCGAATGGTCAGCCGGCCACCGCGTGGCATGGCGTCCCGAGCATTGACGATGAGATTCACGATCACCTGTTCGAGCTGGCCCGGATCGACGGTCACATACCCGGGGTTCGCTTCCGGCAGGGACAGGAGCTCAATGCTCTCCCCCAGCAATGATTGGAGCATGGGCAGTAATCCTGTCACCAGGTGATTGAGGTCCAGCACCGTCGGCTGCAGGACTTGCCGACGGCCGAAGGCGAGGAGTTGCCGGGTCAAGGTGGCGGCCCGCTCGGCCGCCTTCTGGATAGGCTCCACGCTCCTCCGCACAGGATCGTCCGCGGGCAACTGGTCGAGGAGGAGCGCACTCCGGCCGCTGATCACCGTCAGCAGATTGTTGAAATCGTGGGCAACCCCTCCTGCCAGTTGGCCAATGGCCTCCATCTTTCGCGCTTGCGCGAGCTGGACCTGCGCATGCGAGAGATCATCGTAGGCGTGCTGGAGATCCTGGTAGAGGCCCGCGTTTTCCAGCGCGATCGCGGCTTGCGCGGCAAAGGTTTGGGCGAGTTGCGCGTCATGCTCCTGATAGATCCGCCCCGTCGTATCGGCCACCACGAGGACGCCCAGCATACGATCCTGGAGGTTCAGCGGGACAGCCAGCAGCGCCCGGTGGGCGGACTGCGTGACTCGAGCTTTGATCTCGGGCCGATAGACGAGCCGAGGGTCCGCGATGGCGTCGGGGGTCATGACGGAGCCGCACTGATCCAGTGCGAGCCACGCGATCCCCACACCAGGCTCCAATCGCAGCGTCCAGTCGAAAACGCGTCCCACATCGGTCGATACCGTGTGCGCTGTGAGAATCCCGGCCGAGGGATCGAGCGAGTACAGCACCGCCGATTGCGCCGCCAGCAGGGTCTGCACACTATCGACGATACGCGTCCCGACCAGGCGCGGATCGAGGGTCTGTGACAGGAGGCGTCCGACTTCCGCCAGGGCCTCCGCCGTCCGGCGGCGATGCTCGGATTCCTCGAAGAGCTGCGCCTGGTGAAGCGCCAGGGCGGCCTGGTCAGCAAAGGTCTGGAGCAGGGTGACTTCCGACGACGAGAATGCTCGCCCGGCCCAGTCACCGATCGACAGGGCCCCGATGGTCTTCCCCATGACGCGCAACGGAACTGCCAACCAGACGACCACGCCTGACTCGACCATCCAGCGACGGACCGCGTCCGGAACCTCGATGCGGGGGTCCTCGAGGAGGTTCGAGGATTGGAGTGGCATGCCCTCGGTGATCGCGGCGCCGGAGATCCCCACGCCAGGAGCCATCACGTCCACGATGGGATCGGGGGTCGAGGTCGTCCCTCGTAGTGCGACGGTCCGCAGCGACCCGTCAGGGCTCAAGAGGCGTAGGCTGGCCGAGGCGGTATCGAACACTGGCAGCACGTTGTCGACGATCTGTTGCCCGACGGCCACGACGTCTGGGGCGTCGGTAAAGGCCTCGCCGATCCGCGCCATGGCGGCGGCCGCCTGGTGTCCACGCTCGAGCTCGCGACTACTGGTCTCGACGGCCTCTGCGACGGCATTCATCTCGAGCACCCGCGACCGGGGCAGCACGATTCTCTCGCCTTTCACGAGCCGCGGCGCCGCGGCAGCCAGGGCCTGGATCGGCCGCTCGAGGCGCCGTCCGAGGAGCACCGCCCACGTCGTCCCCACAAGCACGACGAGCATCCCCGCTCCGGTCAGGAGCCACAGCGAGGTCCGCAGCGGACCGTCAACCACCGCCTCCGGCACGCCAATGGATACCATCCAACCGGACAGCGGGGACCGGCTGAACGCGGCATAGACGGTGTTGCCCTCCTTCGTGCGGGCCCGGAAGGCACCCTCACTGATCTGGCTGGCCCGGGCGATGAAGTCGGGCGTCGCGCGCTGGCCGACGAACTGCTCGGCCGCCCGGGAGCGGGCGACGATGGTAAAGCTTCGATCAAGCACGGCCGCCAGCGATCCGGCAGGTAATGGAGCGTGAGAAACGAGCCCCGCCAGTGAGGCGGGCTCGAGGCTTGCCCCAAGCACGTATCGTGGGCTCCCCTCAATGAGAATGGGGACGGCTACACGAACCAGTAGTTTCCTCGATTGTTGGTCCCGGACGAGATTCAAGATCCCAGGCATGCGTGGGCGGACCACCCGGTCGACCAGCTCAACGTCAGTCGTTGGGGGGAGCCGGGTCCCAAACGGCACGCGGAGGTTGATGAGCTCGTGGCCCATGGGATCGTACAACACGATGTTGTCCCATCGGGGCGTCTGAGTCGCAAGAACGCCTCGAGCCACCCGCTCGAACTCCGTGAGGTTCCCCGAGCGGAGCAGGTCAGACGCCGCCAGCACTTGGAGGGCGCCAATTGAGGCGCCGAATTCCCGATCGAGCGTCATCGAGAGGGCGCGGGCCGTATCCTCAAGATCGCCTTCGGTCGCTCGACGGGTCTGCTGGTGGTGAAGCAGGATGAGGAAGGCGGTAAAGAGGAGAATCGGGAGCAGCGTCCCGAGTACAAGGAGCGTGAGGTGGGATCTCAGCTTCACCTGTGTCGGCTCCGGTGATAGCCGCGACTCGGAGGACGATCCTGCCGCATGGTGGGAGCCCCTTGCTGACAACTCTTCCCGTGGTCCATCCGTCTGATGCAATCCATATCGTGACGGGTCGAATCTCTGGCGAGACGTCCGCGCGGGTCGGAAGCCGGAAGTCCCGTCAGACATAGACACGAGAGCAAGACTCAGACCAGACGAAAACCCTCATGGTTCCGCGGCAATAGATGGCTATGGCCTTCCTGGCGCTGGACAGATATCGGCATTGCGTCACAAATAGCGGCAGGCGGGGAGAGCTAGGGAGGGAGATTCAGATCCCTTTGACATCGCACCATGAGACCTAGTAACGTTAGGTATGATACCTAGCGACGCTAGGTACTCTCACACGATCAGACGGAGGATGCCCATGACCGACAGACGTGACATGCTTGCTCTTGGGATGCTCGCCGGCACCGCGTTTCTCGCACCCGTACGCGTCGGTCTCGCGGCTGAGGAGTGTTCGGCGGCGACTCGTGCGGAGGTGATCGGGGCCGCGCTTCTCGAGAAGTATGTGGCGGCGGTGAACGCCCACGATACCAGCTCCTTCCCGGAGATCCACACCGAATCCTATATTCAGCACTCGGGCCGCAGCCCCAACGGTCTTGCCGCTCAAATCGAGAATTTTCGCGGGATCTTCGGCCGCATGCCGGACGTCCAGACGCGGGTCGAGGACAGGATCATCGCCGGGGACAAGGTGGTCGCGCGCATGACCTTCTCCGCAACGCACACCCAACCCTTGCTCGGCATCGCGCCGACCGGGCGGCGCTTCACATTGCGGACCATCGATATCTGGCGCGTTGAAAACGGGAAGCTCGCCGAGCATTGGGACATCGTCGACTACCAGGGGTTGCAAAAGCAGCTCCGCGGCGAGTAGTATTGGCGCTTCCATGGAAGG
>WNFD01014612.1_pt1 | contig 11732 bp, 11 predicted proteins | sample 5400491 | NCBI WGS metagenome assembly WNFD01 (sample SAMN13153343, study PRJNA577476) | soil metagenome | isolation source: 120 cm saprolite under Douglas fir tree site 2 hole 2 replicate 2 | place: USA:California | collected 2015-04-18 | reverse complement strand
TATAGCTCCTGCTGGTGCGACTCGGGCCAAAGCTCAAGTCGTTGAGTCTTTAGCGCATCCGGCTGGACCCACTGAATAGCGCTGTGAAACAGCGGGTTCAGGCCAGGAAGAGCCTATAAGCCGGGATACACGCTGAACGTCTGCCGGGAGAATAGAGGGGATGGTGGCGACCAGGTCCCAGCTCTCCCTCAGTGAGCGCCTAGGAGGCGCGCGTTCGAATATGGGGCTAGGCGCTGCGGCGTCGTCGAACCGGCCGTGTAGGTACGACAGTCAGCAAGGCCCGCAGAGCCCGGTTCACGGCCCCTGCGTTCGGGAACGCCTCGGCTATGTCAGGGTCTAGAACCACGACGTTCGTTCCCTCAAGATAGCGGGTTACGTATTTCCCACGGACGCCACGGCGGAAGTCGTACTCGTGCCGCATCGTGGCTCGTTCCGGGGAGCGCTTAGCCCTTTTCCTCATAGGGTTGTCTCTCTCGGCGGGTCGCTCAGTGAAAGCACATCCGCCATTGATCGTTCATGCGGATGCTGTGCTGTCCATGTCAACTCGGCAGGGAGGCCAGGGGCAGGACATGCCGTCGAAGGGTGCCCGATGCCAGAGTCTCGAGGCGACGATCCCCTGTGACGAGCTGGCAGTCTGCCAGAACGGCGAGACCAAGGTAGCACCCGTCGTAGACCGTGCAGTCAAGCTGTAGCGCGAGCTCCAGTGCCGAGGAGACGAGCTCCCGGGCCGGGTAGGTCGTGAACGGCGCGGTCACGATGCCGTCCAGGACAACTCGAGCCTCGCTTGCCGTGATCTGGCGCCGCCGGACCTTCTTCCACAGGGCGTTGCCCGTTTCGAGATAGACGAGATCGGGGACGATGAACTGATGGTCACCTTCCAGGAGCCGCACCGCCTGAGGAGTGAGGTCCTCAGGAACGAACCACTTGATCGGCACGTTGGCGTCCAGGACGTACTGGCTCATCGTGCGCGACGATCGGCGGCGATCAACTCGGTGGTATCCGAGTGGCCACGTCTGGCCAGACTCTTCCGTAGCTTCGCCGCCAGGGCGCGAGTACCCGACCAGTCCGTATCGGCTGCCCCCTCGAGGATGCTCTTGAGCTCAGCCTGAAGGCTGCGATCGTTTCGCCGGGCTCGAGCCTTGAGCCTCTCAAGGGTGGCCCGAGACAGGTCGCGAATGTGAATAGCCGGCATGGCTACCCCCTCCTCCACTCTATTGGTATCGAAATGATACCACTCAAGGGACTGGTACGCGCGCCAGAGTCGTCAACGTCCACTCGGCGATACGCCCAGCAGCTCCACCGCCTCCCGCCCGCGCTCCGGGCTCACGTGGGTATAGATCTCGGTGGTGGCCAGCGACTCGTGCCCGAGCAGCGTCTGGATCACGCGCAGATCCGCGCGGCGGTTCAGCAGCTCGGTGGCGAAGGTGTGGCGGAACAGGTGCGGGTGCAGGCGGCGGCCGATGCGGCGGCTCACGCGCTTGCAGAGGAGCACCACCACCTGCTTGGTGATGCGCCCCCGCCAGCTCACGAAGAGGGGGTGCTCGGGGGCGAGGCCGCGGCGGGTGGCCAGGTACGCGTCGAGCGCGCCCTGGGCCACCGCATGCAGCGGCACGACGCGGTCCTTGTTGCCCTTGCCGTGCACCATGAGGCTCGGGGCCTGGCGCGAGTAGTCGCCCACGTCGGCCGCCATCACCTCGCCGCGGCGGAGGCCGCCGTAGGCGAGCAGCGCGAGGATGGCGCGGTCCCGCGGCTTGCGCTCGCCGGCCACGATCTGCTCGACCTGGCTCCAGTCGAGGACGCGGGGCAGGCGGCGCTCGCGGCGCGGTACCGAGATGCCGATCATGGGGCTGCGCTGGAGATAGCGGCGCTCCACGAGCCAGCCGGCGAAGCGGTTCAGCTCGACGAGGCGGCGGCGGACGGTGTTGACGCTCCAGCGGCGGGTGGCCATGTGGGCCTGGTAGTCGCGGATGACTGCGGTGGTGAGGCTGCGGAGGTTGGGGCGCCTCACCCTGGGCCCCTCACCCTGCCCTCTCCCCTCTGGGGAGAGGGTGGTTTGGGAACGGCGGCGACGGCGGAGGAACTGCAGGAACAGGCCGAAGTCGCTCCGGTAGGAATTGATGGTCATCGGGCGGAGTCGCTTCTCCACCGCGCAGTGCTGGAGGAAGCGCCCGTGCAGACTGGCCAGCGTCATGGCGTGGCCGGAGCCTAGAGGGGGCGATCCGGCGCGTCAATGTCACGAAGTGGAGACGGGCGTCGGGCGCCGGCGTGACTCGCTCGTACTCCAGGCGCGTCTAGCGCTTCGTCGGGACGGGCGACTTGGCGACCTCGCTCACGGTAGAAGGTCGGCAACGAGGATGGCGGCGGTCGGGGCGGACAGCGGGCTCACCGTATCTCGAGCTCCCAGCGTGATGGCCGCCTCGTAGCGATAGCCGTACTGCGCGTGCGGGGCGGCTACCGGTTCTCGGTACACCTCCAGCACTTGGTCAGGTAGATTGAGGATCCAGTAGTCGGCGATCCCGGCTCGCGCATAGAGACTGCCCTTCTCGCCCCGATCGAATGCCAGGCTCGAGTCGGCCACCTCGACGACGAGCACCGGGTGCGCCGGGTGAGAGCGGCTATGGTCACGCCGGCTGCCCGGTACTACCGCGATGTCGGGCTCCGGCTCGGAGTCGTCGTCGAGCGCGATGGGGCCCTGCGCACGAACTGTCCAGCCGGTGCCAAAGATATGGCGCAGCGCATCCTCGATGAGCCCGACCGCCGTGAAGTGCCGACCGCCCTGAGGCTCGCAGACGAGCAGGGCCCCGCCGACCAGCTCCAGGCGCTCGCCTGGTTGGAACGCGCCCAGGTCGATCAGCCGCTCGTACTCGACCCGGGTCCAGTGCTTGGTGCGGACGGCGGACACTGCCATGCCCCTCAACCTAAGCCGGCCGAGCTGGCCCGGTCAATGTCCGCCGGCCGATACGCCGTTGACCTTCAGTTGGATTGTGGCTACTGTATCCACCATTGTCGACAATTAGGTATTTGATGAGGCGCGAATGAATGCGGGCCGCTTCCTGACTCGCGCCGCTGAGCGATACCCTGACCGCCCAGCCTGGATGGATGCGCGACGGATCGTGACGTTTCGCCAGGCGGCGGCACGAGTCGGCCGCCTCGCGCGGGCCCTCCTCTCCCTGGGCGGGCAACCCGGCGACCGCGTGGCCCTGCTCGTACCCAACTGCCCGGAAGGGGCTCGAGGCGATTCTCGCCCCGATCCAGGCGGGCATGGCCGTGGTCCCGATGAACATCCGCCTCCACCCGGATGAGCACGCGTACGTGGTGAATGATTCAGGAGCCTTCGCCCTCATTGCCGGCGACGAGTTCCGCGCACATGTGAGCCAGATGCGCCAGCGCTTGGATACGGTCAAGCACATCATCTTCATCGGGAGCGGGACGGGAGACGACCTGTCCTACGAAGCGCTCCTGGAGAGCCAGACTGTAACGGGGTCAGCGCCGGACCCCTGCATCGACGCCGATGACCTGGCGTGGATCTTCTACACCTCGGGGACCACCGGCCACCCCAAGGGGGCGATGTTGACCCACCGGGTCCTCATCACGATGGCCGAGCAGTTCCTGCTCGACATCGACCCGGCCGTTCCGGGTGACGTGCTCCTCCACGGTGCCCCGATCACCCACGGCTCCGGCCTGGCCATCTTCCACCACATCGTACGCGGCAGCACCAGTGCCTTCCCCAGTGCGCGTTCCTTCGACCCGCCGCGCATCTTCGAGGCCATCGAACGCTATCGGGCCACCACGATGTTCCTCGTCCCCACGATGATCAACATGCTCCTGGCCAGCCCCGAGCGCGACCGCTACGACCTCTCAAGCCTCAAGACCATCTTCTATGGCGGCGCGCCCATGTACGTGGAGCAGCTCACCGAAGCCCTCAGGGTCTTCGGACCGATCTTCGTTCAGGTGTTTGGCCAGGGCGAGGCACCGATGACATGCACGAGCTTGCCCAAGGAAGAGCATCTCGTCGGAGACGATCCCGTGAGACTCAAGCGACTCGGCTCGGCGGGGCGGGCCACGACGGCGGTCCAGGTGCGGATCGTGGACGACGCCGACCGGCCGGTACCGCCGGACGCCATGGGTGAGATTGTGGTCCGCGGCGACCTGGGGGTGGATGGCTCCACACCGGCGACATCGGCGCGCTCGACCGGGACGGCTACCTCTACATCACCGACCGCAAGAAGGACATGATCATCAGCGGCGGCTCCAACATCTATCCGCGGGAGATCGAGGAAGTGATCTGCCGGCATCCGGCGGTCTTCGAGGTGAGCGTGATCGGTGTGCCCGACGACAAGTGGGGCGAGGCGGTGAAGGCTCTCGTGGTGACCCATCCGGGGGCCTCGGCGACCGAGGCCGAGATCATCGAGCACTGCAAGCGCCATCTCGGCTCGTACAAGAAGCCGCAGTCGGTGGAATTCCTGCCCGCCCTGCCCAAGAACGCCTACGGCAAGGTGCTCAAGCGCGAGTTGCGCGAGCGCTACTGGGCCGGTCGGCCGCGGAAAGTCTGAGCTCCATGGGACGCCGGTCCGAGAAACCGCTGGTCGAGAAGATTCGCGTCCACCTCGAGGAGCAGATCATCGCGGGGCGACTCAAGCCTCGCCAGCGACTGGTCGAGGAGGAGATCGCGCGCGAGATGTCGGTCAGCCGTTCGCCGATTCGCGAGGCCTTGCGGGCCCTCGAGCGCGAGGGCCTGGTGACCCTGACCCCGGGTCGCGGGGCCTGCGTCGCGGATCTGACGCTGGAGGAGGTGGACGACGTCTATGCCGTGCGCGTGCGACTGGGTGGGCTCCTGTTCTCGCTCGCGGCCCGCCATGCGACAGACGCGATGGTCGACCGGCTCGACCAGGTGGTGGCGGAGATGGAGCGAGTCGTTACGGAGGCGGATATCCAGCGGTACTTCCTCCTCGACCTCGACTTCGAGGAGCAGGTGATGGCGGCATGCCCGAACGAGAAGCTCGTGACCGTGTGGAGGAGCCTGGGGCGGCCGATCCTGCGCTTCCGGTATTTTTCACTCTATCCCCCAGGCCGTCTCCCGACCTCGCTCCAGTACCATCGCGAGCTCGTGGCCGCATTTCGGCGCCGGGACGGCGCGACGGCCGACCGGCTCGTCCAGCAGACCATCGAGGCTGCGGGACAAGCCTTGCGTGATCACCTCAGGAGTTCCATCGCATGAACGGGTTCGTGTCCCGGCGCCCGGGCGGTTGGGCGGCGTGATAGGAGAGGAGACGAGGCCATGGCGACCGATCGGTTCGGCAATGTCATCGCAGCGGGGTTGCCCTATGCACGCGGGACGATCCTGCGTAGTACCGAGGACGACTTCACCAAGCTCCGCCACGCCTGGCAGCTCATCCAGGCGCGGATCCAGAAGGACGGCATCGACTCCGTCTTCAATTTCACGGGGCTCGAGCGGGGGCTGCGCATCGACCCCAACGACATGCCCTTCCTCGATGACGAGCTCGCCCCGGCCATCTTCGGGCAGCGGCTCACCGAGCTGGCGCTGGAGCACCTCGGCGGCCGATCGGACCGCCACGACATCATGGTGTTCAACCGCCTGAGCGCCGCCACCCTCACCGCACACATCGTGATGGTGCGAGCCGGAGGGACGGTGATCGGCGTCTCGGTGGGCTATAGCCATCCGTCGGTCACGCGGGCCGCCGCTCATGTCGGGGCCCGCTTCGTGGACACGGTAGGGCTGAAGGCCTTTGCGGAGGCCCTCGACCGCGAGCCCCAGGTCGATCTGGTGGTCCTCACCCGGCTGGCCGTGACCTACGAAGCGCTGCCCATCGACGACATCAGGCAGATCGTGGCCCTCGCCCGCGCGCGGAAGGTGCCCGTGTACGCCGACGATGCCGGTGGCGCACGGGTGGGCCCTGCCGTGCTGGGCCAGCCGAAGATGCTCGAGCTGGGCGTCGACGTTGGCGCGACGGGTCTCGACAAGTACGGTACGGTGGGACCGCGAGTCGGTGTGCTCGCAGGCGATAAGGACTTGGTCGCCAAGATGCGCGCGCGGGCCTTCGAGTTCGGGCTGGAGGCGAGACCCATGCTGTACCCGGCGGTGCTGAAGTCACTCGAGCAATATCGTCCGGAGCGGGTCCGCAGCCTGGTCGAGTGCACCAAGGAGGTCGCGCTGGCGCTTCGGAAGCGTCTGGGCGATCGGCTCCGTGAGACTCCGGTCACGGCGCAGCTCCTGGGCGAGGACATCCTCGAGCTGGCGCGTGAGCGCGCCGGGCTCGCCGAGACCGCGCTGGTTCCCTTCGAGGCTTCCGCGACCCTTGCGATGCTCCTCCTTCGCGACCACGGAATCCTCAGCGTGCACTTTGCCGGGATGCCGCCCGGGACGTCAGCGATGCTGTTCAAGTTCGTTCCGCCGGAGACGCTTCGGCGCTTCGGCGGGGCCACCGCGTTCGCCGAGGCGGTGGACGGGTCCCTGTCCAAGCTGGCGGCACTGATGGGCGATCGCGAACAGGTTCGAGCCCTGCTCCTCGGGCTGGACCGCTGACCCAAGGAGCGCGACATGCACGGATCTCGACTGAAGCGGGGGAGCATCTTCGCGGCGCTTGTCCTGTTGGTCTGGCTCGGGGGGGCCGTCGGGGCCCGGGCGGCAGAGTTGGTGGCCGCGAAGGGCACCGATGTCACGTCGTTCGACCCCGGCATCAACCCGACGCCCGACGCGCAGCAGGTCATCACCATGATCTACGACACGCTGATCCAGCGTGACGACGCCATGCAGCTCAAGCCCGGCCTGGCCGTGTCCTGGCGCAACGTGGATCCGCTCACGTGGCAAATCAAGTTGCGGTCGGGTGTGAAGTTTCATAACGGGGAGCCGTTCGACTCGCGCTCCGTCAAGTTCACCCTCGAGCGGCTGAGCACGCCCGGCGACAAGGCCGGCGGGCACGTCATGGTCTCGTCCTTTGGCGGCATCGAGCGCGTGGACGCCGTGGACCCGCTGACCGTGACCATCAAGACCAAGCGCCCGGATCCGGTGCTCCCCGCGCGCCTGGCCCAGACCTTCGGGGCGCAGATGATCCCGGCCGAGTACACGGCCAAGGTCGGCTACCCCGGCCTGGCCAAGAATCCGGTCGGGACGGGGCCGTACAAGCTTGTCCAGTGGCTCAAGGACGACCGCACGATCCTCGAGGCCAACAAGGACTACTGGGGCGGGGTGCCGGCCATCGAGCGCGTGGTGTGGCGGATCATCCCGGACGATCTGGCGCGCGTGTCGGCGCTCCAGGCCGGGGAGGTGCAGGTGATCGTACGGGTGCCGCCGGATCAGGTCCCGACCATCGAGAAGCGCGGGGGCATGCGAGTGGAGCGGGTGCTCGGTAACGTCACCAACGTCTTCACGGTCTGCGGCATCAAGAAGGACACCGGACCGCTGGCCGACAAGCGCATGCGCCAGGCCATCGCGTACGCGATCGACCAGAAGTCGATGATCGACAATCTCTTCCGGGGGCTCGCCGCGCCGCTCGGCCAGGGAGCGCCCAGCACCGACTTCGGCTTCAATCCGGCGATCAAGCCGTATCCCTACGATCCCGTGAAGGCGAAGGCGCTGCTCGGCGAGGTGGGATACAAGGGCGAAGAGGTGCTGGTCCGGAGCGCGAGCGGATACATCGTCAACGATGTCGCGGTCGTCAACGCCACCACCGAGATGCTCCGCAAAGTCGGGATCAACGCTCGGGCCGAGATCGTCGACATCCAGACCCGTCTCGAGATGATCAAGAACGGCAACGTCACCGGGCTCCTCCTGATCAATCCCCAGGGGACGAACTTCGACACCGACGGCGTCGTGTGGCGGCTGATGGGCCCCGGCGGAATCCTCGCCGTGCACTGGCGCGGGAGTGATCCCGATCAGGAGTTCAACCGGCTCATGGAAGAGGCCCGCTACACGGTGGACCAGAAGAAGCGCCAGCAGAACTACTACCGGGCCGCCGAGATCTTCGCCGACGAGCTGCCGTGGATCCCGGTCTTCCAGGACGTGGCGACCTTCGGGGTCTCGGCGAAGGTGAAGAACTTCAGGCCTCGCCCCGACTGGCTCGTGCTGCCGCAGCGCCTGGGCCTGTAGCGGAGACACGGGAATGAGATGGCCGGGCGAGGCGGCGCGCGCGCTGGGCCATCTCTTCATCGTGATGCTGGGCACCGCAAGCCTCGTGTTCGTGGTGCTCCGGCTGACCGGTGATCCGGCCATGATGGTCGCGCCGCCGGGGGCGACCCTCGACGACCTGGCCGCGATCCGCCGCGAGCTCGGTCTCGACCACTCCGTCGGCGTGCAATACGTCGAGTTCCTCCGGAAGCTCGCGGTCGGAGATCTGGCCGAGTCTTTCCGCTATCGCCGGCCCGCGCTCGAGGTCGTGACCGAGCGGGCCGCGGCCACCGTCCAGCTCGCTCTGGCCGCCCAGCTCCTCGCCATCGCGGTCGCGATCCCGCTCGGAGTGATCGCGGCCATCCGCCGGGACACCTGGCTGGACGGGACGCTGACCGGCCTCGCGACCCTCGGGCAGTCGATCCCGCACTTCTGGCTCGGTCTGATGGCCATCGTGGTGTTCGCCGTCCACCTCGGCTGGCTGCCCACGTCCGGCCGCGGCGGGTGGGGGCACCTCGTGCTGCCCGCGATCACGCTCTCGTCCTATTCGATGGCGAGCCTCACCCGGCTGATGCGCTCGAGCGTGCTCGAGGTCCTCGGGTCCGACTACATTCGCACCGCCCGGGCCAAGGGGCTCAGCGCGGGGCCCGTGCTCTTCAAGCACGCGCTCAAGAACGCGCTGATCCCGGTCGTCACCTTGACCGGGCTCCAGATCGGCGTCCTGCTGTCCGGGGCGGTCATCGTCGAGACGGTGTTCGCGTGGCCGGGGATCGGCCGGCTCATCATCGAGGCCATCCACACCCGCGACTATCCGCTCGTCCAGGCGGCCGTCGTGCTCATGGCGCTGCTCTTCGTGGTCGTGAACCAGGGGGTCGATCTCTGCTATCGCTGGCTCGACCCTCGCATGGCCGGGCGTCGCGGGTGAGCCCCGTGGACGCCTCAGCCCCCGCCCGCCCGGCGGCCGTCCCGGCGGCGCCGCTCGCGATCGAGGTCACGATGCGGTCGCGTCGCTTCGGCCTGGCGTTGAAGCCGGCCTTCGGCATCGTGGTCGGGACGGCGCTGGGGCTCGGCACGCTCGTGCCCGGCCAGATCGCCCCGGCCAGCCCCACCGACCAGCAGCTGGCCGAACGGCTGCGCCCGCCCGCGTGGATGGACGGAGGGACCACGAGCCATCTGCTCGGCACCGACTCTCTCGGGCGCGACGTGTGCAGTCGCGTGATCTACGGGGCGCGCACGACCTTCGTGGTGGCGCTCGTCTCGTCCCTGCTCGGGGGCATCGGCGGGACCGGCCTGGGACTCCTGGCCGGCTACCACGGCGGCATGCTCGACGAGCTCGTGCGGAAGCTGATCGACATGCAGCTGGCCTTTCCCTACCTCCTCCTGGCCATCTCCGTCATGGCCGTCGCCGGGCGCAGCTTGCCCATCCTGGTGGTGGTCCTCGCGCTCAGCAGCTGGCCGGCCTTCGCCCGCATCGTGCGCGGAGAGGTGCTGTCGCTCCGCGAGCGACAGTTCATCGAGGGGGCCCGGGCGATCGGGTGCGATGACCGGCGCATCCTGCTCGCCCACGTGCTGCCCGGGGTGACCGCCTCGCTCTGCGTGGTGTGGAGCTTCGACCTCGCGCGGGTCGTCGTGCTGGAGTCGAGCCTGAGCTTCCTCGGGCTCGGCGTCCAGCCCCCCACCCCGAGCTGGGGCATGGACCTGAGCGAATCCCGGCAATTCCTGCAAATCGCCTACTGGACGGTGCTGTTTCCCGGTCTGGCGATCAGTCTGGTCGTTCTGGCTGCCAACCTCGTCGGCGATTGGGTGCGAGACGTCCTCGACCCTATCGTCAAGCGGAGCCGCGCCTCGGTATAGCGGGCGGCTCCGACACCAAGGGAGCGAGACGCGCACATGACACATTCGACAGTGCCGGACAACAAGCCTGGATCCAACGCCGACTGGAATCGGCGCGACGACGCCGCCACCCTCGGCTGGCGTCACTTTCCCCGCGTGGTCTTCGAGCGCGGCCAGGGCCTGCGCCTGTGGGATGTCGAAGGCCGCGAGTACCTCGACTTCGTCTCCGGCCACATCTCGCTGCTGCTCGGCCACAATCACCCCGAATTGCGGGAGGTCTTGATCGAGCAGTCCGGGAAGCTCTGGCACCACTACAAGTACTTCGCCGCGACTCCGGTCGTCGAATTCGCCGAGACGCTCCAGGCGGCCCTGCCGCCCGAGCTGGACGTGATCAACTTCGCGGCGGTGGGGTCGGAAGCCAACGAGATCGCCCTCCGCGTGGCCCGTGGGGTCACGAAGGCGTTCGACGTGGTGGCGGTGATCGGCGGCCTCTACGGCGGCACGCTGACCGTGGAGGGGCTGAACAGCATCGGGGGGCCGCGCAAGCGGCACCTCGGGCCACTCCTGAGCCCGGCGCGGACCTCGACGATCCTGACGCCGGATTGCTACCGGTGCCCCATCGGGCTCAAGTATCCGTCGTGCGATATCGAGTGCGTGAAGGCGAGCGAGGAGATGACCGAGCGCGTGAGCACGGGGGACGTGGCCGCGATCATCACCGAGTCGATCCTCGGGGCCGGCGGGATGATCGTCCCGCCGCCCGAATGGCTCCCGCGTCTGAAGGCGATGGCCCAGCGGCTGGGCGCCCTCCTGATCCTGGATGAGGTGCAGGTCGCGCCCTTCAAGACCGGCCGGACCTGGTGCTTTGAGCACTCGGGCATGGTCCCGGACGTCGTCACGCTGGGGAAGGGCATCGGCGCTGGCATGGCCATCACCGCGATGGCGACCCGGCGGGATCTCGCCGATCGCGCGCGCGCCGCGGAGGTGGGGGTTCCCTGGGCGGGGACGTTTGCCGGCGAGCCGCTCTACGCCGCGGTGGCCAAGCGGAGCTTCGAGATCCTCCTGGCCGGCAACTACGCCCAGCGGGCGGCCGAGCGCGGCGAATACCTCATGTCGCGGCTCCGGGACCTCCAGCAGCGCTACGAGGTGATCGGGGACGTACGGGGAAGGGGCCTGTATATCGGCGTCGAGATCGTGAAGGATGCGATCGGCCGGGAGCGCGACAACACGATGATGCATCGCATCCGATGGAATGCCCTCGAGGAAGGGGTGCTCGTCGCCGGCTCGGGCAACGTCCTCAAGATGTTCCCCGCATTGACGATCACCCCGGCCGAGATCGACGAGGGGATCGCGAAGCTGGAGCGGGCCATCAAACGAGCGTTGGATGGGCAGCCGCGAGGGGTCACGCGCTTCACGACCACCAGTGTCACGTAGTCAGTGACTCCAGACGAAAGAAGCGGCCCCGGGGTGTCGCCCCGGGGCCGGTGATTACCTCGTCAGCATCAGCTACTTCTTCAGCAGCTCCATCGCCGCCTTGGCCTTGTCGGCCGCCACGGACGACTTCCCGGCCTTGCACGCAACCTCTGCCTCGCTCACGAGCGTCGAGGCCTTCTTGAAGGCGGCCGAGCGGGGCGACTGGATGTCCTGGCTGCGCGGGGACTGGATGTCCTGGCTCCGGGGCGACTGGATGTCCTGGCTGCGCGGGGACTGGATGTCCTGGCTCCGGGGCGACTGGATGTCCTGGCTGCGCGGGGACTGGATGTCCTGGCTGCGGGGC
>WNFD01019180.1_pt1 | contig 11734 bp, 15 predicted proteins | sample 5400491 | NCBI WGS metagenome assembly WNFD01 (sample SAMN13153343, study PRJNA577476) | soil metagenome | isolation source: 120 cm saprolite under Douglas fir tree site 2 hole 2 replicate 2 | place: USA:California | collected 2015-04-18 | reverse complement strand
GGCGTACATAGCGGCCAAGCGCAAAGTCGTGCGCTCGCCGCCGCCGGCCACGAGGACCGGGACGTGTGGCTGCTGGAGGGCTGGAGGGTCGAGCCTCGCGCCGCGCACGCTGAACGTCGCTCCATCAGCATCGACTCGCTCGCCGTTCAACAGGGCGGGAATGATCCGCAAAGCCGCTTCGAGCAGCACGGCTCGCTCTTTGGCCGGCGGGTACACAAGACCCATTTGCTCAAATTCCCACGGCATGTCTCCACTGCCAAGCCCGAGAATCACGCGACCTCCTGAGATGCGATCAACGTCGGCGACGACCCGTGCCAGAAGGACTGGATTTCGGTAATAGACGCACGAAACCATTGCGCCCAGCCGAATCCGTGTCGTCACCGCTGCGACGGCCGCGAGCTGGGTCCAGCTGTCCCAACCCATCAAGGGATGGTCAGGTAGCCACACCGAGTCGAATCCAAGGTCTTCCGCTGCCTGTGCTCGGTCGTGGACGACAGGCCAGTCGACACCACCAGGCAATACGACTCCGAACCTGATTCGGCCCCGATCGGCAACCCATGGATGGACGACGCTGGCGTCAACCATGCTCCACCTCCAGCCTGTGTGTGACGACGCGCAGTCTACTCATCGGGGAGCGAACGGGAAAGCGGGAGACGGGGTTTGTCGTCCCAGGTACCAACGCCAGAGTTGAATTCAGGTATTGGCTCAGTGCTCCCGGCCCTTGGGAGGTGGCGAACCTCTGCGATTGGAGCACCGATTACAACCTGGCTGTCGTTTCCTTCTGACAGGACTTCCCGACCACTTTGATCTCTTGCCCGCTTTCTGCACGGGGATGCATCAGTTCCTCCGCGTCCTCACCAGACGTATGGAACGAGCCGTTTGGTTCTCGCAATGTATTGGACGTATTCGTCCCCTAGCTCAGCGATCAAGAACGTCTCTTCGATCTGTATTCGATACGCGAAGGCGGCAGTCGCAGCAACCAGTAGTACGAGCACCGAGACCCAAGATTGAAGGGCGACCCCGAGCCCAAGCAAACCGAGTAGGACTCCTGCGTAGCCAGGGTGACGTAGCAGGCGATAGGGACCGTTGTCCACCACTTTATGGTCGTTTTCGGTTTGCACATCTAGGGAAAAGAAACGCCCTAAGGTGCGGTAAGCCCATACGGTGAGTGCCAACCCTGCGAGCCACAGTGACAGTCCCGGATAGAACAGCCAGTGCGGGAGCGCCCCGATGCGTGCGTATCCGAGGAAGATCGCAAGGAGAGCCGCGGGAAAGAGGGCAAAATTTATCAGGGTCGACAGGTCTTTGCCAGGCCTCGCCTTCGCCGAAGCTGCATTTCTGCGGCTCCATCGGGCAAAGTAAATCAACGGCCCAGTGGCTCCGAGAATGAACGCGACCCAGAAAAGAACCTCCTCAAAGCGGGACGGAAATAGCGGCGACATGGCCAATTCAGTCTGAAGTCTGTGGGATCGAACGCTCCACAAATCTTTGGCGAGACTGTGGCCCGGCATGGCGCTGTAGTAACGAGAGTGGACGCAAAGTAAGCGGGAGACGGGGTTTGGTGCCCCAAGTACCAATCAGGCCGTTCAGTTTGCATATCGCCTGAGTTGAGTTTCGCTCGGGTCGTCTTCGGTCATTCGCTCAGCGCTTCGACGTCGAACGCGCCGTGAAACAGCAGGACGAACAGGCAGGGTTCATCCACAGTGGCCTGATGCCGCATGGGCTCGCCAGGCGGGAAGTGGACGTATGCGCCGGGCCCGATAACCTGGCCATTGGCATCGAGCCGCCCCTTCAGCACGACGATCGTATGGGCGGCGGTGTGCCGGTGAGGGCTACCTCTCACGCCGGCCGGATAACGGACGAGATAATGCTCTTCGCCGGAAGTTGGGTCCTGGTAGAGAAGCCGTAGTGCGATCGGCTGGTCGTAAATCGCCGCAGCCGCCGCTCCAGGTTCAAGCAACTCGAGCGACCGCAGCTGGTCGACGATCGTCGCCGACCCGTATTTCACCCACTCATTCTCAGCCCTGGGTCTAGCCCGGGCTGAGAACTTGCGGAACGCAACCGTGCATCGGAGCAGCCTGACCCCCGCGTGTGTAGCATCGTGTCAGTCCCAGCAACTAAGAGTCGCGCGAGATGCGGAGGGAAAAGCTGGAGCGGGAGACGGGACCCTCGGCCCCAAGTACCAACCGACCGGTCAAGTTCGCATACAGACTCGAATAAACGGGACGCTGGCGCTGAAACACTCGTACGCGTGATCGGGTGGCGCCCTATCTCAGGTGGTCAGCCGCGTAAAAGGGATGCCAACTGGTTTAGCTCCACGCTGTCATGTCTCGGGGAACCACCAACCCTTGAGCTCGCTTTCGTAGGTCTTCCCACGATCATCCTCGATCCTCACGGCGCAGGTGTAGGGCGACTCGGAGAGATGGGGGGCCCTGGAGTAGGGGCGTGAGATAGAGATGTCGAATTCCACAGACAGACTTGCTGAGCGTACGAATGACATGTCGGACCCACTCCGCCTGACTAGTTGAGATTCCTAGATAGATCTGAGAGGCGGTTAGGCCGCATTCATCGCTTCCTTAAGCCAGCCCTGGAGATGGGTAAGAGCTGGGATGTTTTCGAAGCCTCGGTCTGAGAAGGTGGTGCCGTCGTAGCGCTCACCTGGTGTCCGCCAGCCAAGAGTCCCGCTCAGCCGGTGGTAGTTGTAGTAATCGACGAATGCAGCCAGCGCGGTCTCGGCATCGGCGAAGCTGTCGAAGCGCTTGCGGTCGAGCACCTCCTGCTGGAGGACGGCCCAGAAGGCCTCGATCTTGCCGTTCGTCCAAGGCGAGCTGATCTGAGTTCGCAGGTGCTGGATGTGGAGGTCGCGTAGACGCTTGCCGAAGTGGGTGAGTATGCCTGGCATCCAGATCACGAAGGGCAGGCCGTTATCGCTCATCAACTGAAGCGGCTGGCCGCAAAGCTCGAAGCATTCATCCAGCCAGGCCAGAATGGGTTTCGCCCTCGTCTCCGACAGTATCCGGAGCCCGATCACAAATCGAGAGTGGTCGTCGACCATGCCGACCAGCCAGGTCTTGATGTAGCCGCGGCCCTGGAGGTTGATGAAGAAGGGACCTTTGATGTCGACGTGCCAGAGCTCGTTGGGTTGAGTCCGTTCATAACGGGGACCTGGTCGCGTCGGCACGCTGCCGCGGGCGCAGCCCTTGGCGCGCAGCAGGCTGTCGATGTAGCCATGGCTCACCTCATAGATCTGGCGGCGCCTCATCTCCGCCGCGATTCGCTTGGAGTTCCAGTACGTGTGCAGCCGGATGGCGATGATGACCGTATCGACCCAGCTCGGGATGGTTGGGCGCATTCGGAGAGGGCGACGCGAGGCGGGTACAAGCCCCTCGATGCCACCCTTCTCAAAGGCGAGCAACCACCGGTACACCGAGGCGGTCGAGCAACCCAGCTCCGAACACGCAGCTCCAATTCCAAGCTCGGCGGCCAAGCGGACAGCTCGCATCCGTCGCCGGACTTCGTTGAGGCTCGGCTTAGGGGCCTTCCCGGCCGGACGACCGTTCTGAGTTGCCAAGAAGAGGAAGCCCGGCCCCTCCTGGTAGTGGTGGCGCCGAACCGACCGACGCGGGTCATGCTCGACTGTGGCGTAAACCTGAGGCATGCCGGCACGGTATCGCCGGCTTTCTCAGATGTGTATGGGAATCTCAACTAGTAAGCCCTTGGGAGATGCGATTCCTGAAAGTAGGTCGACATCAAGCCTCGTCATTCCCGTCGTCCGCGCAGCCTTAAGCAAATGGCCCATTACATAGTCATTACCGCTGTAGTTCATAAGGCTAGTAAAGGAGTCAGCAATACTCCTTGAGACGCTTTGCAGCTTCTTGTGGCTGGCCATCTGGCGAGTCTAGGGGCTCCAAGCGACAGGCTAACCTGCTTTCCGCGAGCGGTCTCGACTAGTCGCCAGGACTATGCGCGCGGGATCGGAGGCGCAGCCTAGAGTACTCAACCATCAGGGCGAGTTCATTTACCGGCTGAGATGACTGGTCTGACTCGACCGAGGGTGCCTCCATCAACCTTCCGCAACCTCCACTTTCCATCCCAACTGCCCGTGAATCTGATGTTCCCCGAGTAGTTCGGGTTACTTCGGATCCGGCTCGCGTGGCCAAAGTTGACGATGGGCCGGCCCCCTTCAACGACACTCTCGGTAGCGGTGCGGCTGATGACAATCGCTGCCAGACTCGGTCGGCCATTCTGCCGGGAGAGCACGAATTCGGCTCCCTTGGTCAACGCCTCGAACGTGTCGGCGTCGATCTCAAACGCACCAATGACGAGCAGACCAGGCCGCTCGTTCGAGAGTTGTCGCTTTCCATGCTTGGTCGGCCGCCGCAGCTCGCGCCGAACGAATCGCACGGCTTCGGCCTGAGACATCGCGGCTTGTCGGTTTGTGAGATCGAGTGATGTCTTTACCTCGACGTCCATGGAGTCGTCAGTGGTCACGACCATTCGCAGATCCGCACTGCCATTGGGCACGCCAGAAGCTACAAAACGTGTGTCCGGATGACACTCGCGCAGGGCGGACACCATGTTCAAGACGACCACGGCATGCAGGTAGCTCCGGGCATCTTTGAGAGCGTCCTGGAACTCCGGCCAGATCGGGTCACTCCGAAACTGCCCAAACAAGCTCACGATCCCGTCGACCTCAGCGATTGCCACGGCTGCGGCGTCCACGGCGAGCGGATCGTCAGCATGATTTACGGCGTAGCGCAGACGTTGCAGGAGCTCGATCAGGCGATGCTGGTGCCTAGGCGGCGTCAGGGAGATGGCCCCCCGTTTCCAGCTCTCGATCAGGGCACCGAGCGGTTCGCCGACGAGCGCCTCGGTGCTATCGATTACCCGGTTGAGCTCATCGATCGAGAAAGGCCGCGCAATCATCTAGACAATTGTCCGAACGCTTACGGAGCGAAGGCGAAAGCGCCACGAGCAAACCCCGCTTCGATCAGTTTCCGCTCGGCCCTGATGATCGGAATGATCCGGAGCAGCACGCGTCTGCGTCATCCCTGTCGCCCAGCTGAGTCTCGACCGCCGGCTCGCCATCGAATTTGCCAAACCTCAGGATCAGCGCTGCCTTGATCGTCTTCCCGGCCACCGCTCTTCGCGATGTCGCGTCTGCGACGACCTTGCAGAACGTCCGCAGCCTCGAGGTCGTGCAGCAGCTTGACCGCCTCCTCGCGTGCTGTCTTCCCCATCTCGGCCGCGCCAAGCTCACCCCTCTGCTGAGCGGTCCGGTAATCGGCCCACGCGTCACCAAGAGCCTGATATCTCCGATAAGCATCGTTCAGACCTGACATCACCTCCACTGACTCAGCGTCGACGAGGATCTTCCCGCGAACACCTATCAGCAAGTCGTTCATGCGTGCGGCATGCGTGGGCACGTCCTTGTACTCGTTGTCCGGGTTGCGAATGAAATAGATCACGTTCGTGTGGACCTCGAGGGTCGTGTCGGCCAACTTCTCTAGGTTCTGGCGGAGTCGATCGAGCTTGACGTCGCGCAGGCGTCGACGATCATCCATGACCTGAAGCGCGGTTTCGTGCTCGTGGTTTAACGTAGTAATCCGCTCTTGACTCCTCACGTTAATACGCGCCGCAATCACAGCACCGACTGCGGCAACCAGTGCGCCAGCGGCAGCGCCGGAGATGATCGCGGACCAGTCCATGCCGCCGATCCTAAACGGTGATGGCGTAAACGCCGAGGAGTACAGTTGTTGGCGACCCGCGACTCGCGGGAGCCAAACTCCCTCCGACAGGAGGTGGGTTGCGGTTGGCGCCGTTGCCCTCGTAGAGATTTGCGCCAGGCTCCAAATCCATGGCGTCGCCGGGCTCAGGAGGGCAACGTGATTTCGCCCGATAGAAAGCGGGAGCTAGAGCAACTGCGCTGGGTGAGAAATCACCCCGAAGAGGCGGGCGGCAAGTACGGCCCCAATGACATTCGGAGACAGCATCCCGAACTGCTCCGCAGCGGGGCGCAGAAGATGATCGACCTCATCGAGAAGGGGAAGATCCCGGGTCGTCGCTAGTCGAGGTCGCAACAGCAGCGGGCGCCTGGGGCCACCGGGCGCCCGTGGTCGCGAAGCCGAGATCTCGGGCGGGGTCACAGTCCAGCGGGTCGGCGAGCCCGCGCAATTACTGCGTGTGTCGGGCCCGCTGGCGACTCATCGGCAAGCGCATCGAGAGCCGCGGCCTTGACCACTGTCCCAGCCCAGGGCCAATGTCGTCACTTGAAGGGCGGAAGAACTCCAAATGACGTGCATTCGCGACAGCTCCCGTTCATGAAGTCAATCTGCGAGTGAGCGCCCGTCCGCAGGTTGAGCAGATTTATGGCGTAGTGCTGGAACTCGTTTGTCGACGTCTTATAAATCAAACGGTTCTCGTCAAGGTAAGCCTCGGGATATCCGGCTATGGCTAGCTTCGTTCGCCGCCCCGATGCATCACTGATGACGATTGCGCTCGATGCCACACATCCTGTCCCGCCGAAATCCATGCTGGCAATCGAAATTCCGTCAGGCGAGAGGACCCCACTCGGATAGCAGTCGACGGGACCGACCTGTGGCTGTGGTAAGCGATGCCCGTCCCACGAGTCGACAAACAGCCCGCGAAACGTTCCTCCACTCCGATCAACGCACAGAGCATGTGTCGCGACGGGCCACGAACACAGGGTTGCTGCCTCAGTTCCAGTGGCAGGATCAATTAGGTGCGCAGTCATCGCATGCGGCAGAAACCAAGTTCCTTCCGTGGTCACGACCTGATATGGCCTTGTCTCTACTACGATCAGGTGCCCGCTGTACCAACCAAATGGCCAGGCGTAAGCGATGTTCCCGAGTCTCAGCTCGATTCGATTGCCGCCGCTAAGGTCTTCAACCCATAGGTGAAACGCGGGCGGGTCGGAGGAGTAGTCGAACTCTGCGATTGCGATCCGCGCGTCATCCTGCGCGACGGCAAATGCATATTCCCGGCTGCCGGCATTGAGGGTCCGAATGGTGCCGCTACTGCCTAATGGCGTGACGTACTTGAGAGCGACGCCATCTAGGTAATACAGCCTCTGGTCATTGGTGCTGTAAGGGAGCAGCGCCAGGGGGACGTTCTGGCCCATTACCAGGTCGCCAGTGGTGTGAAATTGCTGCTGCGGTGTCAGGTTCTCGACAACTTTCCCGTCTAAGGCCAGCAGACCGAGTTTGTAGGTGTCCCTCGTATCAGCGCCGTATACGACGGCCCATCGGTTCGCGACCGGGCTCGAGCTCACAGACGGCGGGATCCAGGATGAGTTCGGGGTGACGGACGGCGACGACTGGCGAGCCGACGATGACGCAGCCGTCCTACCCGGAGGAGATGTGCTCCCGCAGGAAGCCATCGACAGAGCTATGGCCACGACCATGCCCACCGCTACGTGGCCCTTCATCGGGCAGCCCTGGCCATCACATCAGCTAACCCTCCTATTAGAACGGGTGGACGACTGACCTAGATACGGTTGGACGGCATCCATTTGCCCAGGCCACAGGCTGCCTCCGCTCCCGCAAAGAGATCTGCCTCGGCGGGCAACCGGCCGGAATCCACCTCGCCCGCACGCCACGCCAGCCGAGACCACGACTTCGGCTTGAAAGCCGGCTGGCGACGGTCGGAAGGTGGAGCGGCGACGGTCGGAAGGTGGAACCGCGCACGGAAGGTGAACAAACGGCGGACGGAAGGTGAAACCCACCGACCAATTTCGGCTATGTCGTTGGAGATCTATTAGGTATGAGGAATTTCACCTTGGCCCGGCCGAGTCTCCCGAGCGTCGTCACCACCTTCGGATTGACCGACGCCGAAGGCTGTTGCGACAAACGGCGGAGGGAAGGTGGACCCGACCGAAAGATTTCAGCCACCTCGCTGGAGATTGATTAGGTATGAGCAACGGACTCGTTCGCCGGCGCAAGAGAGGGTCCGACTTTGACCCCTGCCCGTACTCCGTCTGCCAGGGGGCGACCTTGTGATGCCGACCGATCCCGACTGGGCAGCCGATATCGACGATGCCGCCGACGAGGAGCTCGCGGTCGCGCCGGGCTTCGCATCTCGGCGTTCGCGACGGCCTGCGCTTCAGGAAGCGAAGGCCGGTGTCCCGCCAATCCGAACTCGAAAGCAGTCTCCGATCGCGGCAGGACTGTCTCTCCTCCTAACTCATCCAATCATCCTTCGAGACCTTTCTCCCCACGCCGACGCTCGTCCATCGCAATCAGAGCTCACCCGACTGCATCGAACGCTCACCCAACGCGACCTCGTGATCCTGCAAAGCCTGTACGACTACCGCTACTTGAACACGCTCCAGGTCAAGGAACTCTTTTTTCCCAGCCTTCGCTCCTGCCAGATGCGTCTTCAGTACCTCAAAGAACTCGGCCTCATCAACTCCTGGAAAGTCATCGAAACGCCTGGCGTCAAACGTCGTCATTCCATGCTCCTGATCTCGGCGCGGGGGGCTCGGGTGCTCGCTGACTGGCACGGCGACGATCAGCGGGCCTACGTGGAACGCAGCCACGCGGTCCGCGACCATTGCTGGCACGCCACGCACGACCTTGAGGCCAACCAGCTCTTTGTCGCCCTGGTGATGCAGAGCCGGCAGCGACGAGCTGAGGGCTTGCTCCATTGGTACAGCGAGGAGCACGTGCGGGCCGAGCGCGGCGAAATGGCGCGGGAGTACAAGTGGCCCCTTCCGACGCCCGACGGGAGCGGCGTCTACCTCAAACCGGAGGGTCGAATCCTGTTCGACCTCGAGTGGGACCGCGGCACCGAGTCATTGGCTCGCCTTCGCCAGAAGCTCAACGCCTACGTCGGCTACTACAAGCATTTCAGCAACGCGAGGCAACATCACGTCCTCTTTGTCGTTCCCTCCGACGATCGCGAAGACAACGTCCACTACACAATCTGGCAGCGTCGGCCCCGCTACACGAGCGACAACTGCTGCAGCTTCTGGACCACGACCGCCTATCGGCTGCGTTGGTGGGGTCCATTGGGAGCGATCTGGGGTCCGGTCGACGTCCGGGCCGAAAAGGCCCCGCCCTACGGGATAACGAGTGTCCAGGAGCGACTCCGTCTCAACCAGATGGAGCCGATGAATACGAACGAGGGAGTCATCTCGGATTGCGTCGGCAAGTTCTCGTGGTGGGAGCGCCGACCCGGTGGAGCGCAGGAAGGGTGAAGGTCAAGCGCTGTCGCAGACGTGCGGTCAGGTCGAAGGCAAAAGCCGATGCCGAGGAGCTGGCGCCAGAGATCGTTCAAGTGATCGCGGTGGTTGCGGACATCATGCTCGAGCAGCGCCGGCGACGGCCAGTTGAAGGCAAGTCGGTCGCGTGAATGATCCCGAATGATCCCGCCAGAAAACGATCATTCGAAGGCAATCCCGAAGCGGCCGTGATTCGGTTACACACTGGTCGATGTACAATGGTGCTCATGCTGGTCCGCAAGCAGATCATCGTCCCGTCCGAGACAGATAAGAGAATCAGGCGGCTTGCTCGCAAGAAAGGTATCTCCCAGAGCGCCCTGATTGTGGAAGCGGTCCAGGCGCTACCGGACGCGTCGAGCCAGGTTGACCACGTTCTCACCTTCGCCGGCGCCATCAAAGGCGCGCCCCGAAAGCTGTCGGAGGAAGTCGACGACGTGGTCTACCGCTGACGCGTGCAGGCAGCCATCCTCGACACCGGACCGATCGTTGGACTGCTCTCGGATGACGACGAGCACCACGCCGCGTCGGTGGCGGCGATCGGGGCGAGTGGGCGAAAGGGACGGAAGCTATGCACCACCTGGGAGGTGGTCGGCGAAGCCTACACGCTGTTCCGGATGCGCATCGCACCGGCGCGCTCGGCCGAAGCAGCGCTGGTTGTTCTGCGCTGGGCAAAGGAGAGTGGAATCGAGCTTCTGCCAACGGAGGAGAGCGACCATCAGCGGGCGGCCGCGATCCTCGAGCGTTACAGCCAGTTGCGTCTTTCCTATGTCGATGCTTTGCTATTAGGGCTCGCGGAGCGACATCGGATAGAAGAGATCATCACCGTTGATATGCGCCATTTCGGTGCCGTGAAGCTTGCCCACCGAATGGCGGTGACCCGGGTTTGAGGGTGCGAAAGTGAGCCGACCCAATGTGAGCCGCCAGGACGAGTGGACGCGCGAGAGCGAGGCTGAAGCGTTGGAGCGGTTACGGGTGGCAGCTGGCACGGGCTCGCATGCTCCGATCGTGCTCGTCTACACGCGGCAATCGGTGAGCGACTTCGATGCGGATGGAAGGCCGCGCGGTCCGTCGCTGAACCAGCAGCTCGACGCAGTGACCCGCCGACCGGAGCTGCACAGTCTCGCCTTCGAGCACTTCGAGGACGCTGACCGATCTGGCAAGGAGACGTCCAAGCGGCCTGGCTACCTCGCACTCATGGAGCGCGTACGGACTGCGCCGGCGGCCCAGGTCGGTGCGGTTGCCTTCTATGACGCCGATCGCCTTCATCGCAACGACCTCGAGTTCTTTCGCTTCATGGCCGAGATGACCGAGCGCCGAATCCTTGTATTCGATGGCAACGGGCTGGTCAGCAATGTCGACCGGCTGTCGTGGAAGATCAAGGCGATCGTCGCGCAGGAGGAGCGAGAGAAAGTCGCGCGGCGCGTCCGCGACAATCTCCGCCACCTGCGGCGCAACGGCAAGTTGCTGGGCACGATCCCGCAGGGCTACTGCCGTGTCGACGGTCAAATCGTTGAAGACCCCTTGGCGGCACCCGCGATCAAAGAAATCTTTGGGCTATACGCCAGCGGCCGATTTAGCCTCCGCAGCCTGGCCGAGAATCTGAACCGGAACGGCATTAAGCCATTCCGCGGCGACGACAAAGCCAACCACAACCGTCCGAAGGCGATCATCTTCACGGGCGACGTCCTCAAAGACATCGTCGGAAACCCCTCGTACGTGGGGAAGATCCTCGTCGATGGTGAGCTCATCGACGGCCTCCACCCGGCTCTCGTCGACGAGGAAACCTGGCGAGCCTGCCAGGACGTCAAGAGACGGAATGTACGGCGAACCAGCAAGGCTTGGACCAAACACACACCTACCCGCTGACTCCCATCCTCCTCTGCGCCCGCTGCGGCGGTCCAATGCATGACGAAGCTCATCCAGAGAAGGGACGGATTCTGCGCTACTACGGCTGTCATGTGGCTCGCCGCAACCGGTCCGCTGTGCACCCTTCTGGTCCCAAGTGCGATGCCCGCATGTTTCGGAGCGAGATCCTGGAGGAGGCGATCCACCACGAGCTAGCGCGATTCGTCCCAACAGGTCCGATGCATGTGGTTCTAAGGAATCGCCTTCGCGGGCCGGGCAGGCCGGCAAGCTCGCATAGGAGTGCAGCTAACGCGACAAAACGCCTCGATGAACAGCTAGATCGTGCACGACGGCTGTTCGAGTTCGGCGAGTACGACTGGGAGACGTTTTGCGCGCGTCGTGTCGCGGGCATATTCGAACATCTTGAGGCGGAGGCTCTGCCAGAAGGCACGCTCCGCGTCGTGGCTGTTCCACGCGAAGCTTGGAAGCCGTTTTTTGAGGGGTTGGTACTGGAGCGGGAGACGGGCTTCGAACCCGCTACCTCGACCTTGGCAAGGTCGCGCTCTACCAAGTGAGCTACTCCCGCTCGGGCAGAGGAGAAATCATAACCCGGCCCGGGTAGGCGCCAAACCGCGTGCCGCCGGGACC
>WNFD01010832.1_pt1 | contig 11735 bp, 10 predicted proteins | sample 5400491 | NCBI WGS metagenome assembly WNFD01 (sample SAMN13153343, study PRJNA577476) | soil metagenome | isolation source: 120 cm saprolite under Douglas fir tree site 2 hole 2 replicate 2 | place: USA:California | collected 2015-04-18 | reverse complement strand
AAAACTCGCGCCTACGATTCACCTGCCCTCCGAAGGCAAAGGTCACACGTTCGAATCGTGTCGGGTGCGCCATTTTTTTCTTTATTTTACAGCGCGATATCCACTGCCGGACTGAAACTCCAGCTCTGCCTCATTCGAGCGAGTAAGCAAATCTGCTGGAAAATCGTCGCCGAGCGCAGATAGCTTGGCAACTGACGATGTCGGTCAGAAACTCGCCAGTCTAAGAACAGTAAGCGGTCGGATTGGCGCCGCTCGCGGGCCGCCGCTCACGCCAAATCCGAGTTGGAAGCGCGGCGACACAACGGGATTCGCAGCCTCGGCGACCGCGACGATCCCATTACGTGGCCCAATACACACTCTGCACGCTTGCTATCTACGCTTGGTCCTGCCGTTACCGGTTCGGACCCAAGACTCGCTACGAGGCGTCTGGCTAAAACCTGCCTCGGCAGAACTTTCATCCGCTAGACATCATGAGCTTCTTCTGACGCACTTCAAATCGGGGACATGTAACCACCGAGACCGACATTCGCTGATGGTGGTCATCTGAAGTTGAGAGCTTGTTCCGAAGCAAAACAGCACGATAATCCTGGTGCACAAAGATCCCACTCGATACCCCACTTGCACGTTTGGTCCCAATTGATCCCTCAGTCGAAGTGATCGAGCGCGACCTTCTTCTCGTTCGCGTGATGGTTACATGCCTGAAGGAGGAGCGGTGGAAGGAGACGTGGTGGATGGCGTCGTGGCGAGTACAAGCGTGGCGACATTCATCAAGATGATCGCTGCCGCGCCGAGATTGACGGCGGAACCAAGCCCCCCGTCGTCGCGATGGCGCCTAGCACGAGAGCGAGCGTGCCCATCGACAGATAACCAAGGAGATAAAGCGCCGAGAGAATACCACCGCGGTGATTCACGGGTGCCGCCGCGCTGATCACTTGCAGACCGCAGACAAACAGCAGGCTGTACGCCCCTCCCGCGGCGGCGGTCGCCAGCAGGTAGATCACCAAATCCCGCAAGTTGACGGCCAGGATGAGCAGCACCATGCCTAAACAAGAGATCAACGCGCCGGCGATCAGCGCCACCCGCGGTGAGAGGGGCCGGGCGATGATCCCGATCGCTCCCATCACGATGGGAAATAATGAAAGAACGGCGCTGTTGAGAAAGGCGTTGGGTGACCCGATCAGGTCATGCTCCACTTGCCCGCCGAGCGAGAGGACCAGAACGCCGAATGCGTAGGCCGCTACCATGGCGGTCGATGACACCGCGAAGACCCGACGTACACGCCTCGGAACAGAGGCATCCTCGAGCGCCAGTCGCCGCCCGCAGCGCCGGGTGTATGACGCGGCAAGAACCACGTCCCGATCAAAAGGACGATGAGGAAAAGAGCAAGTACCCAGAAACAAAGGCGGGTCGGCCATGGCCCGTATTCCGTCAAGGCGCCGCCGAGCAGCAAGGCGGCCGGGAAGCCGATTGCCTGCGCCCCCATAGTGACCAAGGCTGCACTCTTCGCACGTTCCGGGCTCGTGAACTCCAAAATCGCGGCGGTCGACGAGCTCGCCGCCAGGCCGACACCGATGCCCATCATGGCGCGTCCGGCGAATACCCACCACACGTCAGGTGCGACCGCGAACAACAGAGCACCGGCCAGCGACGCAAAGAGGCTGGCCAACATCGTCGCGCGGCGACCAATTTGATCGGAAATTCCGCCGAAGCCGACCAACATGACAACGACGCCAATGGGATAGATGGCAAAGATTGCGGCCGTCACCGTATGGGTGAGATGCCATTCCTGGGCATAAAGCCCGTATGTCGGCGCAGGCGCGGCGCTTGTCCACAGGGTATGACTGACCACGCCCGCCGAAACCAACAGACTCGCGCGACGCCCGAGGACGAACCGCCCTCCCACCGGGGCTGAGTCCGGTCCGCCGCGATACGGCGAACGGACGCAGGCGCTTCCTCGATCATCACTATCGTCCTTGTGAGTTCAGCAAAGTCTCAGCCGGTCTCCGGATGCATGATCAGTCGGGTCCACACCAGGAGTACGCGTTTGCAACAGGGAGCAATGTGTCGAGCAGGCTAACCGGCACCCAAATCAAACCAGGCACACCAGGTTGTCCCGACGTATCCTTCCCTCATCTTCCTCCACAACGCGTCATGCATTCCGGGTTTTTTACGTCGGGCCTGGTGTCGCCGACGAACTTGTTGCGGTTCGGCATCTTGATTGCGGAAAGCGTCTTCGCGTCAAGCGTCGAGTCCGCCGGCAGCAGACCATTGAGGTTGAGAATATAGGCCGAGACGGCATAAACGTCGTCGTTACTCAAGGACTCCGGCGCATTCTGCGGCATCGCGCGGCGGATGTAATCGAACAGGGTCGGCGCGTACGGCCAATAACTGCCGACGGTGCGCACCGGCTTTTCCGTCGCGAGCGTCCCCTGCCCGCCGACGAGCCTGTCGCCAACGCCGCCCTCGCCCTTGTTGCCATGGCAAGCCGCGCATTGCTGAGCGAATACTTCGCGTCCGTGACTGACGCTGCCGCTTCCCGGCGGCAGGTTGCTGCCATCGCGGCCCACATCGATATTCCAGCCGGCGATCTCGGCAGGCGTCGCGACCCGGCCGATGCCGTACGGGCTTTGCGCATAAGCTTGTGTTGTGCAGATGAGCGCAACCACGGAGAGTGCCGCGACTTCAAGCCTGCGCATTGGTCACCTCGCCGTCAGCCGCGACGCGCCACGGCCAGATCGCGTTGTTGTGATAATAATAATTGTCGCCGCGCACCGCGAGCAATTCGGCCAGGGTCGGCTGGACGTAGCCGGTCTCGTCAATGGCGCGGCTTTGGACGACTGCAGGTTTGCCGTCCCAGTGCCACGGCAATCTGAAACGGGTCAGCGCCCGCGTCAGCGCCGGCTCTTGCAGCTGCGCTTCTTGCCAGCTCTGGCCGTCGTCGACGGATACATCGACACGCCTGATCCTTCCGTGGCCGCTCCAGGCGATGCCGCTGATCTCGTGGAAGCCGGGCGTCGTCAGCCGCTGGCCGCCAGACGGGCGCGTGATGATGGATTTGGCTTCCATATAGAATGTGAACTTGCGCGCCTCGCCATCAGGCATCAGGTCGCTGTATTTGGACGTTTCTTCGCGTGAATAAGCCGGCTCCGCCGTCACATGGAGCCGGCGCAGCCACTTCACGTTCATATTACCCTCGAAGCCCGGCACCAGCAGGCGAAGCGGATAACCCTGCTGCGGACGCAGCCGTTCTCCGTTCTGACTGTAGACTAGCATCGCGTCGTCGAGGCACTTCTCGATCGGAATGCTGCGCGTCATCGCAGCCGCATCGGCGCCTTCAGCGACGACCCATTTTGCACCTGCCTGTAAGCCAGCTTCCTGGAGCACAAGCTTCAGGCTGACGCCGGTCCACTCCGCACAACTCAAGAGACCGACGAGGTCAGAGGCCGTCTTGCCGTAAGGTTTTTTGTAGTTTGGGTTTGCCGAGCATTCGAGGAAATAGACGTGGGACTCCGAGGGAAAGCGCCGGATGTCCTCCATGGTGAAGATCAAGGGCTTGTCGACCAGGCCATGAAGCATCAGCCGATGTTGCACTGGATCGATGGTGGGGACGCCGGCGTGATGGCGTTCATAAAACAGTCCGTTCGGTGTGATGATGCCGTCAAGATCCTGCAGCGGCGTTCGCCCAGACGCCGATAGATATTGCGGCAGGTTCTCTGCGATGTTCTTGACGACACCCTTCTCGAATGGCGAAGGCGATCCGTAAAGCTGGCTTCCCATGGGATCGCCAGGGGTCTTCATCCATTCCGGGACGTTGGGCGGGAGATTCTCCGAGTTCTCCGTTGCCGCCGACAGCTTGCTGCCGCCGAGGCCACCGGCAACGACGGCCCCGCCGAGTACAGCACCACCTTTACGTAGAAACCGCCGGCGCGATGTCGCAGCAGGATCCTCACTGTTCTCGGTTGGCTTGGTCATCGTACGTCCTCCCCTCGCGTTCGGCGGGCCTCGGATAACCCGATGATGGCCAGCCCTGTTCCAGGAGCACGGCGGTCTTGATCTAACTCGCCGGACAAACGCCGCTTGGCGAGGATTGCTGCGCTTGTTTCACCTTGCCGATCGGTATTGACAGGAATCTCCGCCACAGTCCTCGTCTGGAACAAGGCCAGCGAAGGCCGACGTCGCGAACATCAGCGACAGAACGGCTGCAGCGCTGAAGATCTGGCAAAGCGCAAGCTCGCGCTGAACCACCGGACCGGAGCAACGCATTCCGCTTCTGACGATTGGCGCAAGACCGGCGCAATCGCAGCAAATAGAATCAAACTCATCGCGAGCCAATGAATACCTTTCATAATGTGCTGCCTTCCGCGAACGCAATTCCGTCAAGGGACAACGTCGCGAAAGCAAGGAAGCGCGGCCGCAGAGAGCGGCTTCGCTGTCGGGATGTCAACGTATCGCAATACAGGAGAAATCAGTGGCCAGACGCCCCATACTCACGACCGACAGCGGTATGCCAGTTTCCGACAACCAGAATAGTATCACGGCGGGTCCGCTCGGCCCGGTGCTGATGCAAGACTTCGTTCTGTTGGAGAAGCTTGCCCACCAGAATCGCGAGCGCATTCCCGAGCGCGGCCAACACGCCAAGGGCTCGGGCGCCTACGGCAAGCTGACCATAACTCACGACATTACGAAATACACAAAGGCCAAGGTGTTACAGAAGGGCAAAGAGACCGAGGCTTTCCTGCGCTTCTCGACGGTGGCCGGCGAGCGGGGCGCCGCTGACGCCGAGCGCGACGTCCGCGGCTTTGCGCTGCGCTTCTACACCGAGGAGGGCAATTGGGACATGGTCGGCAACAATACGCCGGTGTTCTTCGTGCGCGATGCGCTGAAATTCCCTGACTTCATCCACACCCAGAAGCGGCACCCGAGAACCAACATGCGCTCGCCGACCGCGATGTGGGATTTCTGGTCGCTGTCGCCGGAGAGTCTGCACCAGGTGACCATCCTGATGTCGGACCGCGGCCTGCCGCAGAGCTATCGCAATATCGACGGCTTCGGTTCGCACACCTATTCGTTCATCAACGACAAGGACGAGCGCTACTGGGTAAAATTCCATTTCAAGACCATGCAAGGTATCAAGAATTGGACCAATGCGGAAGCCGCCGAGAAGATCGCGCATGACCGGGAGACTCACCAGCGGGATCTGTTCGAGGCAATCGAGCGGGGTGATTTCCCGAAATGGAAGTTCTCGGTGCAGATCATGCCGGAGAGCGATGTTGGCAAGCACAGGTACAACCCGTTCGACCTTACCAAGGTGTGGCCGCACAAGGATTACCCGCCAATCGAGGTCGGGGTTCTCGAGCTCAACCGCAATCCGCAGAATTATTTCGCCGAAGTCGAGCAGGCCGCGCTCTCGCCCGCAAACATTGTGCCCGGCATCGGTCATTCGCCGGACAAGATGTTGCAGGCGCGCATCTTCTCGTACGCCGATGCGCACCGCTACCGCGTCGGTGTCAATGCGGATCAACTCCCCGTCAACAAGCCGCGCTGCCCCGTGCATACCTACAACATCGATGGTGCCATGCGGCTCGCAGGCAACCCGAATCCCGATGCCTATTACGAGCCGAACTCGTTCAACGGCCCGGTGCAGGACGAGCGTTTCAGCGAGCCGCCGCTGAAAATCTCCGGCAATGCGGGCCGTTACAATCACCGCGACGGCAACGACGACTATCGTCAGCCCGGCGATTTGTTCCGGCTCATGACGGCTACCCAGAAGGAGCAGCTCTTCCAGAACTACAAGGCAGCGATGGAAGGCGTGCCGGTCGAGATCGTCAAGCGGCAGATCGCCCACTGCTACAGGGCCGATCCCGAATACGGCGCCGGCGTAGCGAAGGCGATAGGCATCGATCTCACGCCGCAAACCATCGCCGCGGAGTAGGCCCGCGCGCTTCGCCGGCCGGCGGCGCTCCCCGCGCTGCCGGTCACTCGCAACGAACGTGCTGTTGTTTGGCGCAAGCTTAATCGCACTGAGCCGTCACACTCATGTCTGGAGCTAACAATGTTCGACCGGATCGCACCCAAGCTCCTTGTGGAGTTCATCGGCACCTTCTCGCTTATATTCATCGGCGCTGGCGCCGCAGCGGTGGTTGGCGGCGGTGTCGGCCTGCCCGGCATCGCCGCGATTGCGTTCGCCCACGGTTGGACCGTCACGGTGTTTGCCTTTGCCTACGGACCGGTGTCGGGGGGCCATTTTAACCCCTCGGTCACGACCGCGGTGCTCGCCGCCGGCGCCATGCGTGCCGGCGAGGCGGCAGGCTACATCGCCAGCCAGCTTATTGGCGGTCTCCTTGGTGCCCTCCTGTTGCGGACCGTGCTGGGCGGTGCCGCGACCGGCCTCGGCACGCCGATGCTGGCGCACGACCTTGCCCTGGGCAGCACGACGCTCACGGTCACCCCTTGGGCCGGTTTCGTGATCGAGGCGGCGCTCGCTTTTTTCCTGTGCACGGTCGTACTCAGCACCGCGGTCGCAGGCCGCGCCCGCAATTTCGCGCCGCTTGCAATCGGCATGACACTGACCCTCAACATCATCATGGGTGGGCCGCTCACGGGCGCCGCCTTCAACCCGGCACGGGCGCTTGGCCCGATGGTTGCGACTGGCAATTTCAACGATGCCTGGCTCTACCTGGTTGCCCCGATCGTCGGCGCTATCATCGCTGCGCTTCTACACATGGGCCTCGCCCGGCTCATCCAGGAGCGGGTTGCGGCGGCCGCAGCCCGGACGCCCGCCGAATGAGATTGCTATCCCGAGTCAATCGGCCGAGTCATTCGGCCGGTACGACGCAATCTTTGTTTGGGCCATGAGATGCTCCTCACCGTGCTGCGGCGCGTCCGTGCCTTTCATGCCGCCGCGCGAACAGAGCGCGACGCCCTAATCTCCTCAAGGAGGTCTTCGACCCCTGCAAGCGCGAAGCTAAGCGCGGCTTCATCAATCAGGCGGCCATCGCGCACCTTCTCGTGCACGCCGCCGATCACGATCTGAGGCCGAAAAACAAGGCGTGCCGGTATCGATGCAAGTGTCTCGTTCATCTGCTGCTGCGCTCGCACGCCGCCGGTGAAGGCGGGCGAGGTCGTCATCGTCAGCACCGGCTTGCTCCTTAGCGTCGACCGTCCATAGGGCCGAGAAGCCCAGTCGAGCGCATTCTTCAACACGCCGGACATGCCGTGATTGTATTCGGGCGAGATCATGATCACGCCGTCGCTCGTCTCGATGGCCGAACGCAGGGCACGGACCGATTCCGGGGTTTCCTCACCGTCATCATCCTCGTTGTAGAGCGGCACCGCGTGCAGCGGGAAAATGTTGAGCGCAGCCCTGGTCGCAAGCGCGTCCTGAAGGCCGTGAAGCACCGCAGTGCTATTGGAGGCGCGGCGCAGGCTGCCGGAGAGGCCGAGAAGGCGGAGTTGGGTCATCAAGAGCGGCTCCAGATTGCTTCGCCAAGAGGAACATCATGACGATGCCGGCCCGCTCAAGTAAATTCGATTTTAATGAAGCCGACGGGACGCCGTCGCGCGCGAGTTGACGCGAGACGAAGACGTCGAGACCAAGGCTTGATGCCATGGAGAATTGACGCAAGACCGCGCCAATCGCAGCAAGGCGAGCAAAGTCATTTACTCGCATGATCCATATGTTCGGGCCAAGCGAATGCAGTCAGCCTGGTCGACCTCCCAAGAACTCAGCGCGAAACCTAAAGGAGATTGAAGATGCCCTCCAATTCCAATCGTGGCGTGGTCTATCTCAAACCCGGCACCGTCGAAGTTCAGAAGATCGACTTTCCGACCTTCCGCAATCCAGCCGGAAAGGCGATCGATCACGGCGTCATCCTCAAGGTCGTAACAACGAATATCTGTGGCTCCGACCAGCACATGGTCCGCGGCCGCACGACAGCGCCGGCCGGCATGGTGCTGGGACACGAGATCACCGGCGAGGTGATCGAGAAGGGCCGCGACGTCGAGTATCTCCACATCGGCGACCTCGTATCGGTCCCCTTCAACGTCGCATGCGGCCGCTGCCGGACGTGTCGAGAGGGCGACACCGGGGTCTGCCTTCACGTCAACTCCGATCGCGCCGGAGGCGCGTATGGATATGTCGATATGGGCGGATGGATCGGCGGACAGGCCGACTACGTGATGGTGCCCTACGCCGATTTCAACCTGCTGAAGTTCCCGGACAAGGCGCAGGCGATGGAAAAGATCCGTGATCTGACCTGCCTCTCCGATATTCTGCCGACGGGATTCCACGGAGCCGTCACCGCCAAGGTCGGGGTCGGATCGACCGTCTACGTCGCCGGGGCAGGGCCAGTCGGCCTTGCGGCTGCAGCATCTGCGCGCATCCTCGGCGCGGCAACCGTGCTGATCGGAGACATGAACAAGGAGCGGCTCACTCACGCCAAGAAAGTCGGCTTCGAGCCGATCGATCTCACCAGGCACGATCGTCTTGGCGAACTCGTCGCCGATGTCCTCGGCGTTCCAGAGGTCGACTGCGCAATCGATTGCGTCGGCTTCGAGGCCAAGGCGCAAGGAGCAGACGGCCGGGTCGTCGAAGCGCCCGCTATCGTGCTCAACAGCCTGATGGAGATCACGCGGGCAGCCGGCGCAATAGGCATTCCCGGCCTGTATGTGACCGACGATCCGGGTGCGAAGGAGCAGGCAGCCAAATGGGCAAAGTCCCATTCCCTCCACACCGGCCAGACGCCGGTGCTGAAATACAATCGGCAACTCATGCAGGCCATACTCTGGGACAGACTGCCGATCGCCAACATCGTCAATGTCAAGGTGATCGGCCTTGAGCAGGCGCCGGAAGGCTACAAGAACTTCGACGCTGGGGTCGCGAACAAGTTCGTCATCGATCCGCACGGGCAACTCCCCAAGGCGGCCTAAGAAGTCGACCTGAGATCGAAAACCCATGAACGATGCCGTCGACAATCTGGCTGATCCATGTCCTGAGGAAAGGCTCGGCCGCCATGAACGAACCGGAATAACCTCATAATGACGAAACTTGGAACTAGCGTTGGAATGTTGGCATTGATCCTGTCCTTGTCAGCTCGTGCGCAGACCATGGAAATAATAACCCTGGATCAAGCCGGAGCTGAGAAGGTCTTGCAAGCAGCCAAGCAAAGCGCGGAGCGGCGTAATGCGCCCTCGGCAATCGCAGTGGTGGATCCCGCCGGGGATCTGCTCACTTTCCAACGAATGGATGGTGTCCGCCCAGCAAGCGCCGACCTCGCCATCGAGAAGGCGAGAACGGCTGCGCGGCTGCGACGGCCGACAGAGGAGGTCGAGGACAACATCAATCGGGGCCGAACCGCATTTGTCACTGCCGGCATCGCAGCACTGCGCGGCGGCGTGCCAATACGCGTAAACGGCCAAGTCGTGGGCGCTGTCGGCGTTGCTGGTTTGAGCAAGGAGACAGACACCGGGATCGCGAACGCAGCTGCGGCAGCTCTTAAGTCAGCCACCGACGACGGCTCAGCGCAGGTGACGGGGTCGACGTCTGACACGCAGACCGCAAGTCCCCGCTAAAGCCCGTCGACGCGATTCACCTCGAGGCTGGTCGTTCCAATTACGCAGAATCTTTCGCAGAACGCCCCGGATCTCCGGCAGGCGGCACCTCGCATGGCCGGGACATCGTCGATCATACCTAGGTATGGCCCTCCCGATTCGTTTCGATGTTGGGCCCTCACCCACGTATGATTGAGAGAGCTGTCCGATGCTCTTAGTCTCACTGCTATCGACGATCCAATTGCAGGTGACGAAGTGCTCGCCAATCCGACCACCCAGATCGAGCATAACCGCGGTCGACCGACAAAGTCCCTCATACGCTCCGTGGCTGATGCCCGTGAAACTCTAGGCACGGTGTCCCTCGCGCCGCGAGAACTGGCAGGCCACTACGATTCCAAGGGCCTACTTCACGTCTGCGCTAGATCCGACGCCTATGGCGACCGAAAAACCTCTTCCATCGCAAACACCGCAGGAGGCAAGCATGCGTAACATTGCCCAATATCACTGGAACGGCACAGCCAAGCGTTGCGCGATCTGTGACGGACGATTTGGTCTCGCCCGCCACTATGTCTGCCGAACAGCCCTCTGCTCAAGGAAGTGCGCTGACCGCTTCAGGATCCGGCGGGACGACGACCGCAGATGGCTGCATCACGCTCAGGCCGCCTGACGACCGGAAACCAACTCCACGCCGGCCGACGGACGACGAATCCGCACGACCGAGGGAAAAGGAGGTTGCGATGAGAGCATACAAGACTAACCGTGACAGTCTCGATCGGACGAAGTCCGCATCCGTCGCCACCGACACACGGATTTCGGATTCGAGACCGGTACGTTTGCTGAACGCGTCAAGCAGCCTTGGACAGCATCGCTGCTTTGCCCGGAGCGCGAAGGCGCCGCCGATGCCGCGGAATAAGGCTGGAGAGCTTTTGGGCAGCATCGAGGGTTTACCCAACCCAGTGCGTCATCTCGTCCAGGATGTGCTCGCGGAGTTGCGGGCAGATGTGTTTTCGCAAGACACCGACATTCATTTGCTGTTGCCGAGCACACTTGAGAGGATAGCTGACCGAATGCGCGGATTGCCTCTCCGGCCCACGGCCGGGTCGGAACGGCGTCTCGGATCGGTCGAGGTGCCGTCTAGCGAAAATCCGCCGCCGGTTTCGGGCGCGGAGATGACGCTGCGCGTGGGAGCTCTCAAACTTGATCTCATCGACCGAACCGCCAGGCGCGGCGAGCGTCAGATCGATCTCCGGCCGCGTGAGTTCCTGCTGCTCAAATACATGATGCAGCGGAGCGACAAAGTGCTGGCTCGAGCCACCCTCCTGAAAGAGGTGTGGCATTACAAATTCGTCCCCGAAACGAACCTTGTCGATGTTCATCTCGGGCGATTGCGTCGCAAGGTCGACGCAGCGAATGAAGCTCCCATGATCCGCAACATCCGCGGCCTCGGGTTCGTTCTAAGTGCCAATCTGCTCTCGCCGGCTTCGCCCCCGAAGCGCGCCGAGCGATCAACAAACTTACGGTCGGAGACAAGCCTCCGTCGCGGGCCTAACGGAACTGCGATGTCTACCAACAACACCAGCTCCATAGCTCCTGACTAGATTACCGTGCGGCTCAATGACAGGCGCCGCCCCCTGCATGCCGTCGCCTATTCAGTTGCATGCGTTACCCTCTGTCACGGGGAGAGCTACGCAAGCCAAGCTTTCGGGTTGTGAGCGAAGCCGCCGACGGAGCTTCGCTCAACGGTTCAATCATCTCCAAACAGGTCGTCACGGTGCGGAGCAAGCGCTGACGGACCTCCCGGCTATTCGAGCTAATTTGCTGGATTACCCCAAGTCAGGTTCAGTTTGAACTACTGCTGCGCACGAGATCGCCAGGGCTCCCATGGATCCAAATAGGTTCATTGCATTGCGTTGGACCATTGTCAGTCATACAGTCCATGAAGTTGTCAGGCAGGAACTTGGGTCGAGACATGCTTGTGACCTGGTTCATTGAGGCGATTTCCCAAGACATGCGCAGCTTGTCCGACCGTGAAACTCGGAACCCTCCACTTGGCGTTCGAGCGGCGACCGGAAACCGGCTGCGCTCGTACTGGAAGGCGTATCAAACCGAACGTCCGCCGGGTCGGGCTCGAAAGTGTCAGGTCGCAAACTCAGCGCGCTTTTCCCCCGGGAAGCCAGCCTGAGCTC
>WNFD01006463.1_pt1 | contig 11735 bp, 8 predicted proteins | sample 5400491 | NCBI WGS metagenome assembly WNFD01 (sample SAMN13153343, study PRJNA577476) | soil metagenome | isolation source: 120 cm saprolite under Douglas fir tree site 2 hole 2 replicate 2 | place: USA:California | collected 2015-04-18 | reverse complement strand
GACAGGCACTCTGCGATAGCGGGGATCACGCCCGAGGCGGGTATACGCCGTACCGCGGATTCTCGCTCCGGATCGCCGAGCAGCCGAATGACTTCGTCAACGAATGGCGAACGGACCATCGGCGTACCGCCCGCCGCGGCCGCCGCGTAGCTCAACACCACGCGCCGCGACGGCATCGAGAGCGCCAGGAAGAAAAGAAAAAAATCTTCGCCGTTGCGTTCGTAGCGAGTGCGCAGGATTCCGCCGGCGCGGCTCGGCGCGTTGGCGCCGAAGCGCCGCCTGAGCGCATCACCCAGCGGCCGGTTAAGTGCGAGCTTCACTTCGTCGGGCAGCAGCGGGTCGTCGGGATGGTAGCTCGGAAAAATGCCGTCGTTGAGCCCGATCACGAAGACCAGATCGAAATCGAGCCCGCGCGCCTCGAGCACCGGCAGCGCAAGCACCGCGCCTGCCGCTTCATTGTCAGCCGGGCCCGCGGAGCAATCGAACGCGGTCTCGACCATCGCGGCAAACTCGGGCGAATCCACGACGCGTCCGCCCCCGGCGAGCGCGGCCCACCTCGCGAGTCCGTCGAGCGCGGCGCGCACGGGGCCCCATGCCCACGTGGCATCATCGGCGGCTTCGTCCGTATCGTCAGGCGCGCGCGTCGGATTGAAGCGGAGCACCTCCAGCGCATGTTCGAGGCGGCCCAGATGCTCGGTGAGCGTGCTGGGCTCCGCGAGCGGCTCGAGCGCTTCGAGCATCCGCTCGAAGGTTGCGCGCGCGCGCTCAGCGCGGGAGAGGCGCCGCTCGAACTTGCGGCGCTCGTCGCCGTCCGCGGCAGTCTTTTCCATCGCGCTTCGCAGATCGTCGATGTGAAGCCGGAACCGATCCATCAGCGGTTGTGCGCTGTTGTCGACGTAGCCGATCTCGTCGAGCGTGCGCGCGAGATTGGGCGTGAGCGCGGTCTGATGCGGCGAGCGGCAGAGCGCGGCTATCGACTCGCGCCGAAACTTGTCGCGCGGCGCGCGCAAAATCTCGACGATAAGCAGCGCGGGCGCGCTCGCGCGCAAGGCCGGCACCTGGCCGAGGTTGAGCGGGATGCGATAGCGACGGAACACCGTGCGCAAATGCCCGGCGTAGGGCTCGAGATCGCGCGCGACTACCGCAATACGCCCTGGCGCGATCGGATCCGCCGATTCCATCGCGCGTCGAATCGCGCGGCCGACTTCCTCGATCTCGCCGAGCGGAGTCGGCGCCTCGACCACTTCGAGCGTCGCGTCGGCGGGCGGCGCGGCGTCGGTAGTCTCGATGAACAGATGCTCGAGCACGAAGCCGAGGCGCCCCGAACGCCCACCGCGGCGCACGAACTCTGGCAGCACTTTGTCCGCGATCGATTCTTCGGCGACGAAGCGGTTCCAGGTGAATTCGGCGAAGCGCCCCGAACCGGCCGGATGCTCGGCGGCCTGTATGGTGAGGGTTGCGTCGCCGACAATCCGGATGAGCGCCGCGACGATCATGAACTGGAGCAGGCTGAAGTCGTAGATCTCGGCGACCTGCAGCTGATGCACCCCGTCCAGCAGCGCCGGGCGCCGTTGGTTGCGCTCCAGCGCGAGCAATTGCTCGAGCACCACGCGTTCGCGGTCATGACGATCGCAGAGTCCGCGCTCGAGGAGCAGGCGCTCGTAGCGGTCGAAGGCGTCGGCCAGGCCGCCAGCACGGGCACGGATACCCGCCGCGCCGTCTCCGGGAGCCATCGCTCGTGCCGCGGCGCGCAGATCGTCCGCGGTAAGCGCCGCGCTTTTGAACTGGCGAATGAGCCCGAGGACGTGGTCGGCGCTGCCGAGCGCATCGCGTGCGTCGCCGATCGCCTCTTCGGCGGCGAGCCGTTCCTGCAACTCGTCGAGCATCACGCCGCGCGGGCCGAACTCGCGCCAGAGCCGATCGATCAGTTGCGGGAAAGTCATGATCGGGTAGTCGAGCAAAGAACGGCCGCGGCTATGGCGCATCAGCCAGTCTTCGACTTTCCGTGCAGTCGGGTAGAGCGCAATTACGTCATTCACGGGTCACGCAGTTCACGGTGTCGCAGAGCGCCAGCCGGACATCAAATATACTCCGCCGTACGCCGCTCGTATCGAGCGCCGCGGTGCGCACAGAAAGATTCGAAGACAGTTTGTGAACAGGGACGAGCGGCTACGGCGTGACGGCGAGTCGTTCCACGCGCACGGGCTCGCCGGGGACGCATCCTATCCACGCGACCCATCCGGCATTGTCGCTCGCGTACAGCGGCGCCGGCGTGCCGCAGTAGGCCGCGCGCGTCGCGCCCTGCGAGACGTCGCCGAAGACATGGATATGGCCGAGCGCGACGTAGTCGTAGGCGCTCGCCTCTATTTCCGCTGGCGTGATCGGCGAGGAGCGGAATCCGTCGGCTTCTTCAGTGAAGAATCCATGCGCCATAGCGATATTCCATCGCCCAGGCGCCGGCGCGGGCACGCCGCTGAGCGGCCGGTACTCCGGCGTATGCTCGACCAGCGCGCGGCCCCAGATGCGCGTCTCGAGCTCGGGAAAATCGAGCAGCGTGCCGTCGGGATCGAGGATCAGATGAAGATTGCGCGGCAGCAGGTCGCGGCCGAGATTGGCGTAGAGCGAGCGCTCGTCGTGCGCGTCATGATTGCCGGGGATCATCACCACCGGCATCGCGGCCCGCGCGATCTCGCCGAGCGCGAAGCCCAGCGCACCCTCGCTGATACGGCTCGAGTCGAACAGGTCGCCGACGATCAGCAGCAGGTCGGCGTGGCGCTCGTTGGCGATTTCGATAACGCCGCTGAAGGAGCGCCGCACCCGCTCGCGCAACGTGTCGCCGGCCGGACCGTTGCCGAAGCTGTCGCTTTCCAGGTGCACATCCGAGGTGTGAACGATATTGAGCGGTCGCCGCGGTCCGGGGGTCAAGCCTTGTCTCCTGCCGGTAGGCGCGCCATCGGGGTCGCCCCGGCCAAAGGGCCAACTTGAAGGCCCCGTTCATGCAATACTAGACTCGCGAAGGCGGCTATTTCAACTTTGGCGGCTGCCTGATCTCTTTCGCGCGTTGCGGACGAATGTCCGCGCCGACGAACGGGGGGAACACTACTGTGATCGTTGTAATGAAGGCCAGCGCCACCGAGGCGGAGATTCAAACCGTGGTCGGGATGGTCGAGAAGCTAGACTATAGCGCCCACATCATCCGCGGCGTCGAGCGCACGGTGGTGGCCTGCGTTGGCGAGGAGCGCGGCGAGCAGCATCAGCTAGGCCATCTGGAGGCGGTAGCCGGAGTCGACCGCGTGATGCCCGTGCTGCGCAGCTTCAAGCTCGCCGCGCGCGAGGTCCGCCCCGAGGGCTCGCGCGTCAACGTCGCCGGGGTCGAAATCGGCGGCCGGCGTATCGCGGTGATCGCTGGGCCGTGTGCGGTCGAGAGCGAAGCGCAGGTCGAGGCCACTGCGGCAGCGGTCAAGGCGGCAGGCGCAACCCTGTTGCGCGGAGGCGCGTTCAAGCCGCGCACCTCGCCCTACTCGTTCCAGGGGATGGAAGACGCGGGGCTGGACCTGCTCGCAAACGCGGGGCGGCACGTGGGCTTGCCGGTCGTCACCGAAATAATGGACCCGCACGACATCGATCTGGTCGCCGAGCATGCGGACATGCTCCAGGTTGGCGCGCGCAACGCGCAGAATTTCTCGCTCCTGCGGCGGCTGGGCAAAGTCAAAAAACCCGTGCTGCTCAAGCGCGGGATGTCGACGCGGCTGGAGGAGTTCCTGATGGCGGCCGAGTACATCCTCTCCGCCGGCAATCCCAACGTCGTGCTGTGCGAGCGCGGCATCCGCACCTTCGAGACCGCCACGCGCAACACGCTCGACCTGACCGCCGTACCGCTGCTCAAGCAATGGACGCATCTGCCGGTGGTGGTCGATCCCAGCCACGGCACGGGCATCTGGTCGCTGGTGATGCCGATGGCGCTGGCGGCGGTCGCGGCGGGCGCCGACGGGCTTTTGATCGAGGTGCATCCGTCGCCCGAGACGGCGCTCAGCGACGGTCCGCAGCAGCTACGGCCCGAGCGCTTTGCCGAATTGATGACGGCGCTCAAGGCAGTGGCCGAAGCCGTCGGGCGCACGCTGTGAGGCCAGGCGAGCCATCCAAGACAGGTGAGCCATCAAAGAACAGTCAGGTGAGTCATCCAAGAATAAAGCCGCGCGCGCTCAAACCCGGCGATACCGTCGGGGTCGTCTCACCCGCCTCCGCGATCGATCGCGAACATCTCGAGCGCGGCGTCGCCGCGCTCAAGCGTCTCGGCTTTCGCGTCAAGGTTTCACGCCATGCGCTCGACCGGGACGCGATCGTGGCCGGCTCCGACGAGGTGCGCGCGCGCGAACTCCAGGCGTTTTTCGCCGACCCGGAAGTCGACGCGATTTTCGCGGCACGCGGCGGCTACGGAGCGGGACGAATATTGCCGCTGCTCGATTTCGCCGCGATCGCGCGCACCCCGAAAGTGTTCATGGGTTTTTCCGATGCGACCTTCCTCCTCAACGCGCTGGTGGGGCGGGCCGGGATGGTATGCTTTCACGGACCGATGGTCGCGATGGACTTTGCGCGCGGACTGGGCGAGGCCTCGCTCGATCATCTCCGCCGACTCCTGGCGGGCGAGGCGGGGAGCTTCGAATTGCCGGCGCGCGTGGCGCTTAAAGGTGGCGTCGCCGAGGGCGAAGTCGTGGGCGGATGTCTTTCGATGGTGGCGGCGGCGATTGGCACACCGTACGCGCCACCTTTCGACGGCGCGATTCTTTTTTTGGAAGATACCGGCGAGAAAGCGTATAGAATCGATCGCATGCTCGTGCAGCTTGGACAGGCGGGGGTGTTGGGACGGGTCGCGGCGGTGGTCTTCGGCGCCTTGCGCCCGCCCGACGGCAGCGAGGCGGAGCATCGACTAATCAGCGAATGCGTCGCCGAGCAGGCGGCGCGCCTCGATTGCCCGGTGCTCTCGGGAATCGAGGCGGGCCATGGGAGCGCGAACTTTACAATTCCCTTTGGAGTGCGCGCGCGAGTGGATGCGGGGGCACGGCGGCTTAGTTTCCTGGAGCCGGCGGTGGTGGTGTAGGAGCGACTGAATTGGGATGGGGTGAAGTTGAGCAAGCCTTTGCCGAAGCCGTCGAACGCGGCGTAATCCCTGGCGCCACGCTGATCGTGCGCCGCGAGGCCGACATCGCTTTCGAGGGCGCTTTCGGTCATCGCGCGCTGATGCCCGAGCGATCGCCGATGAAGATGGAGACCGTCTTCGATCTGTCGTCGCTGACCAAGCCGCTCGCGACCACGGTGGCCGTGATGATGCTGGTGCGCGAGAACAAGCTGCGCCTAGCCGACCGCGTCACGCGCTTTTTTCATAACTTCGGCGTTCACGACAAGGGCCACGTGACCTTCCGTCACTTGCTGGCGCACTGCTCGGGGCTCGCCGCGTGGCGGCCGTTCTTCCAGCAGGTCGTGCAGGTCGAGAAAAGCGGCAAGGTCAATTTCATGGCCAGCCACGGCGCCAAGGAATGGGTCTACGAGGAAATTCATCGCGAGAGGCTCGAAGCGCCGTCGGCCACCAAGGCGATCTACTCTGACCTCAACTTCATGCTGCTCGGCGAGGCGGTCGAGCGGGTCGCCGGCGTCGCGCTCAACCGCTTTTGCCGCGACCGCATCTTCCGCCCACTCGGCATCCGCGCGACCGACTTCATCGACATTTCGCTGGTGCGCTCGCGCCGGCTCGAGCCGGTGGCCGAGATGTTCGCGCCGACCTCGTTCTGTGCGTTCCGCAAGCGGCTGCTGGTCGGCGAAGTGGACGACGAAAACGCGTACGCGATGGGCGGCGTGGCGGGACATGCGGGGCTGTTTGCGCCGGTCGGCGATGTCGACCGTATCGCGCGGGAGTTGCTCGCCTGCTACGCAGGACGCTCCGAGTGGCTGCCGCAGAAGGTGGTGCGCGAGTTCTGGACTCGCGACACCACGGTCAACGGATCGACCTGGGCGCTCGGATGGGACACGCCGTCGGTGCAGTACTCGAGCTCGGGGCGTCATTTCTCGCCCACCGCCGTCGGCCATCTCGGCTTTACCGGCACTTCGATCTGGATCGAGCCCGAGCGTGCAATTTCGATCTCGCTGCTCACCAACCGGGTGCATCCGCGTCGCGACAACCAGGCCATCCGCGACTTCCGTCCGCGTATCCACGACCTCATCATGGAAGCGATCGACGCAAATAAGTAGGCGCGCGCTCTGACTGATACGACCGTGAACAGTGAAAAATGCCGCCATTGAATAAGAGCGGAACAGACGCGGCGTCGGAGCAGCCGCGAGCGCAAACTCCAGTGACTGACCCGGTATGCGGGATGAAGGTCGATCCCGCGACCGCTCGGCACTCGTACGTCCACGACGGCGTCACGTACTACTTCTGCAGCGACGGATGCCGCGCGAAATTCGCCGCCGCGCCGGCGAAGTATCTCGCCGGCGCGACGGCGAATGCGCCTGCCGCTGGCGCTGCGCAGGCCGAGGTCCGCCCGGCCGCGGGCCGGACGGACCTCGGCCGGCGCCACGACGACGCGGGCATCGCTGCGGTAGCGGCGAGGCCCGCGGAACAGGCCGCGCCGCTCCCGCACGCGGAGCACGCCGGCCATCACGGCCACGCGATGCACGCGGCATCCGCCGCGACGCATCGCGCGGCCGCCGGGGCCGCCGCCGCGGGCAGCTACACCTGCCCGATGGATCCCGAGGTGCGCGCCGACGCATCCGGCGCGTGCCCGAAGTGCGGGATGGCGCTCGAAGCGCCGCTCGCGACCGCATCGCCCGGCGCGATCGAGTACGTCTGCCCGATGCATCCCGAGGTCGTCCAAGACCATCCCGGCAATTGTCCGAAATGCGGGATGGCGCTGGAGCCGCGCGTCGCCGCCGCCGAAGAGGCGCCCAATCCCGAACTTGCCGACATGACGCGGCGTTTTTGGGTGAGCACGGCGCTCGCGGTTCCGCTGCTGCTGATCTCGATGTCAGATATGCTGCCGGGGCATCCGCTGAGGCGCGCGCTGGGCGACGGGCCGTTCGTGTGGCTTCAGCTTTTGCTCGCGACCCCGGTCGTGCTGTGGGGCGCGAAGCCGTTCTTCGAGCGCGGATGGCGCTCGCTGGTTAATCGCCATCTCAACATGTTCACGCTGATCTCGCTCGGCGTCGGAATTGCCTACGCCTACAGCGTGGTGGCCGCGATTTTTCCCGGCCTCCTTCCGCCGACGGCGGCAGACGCGTCCGGGATGGTGCCCGTCTATTTCGAGTCCGCCGCGGTGATCACCGCGCTGGTGCTGCTCGGTCAGGTGCTCGAGTTGCGTGCGCGCAGCCACACCGCCGGTGCGATCCGGGCGCTGCTCAAACTCGCGCCGAAGACCGCGCGGCGGCTCCGCGACAACGGCGTCGAAGAAGACGTCGCGCTGAGCGAGGTCAAGGTTGGCGATCGGCTGCGCGTGCGCCCCGGCGAGCGCGTCCCGACCGACGGCGTGATTATCGAGGGCGAAAGCGCGGTCGACGAATCGATGCTCACCGGCGAACCGATCCCGGTGCTCAAGCGTCCGGGCGACCGCGTCGTCGGCGCCACCGTCAACACGAGCGGCAGCTTCGTGATGCGCGCCGAGCGGGTCGGCGCCGACACGCTGCTCGCGCAGATCGTGCAGATGGTGGCCGACGCCCAGCGGAGCCGCGCGCCGATCCAGCGCCTGGCCGACGTCGTGGCGGGCTATTTCGTTCCGGCAGTAGTGGTTTGCGCGGTGCTCACGTTCATCGGATGGCTCGTCGCGGGACCTTCTCCCGCGCTCGCGCACGCGATCGTCGCCGCAGTCGCCGTGCTGATCATCGCATGCCCCTGCGCGCTGGGGCTGGCGACGCCGATGTCGATTATGGTCGCCACCGGGCGCGGTGCGAGCGCCGGTGTGCTGGTGCGCGACGCCGAGGCGCTCGAGCGGCTCGAGAAAATCGACACGCTGGTGATCGACAAGACCGGCACGCTCACCATCGGCAAGCCGGCGTTGACCGCCGCGATCGCGCTCGCGCCGTTCGACGAGGCCGAATTGTTGCGGCTCGCCGCGTCGGTCGAACGCTCAAGCGAGCATCCGCTCGGTGCGGCAATCGTCGCGGGCGCCGCGGCGCGAGGGCTCAAATTCTCGGACGCCGTCGAGTTCCGCTCGCTCGCGGGCAAGGGCGTGAGCGCCCGCGTCGACAGCCACAGCGTTCTGATTGGCAATGCCACGTTGCTCGGCGAGAACGGTATCGATCCCGGCGAGCTTGGCGCGCGGGCCGAAGAATTGCGACGCGACGGCAACACCGTGATGTTCGTCGCGATCGACGGTCGCGCGGCGGGGCTCGTCGGCGTGGCGGATCCGGTAAAGGAAAATGCCGCCGAGGCGCTGAGCGCGCTCCGCGCCGAGGGCGTGCGGATCGTGATGCTCACCGGCGACAACCGCGTCACCGCCGAGGCGGTTGCGCGCCGCCTGATGATCGACGAAGTGCACGCCGAGGTACTGCCGCAGCGCAAGGCCGAGGTCGTCCGCGAGCTCAAGGCGGCCGGGCGCGTGGTCGCGATGGCCGGCGATGGGATCAACGACGCGCCGGCGCTGGCGGCGGCCGACGTCGGGATCGCGATGGGCACCGGCACGGATGTCGCGATGGAGAGTGCGGGCGTGACGCTGGTGCGCGGCGACTTGCGCGGGATCGTGCGCGCGCTGCGGCTCAGTCGCGCGACGATGCGCAACATCCGCCAGAACCTTTTCTTCGCCTTCGTCTACAATGTCATAGGAATTCCGATCGCCGCCGGCGTGCTCTATCCGTCGTTCGGGGTGATGCTCAATCCGATGATCGCGAGCGCCGCGATGAGCCTGAGCTCGGTTTCGGTCATCGCCAACGCGCTGCGCCTGCGCACCCTGAGGCTCTAGTGTCGATGTCTGACGCGATCTCCACAGAATCGGCGGCGCGGATGGCGCGCGTGCCGAGCGACGTTCGCCACGTCCATCTAATCGGCGTCGCGGGGACCGCGATGGCGGCGCTGGCGGGGATGCTGGCTGAGCGCGGCTATCGCGTCACCGGTTCCGACAACCAGCTCTACGAGCCGACGGCGTCGCTGCTGGCGGGGATGCGCGTCGAGGTGCAAAAAAGCTTCGGCCCGCAAAACCTCGCGCCTGCGCCCGACCTGGTTGTGGTCGGCAACGTCGTTCCGCGCGCCAATCCCGAGGCCCAGGCGCTGCTCAAAAGCGGCCTGCCGTATCTCTCGATGCCCGAAGCGCTGTGGCATTTCTTCCTCGGCGAGAAGCGGGTCCTGATGGTCGCCGGAACACATGGCAAGACGACTTCGACCGCGATCATGGCGCACGTGCTCAACGCTGCCGGACGCGATCCCTCGATGCTGGTGGGCGGCGTGGCCAAGGACTTCGGTTCCAACTACCGGCTCGGCGCAGGCGGCGATTTCGTGATCGAGGGTGACGAGTACGACACCGCGTTTTTCGATAAGGGGCCGAAATTTCTCCACTACCGGCCGCAGGGCGCGATCCTGACCGCGGTCGAGTTCGACCACGCCGACATCTATCGCGACCTCGAGCACGTAAAATCCTCGTTCAGCGCGCTGGCGGCGCGGATGGAGCCCGCGGGCGTGCTTGTGGTTTGCGCGGATTCGCCCGCCGCGCTGGAGGTGACGGAGCGCTCGCGCGCGCGGCGTATAACGTTCGGCCTTGGCATGGGCGAGTTTCGCGCCGCCGGCGTGAGCGTCGGCGCGGACGGCGCGCGATTTTCGATCGAGCGCGAGGGCAAGATAGTCGCCGATGGATTGCGATTGCCCATTGGCGGCCGGATGAACGTCGCCAACGCGCTCGGCGTCGCGGTGCTGCTGGGCGAGCTTGAACTTGGTGCTGACGAGATAGCGCGCGGCCTGGAATCGTTTCGCGGCGTGGTGCGCCGCCAGGAGCAGATTGGCGAGGCGCGCGGCGTCGCCGTGGTCGACGATTTCGCGCATCATCCAACCGCGATCCGCGCGACGCTCGCGGCTATCGCGGAGCGCTTCGCCGGCCGGCGTATCCTGGCCGCCTTCGAGCCGCGCTCCAATACCGCGCGCCGCAACGTCTTCCAGGCCGAGTTCGCTGCCGCCTTCGACCGCGCCGCGCGCGTCTACCTGGCGCCGGTCTATTTCAAGGACAACGATCCGATTGCGGCGGACGGCCGCCTCTCGGTCGAAGACCTCGCGGCGGATATCGCGCGGCGCGGGCCAGCCGCGTTCGCCTGTGCGTCGACCGACGACATCCTCGCGCGGATGCTGGCCGACGCGCGCGCGGGCGACGTCGCGCTCGTGATGTCGAACGGCCCGTTCGACAATCTGAAGGAGCGGCTGCTAGCCGCGCTTAAGACTCCAGATTAGCAATTCGCGCGCGAGCGACGGTCGTACTGGCGCGGCTACGCCACCTTGCGAAGCGGCGCAGGCTTCTCGGCGCTCGCGTCAACAACCTCGTGCGCGACTTCAGTGTCGTGCGCGACTTCGATTCGCAGGCCGCCGACCGTGCGCGCCGCGAAGTTGTACAGCGCGCATCCCAGCCCGACCAGGAAGTAGGTCGCCAGTGCATAGAAGAACGGAACGAACAGCAGGATCATGAAGTGCTTGCGCGGCAGATGGACCGAGAACGCCCAGGCCGCCCCGGCGAGCGGCCAAGTCGCGGCGAGGACGGCGACGAACGCCATGATGGCGGTGATTTTGGCCGCCTGCTTCGAGTGAATCGACGTGATCTGCGACGTGACGCTCATAATTACCCCTTGATCCCCGAGTCGCCACCCTCTGCGGAATTAAGCTATGACGGGCGGCGCCGATGCACGACAGTCTATTCTTCGTGTCAGGCGACGCAAGAGCTAAAACGTCTTAAAGAGTGTATAAAGTTGAGACTGCGATATAAAACTTATCGAGAAAGTGAGCGCAGTATCTCGTCCAGATCGGTCTCGGCCAACGAATTGCGGACGATTTCCGCCCCTTTCAGCGCTTCCGGACGGGCGCTATGACAAAGCGCCAACACTCGCATCCCTGCCCGCCGCCCCGCCTCTACACCGGCGACCGTGTCCTCGATCACGAGACATTCGGCCGGCTCGAGCGGCGGGCGCAAGCGCAGCAGGAAGCCCAGCCGGCCCATCGCTTTTTCGAAACCTTCGGGTGCTGGCTTGCCGCGCTCGACGTCTTCGGCCGCGATGATGTCGGCGAAAAGCTCGCGCACGCCGGCGCGCCCCAGGATGAGTTCCGCCTCGACCCGCAGCGTGCCGGTCGCCACGATCAGCGGAAAGCGCGCCGCGCATAGCCGCACGAAATCGGCGGCGCCGGGAAAAGTCACGTCGCGGCCGGCGATCATCTCCTGGTAGATGGCAGCCTTGCGCGCGATGAGCGCGGCGAGCACGTCGTCGGGAGCGGCGCGGCCGTTTTCGCGCAGCACCGTGGCGAAGCAATCGCGGTCGTCGAAGCCGATAAGCCGGCTGAAATATTCGGCGCGGTCGAGTTCAATTCCCTCGGCGCGGAGCACGCGGGCGAAGGCCTCGAAGTGGAGCGGCTCGGTATCGGCGAGCGTGCCGTCGAGGTCGAAGATGATTGCGCGGATCATCGGGCCTTTCTGACCTCCTCCCCCGTGTCTTGGGGGAGGAATGAGGTGGGGGTCGAGCGAGAAAGCGCCGGATGACTGTTTTCCGCGGCGCTTCCTCGTTCTGGTTTT
>WNFD01011104.1_pt1 | contig 11738 bp, 10 predicted proteins | sample 5400491 | NCBI WGS metagenome assembly WNFD01 (sample SAMN13153343, study PRJNA577476) | soil metagenome | isolation source: 120 cm saprolite under Douglas fir tree site 2 hole 2 replicate 2 | place: USA:California | collected 2015-04-18 | reverse complement strand
GACGGTTGAGGTCACTGGCGCCGCCAACCAGGTGGATACCTCCAGCACCCAGCTCGGCGATGTCATCGGAGAGAAAAAGCTGGCCAGCCTGCCGCTGAACGGCCGCAGCTACATTGACTTGCTGGGCCTGCAAGCCGGCGTCATCCCGGTTTCCTCCGGTGCGTCGCAGCACGACCGCTTTGTTTCTGGCAATGGAGACACAGGCCAGGTGTCTGTCAACGGACAACGGGAAACTTCCAACTCTTTCATGGTGAACGGCGGCGATGTCGAAGAGAGCGTCGAAAACGGCGCTTCCATCGTCCCCACCCTCGACTCCATCGAAGAATTTCGTTTGCTAACCAACTCCTTCAACGCCGAGTATGGTCGTTTCTCTGGTGCCATCGTCAACGTTGTGACCAAGAGCGGGACCAATCAAATTCACGGCTCGCTATTCGAATTTCTCCGCAATGAAAAGCTCGACGCGCGCAATTACTTCGATCCGCAACGGGGCGTGTTCAAGCGCAACCAGTTTGGTGGCACGATCGGCAGCCCCATCATCAGAAATAAGGTCTTCTTTTTTGGAGACTACCAAGGTACGCGCGAGATCCGGGGAGTCTCCTCGGGCCAGGTCAACGTACCTTCGGTGCTCGAGCGAGGTGGCGATTTCTCGGATGTTGCGACAATTAATCCTAACTATAACCAGTTTACGGGATCTGTCCGTAGCGGTACCAGCACGGGAGAATTCGCCGATGTGTTGACCAAGCGTCTGGGGTACACCGTTTCACCGAATGAGCCATATTGGTTTAGCGGGTGCACGACGAACAGCCAATGCGTCTTCCCGGGAGCAACGGGTCCATTTATCCCGCAAGCCGCCTGGTCTCCGGTTGCGGTGAAAACGCTGAAGTTCATCCCCACGCCAACGGGAGATTCGGGCGGAACTCCCTTCTTCTCCACGACCGCCGAGAAATCGAATGTGAAAGACGACAAGTTTGGAGTAAAGGTAGACCTGAACAGCGAGCACTGGGGCAATTTGTCGGTTTACTACCACTTCGACGACGCTACCTTCCTCAATCCTTATCCCGCGTTTACGTCGAACGTGCCCGGCTTTTCCGCCGTTACTGACTCGCGCGGCCAGCAAATCGGAGTAAGTCATACCCTCATCATCAACCCGACCACCGTCAATGAGGTGCATCTCAACTACACGCGCTTTGCATTCTTGAAGAACAAGCCCATCGGCGGGCTCGGCAAGATCACCGATTTCGGGTACATTGAAGGCGGTTTGGGGGTAATACCGGTCAATCCAGCCACTGAGGGAGTCGCACCCATAGGCCTGAACAATACCGGTGTCGCTTTCGGCCTTCCAGATGGTACGACAGGGCAATATAACAATACCTATCAGGTCACTGAGAATTTCTCGAAGGTTACGGGCAAACATACTCTCAAGTTCGGTGGTGATGTCCGTTATATACAGGTCAACGAACGTAACACGTACACTTCGAATGGGTGGTTTCAGTTCTCAGGAGGCGAAACTGGCAATGACTTTGCCGACTACCTGCTGGGCGCGCCCGACCTGTTCAACCAGACCAGCCACCAACTGCTGGATTCCCGCACCAAATATTTTGGTGTATATGGCCAGGACACTTACAAGGTCAGGTCCGACCTGACCGTCAATTACGGGTTGCGTTGGGACGTGAGCCAGCCTTTCTACGACACGCTCAACCGGATTCAGACTTTCCAGCCGGGAGTGCAGTCGAAAATTTATCCGGATTCCCCCACCGGCTTCGTTTTCCCAGGCGATCCGGGAGTGCCGCGTACGCTCGCCCCCACGCAATACACAAGATTTGCCCCGCGCCTGGGGGTTGCGTACTCGCCCGGAGCGACGGAGGGATTCGCGGGCAAGGTCTTCGGTGGGCCTGGGAAGACCAGCATCCGCGTGGGCGGGGGAATCTACTACACGGCCATTGAGGACGTCACCCTTTTCAACGAAGTAGGCGACGCTCCCTTCGGACTGTTCTATGTGAGTCCGGTGCCAGTCTACCTAGAAGAGCCGTACCGGGCCCGCATAGACTCCAGCCAGAATCCCGGACAGCGTTTTCCGTTCACTATTCCAAAGCCCGGAGCCACGGGGATCTGGGCGCAATACCTGCCGGTTTCCGGCTCCCCGACCTTCAAGACCACCAACAAATTGCCTTACGCCGAGCATTTTAACTTTACCATTCAACGTGAGCTCTCCCACACGGCGGTGTTTTCGATTGGCTTCGTGGCGTCGCGTGGCCGCCACCTGCTTTCAACCATAGAATCGAATCCGGGCAACCCCGCCAAGTGTTTGCAACTGGTTGAGCCGCTGGTTGCTCCCGGAACATCCTGCGGGCCGTTCGGAGAAGACACCATCTATACCAATTCGAGCGGTCAAACCGTGGCCGATGGAACCCGGCCGTTTTCCGTCACCTCAGGCCGGCAACTGGCAAATGGTTTGCTTGATTTCTCCAGCAACTCCTGGGAAGCCACGGTGGCCAATTCGACCTACAACGCGTTGCAAACCAGCCTGGAAAAAAAAGTGGGTGACCTCCGTCTGTTGGCGGCCTATACCTGGTCCAAGTCGATTGATAACTCGTCGGGTTTCTTCGACGCCATTAACCCATTCAATCCAAGAAGTAGCCGGGCTCTCTCCATTTTCGACATCACCCACAATTTCGTCGTCAGCTATGGCTATGATTTGCCTTTCGCCAGATCGTTCAGCGGCGTGCGGGGCAAGTTGCTCGCAGGTTGGACGATATCGGGAATTACACGCTTCGCCACAGGGTTCCCGATCAGTCTTAGCGAAAGCGACGATCAATCCCTTTGCGGCTGTAGCGGCGCCGATGTGCCCAAATACAACGGCCAATCAATCCGATACCTTGACCCGCGAAAGCCGGGGCACCAGTACTTCGATCCTTCCCCATTCTCCCGTGAAGATCTCGGCATCTCAGGCAACGCGAATCGGCGTTTCTTTCCTTGCACAAGAACACCCGGATTGGTGAAAGGACCGCTGTCGAGTTTCGCGCGGAATTTTTCAATGTGTTCAATCATGCTCAGTTCATGAACCCCAACGGTGACATCGGGGGCAACTTTGGCCAGGTCACGTCCGCCCGGGATGCCCGGATCGGGCAGGTGGCGCTAAAGTTTTCTTTCTGAGCATCATGACACCGCAGACGGCAACGAGTACGGCTTCGGCGCGTGCCCTCAATTTTTTCGTTCTTGTCGGCCCCGAGTTTCTGCAAAACTCGGGCGAGGACGCTTGTCGCTTCACCCGGTCAAATAGCTCATATCGAGTGAGTACCAAAACCCTTTACCTTCCTCTGCCTTTCCGTTTTGCTCCCTCCAAAAACGCATGAAAACCGACTAGTTTTGGTGACGAATTGCTGACGAGTTTTTCTGCGCGTGCCGCAAGGAAACAATTTCAGCACGGCAACCATTGCAACGATTCCAGCCTTTTTTCCGCAGGAATCTTCGCGTTGACAGGTTTCATCTCCGCGGAGTAGCGTTGCCTCTATCCTCGGCCGCTATCTCCCAAGGAGGCTTCGATGAGAAAAGCCCACCTTATTGCAGGGGCACTTCTTGCGATGGCCGCACTCGCAAGTGGCCTGTGGTCAGCGGTGGCCCAGGAGTCGTCATCTACCGGGGTTCCGGTGCATGTGGTGGTGACCGTGGAACCTCGTCACGGTTCCAACGTTCCAGTCATTAACCGCGAAGATGTGATGGTATATCAAGGTCACGATCGGGCGAAAGTTACGGACTGGCTTCCACTGCAGGGAGAGCACGCAGGACTTCAACTCTTCATCCTGATCGATGACGCGGCCAACACCAGCCTTGGTTCGCAGTTGGAAGACATACGCCAATTCATCAATGCGCAGCCTTCAACCACGGCGATCGGTGTGGCGTATATGCGAAACGGCATCGCGGACATCCTACAGAATCCCACCAACGACCATGCGCAGGCGGCCAAAGTGCTCAGGCTTCCGTTGGGAGACGCCGGCGCATCGGGAAGCCCCTATTTCTCCATGGTTGACTTGATCAAGCGCTGGCCAGAAGGTCCGGTTCGCCGCGAGATCCTGATGGCTTCCGACGGCATCGATCGCTTTGGGGGTGGCGGACCCAGTAACCCTTATGTAGACTCCGCCATTGAAGAAGCGCAGCGCGCGGGGGTCATCATTTACTCGATCTATACGCCTGGCGTGGGCCACTATGGCCACAGTTTTTGGCGCATGAATTGGGGCCAGAACTATCTTTCCCAGATTTCCGACGAGACAGGAGGAGAATCCTACTACCTAGGCTTCGGCGCTCCGGTCTCGTTTGCTCCTTATCTGGATGATTTAAACCACCGGTTGACTCGCCAATACCTGCTGACTTTTCTCGCCAAGCCAGAAAGAAAGGCTGGGTTCCAACAGTTCAAGCTCCGTACAGAGGTGCCGAATGCGGAGTTGGTCGCAGCCGACAGAGTCTACGTGCCGGCTGGGATGTAGCGGCGAAGTCAAGCGATTACGGGTGTGGTAGTGGGCTGTTTTGAATCTCAATCCTTTTTATCGCCGAATAGGGTTTGGATATTGCTTTTCACCCCATGCGGAGGAGCCTCGCCCGCATGGGTCGTCTAACGTGAAGAGGAAGTACTTGTTGGGAAGGGGCGGTTGTGCCGACACGGCCCCCGCCCGCTAGAACGACTGTGAGAACTGGGCCTCCAGGAACTTGCCCAGCTTAGCTGTCGCCTTGAACTGTGGGATGGGAATCCAGCGCTTTGAACGCCGAAGTGAACGCATTCGAGAGACTCCAGATCGTCCGCGGCCGGAATTCCTCGTATCTTGGCTCGCAGTAGAGCTCATGCACGCTGCGGGCAACGTGTTTCGGAGCTTCCAGTTTGCCCTCCACAAACGCCTCGTAGATGACCACCTTGGCGGTGACGTCGGTCAGTTCCCTTCTCTGCCAAGCTTCCACCTGCTTTCGCATCGGCTCGAAGTTCCGCTGCATTCGATTCTGGGCAACCGAGATGCAGTCGATGAGCAAAGACGACTTTGAATGTTTCGCGAGCACCGGAGTGAATGACCGCTTTTGCTGCAACCCGTTTTGATCGAGCAGCCAGTAGTGACCCGCCGCGGACTAGTGAAGTATTTCCGCAATACCGATCTTGTTTACACCGCTACAGGCGAAGTAGAGCTTGCCATCTGGCGTCGCGACCATGTTGCGGACGACACCTCCGCCGGACGGAATGGGGTTCGGGGTTGAGAAGGTCTGCGTCTTCGGGTTAAATCCTATGATTCGGTTTGGCGTCAGACCGGTTTCTACATACCAGACCATGCCGTCGGGAGTCGCGGCGATGCCGTAGGGTTCACTCTCTGAACCGCCCGGTGAACGCCACTGCTGGGTCTTTCCAGTCGTCGAATCGAGACGTCCCAGATACCCGCGGGCGAAGTCGGAGTAGTAGACCATATCGTTCGAGGTGATGGCGAGCCGTCGCGGACGTGCACCCTCCGGCAATGGATATTCGGTGATATCCATCGTTTGCGGGTCAATCCGAGCAAGCCTATTCGTACCGAACTCGCAAAAGAAGGGCACCCCTTTGGAGTTGACGGCGATCCCGTAGGGCAGCGCATGCGGCGTGGGCACTTTCTTGAGCATGATCATGCCGGTTCGAGGATCGAGCCTCCCCACGCCATTGCCACCCTGCACCGTGAACCACAAAGTACCTTCTTGATCGAACACGGGAGTGTGCGGGTCGTCCCCACCCGTGTCAGGCAAAGGGTATTCGGTGACTTGGCCCGTTCGCGGATCGAGCTTTCCGATGTAGCCTTTGGAATTTGCCGTAAACCAGATGTTGCCTGCGCGATCAGACACCAAACCATGCGGGCCAGAGTTGGGCGTCTTCAAGTGGAACTCTCGCACCTTGCCGGTTATTGGGTCCAGGCGACCCAGAGTATTCGATCCCTGTCCGGTGTACCAGAGCGCGCCATCGGCGGTCAGCGCCGGATCATGCGGGTGGGAGTTGGGCGTGAGCACATCCCACTCTTTGATAATGACTTTTGCCGAGGAAGCGGCTCCTGAGGCACTCTGGGCGATTGCCGCCTGTTTGGCGGCAAACCGTGCGACTTGGAGATTGTGGTTGAAGAATGTTCCGAGAAAGACAATCAAAGCAACAACGAGAGTTGCCATCGTGGTTCGATGCATAGGAACCTCTCTGGGTCGGGCTCAGGCACTCTTCTTCGACGTGATGACGGAAAAGGCGGACCAGCGCTGCTCGACCTCCTTGCTGCCGCAGTGCGGGCAGAGGACTTCTCCCTCTTCGTAGTCGACGAGGGACAGGATCTTCGAGAAGGATTTCTTGCAATTGTGGCAGAAAAATTCGTAATGTGGCATACCAACCTCCTCGGGGAAGGAGTGATTAGAGGAATTCTAGAACCGCCTACAGCGGAGCACAACATGGTTTTCTCGCGCGGAACTTCTGGTTCCACCTGGCGCTCTTGGACGTACAATCTCTGGAAGCGGGAGGAGGCCGTTATGCCCGAACCACCGTATCGCGCTCTCCGCATTTTCCTACGCGTGTTTTCACTATCGGCTGGTGTTGGAGGTCTGCTGATGATCTTTGCCGAGAAGCCCCTCATCGTGCGGATCTTGCTGCGACCACCCGAGGGACAGGTGTCCACACTGCTCTTGTTTCTTCTCAAAGAGCTAGGCGGCATGGCCCTCATGCTCGGCGTGCTCCTGTGGCTCGCTTCACGTAACCCCGTGCGCAACGTGGCCATCGTGGACGGGCTCATTGCCGGGCTCTGCATTCTGGCGGTGACACCGGTTCTTTCGCTTTGGATGACAGACATTCGCAGCGTGTACCCGGCGTACCTTTTGTGGGGGCGATCTGCGGTGCGGCTCGCAATAGGCGCTTTGCTGTATTGGCTGAGGCCGCGGGAGGCGCGCTGGGAACCTGCCGGGAATTTCTGAAGAGTGAACTCTTAGCGGCAGGGCAGGACGTGGTCCAGCCTGACACCGTTGCGCTTCGGCCGGACCTAAGACAGAGGAAACGGTGAAAACTCTTGTGCCGTCCGCACCCTGCCGGTGGAAACAACAGCATAGTCCCGTTTGCAGGTGGGGCGCAACGGAGTTCTCGCGCCGACGAGCATTGTCAACCAGAACGCCCAGGACGAGAATAGTACGTATGCTACGTGATGGTCAGCAGGTTCGGGTGAATCTTGCAGGCATGCGGGTGGGCTCGGTTGTCTTCCACGCCGCGGTTACCGACGCTGTGGGTACTATTGTCCGCCAGGTTTCAGAGAATCCGCCCACGTACCTAGTGAAGCTTTTGTTTTCTTTTCGCGGGGTGGACGAGGTCGAAGTGCCGCAGGGTCGGGTCGTTGCGAAGTGAGATCTCTTCACTGAAGCAAGGAGAAGAGGAACATTCCGCCCGTCTTTGCGAATGTCTTCGTCTGCGGCCGCGGCTTCAATCAAATTATTGCAGCGCGCTCGACTCGTGGTGACGGTCAGCAATTCTTTTGTTGTTCCATTGGACCCGTGCTGTCGCCAGCATTGAACCGAAACTGGCGCAGGGCTAGTATGTCGGTATATTCGGCCGCTCTACCGCTCAAAGCCGTATGGAGGCTCAGGTCCTCTTCTGAGCGGATCCTAACGCGCCACTGCAATCTGTCGCCCGCACCGAAAGGGGGCAACCATGCCGTTTGACATCCAGATCTCCTTACAAAAATTGCTGACCGGGTTGATCGTGGTTATTGTCCCGCTCAGCGTTGTCGGACTTTATTTGACATCCAACACAGACAGCAGTCTTCAACAGACAGTCGGGATGCACTTCAGGATCATTGCGCAGACTGACGCTGCCGTGGCTTCGCAATTCATCAGGGATCGCATCATCGATGTAAGCGCGATTGGTGGAGATCCAAACATTGTAGACGCCGTCACGGCAGCCAACCGCGCCTATGGAGGAATAAGCGAGGAGGCGATAGCGGCTCGGATCCAGAAGATCGAGGGGCAGTGGGCTACCCCAAATACCGATTTCCTTGTGAAGGACATGATGTCATCGCGCGCTTCTCGCTGGTTGCAGCGGCAACGCACGTTGAACCGACGGTTGCTGAAGATCATCGTGGCGGATGAGAACGGAGCCGCGGTTGCGGCCACGGAGAAGCCCTTACATTACGTCGAAGCAGACCAGGAACATTGGCAAGCCGTATATGCCGGCGGGAAAGGTGCGGTGTATGTGACCGATGTGCGCTACGATGAGCGTACCCAATCCGACTACGTCCAGATTGCAGTTCCAGTTCTTGAAGAAGGTTCGGGTCGGTTTGTCGGAATCGTCAGTGCTCTGGTGGATATTTCCGGTCTGTTTTCCGCCTTCGGCCAACAACAACTGGGTCGCACGGGGCTGATCCTGCTAGTCAAGGGCAGCGGGATCATTGTGAACGCGCCGAACGTTACCCCGGACTTGAGACTAATGTCAGAGGAGTTCACTGCCGTCCGCGATGCTCTCGGCACTCTGGAGGGCCGGCAGGCGGGCTATGTGACAGCTGCGATGAGGAATGAAGAGCGTATTGTCGGGTTCGCTGATACGGGGCTGAAGCGCAGCCTGCCCAACTTGGACTGGCTTATTTTGGTGAGTCAGAGCGAGCGAGAGGCTTTAGCACCAGTGCGGACCTTAGAGCACTTTGCTTTTCTGATGGTTGTGCTTGGTTTACTGATGCTGACCGTGCTCTTGGCATACTTCTGGACGCACCGGGAGCAAGAGTTGGCGGATCTGGAAGTGCTGGAGACTCACAGGCCATCGCCAGGGAAAGCAATGTCGGCTTGAATAACGGTCCTCCAGCGGAACAGTGACTCGGGGACCGCAACTGGCTCGCTAGACATGGTCCTGCCACAGCGGGGGATTTCTTACTAATTGAAAGGCGCTTGAGAAGGCCAAATAAAGCAAGAACTACTTCCCTTGGTGCTTGGCGTATTCTTCGGGCGTGAATTTGCCAGCCTTCACGTAGCTCTCATTCAGTTCCGTGTACTGCTTCCACTTCTCGGGCAGGTCGTCCAGCGCAAAAATTGCGGACACCGGGCAGACGGGTACGCAGGCGCCGCAATCGATGCATTCCACGGGATCAATGTAGAGCTGCGGCACGCTGGCGAACGTGGGGCGGCCGTCGTCATGCGTCGTATTCTTCTTGGGGTGGATGCAATCTACGGGACAGGCGTCGACGCAGGCGGTATCTTTGGTTCCGATGCAGGGTTCGGCAATGACAAAGGCCATATGTCACCTCCCCCTATCAGAATCCACTCTATGCCTCCCGGAAAGAAGATTCAAGCGGAGGCGAGGTAAACTCCTTGCGTATGGCGCCGACGATGGAAAAGATTTCCGCGGTGACTCTCCGGGTTGCGAACATGACGGAGTCCGTGCGGTTTTACAGAGATGTTCTGGGCATGGAGCTTCTCTATGGCGGAGAGGACGCGGGTTTCTCCTCCCTTCGTGCTAAAGACGCACAATCTGCGATCTTCAATCTGGAACAGGGTGAGGCAGTGACTGGCTGGGGTCGGCTGATTTTCTACGTCACGGATGTCGACGCTCTCTGGAATCATCTGAAAGAAACAGGATTTGATCCGGAAATCCCGCGAGACGCCTCCTGGGGAGAACGGTATTTCCATATGTCGGATCCGGACGGCCACGAGCTGTCGTTTGCTCGTCCTCTACAATGATTTGGAGAAAAACGCGGGGCCGAATGGGGAGCATGGGAGTCTCAGTGGAGATGCAGCATACGGGTGGTCCCAGCGTGCAGGGCGGAGGTACAGTTGCGCGGGGTGCCAAGCGCGGGTCACGGATGTTGCCCTGCAAAGTCCCTCAGTGATGCAGCCTTGGTTCCAGCCAAAGCCCTCTTGCCGTGAGGTTTAATGCGCCTTCGGGTGGCTTCGAGCGCCGACTTGTCGCCGGTACTCAGTTGACGCTTGCAACGACTGGATGACAGTGTCGAGCGTGATGGAGTCGAGGCTGAAGCCCTTCTTGGACGCTTCGACGAGCAGGGGGCAGATTGGCGCTCTTGTCTGGTTTGGGTTTGCGGGCGTGGATGATGTGCTCTTTCGTGTCCAAGCGTCTTGAATACCCGGCCAGCATTGATACCCTTCATCAATCGCACGTATGTAGCCAGGGGGTGAGTGGGGAACGGTAGGCGGCCACAAAACTCAAAGGACCCAATTCGTAACCGTGAAAATACGGATGAGCTGCGGCCGCAGAAAAAGGGCGGCTTGGCGCCTCTCCTCTTTTTTCGTTTCGCCGCCTTTTAGCATCTTGACTTCCCCGAGCTCCCCTCGGCACTACCAAAAGGCGGCGGGTCGGTCGTCCTCACGGCCGCCGGCTCGTCCGGTCTCTTTGTTTGAAGAGTATCCCCTTCTGGACCAACACGCTTCCTTTCAGGTATCGGCCATCTTAGATCGCGATGCTGTGCGTAGATCTCGCACCCCTGGGGAGTTTATAGAGACTTCAAGAACTCGGTGATGGCTTCTTGGTCCTCCCTCGTCAGCTTTTTAAATTGGTGACTTACGCGGCTTGCCTCGCCCCGGTGCCGCAGGATCGCGTCGCGAAGCGTCAGGGATGCGCCATCGTGCATCAATCGCGGACGCAAGCGGACTCCCCATAATGGGGCGGTGCGTATTTTGTTCCGACTGCTCTCGAAGTCCTGTTTCGAAAGATACCCCGACATCATCTGAAAGACTTTGTTCCCGTAGTGCTCCCGGGTCGCCTGTAGGATTCCGTCGCCCGTACCGACGTCATGCATCAGGAAATCCCCATAGGGATGAAATGTGATTGATCCGAGCGCGACTGGAATCGTAAAGGTTCCGCCGTTGATCTTCGTTCCAGCGGCAGCAGTGGTCAATGTTTCGACGTGGCAAGTCGCACAACCGATCTTGTCAAATAAGCCGTAGCCCTTCTTTGCAACCGCGCTTCTCGCCAGCTGGGAATCACGCGCAGGCGCTTTCGTGGCTCGAATAAAGCGGGCGAAGTGATCAATGTCGGAGAGGCCGTCCGGTCCTGGCGTGTCATTCGGCTCCGAAGCGGTGTTGCACAGCTTGGTTACCTCATCCGGTTGCAGGCGGTTTGTGATGCCCATCTCATTGAGGTAAGCGTCGCTGGCGAACGATAGCAGGCTCGCGTGCTGGTCTTTCCAGCCGAACCTGCCTACGCTCATCTGCCCGGGCGCTTCTACGATGGGGACCTGGACAACCTGTCCGCAAATTTTCCGATGTGAAGATTTACATTGTTGCTCGGCGAGATCGACCAAAGTTTGATCGGCAACCGCCTCGACGAATCCATCTCCCAACAGATTCAAAGAAAGGCGAAACGTCCGGATCGTCTCTGTCTCTGGAACTCGCTCTTGAATCTCACTGTCAGAAAAGGCAGCATTGGGACAAATAGCGCGATCATTCACGAGAGACCGGCCAGAGATGACTTCGGCTCCGTGAGCGATCGGGATTTCTGGAGTGCCGAAGTGTCCCTTTGGCCCCTGATGCCCGACGCGTAATTCCGCGACCTGCGAGGCAGCACCTGAAACCGGACTCTGGTGGCATTCGCGGCAGGACTGCGCGTTATAGAGCGGTCCGAGGCCATCGCTCAGCTGCTCGCCTTCCTCGAATTTCGTTTGATCGGCCTGATGAGTCGCATCGTCGGCGACGCCGTTGCTTTTATTGTCAAAACCGGTAGGGGCTTCCGTCGAACGAGCGCCAGACAAAGCGAGGATAAAACTCAGGGCGGCCAAAGGGAT
>WNFD01006458.1_pt1 | contig 11738 bp, 9 predicted proteins | sample 5400491 | NCBI WGS metagenome assembly WNFD01 (sample SAMN13153343, study PRJNA577476) | soil metagenome | isolation source: 120 cm saprolite under Douglas fir tree site 2 hole 2 replicate 2 | place: USA:California | collected 2015-04-18 | reverse complement strand
CGACACACCGCCCGGATCGCCGCGCCATTGTCCTTGCGGAAGTCGGCAATCGTCTTGAAGTCAGGGGCGAGCCGCCCGACCAACCACATCAACTCGATATTGCGTTGCGCTTCCCGTTCGAGCCGCCGGCTCGACTGCAGGCGGTTGAGATAGCCGTAGAGGTAGATCTTCAGCAGCGTCGAGGGATGATAGCCCGGCCGACCCGTCGCCGCCGGCGTTATCCCGGCAAATCCCAACGCGGCAAGATCCAGTTCGTCGATGAAGACCTCGATCACCCGAACCGCGTTCTCCTCGCTGACATAATCTTCCAAGCTGTGCGGCAGCAGCGTCTGCTGCATCCGATCTTCGCCATCGATAAACCGATGCATCGCCAAGCCCCCGAAGCCCCAAGCTTCGGGATTCTAAAACAGATTCGCCCAAGGTGGAATCGGCCGTGACCTCAATCTCGCGCTGTTTTCACACGGCCTGCACCCAAAGCGGAAATTCAAACTGAGATACAACCACGCCCGGCTTCGTCCGTCGAAGTTGTAACGATCGCTGGCCCCCGGATTCCCGCTTGCGCGGGAATGACGCTGATGCGTGCGGCTTAGCCGCTCGGCAGCACGCTGACGTCGTCGGGGTTGATGAGGTCGGGCGCGGTCCAGCCGTCAAGGTCGTAGTCGGCCATGCAGGAATCGGCGAAGGCCTTCCAGTGGTCGGCTTGGCCCGAGGCCTTTGCCCCCAAGAGGGCGAAGCGGCGGATCTCCTCGTGGCTGCCAGAATAGTTGACCTCGTAGAGTTCATGGCGCGCGCCGAACTCGGTGCCGATCGAATCCCATAGAAGCTTCATCAGCTTGACCCGCTCGACCGCGGTGACGCCGCCGGAGCCGCGGACATAGAGGTCGAGGTATTTGCGCAATTCCGGCGTCTTGAAGTCGCGTGCATGCGAGTTGAGGTATATGAGGCTGCTGGCGACGGTCTTTTCGATCTGATGCTTGATCTGGACATAGGCATCCGGCGCCAGGACGTGATAGGCGGCGCCCGCGTCGTGGCCCGGCAGGACAAACCCGCCGGCCCAGGGGTCCGGGTTTCGCGCCATCGCATCCGACAATGCCCACATGCAATGGCGCCAGGTGATGACCTCGCCGACATTGGCTTCGACGCCGCGGAACCCGATCGTGCCGGCGGTCTCGGTCGCCTTGATCATAAGCCCGCTGATGAAGTCGAGCTTGACCGCGAGCCGGGTGCAGCCATGCAGCTGGAAGCGCGGCACGAAGCCGCTGCGCGGAAAGAAGGTGTTGGCCTTCTCGATGTCGCCAAAGACGAAGACGTCCTCCCAGGGGACAAAGACCTCGTCCATGATGAAGATCGCGTCGTTCTCGTCGAGCCGGCTCGACAAGGGATAATCGAACGGGCTGCCGAGCACGGCGGCGCGCTGTTCGTTGGAGACCCGGCAGATGAACTTGACCCCTTTCGCATTGGTCGGGACGAGGAAGCAGAGCGCGAAATTCTTGTCCTGGATCGGCAACAGCCCGACATGCGCGACAAAGGTGAAATGGGTGAGCGCCGAGCCGGTTGCGACGACCTTGGCCCCGGTGACATAGATCCCGGCATCGGTTTCGCGCGTCACATGCGCGTAGATGTCGGTCGGCCCGCCCGGCACGCCCGGCGCCATGTTGCGGTCGACCGGCGGATGGACGATCGCGTGGTTCACATAGGGCACCCGCTCCTGGCTGTAGCGATACCAGCGCCGCGCATTCTCCTGGTAAGGGGCATAGAATTCGGCATTGGCCCCGAGCGTGGCGAGAAAGGCCGCCTTGTAGTCGGGTGAGCGGCCGAGCCAGCCCCAGGTCAGCCGGGCCCAGGCGGCGATCGCATCGCGCCCGGCCACGAGCTCCTCGGACGTGCGCGGCGCGACGAAATAGCGGTGCGTGAAGCCGCCCCATTCGGTCGGGCAGGTCAAGACCCCCTTCCCTTCCCTATGGTCGCTGTGCAGCGCGTCATAGAGGCGGGCGATCATCCGCGCGGTGTTGCGGAAGGCCGGATGCTCGGCGATGTTCCCGACGCGCTCGCCGTAGATCCAGACCTCCCTTCCGTCGTCGAGGCTGTCGAGGAATTCCCGGCCGGTGTAGGGGAGCAGCGGCGCCCCATCGGGCGCGGACATGATCATCCGTCGTTCTCCCTGCCTGCGTCGCGCAAACGCGGGCGGGTTGCCCCGCCCCGCAGCCGGCGCGGTCGCGGTCGCGACGATCGAAATCGTAACGCCGAGCCGACCGATGCGCCAAGGACGAAGGCGGGATAGGAACCCCTCCCGCTTCTCTCCACTTGTCATCCGGGCGAAGGCCGAGAGATCCACGGCGGGGTGGATCCCGGCTTCCGCCGGGATGACAAGAGAGGTGATCCGGCAATGAGTGCAGCCGAGCCAAAGTTAGCCGGGATCCGCGCCTGCGTGTTCGATGCGTATGGCACCCTCTTCGACTTCGCCGCGGCCGCTGCCGGCTGCGCCGACGTGCTGGGCGACCAGGCGGCAGCCTTGACCGCCCTGTGGCGCGACAAACAGCTGCAATACAGCTGGCTGCGCGCGGTACAGGGCCACCACGCCGATTTCTGGCAGGTCACGGGCGACGCGCTCGATTTCGCGCTGGAGGCGCTGGGGCTGAGCGAGACGGGGCTGCGCGAGGCGCTGATGAGCTTCTATTTGACGCTCGGAGCCTTCCCCGAGGTGCCGGAGGTGCTGCGCTCGCTGAAGGCGGCGGGGCTCGGGACCGCAATCCTGTCGAACGGCTCGCCGCCGATGCTAGGCGTGGCCGTCGCCAATGCGGGGCTCCGCGACCTGCTCGATCTCACCCTTTCGGTCGAGGAGGTCGGGGTCTACAAGCCGCACCCCAAGGTCTATCAGCTCGCCGTCGACCGCCTGGGGCTGATGCCCGAGGCCATCCTCTTCCTGTCGTCGAATGCGTGGGACGCCTATGCCGCCTCGGCCTTTGGGCTGCGCGTGGTCTGGTGCAACCGCTATGGCCAAGCCCGCGAGCGCTTGCCGGGCGCCCCCGACCGCGAGATCGCCTCGCTGGCCGAACTGCCCGGACTGCTCGGCGCATGAAGGGCCTGTGGCGGGCGGCCTGCCGCTGCGCAGTTTCCGATGGTGTACCGCGGCGTTCCCTTATCGTCGCGCTCGTCGTCGGCACCGTGCTCAACGTGATCAATCAGGGCGACGCGATGCTCGCCGGCGGACCGATCGACTGGACCAAGCTCCTGCTGACCTTTGCCGTGCCGTACTGCGTCAGCACCTATGGCGCCGTTTCGTATCACCTCAAGACAGCGCATCACCCCAGCTCCGGCGATATGCGCCGCGATCATCGCTGACGGTTGCAATTCCCCCGTGGGTTGCTGTTCACTTGGGCTCACGCCCGACAGAACGGGCGCAGCGCGTCGCCAATGACGCCGTCCGGGGAGGATCGCCATGCGGACCATTCTATCGCGTCCACGAAGTCTCTTGCTCGCGGCCCTTGCCGGCAGCCTGGTCGCCGCGGCGCCGGTCGCCGCTCAGCAAGCGCCGGCAAGCCCGACCCCGGCGCCGACTGTCACGCCGGCTCCGGCTGTGACGCCGGCTCCGACCGCGGCGGCTCCGGCTCCGCCAACCTGGGCGCAGGGCCGACCGGACAACCCGGCGGTCGCGGATATCGCGCCGGTCGCGCCGCCGCCGATCCCCACCGCTGCCGACAAACTGCCGCAGGCCAAGCTAAAATTGCCGCCCAACTTCCACATCGAGGTTTATGCGAGCGGGGTGGCCAATGCCCGCTCGCTGCGCATTGGCGACACCGGGACCGTTTTCGTCAGCTCGCGCCTGGTCGGCAACGTCTATGCGATCACCGACAAGAACGGCAAGCGCGAGCTCAAGACGCTGGCCAGCGGGCTCTTTCAGCCGAATGGCATCGCGCTCCACAACGGGACGCTCTACATCGCCGAGATCAACAAGATATCGAAGATCGACAATATCGATGCCCAGCTCGACAACCCGCCGAAGCCGACCGTCATCTATGACGATCTTCCGAGCGACCTGCCACATGGCTGGAAGTTCCTGACCGTCGGGCCGGACAATCGGCTCTATTTCAACGTCGGTGCCCCGTGCAACATCTGCATGCCGCCGCCGACCCATGCCCAGATCCGGAGCATCACCCTCGACGGCAAGGACATGAAGGTGGTGGCCCGCGGCATTCGCCAGATTGTCGGCATGGATTGGCACCCGACGCTGAAACAGCTCTACTTCACCGAGAACCAGCGCGACTGGCTGTCGGAGGATCAGCCGAACGACAAGCTCAACCGGCTTACCAATCCCGGCAAGGATAATTTTGGCTACCCCTATTGCCACGGCGGCGACTTGCCTGACCCGCAATTCGGCTGGGGCCACAGCTGCGATGAATTCACCAAGCCGGTGGCGCAATTGGGTCCGCATTCGGCGCCGCTCGGCATGCGCTTCTACACCGGGAAGATGTTCCCCGCCCAATACCGCAACGCGATCTTCATCGCGCGCCACGGTTCGTGGAACAAGAGCCACAAGATCGGCGGCGACGTGGTCGTGGCGAAGCTCAATCCGGATGGTACGGTCAAGTCGGTCGAGCCGTTCGTCACCGGGTTCCTGGTCGACAACAAATATCTCGGCCGGCCGGTCGACATGGAATGGCTGAAGGACGGCTCGATGCTGCTGTCCGACGACTTCAACGGCGCGGTCTATCGCATCACCTACGGCCCCCAACGGGTCAGCATGGCCCGTTGAGCGGCGGCTTTATGGGGCGTGCCGGTATCCTCGCCGCTGCGTCAGCGGTCCTGATTGCCGGCACGCTTTCCGCGCTCGCGGAGCCCGCGGAAAAGCTCGTGCCGTGCCTTGCCTGCCACGGCGAAAAGGGGCAGTCGGAAAACGAGAAGGTACCCTCGCTGGGGGCGCAGCCAGCCCCGTACAGCGTGATCCAGCTCTTCCTGTTCCGCGAAAAGATGCGCGTCGTCGAGCCGATGAACGACATGGCCAAGGAGCTGAGCAACGACGATTTGCGATCGCTGGCCGACGCGCTGGCGGCGCTGCCGCCGCCCAAGCCGCCCGCCGATCGGGGCGATTCGGCGCGTCTAGAACGCGCCCGCGCGCTGACCGAGCAGAATCACTGCAATATCTGCCATCGCCCGGATTTCTCCGGGCGAGAGAATGTGCCGCGGCTCGCCGATCAGCGGGAGGATTACCTGTTGAAGAGCTTGCGCGACTACAAGAGCGGCGAGCGGCGCGGCTACGATGCGGCGATGGCTGAGGTGCTGCAACCGATCGACGATGCGCAGCTGGTGGAGTTCGCCTATTACCTGTCGCACCTGCGCTGAGCGGGGCCTTTCACAACAGCTCGGTATCGAAACCCAGCACCGTCGCGCCGCCCATGATCGCCGGCAGATAGCCGGGCGCGCGGGCGAGGTGGTGCTCGGCGTAGCAGCGTGCGGTGGCGAGTTTGGCCGCGGCGAAGCCGTCGGCGGCGCGCTGGCGGGCCGCCAGCGCGAGGCGCGCCATCAGCCAGCCCCCGGCGACGGTACCGAACAGCGCGAGATAGGGCGCCGAACCGGCGGCGGCGAGGGCGGGCTCGGCGGCGACGAGATGGGCTGTCGCGTGCTCCAGCGCGTCGAGCCCCTCTGCGAGGCCCCGGTGCATCGACTCCCACTCGGGTTGGCCGGCGAGTTCGGCCAAGCTCGCGCGCATCTCGGCGAACAGCTCACGCGCCGCCTGGCCCTGGTCGCGGCCGAGTTTACGGCCGACCAGATCGTTGGCCTGGATACCGTTGGTCCCCTCGTAGATCGGCGCAATCCGCGCGTCGCGCAGATACTGCGCGGCCCCGGTCTCCTCGATATAGCCCATCCCGCCATGCACCTGCACGCCCAATGAGGCGATGTCGAACCCGAGATCGGTGCACCACGCCTTGACCACCGGGATCAAGAGATCGGCGCGCCGCTGCGCGCGAAAGCGCGCCTCACCCTCGGTGGCGCTGCGGCTCCCATCGATCGCCGCGGCGGCAAGGTAGGTCAATGCCCGCATCGCCTCGACCCCGGCGCGCATCGACAGCAGCATGCGGCGGACATCGGGATGATGGATGATCGGCACTGGCCCCGCGTCCCGCGGCACGCCGATCGGCTGGCCCTGGACCCGGGCGCGGGCATAGTCGCGCGCCTGCTGATAGGCGCGCTCGGCGATCGCCACCCCCTGCACCCCGACCAGGAGGCGCTCGCTGTTCATCATCGTGAACATGCATTCGAGGCCGCGATTTTCCTCGCCGACCCGCCAGCCGACCGCGCCCTCCCCTTCGCCATACGACATGACGCAGGTGGGCGAGGCATGGATGCCCAACTTTTCCTCGAGCCGGAGCGCGCGCAGATCGTTGCGATCACCCGGCCTTCCGACCGCGTCGGGCAGGAATTTCGGCACCAGGAACAACGAGATGCCGCGGCTGCCGGGCGGTGCGCCAGGAGTGCGCGCCAGTACCATATGGACGATGTTGTCGGTCAGATCGTGGTCGCCATAGGTGATGAAGATCTTCTGGCCCGAGATCCGGTAATGCTCGCCCCAGCGCGAATCCGTCGCCGGCACCGCCCGGGTCCGCAGCGCGCCGAGATCGGAGCCCGCCTGCGGCTCGGTCAGGTTCATCGTCCCGGTCCATTCGCCCGAGACCATTTTGTCGAGATAGAGCTTCTGCTGTTCCGGCGAGCCATGTGCCTGCAACAGCTCGATCGCGCCGAAATTGAGCAAGGGGCACAAGGCCCAGCTCATGCAGGCCGAGTTCCACATCTCGACAACCGCGGTCGCCAGCGACAATGGCAAGCCCTGGCCGCCATGCTCAGGGGCGCAGGCGAGGCCCATCCAGCCGGCTTCGACATAGCGCCGATACGCCTCGCGGAACCCCGGCGGGGTGCGCACCACGCCGTTTTCAAGGACGCCGCCGACGCGATCGGCCGGCTGGTTCAGCGGATCCAGTTCGCCGGTAGCGAACTTCGCGGCTTCCGCGAGGATGGCATCGGCGACATCGGCCGCGCCGCCATCGAGCGGCGCCACCGTATCGATCACAAAGCGCATCTCGTCGAGCGGGGCGGCATACGGCATCGGGAAAGTCCTCAGGCAAACGAACTGTCATTGCGAGCGAAGCGAAGCAATCCCGGGCCGATCGGGATTGCTTCGTCGCTCCGCTCCTCGCAATGACAGCAAATTCTACCGGCCCAGATGCGCGGCGCGGCGGCGGTTGAGCTCGTCATCGGCGTAGCCCATCGCCTCGGGCCGGCCGCGCCCGAGCATGACCTGCATGTAGACCGGCTCCAGGCCGTCGTTTTGAAACCCGTGGATCACCCCTGGCGGGCAGGCGATGCACTCCCACGGCGCCAGCTTGCGGCTCAACCGCCGCCCCGCCTCGTCCTCCAGGAACACCGTCAGGTAGCCCTGGAGCACAAAGAACACCTCCTCGACCTCGTGGGTGTGCGCGGCGTTGCCCTGGCCGGGCGGGACGAAGACGATGGAGAGGGTAAACCCGCGCGGCGGGATCACCGTCGGGTCGTCATGTTTGCCCGAGCCGCCGGCTCCGATAAAGCGGTGCTGCGCCCGGTGATAGCCCTCGATCTTGGCGTCCTCGAAAGCCTCCCAATCGGCCACCTTGTCGCGGAACCGCCCGATATAGCGCTCGGCGATCTCCTCCAGGCTCAATGCGGCGATCTCAGGCGGCACCGGATGCCGGGCGATGGCCATGACGGTTTATCCTCCCAAAACTTTGTCATCCCGGCGCAGGCCGGGATCCATTTCCGCACCGCACGAGCCGTTGCCCGATGGATCCCGGCCTGCGCCGGGATGACAATCCATTAGTGATCGGCCGCCACGACTTTTTTAGTGATCGGCCCTACACACCGTGCCAACGATCGGCTCTACACATCCTCGCTATAACCCACCGACGCCGCCTCGGCGGGGGACAGCACGGTGTTCCAGGCATTGGTCGCGATCCGGCGGTTGACGGCCGGGTCGCGCACCACGTTGATCGGGTCGAGCCCGTCCTCGATGCGCTTCAGCTGCTCGCGCAACAGGTGGCGCAGCATCGCGATCCCGCTATCCGAGGGGGCGAGGTTTTCCAGCGCGTGGACCGCGATCGTGCGCTGCCCCTCCTGGGCTTCGAGATCGTCGGGCTTGCGCTGGCGTTCCTCATAGCTGCGCGCCTGCAGCGAGCCCGGCCGGATGTCGAAGAACACATCGGTGCCGGCCCGCCAGTCGCGCTTGGGCTCGCCGTTTTCCAAGGGCCAGGCGACGATGCTGATGCCCCGGACATGCTCGTTGTCGATCGGCACCGCCCAGGACAATTCGGTTCCCATCTCCTTGCGCTTCGGCACCGTGCCGGGTTCGCGAACATTGGGGATGATAAAGGCGTTGGGAGCGATGCATTCGGCGTGGCGCACCATGCGGTTGCCGTTCGGCAAATCCTTGATCAAATTGTAGCGGACGCCGAGCGGGGTCTTATCCCAGCCGATCCCCGGCCTACCCTGCATCAGCGCGCCCTCGAACTGGTCGCCGCTGATCATCTGGTGCAGCACCAGGAGATGCCACGGGTCGACGATGTTCTCGTAATGCTGCAGCCAGTTGCAGTCCTTGACAAAGCCGACCGCAAAGTCGCCCCAGAGGCGCATGCCGCGCAGCACGACGTCCTCCCCGCGGTCCGGGTCGATGATGTCATAGGCCGGGAACAGCGGCTCGCTGCCGGGCGGGCCCATATAGACAAAGACGAGCCCGCCATATTCGAGCGTCTTGTAGGCCGGCTGCCACACATCGAGGCTCCGGCGGGTCTCCTCGCTCTCGCACGGCATGTCGATGCATTGGCCTTGCACGTCGTAGAGCCAGCCGTGGTAGCAGCAGCGCAAGCCCCTCTCCTCGACCCGGCCCCATTCGAGCGAGGCACCGCGATGCGCGCAATGCGGGTCGAGCGCGCCGACCCGGCCTTGCTTGTCGCGAAAGACGACGATCTCCTCGCACAGCAGCTTTTCCTTCCGCGGCAGGTCGCCGAGCTCGTCGGACGTGCAGACCGGCTGCCAATAGCGGCGCATCAATTCGCCCATCGGGCTGCCCGGCTCGACGCAGGTCAGCTCGTAATCGGGTCGCGGAACCTGCGCTCCATAGGCTGATTTCATGCTGTCCTCCCGGCCGGAATTGGTACCGCGATGCAAGCGCCGCTGCGCCATGCCTGTCAACAGGCTGGAAGCCGCAAAGGAGCCGTAGGATGGGTTGAGCATCGCGAAACCCATCATGCCCCGCCAAACGCGATGGGTTTCGCTGCGCTCAACCCATCCTACATTGCCGGCGATTGGTGGTATGATGGTGCCAACCGGTACGGGAGGAGGAAATCGAGATGTCAGCCAATGGCCAGCGCTACAATGTCGGCGGGATCCTGTTGGAGCGCCCGTTCAAGATCCGGCGGCTCGGGCATTTCGGCTTCAACCTGACGAAGCTCGAAGAGGCCCGGCATTTCTACGGCGACCTCCTCGGCTTCACGATCTCCGACAAGGCCGATTTCTCGCGTGCGCCGTGGTTTCCGAAAAATCAGGGTCTCGGCGACTGCCAAGGCTATTTCATGCGCTACGGCACCGACCACCACGCCATGGTGCTGTTCTCGAAGCCCGTGATGGACCAGCGGGCCGACCGCAAATTCGCCCCCGAGGTGACGATCAACCAGATCACCTGGCAGTGCGGCAGCCTCAAGGAAATCGGCGACGCCCACAGCTATTTCCAGGAGCAGCAGGTCCGCGTGCAGCGCGTCGGGCGCGACATGCCGGGCAGCAACTGGCATGTCTACGTCTACGACCCGGACGGCCACACCAACGAGTTCTATTACGGCATCGAGCAGGTCGGCTGGAACCAGAAATCGAAGCCGCGCGCGATGTATTACCGCGGCTTCCAGGAAAAGCCCGAGCTGCCGCAGATGTCGGAAGCCGCCGAATTGTCCGATGCCGAGGCAAAGGGCATCGAAATCTTCTCGGGCCACAGCCCGGCGCGGCCCAATGGCGGCGCGCGCTTCGATGTCGACGGCGTCCTCCTGGAGCGGCCGTTCAAGATCACCAAGATCGGCCCGGTCCGCCTCTTCGTCGACGATGTCGAGCAAGCCGAAAGGTTCTATACCGAGCGCCTCGGGCTGACCAAGAGCGAGGAGACCACCTACCGAGGCGCGCGCTGCGTCTTCCTGCGCTGCGGCGCCGAGCACCACAGCCTCGCCCTCTATCCGAAGGAATTGCGCGGCGTCCTCGGGTTGAGCCCGCACACGACCTGCATGTCGTTCGCGGTCGAATTGGCGAACTATGCGCAATTGCGCTCGGCGATCGATTTCCTCAAATCCTCGGGCGTCACCTTTGTCGACGTCCCGCCCGAACTCTACCCCGGCATCGACTATGCGGTGTTCGGGCTCGACCCCGACGGCCATTGCATCCAGCTCTATTACTACATGGAGCAGATCGGCTGGGACGGCAGGGTGCGCACCCAAGCCGAGCGCCGCCCGGTCGCGCGCGACTGGCCCGAGGCGCTGGAGCCGCTCTCCGACAGCTACGTCGACCAGACCTTCCAGGGCCCGTTCGGCTGAACCCCACGAGATTGCTTCGCTCCGCTCAATGACAGCAAATGTTGTCATTGCGAGGAGCGCAGCGACGAAGCAATCTCGCGGTTCAGTACCCGCCGGAGGTAGGTGAAACCCGATGTCGCTGAGCCGAGAATTCGCCGCTTTCGTCGCCGGGCTCCGCTACGAGGACCTGCCGCCGGCGGTCGTCGACCGGGCGAAGGGCGTGACGTTGGAGGCGCTCTGTTCGGCGCTCGTCGCGCATGCGATGCCGGCGGGCCGGCAGGCCCTGGCGCTGATGCAGGAGGAAGAGGCCGGCACCGGCGGCGCGGCGACCGTGTTGTGCAGCGGCGCCAAGCTGACCAAGGCCGGCGCCGCCTTCGTCAACACCGAGATCATCTTCGCCGGCGGCAAGTGGGACACGTTCCGCATGCTGACCCATCCCGGCACGGCGATCCTGCCGGCCGCGCTCGCCGCGGCCGAGACCAACGGAGCCTCCGGCAAGACATTCGTCACCGGCGTCGCGGCCGCCTACGAGGTCATGGAGCGGATGGCCGCCGAGTTCATCCCGACCGTGATGGCGCGCGGCTTTCACGCCAGCCCGGTCTTCGGGATTTTCGGCGCTGCGATCGCCGCCGCCAAGATCGGCGGCCTCGATTCCGGGCAGATCCACGGCACGATCTCGCAATGCGTCAACCTCGCCTCGGGCAACCTCGAGGGCGCGCGCAGCGGCGGTCGGCTGCTGCGCGAAGGCGGCGCGGTCCGGAACGCGCTGCTCGCCGTGGCGCTCGGCCGGCACGGCATTCCGGGCGGCGAGACTGTGCTCGAGGGCGAAGCCGGCTTCTACCACGCCTATGCCGGCAACAACCGCGGCGAATTGCGCTACAGCTTCACCGGCGACAACCACGCCGACCTGGCGAAAATCACCGAAGGCCTCGGGCGCGACTGGATCTTTCTCGAAACGCTCTACCGGATCTATTCGACGGCCGGCTACAACATCGCCCATATCGATGTGACGGCCGCGCTCTGCGCCGAGCACGCCATCGCCTATGACCAGATCGACCGCATCGAAGCCGTCGTCAACTGGCTGGAGACGGAGTATCCGAGCCCCCTCTTCCCGAGCCGCGGCATCGAGAACCCTCCCGGAATCGGCAGCACCCAATATTTCACCGC
>WNFD01028481.1_pt1 | contig 11739 bp, 10 predicted proteins | sample 5400491 | NCBI WGS metagenome assembly WNFD01 (sample SAMN13153343, study PRJNA577476) | soil metagenome | isolation source: 120 cm saprolite under Douglas fir tree site 2 hole 2 replicate 2 | place: USA:California | collected 2015-04-18 | reverse complement strand
AATTCCAGCTCAAATACCGCTCGCTCGTCGGCAAGCCCTTCCCATGGCTCTGGATCGATTTCAACGTGCTGAGCATCTGCGCGCGAGCGGCTGGCTACGATGCCGAGCTACTGGCCCGCGGCAGCGTCGCGGGCGACTATCTCGCCCGCTTAACGCCACAATAGGAGTCTTCCCCATGTGTCGAAGCATCAAGACCCTGCTTAACTTCGAGCCACCGGCGACGGACGATGAGATTCGGGCATCTTCGCTGCAGTTCGTCCGAAAGCTGAGCGGCTTCACACGGCCTTCCAAGGCGAACGACGTCGCTTTCAATCGTGCCGTGGAGCAGGTGGCGCAGGCAGCACGGGAGTTACTCGACTCTCTCGTTACAAAGGCCCCGTTGCGCGATCGCGACGTTGAAGCTTCGAAAGCTCGTGCCAAGGCAGTGCGACACGCTAGGCCTTGAAGGTCGAGGTGACGGCCTGGTGACCTCCGTTCTCCGTGAGCTCTTCCTCCCGGTAGAGGCCGAGCGCCTCGAGCACGGGCCGGTCCTGAATCGAGAAGAGGATAGCCGCGTCTCGCGGGGAAAGATTAGTGTGCTCGTGCAGAGCCCAGGACGGGAGCGTGATGATGTCCCCCCGCTCCCACGCGAAGCGCGCGCCGTCGATGATCGTCTCTCCGGTCCCCTGGACGACGTAGTAGACGGCGCTGCCGGTGTGGCGGTGCGCCTTGAGTCGCGCGCCGGGACGGAGCATCTGGACCCAGCACCCCATCGTCGGTAGCAGCGCGCGACCCGTCTGCGGGTGCGTGTACTCCAGGGCCACGCCGTCGTAGTCGTCTCCCGCGACGTCACGCAGCTCTCCCAGCGACTGCCACGTCTTCTCCCAGGAGTAGAGGAGCAGCGGCGAGGACAGCGGTCGCTCCTTCACCCAGGTCGGCCTCAGGCTGACGTGGCCGTGCAGTTGAACGGACGCGTTGTTCGGCTTGCTCAGCGGCACCTGGGGCTCCGTGTAGAACTGAAAGAACATCGCGTTGAGGGCCTGGACGAGCGGCACGTCGAGGCCGTCCATCCAGACCACCGGCTTGTCGGTCTCGTTGCCGTGGTCGTGCCACGCCCAGCTCGGCGTCAGGATGAGGTCGCCGGGCGCCATGTAGACGCGCTCGCCGTCGACGGCGGTGTAGGCGCCCTCCCCCTCCATGATGAAGCGGATGGCCGTCGGGGTGTGACGGTGAGCACGTGCCACCTCGCCGGGCAGCAGGAGCTGGACGGCGGCGATCATGGTGTTCGTCGTCGCCCACCGTCCGTCGAGGCCCGGGTTAAACAGCTGGAGCGCGCGGCGCTCCTCGCCGACCGGCACGGCCTCGCCGGCCTCGCGGACCATCGCGTCAAGCACGGACGCCTTCCACATGTACGGGATTGCCTTCGGCTCGGGATGCCGCGTCATCTGGCTCGCCAGCTCCCAGAGGCCGTACATGTGGGCGGCGTGCATTCGCTCGTGAAAGTCCGTTTCGGCCGCGGTGGCGGCTGGACGCGTCATGGCTCCCTCCTACCTCGACAATGGCGCTTTCAGATCATAGAACCGGAGTGCGTTCTGCCCCAGGATTTTCGCTTTCACACGCGCATTTAGGTCGTCGCGCTTCATGAGCTCGTCGACCGTGTGCGGCCACTCGCTGTCCCAGTGAGGATAGTCCGACGCGTAAAGGATGTTGTCCTCGCCGACCCACCCGAGAACGTAGGGGATCGTGAGAAACGCCAGGTCGATGCCCTCCTGGGCCATGTCGGCCATCATCTCGTGCGGCGTGTTGGGGTCTCTCCCCAGGTCGCCGTTGGGGGCCTGGCGGCGGTCCCACTGGGCGCCGGGGAAGAAGGCGACCGGCGCTCGTGACCCGCACCGTCGCCGGGACACCCCAGGATATACAGCACACGTACACGCCCTTTCTGGAAAATCGGGTCTGGACAGTTGGCCAAGGCCGTGCCACGGAGTCGACAAGAAATGGCTGACAGTCGGGGGCCAGGCACCCCGCGGAGAGCGACAACCCCGCGATTCTTCGATTTGAGCAGCATAGGCATTGCCTTTGCTCTCTTGCCCCCCATGACCCTCCGCGCCTGCCGGACGACGGCTGCCGTTCTAGTGAACCGCATGTGGTCGCTGGTCCCTTCGGGCGGGTCCCTCCCCGAGAGCGTGTGGCGGGCGCGGCACCGCTTCCTGATCGGGCTCACGTTCTTCCACGTCGTGATCATCGCCCTGGCCGGACCGGTACTCGGCAAGCACTGGGATCTCTCCTTCCGCGCGCTCCTCGACGACGACAGTGCGCTGCACGTCCTTGGCGAGGCGCTCGTGGTGGCGCTGTTCGGGGTCCTGGCTTGCTGGCGGCGGGCGGGCCGCACGGGGCAGGCCACGTTCGTCGGCTTCGGCCTCATGAGCGCGTCCGCGATCCTGGTGCATCTCTCCGGCGGTTACATCGAGTTCCACTTCCACTTCTTCGTCATGCTCACGTTCCTGGCCCTCTGCCAGGACTGGATCCCGTACCTCCTGGCGGTCGCCTTCGTCGCCGTCCACCACGGCGTCGTCGGGGTGCTGTGGCCGCGGTCGGTCTACAACCACGAGGCGGCGTTCAACGCACCGTGGACGTGGGCCGGCATCCACGCCCTGTTCGTGCTCTGGTCCTGCGTGGGCAGCGTCATCGCCTGGCGATTCAACGAGCGGGCGTTCGCGCAGACCGCACTCATACTCCAGGCGGCCGGCGAAGGGATCTTCGGGGTCGACACGGAGGCGCGGATCACCTTCATCAATCCGGCGGCCGCCTCGATCCTGGGGGTGGATGTGCGGGCGGCCGTCGGCAAGCGGTTCGGCCAGGTCGCGAATCACCTCGCCACCGATGGCACGCGGCTGTCGGACGAGGACTCACCGATCCTGGCGCCCCTCAAGGACGGCAAGGCCCACCACGCGACCGACCAGATCTTCGGCCGCATGGACGGTAGCTACGTCCCGGTCGACTACGTGAGCACGCCCATGATCGAGCGCGACCAGCTGACCGGCGTGGTCGTCAGCTTCAACGACATCACCGCGCGTCACCGCTCGGAGGCGGCCCTGCAGCAAAGCCATCGGATGCTCGAAGAGACGCTCGTCCAGCTGAAGACGACTCAGCAACAGATGCTCCAGCAGGAGCGGCTGCGCGCGATGGGCCAGATGGCCAGCGGCATCGCCCACGACTTCAATAACTCGCTCTCCCCGATCGTGGGCTTCGCCGAGCTCCTCATGCGATCTCCCGATCTTCCGCAAGAGACGACGAAGACCTACGCGCAGCTCATCAACACCGCCGCCCTCGACGCCGCCTCGGTCATCCGCCGCCTGCGCGAGCTATACCGCGACCGGGGCGAGACCCCCGTCGACGGGTCGGTCGACCTCGGCCGCTGCATCGACGAAGTGGTGGCCCTGACGCAGCCGCGCTGGAAGAACCAGGCCCTCGGCCAGGGCATCGCGATCCGCGTCGATACCCGCGTGTTCGGCGCACCGGTCATCCAGGGGGACGCGGCCGGGATCCGGGAGATGCTCGCCAACCTGATCTTCAACGCGGTCGACGCCATGCCGGAGGGCGGTACGATCACGATGCGCGCACGCTCGGAAGGCGCCGAGGTAAGACTCGAGGTCAGCGACACCGGCACCGGCATGTCGGACGAGGTCCGGCAGCGCTGCCTGGAGCCCTTCTTCTCGACGAAGGGCCAGCACGGCACCGGCCTCGGGCTCTCGCTCGTGCACGCCACCGTCGAGCGCCACGGCGGGACGCTGACGGTCGAGAGCGAGCCGGGCCGGGGCAGTATGTTCATCGTGCGGCTTCCCATCCGGCACGAGTCGGCGGCCGCCGGCGCGGACGTCGAGTTGCAGGAGTCGTTGCGGCCTCTGCACATCCTGCTGGTGGACGACGATCCGCTCGTGCGCATGTCCGTCGTCGCGCAGCTCAACAGCCAGGGGCACAGCGTCGAGACCGCCGCGAACGGGCGCGAAGGGCTCGACCGGTTCGCGGCCGGCCGCTTCGACCTGATCGTGACCGACCGCGCGATGCCGGAGATGGGCGGCGACCAGCTGGCGGCCACCATCGAGCGGTCGGCGCCGGACACGTCCGTGATCATGCTGACCGGCTTCGGTGACCTGATGGGCGCCAGGGCCGAGCAGCCGCCGGGCGTCGATGCCGTCGTCAGCAAGCCCGTCACGCTCGACGCGCTCACCCAGGCCATCCGCAAGGTCACTGCCCGCCGCTGAACGTCCCTGGCCCAGCGCGGGCCGAGTAATTCCCGTTGTCATGGCGCGCGCCCGGTGGTACACGTGCGGCTATCCCGCGACGCGGAGGGACACCATCATCCTGATCATCGGCGGCATGGGGTTCATCGGGCTCAATACCGCGCTGCGCTTCCTCGAGGCCGGCCAGAAGGTCGTCATCTCGCAGCACACCTCGCGTCGTGTCCCGGACGTCCTCAAGAGCGAGCTCGGCACGCGTGCCTTCGTCGCGCAGATGGACGTGACCAACCCCTACGAGGTCTTCGAGGTCGTCCGACGCCACCAGGTCGAGAGCATCGTCAATCTCATGGCGCCGCCGGCCCGCAGCCTCTCCACGCAGTCCGACTATCATCTCTACACCGCCGGCCTGCAGAACGTCCTGGAGGCCGCGCGCACCTTCGGGCTCCGGCGCGTGTCGCTCGGCAGCTCGGTCGCCGTCTACGGCAGCCTGCCCGCCGGGCCCTACCGCGAGGACACGACGCTCCCCGTGACCTCTCCGACGCAGGTCTCGGCGTTCAAGAAGGGCATGGAGATGCATGCCCACTTCTATGCCGCGCAGGTCAAGCTCGACGTGATCGCGCTGCGGATCGGAAGCATCTACGGTCCGTTCTACTACAGCATGCACAACCCGATCAGCCGCATGTGCCACGCCGCGGCGAAGAACACCGAGCCCGACTTCAGCGATCGGCCCGACGGCAAGATCTTCGAGGACGACCAGGCCGACTGGACGTACGTGAAGGACGTAGCCCGCGGCATCCAGCTGGTGCACACCGCGGAGAAGAGCCCGCATCGGATCTACAACATCGCCTCGGGCCGTGCGACCTCGAACCGTGACGCCTTCGAGGCCGTGCGCAAGGCGGTACCGGGCGCGCGCTGCTCCGCCCTCAAACCGGGAAAGACGCCCGGCGCCTCGATCAATCCCGCGACTGATCTGTCCCGCGCCAAGGACGTCGGCTATCAGCCCGAGCACACGCTCGAGACGGGGATCGCCGCTTACATCGACTGGCTACGAACCAATCCGCAGTAGACAGGAGGCATCCATGGGGCGATTGGACGGCAAGGTGGCGCTGATCAGCGGCGGAGCGCGGGGGCAGGGGGCGACCGAAGGGCGGATGTTCACCCGCGAAGGGGCCGCCGTGGTGCTCGGGGACGTGCTGGACGACGAGGGCAAGAAGGTCGAGGCGGAGATCAGGGCTAACGGGGGCAAGGCAACCTACGTGCACCTGGACGTGACGCGCGAGGCGGACTGGCGCGCGGCCGTGGCCACCGCCGTGCAGGCGTACGCCAAGCTCAACGTGCTCGTCAACAACGCGGGCATTCTCTTCCGGTCGAAGATCGAGGAGACGTCCGAAGCCGATTGGGACCGCATCATGGCGGTCAACGTCAAAGGCGTCTTCCTGGGCACGAAGTGCGCGATCCCGGCGATGCGGCAGGCCGGCGGCGGGTCGATCATCAACATCTCGTCCACGGCGGGTCTGGTCGGGAGTCCTGGAGGTACCGCTGCGTACACCGCGACCAAGGGCGCCGTGCGGCTCTTCACGAAGTCGACAGCCGTCCAGCACGCCAAGGAGAACATCCGCTGCAACTCCGTCCACCCCGGACCGATCGCGACCGACATGATCAAGGACGTGCTCGAGAACAAAGCCCAGTGGGAGCAGCGTCTGCGGCGGCTTCCCATGGGACGCGTGGGAACGCCGGAAGACGTCGCCTACGGCGTCATCTACCTGGCGTCCGACGAATCGTCCTACATGACCGGCAGCGAACTGGTGATCGACGGCGGCACGACCGCCGAGTAGAGGCAGCTCACGTAAGCCAGTAAAGGAGACCACTCATGGCGCTGACGCTCGCAGAAGCCAATCGGATCCGGTGTGCGACGCCGGGGGCCGGCTGATGGCGTTCAATCGCATGGACGGCGCCATCTGGGGCAGCATCTACGGATCCCAGGGCAAGGCGATCGCCTCGGCCGGCTTCGCCCGGCCCAGTGGCGAGCTGGCCGAGCGGGCCGGCAGCCCCATCATCCAGGGCATCGTCGCGGCCGAGGGCGGCCACATGATCCCGAGCCAGGGCGCGGTGCCGATCGTCCGCAACGGCGTGGTCGACGGCGCGTGCGGCGTCGGTGGCGGGACCTCCCAGCAAGACGAGGACGTCGCGAAAGCGGCCATCGCGAAGCTCTGAAGCTGGCCGGCCTACTCTCAGGCGATCTCGGCGCCGGCGCTGAGGGTTAGCGTCCGCGCCGAGACACAGCCTTTTTCTTCGACGGGACGATTGAACGGGTCAACTCCCGGGCGGAGACCAGGGCTGCATGGCCATCTCGCCAGACCTCTCGGACGGCAGATCTCAAAGCTTCGTCGATCTGACGGCCGTCCGCGAGAAGATCCGACTTATTCGCGTTCCTTCTTTAACGTTTGTCCTCAACTCGCTGGATCAGCGGCGGCGCGCCCTGCGCGCCGCCCGCCGGAGGCGTGTCTTGGGCGTTCGCTTTGGCAACACCGCTCTCTCTTGATCTCCTCAAGAGAAAGCCTTCGGCCGGCAGCTAACTCAGCGCGGGATTGCGCAATGATCGCCAGGAATTCGGGATGCTGGCTCAACACAAGCGATTCTCGATCGATATTCTTCAACGGGACGATTGCCGCGACCGCCCGATCTCCCTTTGTAAGCACGAGGATCTCGTCCCCGAGATCAGCGGCGTACTCGGCGAGAGGGCGATGAGCGGACGCCAGGTTGATACTCTTCACAGCCGGATCTCCTTACCGCCAATCGTCAAGGCGTTTCCGTGCTTCCGACCGATCCCGAGGATTCTGACCAGTCCATTGTCGTTAGGCCGCAATGGCTTGCGGTGCGGTGTTTCCACAAGCGGCTGGTGCCGCAACTGGCGCCCTATGGCGGTAAGAACTGATGCCCGCTCGCGACCCGTCAGCGATCGAAGGTGCTCCCGAACCGACTCCGCGAACTCGAGATCGTACGCTGCCTGCCTTGCCCGCGGCATTATCTCCCGACTGTCGGCGTTTCGCCTGCTCGTTTAGCAAAGGCCGGCTGTCGTCCTGTGTGACGCTAATCGCCACCCACGTCAATGCAGGACGAGGACGCACGCGGCTATGATTCGCGCGGCCGGCGGGCGGCCCACGGGCGGAGCGCCTCGAATGCCGCCGCAGCGCGGAGCACCAGCGCGTCCTCCAGGCGCCGGCCGACGATCTGCAGCCCGACGGGCAGGCCGCTTGCCGTCCAGCCGGCCGGGACGGAGACGGCCGGCTGGCCGCTGTAGTTGAACGGGTAGCAGAGCGTCCAGCCGAGGTGGGTCACCTTGCGGCCGGCCACCTCGCTAGGGCCCACGACGCCGAGCGGGAAGGCCGGCAGGCAAACGGTGGGGGTGAGCAAGAGGTCATAGCGCTCGAAGAATCGCCTGAGCGCATCCACCAGCGCCTGGCGGGCGGCCACCGCGCGGAGATACTCCACCGCGCTCAGGCTGGCCGAGGCTTCGGCGTACGCCACCAGCTCCGGGTCCATCTGCGCCTTCTGCTCCGGCGAGCGAGCGGCGTGGGCGCCGGCCTGAGCGCCGCCGTAGAGCGTCTGTAGGATGAAGCTCGGATCGCCCAGGTCCGGGCTGGCTTCCTCCACCGTCAGGCCGACCTCCGAGAACGCGCGCGCGGCGGCTTCGGCGATCTCCCGGGTCTCGGGCTCTACAGGGGCGAAGCCGAGGTTCGCCGACCAGGCTATCCGGTCTGGCGCACTACCGCGCGCGCCGGCGAACGGTTCGTTACAGGCGGCCAGGTAGTCCAAGCCGTCGTCTGGGAGTGCGAACGGATCGCGCCGATCGTGACGGGCGATCGCGTTCATCATCAGGGCCACGTCGCGCACGGTCCGCGCGAGCGGACAGACGTGAGCGACCAGCTCGTTACCCCCGGCGGCCGGGTACATCGGCACGCGCCCGAAGGTCGGCTTGAGACCGACGAGCCCGCAGAAGCTAGCGGGGATGCGGATCGAGCCTGCCCCGTCCGAGCCGAGCGCGAGCGGCCCCAACCCGGCCGCGACGGCTGCCGCTCCGCCGCCGGTGGATCCGCCGGGCGTGCGCGTGAGGTCCCAGGGATTGCGCGACTCGCCGAACAACGGGTTATCGGTCGAGCCCCGCCAGGCGAATTCGGGCAGGTTGGTCCGGCCGACGAAGATCGCCCCAGCCGCGCGCAGACCTGCGACACTCGGGGCGTCCTCTGGCGCGACGAACTCCGCAAACAGGCGCGAGCCGAAGGTGGTGCGGTCGCCGGCCGACCAGAGATTATCTTTGATCGAGACGGGCACGCCGTGAAGAGGGCCGAGCGGCTCGCCGGCCATCACCGCGCGCTCGGCCGCGCGGGCTTCGCCGAGAGCTCGTTCGGCGTGGACCATGACATAGGCGCCCAGGCGTGTGTTCAGCCGATCGATCCGCTCCAGCACGGCGCGGGTGACCTCGACAGGCGACAGCACCCGGCGACGGATCAGTTCCGCCAGCTCCACGGCGGAAGTGAAGCACAGGTCGGTGGCGTCCACGTCAGCGCCGCGAGGCGCGGAGGGCCTCAGCGAGCCGCCGCGCCGTGAACGGCTGGCGGCCGGCGGCGACGCCGAGCGGCGCCAGCGCGTCGGCGACGGCGTTCGAGATCGCCGCCGAGGCGCCCATCACCCCGCCCTCGGCCATTCCCTTCATGCCCAGCGGCGTGTTCGGGTCGAGCCGCTCTAGGTGCTCGACTTCGAACGAAGGCATCAGCGCGGCAGTCGGGATCGCGTAGTCGAGCAACGTCGCGCTGCGGTTCTGCCCGTCGGCGTCGTAAACGACCTCCTCCAGGAGGGCACCACCGAGGCCTTGTGCCGTGGCGCCGTGAAGCTGTCCCTCGACGACCCGCGGGTTCAGCATTCGCCCGCAGTCCTCGACGATCGTGTAGCGCGGGATCGTCAGGCCGCCCGTCTCGGGGTCGATCTCGACCTGGCAGATATGGGTCCCGCTCGAGAAGGTCAAGGGCGGCGGATCGAACGCGTGTGTCGCCTCGAGTCCCGGCTCCATCCCCGGCGGCAGTTCCGTCGGAGCGAAGTACGCCTTCTGGGCGAGCTGGACGACCGTCAGGCCCGACGTCGGCGCGCCGCGCACGCGAATCGACCCGTCGACCAGCTCCAGATCGTCGAGCGGCGCCTCCAGGAGATGCGCCGCGATCCGCAGCAGCTTCTGCTTCAGGACGCGCGCGGCTCCGAGCGCTGCGCCCACGCTCACCACGCCGCCTCGACTGCCGCGCGTGCCCATGCCGTACGGCGCCGCGGCCGTGTCGCCGGACTCGATCCGGATCTGTTCGATCGGCACTGCGAGCTCGTCGGCCAGCGCCTGAGCGACCGTCGTCAGGTGCCCCTGGCCCTGACTGACGATACCGATCTGGGCGGCGACGGCGCCGCTGGGCTCGATCCGGACGATCGCGGCATCGTGCCCTGATCCGGGGATGCCAGCCGTCTTGTAGAACTCCGAACCGTAGGTGTTCGGCTCGACGTACGTGGCCACGCCGATCCCGGCGATCCGTCCGGCCGCGCGCGCCGCGGCCTGCTCGCGCCGCCGGTCGGCGTAGCCGAACGCCGCGAGCGCGCGCTCCAGCGTGTCGCGCGGGTAGACCGAACGGTAGATCAGATCGGTTGCCGTCGTGTATGGCAGGTCGGACTCTGCGAGCATGTTTCGACGCCGGACCTCGACCGGGTCCAGCTCGAGGGCTCGAGCAACCGCGTCGACCGTCCCCTCGGTCACCCAGCTGCAGATCAGCATCGGCGCGCGGTACGGGCCGGCCGGGCACTTGTTCGTCAGGACAGCCGTGATCGCGTAGCGGTAGTCGCGCAGCCGATAGGCGCCGGGAACCATCATCCCGACGACACGCGCCATGTAGTTCGCCGGGAAGTAGGCGTACCCGCCGAAGTCGGTGAGGATCCGGACGTCCAGACCGAGGATGGTGCCATCCGACTTCACCGCGGCCCGGACCTCGACGATATCCTCGCGGGCGTGGAGCGAGGCGAGGAGATTTTCGCGGCGGGTCTCGATCCAGCGCACCGGGCGGCCCAGCAGCCGTGAGGCCGCGGCCGTGGTCAGCTCCTCGCGGTAGAGCGGGATCTTCTGACCGAAGCCGCCGCCGACGTCCGGCGTGATCACCCGGACTGCGCTCTCCGGAATCCCGAGCCGCGCGGCCAGCGCCGATCGCATCGGATGCGGGATCTGCGTCGAGTGCCAGAAGGTGAGCGTCTCGTCGCCGGGCAGCCAGCTCGCGAGGCAGCCGCGCGGCTCGAGCGGCACGTGCGTCTGGCGGCCCTGATGGAAGCGCACCGCGACCACTCGGTCGGCCGCGCCGAGGGCCGCGGCGACGTCACCGCTGGCGAAGACGCCATGGTACGCGCGATTCGCCGGAATCATCTCGTCGACCAGCGGGAGTCCAGGATCCTGGGCCCGTTCGGGATCCACCACGGCCGGGAGCGACGCGTATTCTACGCCGACGAGCGTGCAGGCGTCCTCGAGATGATAGCGCTGCTCGCCGATCACGCAGGCGACGGGATCGCCGACGAAGCGGACCTTGTCTATCGGCAGGGTCGGCATCTCCATGGGCAAGAGCCCCTCGATCGGAGGCGCGATCCTGAGCGGTGTCGTCACGCGCGCCAGATCGTGACCGGTCAGCACCGCGACGATGCCCGGCTGCCGGCGCGCGGCGTCAACGTCGATCTGACGAATCCGAGCGTGGGCGTGCGGGCTGCGCACGAAGGCGACGTGCAGCAGGCCGGGCACCGTGAGGTCGCCGACGTAGCTGCCGCGCCCGAGGACCAGCTTCTTCGTCTCGCGCGGGCTCAGCGCCGCGCCGACGTAGGACATGGAGCGTCATGATACTCGCTCTGTGCTACCTTCGCGCGGGGAGGAGCCATGGTGGACGAGGCCGATCCAAAGGGGAATCCGATCGGAACCGAGCCCGGGTGGCACACCCACTACCTCGACTACACGACGGTCGTCGTCGAGGGCGACGTCGTCGAGCGCCCGAACGCCGACGGCACCGTGGATCGGATCGAGGTGACGCCGGGCGCGATCATGCGCTGGAACCAGGGCACCTTGCGGCACGCGCTGCGCAACGTCGGGACGAAGACGTTTCGCAATGTCATCGTCGAGGTCAAGGGTCGGCGAACCGGCGCCTGAGAGGAGCTACCATGAACCAGCGAACGATGACTCGGCGCACCGCGCTGCGCGTTCTGGGCCTGACCGCCGCGGCAGCAGGCTTGCGTACCGGCACTCCAGCCGCCGCGCCAACCGGCGAGGTCAAGATCGGCCTCGCGGCCGAGCCGAACACTTTCGATCCGCACCTGACCGTCGGACGCAACACCCAGATCTTCATCGTCAACGTCTACGACGGGCTGACGGCCCGTGACGTCCAGGGCAACCTGGTGCCCGCCCTCGCCGAGTCCTGGAAACGGCTGAACGCGACCACCTGGCAGTTCACCCTGCGCAAGGGAG
>WNFD01013097.1_pt1 | contig 11739 bp, 10 predicted proteins | sample 5400491 | NCBI WGS metagenome assembly WNFD01 (sample SAMN13153343, study PRJNA577476) | soil metagenome | isolation source: 120 cm saprolite under Douglas fir tree site 2 hole 2 replicate 2 | place: USA:California | collected 2015-04-18 | reverse complement strand
ACCAGGAACAGGGTGAGCGGCAGGCGCTCCTGGACGAGTTGCAGCACGGGCACGCGCACGATGAACGAGCTGCCCAGATCGCCATGGGCGAGCCCGCTCACATAGAGCCAGAACTGGACCGGGAGCGGCTGATCGAGGCCCAGGTGCTGGCGCAGTGCCGCAACCTTGTCGGCGGTCGCCTCGACGCCGAGCAAGGTGACGGCCGGATCGCCGGGGATGAGCCGGATCATCATGAAGACGAGCACCGCCAGCACGGCCAGCACCGGCACCATCTGCAACAGCCGCCCAACGATGTACGCGCCCCGATCCATCTCGTTTACTCCGAGTTCTCATCCTGAGGCCGCAGCCGAAGGATCCTACTCACAGGCGGGATCCTTCGCAGGTTCAGGATGACATTCCGACCACTCATTTCGCTAGCCACGTCAGCTTATAAAGCGGCACGCCGAGCGGCGTCCGCAAGAAGCCTCTGACATCAGGGCTGAGGTAGTTCAGCGACGGCGTGTAGTACAGGGTCATAGAGCCGCCCACGTCCTGGTTATAGATGTCCTGCAGTTCGTTGTACATCCCGCAGCGCTTTTGCGGGTCGAGCTCCTGTGACGCCGATTTGACCAGGTCCACGGCGTGCTGGCTCGGCTCATACCCGGTATTCAGCTTCGGGTCGATGAACATGAAGATGACGTGCTGTTCCGGATCGACCATGCCGTTGGTCCACTGGTACCCGGAAATGGCGTCGAAGTCAGCCGCGTACGAGCTCTTGGACAGCGTCGACCCCTCCACCTCCTCGATGGTCAGGTTGATGCCGATCTTGTCCCACATGTCTTTGGCCAGGACCGCGTTGTCGCGCCCGACCTGGTTGCCACTCGGCAGCGAGAGCTTGGGTCCCGAAAAGCCATTCGGATACTTGGATTGGGCGATGAGCGCCTTGGCCTGGGCAAGGTCGTAGGGCAGCTTGGAATTAGGGTTCCAGCACATCCCCGACCTGGGCATGAACGAGTTGGCCACTTCGGCCTTGCCGGCCGTTGCCCGGTCGACGAAGACCTGCCGATCGAGCGCGAGGCTCATGGCTTGCCTGACTTTCAGGTCATCAAATGGCGGCCGGCGGACATTCACTTCCATGAAGAAGATCTGCTGTTGCGGCAGTAAGACAACCTGGCCGCGCGCGTCGCTCTGGAGCGCGGTGGCCTGGCTCCACGGCAAGCCCTCGGTGCCGTTCAGACTGCCCGCCTGGATTTGCAGCACCTTGGTGCTGTCCTCCGGAACCTGGCGGATCTCGATGACGTCCAGATACGGCAGCGCTTTGCCATCCGGCGCCATCTGCCAGTAATCCGGATTGCGCTCCAGCGTGAGGTGATCGCCGCGCACCCACTCCTTGAACTTGAACGGACCGGTGCCGATTGGCAGGGTGATTTCGTCTGCGCCAACTTTGGCAACCTCTTCGGCGGGAAAAATCGCGTTCGGGTTGTTCGCGATGCGGGCCAGGAAGCTGGCCACTTTCGAGCTGAGCGTGATGCGTACCGTCGCGTCGTCGACTTTGTCGATGCTCTTGACGTTTTCGAGGCTCCACTTGTAGGTGCCCACCGTGCGGTCGCGCTCCAGGGAGGCGATCACATCCTCCGGGGTCAGCACTTTGCCGTTGTGGAACTTCACGCCCGGGCGCAGGTGAAAGGTATAGACCAGGCCGTCGTCACTGATGGTCCACGTATCCGACAGGCCTGGCTCCACCCCGGTGCCCTGGTCATTGGGCAGCAGCAGGCCCTGAATTATCTGCGAGAGGATGATCCCGTCGGTGCGGGCCTGCGACCACACCGGGTCGAGCTTGAGTGGGATGGTCGTATAGGCCCAGGACAGCGTGCCGCCACGCACAACTGGACCTGTTGCAGCGGTCGTGGTCGTGGGCGCAGTGGCTGCCGCTGGTGCCGCGGCGGTGGCTGCCGCTGGCTTCGCCGCTGTGGCTGCTGCTGGTGCCTGCGCGGCCGGCGCAGGTGCGCACGCGCTCAGCGCGAAGGCGATCACGCCCAGGGCGCGTGCAAATGAACGCGATGAGAGAGACATCGAGTACCTCACTTCCCGAGCCACGTCTGCTTGTACAGCGGCACGCCGAGCGGAGTCCGGGTGAACCCTTTGACATCCGGGCTGAGGTAGTTCACCGACGGCGAGTAGTACAGCGTGATCGTGCCGCCAACGTCCTGGTTGTAGGTGTCCTGCAGCTCGTTGTACATGCCACAGCGCTTCTGCGGGTCGAGCTCTTGAGATGCCGCCTTGGCCAGATCGGTGGCGTGTTGGTCCGGCTGATAGCCCGTGTTCATCTTCGGATCGACGAAGAAAAAGATGACGTGCTGCTCCGGATCGACCATGCCGTTGGTCCACTGGAAACCAGAGATGGAGTCGAAGTCGCCCTTGTACCAGTTATTGGCCAGGCTCGAGCCCTCGACTTCCTCAATGGTCAGGTTGATACCGATCTTGTCCCACATGTCTTTGGCCAGGACCGCGTTGTCGCGACCGACCTGGCCGCCACTGGTCAACTGAAGCTTGCCGCCCGAGAAGCCCGTCGGATACTTGGACTGGGCGATCAGCGCTTTGGCCTGTTCGACGTTGTAGGGCAGCTTGGCATTCGCATTCCAGCACAGGCCTGATTTCGGCATGAAGGAGTTGGCGACATCCGCCTTGCCCGCGGTGGCTCGGTCGACAAAGACTTGACGATCGAGGGCCAGGCTCATGGCTTGCCTGACCTTCACGTCGTCAAACGGCGGCTTGGTGAGGTTGAGGACCATGAAGTAGATCTGTTGCTGGGGTAGCAGGATCAGTTGGCCGCGCGCGTCGCTCTGGAGCGCCGTCACCTGACTCCACGGCAGACCTTCGGTGCCGTTGAGGCTGCCCGCCTGGATTTGCAGCACTTTGGTGCTGTCCTCGGCGACCTGTCGGATCTCAATGCCATCTAAATAGGGCAGCGGTTTGCCATCCGGAGCCATCTGCCAGTAGTCGGTATTGCGTTCGAGGGTGAGATGATCGCCGCGCACCCACTCCTTGAATTTGAATGGCCCGGTGCCAATCGGCTGCGTGAACTCATCTGAGCCGACTTTGGCGACCTCTTCGGCTGGAAAAATGGCGTTCGGGTTCATCGCCAGGCGGGCCAGAAAGCTGGCTACCTTGGAGCCGATGGTGATTTTCACTGTCGAAGCGTCGACTTTGTCGATGCTCTGGACGTTTTCGAGGCTCCACTTGTAGGTGCCCATCGAGCGGTCACGCTCGAGGGATGCGATGACGTCCTCCGGTGTCAGCGCCTTGCCGTTGTGGAACTTCACGCCGGCGCGGAGGTGAAAGGTATAGGTCAGCCCGTCATCGCTGATGGTCCACTTATCGGACAGGCCCGGTTCGACACCCGTGCCCTGGGCATTCGGCAGGACCAGGCCCTCGATCATCTGCGAGAGGATGATCCCGTCGGTGCGGGCCTGCGTCCAGACCGGATCCAGTTTGAGTGGGATGGTGGTATACGCCCAGGACAACACGCCGCCCCGAACGATCGGCGGGCCGGCCGGAGCCGGCGCCACGGTGGGCGCCTGGACCGCTGGCGCGGCGGTAGCCTGAGCCGGGGGCGCCTGAGTCGCGGCCGCGGCCGGTGCAGCGGGCGCCTGAGTCGCCGCCGCCGCCGGTGCGGTCGGTGCCTTGGCCGCCGGTGCGGCGGTGGGTGCCTGAGCCGCGGGCGGGGTGGGCGCAGCCGGCGCACAACCGCTCAGAACAACGGCAATCGCCGCAAGCACGCCTGCAAATGAACGCGTTCCTATCGACATGGAGTACTCCTTCCCCACCTACCGAACTGCTTCCATCACCTGGACATCGAGCACGCCACCCATCTGGAGTGCCTGGCGTATGCGGTCGACCAACCGCAGGGTTTTCAGATCGTCGGCAATGCCTCCAGGCGGGCGCGCCCCGCCGTCCAACCACGCCGCAAACGCCGCCACCATCGCGTCGGCCGGGTCGGGCTGCCAATCGACGGCGCCATGGCTGCGACCGTAGAACTGGACGGCCTGGTTGCCGGGTACGCACGAGTACGCGCTCGCGTGGCAGAAGCACTCGACGACCAGCTCAGACTCCGACGGAAAGCTCTCGGGCAGATGGCTCCCCACTTCGATGCTGCCGAGCACGTCGGATGCATAGCGCAGGGTGACCGTCAGGACGGACGGTTCCGAACGCTCCATGGCCGAGATGCGACCCAACTCATCTGGACCCGGACTGAGCGCCTGGAGAAAATCCAGGAGTTGTGGCAGCGCATGGTCGGCCGTCGTCTGCGGGCGAAAGCGCCACGCCGCAAAGAAGGTTTCCAGCGGATCGTCTGCCTGTGCGAGCTCATCCAGCAGGCGCCGGGTGTGGAGCGCGTAGCGCAGCGGATTGGCCACCACAATGTCGTCGTTGACCATGTCATTGGCGACCGGGGCTTCGATCAGCATCGGCACGGGCCACCGCGCCGCCGCACGCGCTAACAACTCGGCCCGCTGCCCCAGCGGGACATCGACGATAACGCCCGCGAGGGGCTCTGGAAATGGCTGGTCCAGCACCAGCGCCCGCACCGAGAGATCAGGGTGACGCGCCGCCGCCCTGGCCAGTCCGAGGGGCGTCGGCACTTCGCCTTCGATCACGCCGATAACCAGCGGAGTTTCCATAAAGCTACGCCACGTCCAGCGGCAAGCTCACGTGCTGGCCGGTCGCGGAGGACTGGATCGCCGCGAGCGCCAGCTCGAGGGCGGCGCGGCTTTCGCGCGGGTCGAGCGGCACCGGCGTCCCGTTCAGGATCGACTCGAAGAACAGGCGCTGCTCCAGCGCATAGGCGTCGCGCACCAGCAGCAGCGATTCGGCAGCGGTTGGAAAGTCGGCGCCTTCGCCGTCGAAGCGCGTCAGGGCGAGCGAATCCAGGTCACGGCTGCGGAGCATGCCCTCCGTGCCGAACACCTCGAACTCATGGTGAATCGGATAGTCAGCTGGGGCGTGGGTGAAGATGTCGCAGGCACCCAGGGCGCCGTTCTCGAAGCGGACTTGCAGCGTGACCGTATCGGGCACTTCCTGGCGGGGATCGGTCATCTTGCTTTCCATGTAGACGGAGCGCGCCTCGGCTCCGGCGAACCAGCGCAAGAGGTCCATCTCGTGTACCCCAATATGAAACGCGGTGCCCGCCGCGTACCGAGCCTGGGCGTACCAGGTCGTGTCTTTGTCAGGATCGGGACGCCACCCCGACACCGGCCCGCCGGGTCCAGCCACGCGCGGGCGCCGCTCGTTTTCGCGCACGAGCACCGGCTGGCCGATGGCGCCGGCCTCGAGCAGCGCGTGGGCTTGCCGATAGCGTCCCGTGAAGCGGCGGCTGTGGGCAATCATGAGTTGGACCCCGGCGGCCCGAGCGGCGGCAATCATGGCGTCGGCCTCGGCCAGTGTCCTGGCCATCGGCTTCTCGCACAACACGTGCTTGCCCGCCTCGGCGGCAGCGATCGCCTGCTCCGCGTGCAGAAACTCGGGCGTGGTAATGACCACCGCGTCGATGTGAGGGTCGTCGAGCAGCGTGCGGTGGTCAGTCGTCCAGGTCGCTCCGAGCGTCTGCGCAACGCTTTCGGCCGCTGCTGCCCGAATATCGCACACCCTCCGGACCTGCACCACCGCCGTCAAGCGCTGCAATGCCGGCACATGCGCGCTGGTGGCAATGCTGCCGCACCCGATCAGTCCGACGTTGAGCTTCACCGTGGCGGGCGGCTCAGCCGATCGTCCGGCGCAGAAAGTCGATCGCGTTCTGGCCAGAGATTCGGGCGATCGCGTCGTCGGAGTAACCGCGGGCGATCAGGCCGCGGATAATGTTCTGGCCGTCCGCCGGCGACTCGAGCCCGTCGAGGTACGCGGCCGGGAAGACCGTCGGCAGCCCACTCCCACTCGCGCTCCGGCGTGCCGCGCCCAGTTTGTGCAGACCGACGTGATCGCCCACCAGCGTGTCTGTGCCGATGCCGACGTGATCCACGCCGACCAGTTTGACCAGGTAGTCATAGTGGTCCAGCACACAGTTGATGTCCTGGTGTGGATCCCTGCTGAGCGAGTTTGGCACCGCCGTAACGCAGATCAGTCCGCCTTTGCTGGAACAGGCGACGAGCTCCTCGTCCCGGCGGGTGCGTGGCGTCGGCCAGATGGCATGTGCGCCGTTGTGGCTGAACACCACCGGCGCGCGCGACTGCTCGATGGCCTCCAGGGCAGTTCTGGAACCAGCGTGGGAGAGATCGACGACCATGCCCAGGTCGTTCATGCGGCGCACGACCTCGACCCCGAGCTCGCTGAGTCCGGCGTCGGTCCGCTCGTTCTGACCATCGCCGACGTACGTCTTGCGGGTATACGTGAGACCCGCGAGCCGGACTCCAACTCCGTACAGCACGTCCACGCGGTGCAGCTCATGCCCCAGAGCCAGGTGCTCCACCGTCGGCAGGAAGCTGATGGCGCCACGCTGTCGGGCGTTCAGAATATCGTCGGCTCGCGCAATCCGGACCACGTCGGCGTGCTTGCTCAGGTCCGCTTGCATCAACGCGACCTCTTCGAGCAGATCCTCGAAGCGGGCGAACGAACCGTCCGTACTGTTGGCGGAGCAACTGAGTCCGTTGGCAGTGCACACGGTCGTCCACCCGCCATGGCGGACCGCCTCGTATGCCCACTGGTACGCCTTGCTCCGGAAATACGCGCCGAAGTCGTTCGCGTCGTCGGTGAGCACCATCGGGTGCTCGTGCATGTCGACCAGCGTGATGGTGTCCATCAACCGCTCGAAGCGAGTTTCCTGCTCACGGCCGAGCGGCACGACCATCGAGGGCACGCGGCCGACCTGCCGGGTCATCTGCAGCCCGCTCATCGGGCGTGCTCCGGGTGCAGCATGCGCGGCCAATCGAAAGCAATCTTGGCCACTTCGAGGACCTGGGCCGTCTGCATCCGGGTGATGCCTTCGATCCCGGCCAGCCGTTCGAGCAACAGGTGTCGCAGATCCTCACTGGAGGGCAGCATGGCCTCGATCAACAGATCGAACGGTCCCGACATGATGCCGACCCAGCGCACTGCATCGAGGCCGACGACCGCCGAGACGACCGTGTCGTACTTGTTTGGAGCGACCTCGAGCAGGATCATCGCGTGGACCGGCAGGCCGATTTTGGGGCCATTCGCGAACACGCCGATGGTGGCGATTTTGTCGCGGACGAGCCGCTCGATTCGACGCGCAACAGTGGTACGCGGCACGCGCAGGGCACGGGCAATCTCAGTCGTTGGCTTGCGGCCATCGTCCTGAAGCTGGCCGATGATGCGCAGGTCGAGCTCGTCGAGCTCGGGCGTGCTCGTACTCCGGTCGGTCATTGGACTGCCCAGGATCGCATCTGGTCGGAATACCCGAATCCTAGTTTCGCGCGAACCGAATGTCAACGGCCCGCCCAAATTTAGGGCAGAATGCCCACCAGGCCGCTCGATTCGCAGGACAGAGTGCCCAAACCTGGGGCTGCCCAACGCCAGGCTGACCACCTGGGCCGACTGAAGCACCGGGACAGCGTAGCCGACGACGAGAGTGAACAAAACCAGGGGAGGGGCTACTGGTGAGCTGGCGACGCGCGCCATGATAGTGAGATGCCTGAGCTTCCAACGAACCCCGAGCCCGTGGTGTACCAGCTGCGCGTCGTGCTACGCGGCGTCAGCCCGCTGATCTGGCGCCGACTACTCGTTCGCAGCGACAGCACCATCGCCGACTTGGATGCCAGCTTGCAGACGGCCCTTGCCTGGAGCGACGAGCACCTGCATCGCTTCGTCATCCAGGGGCGGGTGTACGGGACCGATGGGCGCGCCCATCCCCGCCTAGTGCACCTGGCCCATCTTGGGCTGCGTGTCCGCGAGCGCTTTCTGTACGAGTACGACTTCATCGACGGTTGGCAGTTCGATGTTCGAGTCGAGCAGGTCCTACCGCTTGAGTCGGGACGACGGCACCCGATGTGTATCGGCGGCCGGCGAGCTGCTCCGCCCGAAGACTGCGGCGGTCCGTGGGCGTTTCTGGAACTTTCAGCATCGCCGAACGGTTGCTGGAGTTGCTGTCGCCGCTCATGTCCGAGACCGACAGCTTCGATGGCGATGAGCATGACGATGGCGATGAGCATGGCGATGATGCCGTTGACGATCACCACGCCGAGCTCGTGGACCTGCTGCGCTGGCTCAAGATCGATCGCTTTGAGCGTCGCGCGGTCAATCGCCAGCTTTTGCAGCTCGGGCTGACCCGAGCGAGGACCGCAGCATGAAGCTAGAGTGCAGGTGGTCATCGTGCCCGAGGACGAAGATGACGAGCGCGCCCAGTGGTGCACGAGGTGGCCCAGATCGAACGTGGCGATTTGGCGGTCAACACCCTCGGGCTGCACCTGGCCGAAGCCAAGGACCTCCTGCAGCGGGTCCAGGAGGTGCTGATCGGCGAGCAGGCACCAACCTGCTTGGCCGAGCAGATGGCATGCCCCAGTTGTGGCCGAGCCCGAGCTCACAAGGACACGCACAACATCGTGCTCCGCACGCTCTTCGGCACCCTGCACCTGCCCAGCCCGCGCTGGCGTCACTGTTCTTGCCAGCCCAATCCCACTCGTACCTTCAGTCCGCTAGCCACGGCACTGCCCGAGCGGACAACACCGGAGTTGCTCTACCTGGAGAGCAAGTTCGCCGGGCTGGTCTCGTACGGACTGAGTGCCAAGTGGCTGGCGGAGACTCTGCCCCTCGGCCGCCCACTCTACGCGTCCACCGTGCGGCTGCACGCTCTGGCAACTGGCGAACGGCTGGAGAGCGAGCTCGGTCCCGAGCAGGCCATGTTCGCCGAGGGCTGCCAATTGGACTGGGACGAACTGCCGCGGCCTGATCTGCCGCTCATCGTCGGCCTCGATGGCGGCTACGTGCACTCGAGTCAACAGCGCACACGCCGAGATGGCTGGTTCGAGGTGATCGCTGGCAAGAGCATGCCCACCGACTGTCCCGCCAAGTGCTTCGGCTTCGTCCAGACCTACGACACCAAGCCCAAGCGGCGCCTGTTCGAGGTGTTGAAGTCCCAGGGGATGCAGATGAACCAGCAGGTCACTTTCTTCACCGACGGCGGAGAAGACGTCCGCGACCTGCCGGCCTACTTAAATCCTCAGGCCGAACAGTTACCTGGACTGGTTCCACATCACGATGCGCATCACCGTCATGCACCAGCTGGCCAAGGGCCTGCGCTCCCGCGACAACTCCACCGTGGCGGAGCAGGTGCTCGAGGAGTTGGAGCGGCTGAAGTGGTTCCTGTGGCATGGCAACGTCTTCCGCGCCCTGCAGACAGTGGGGGATCTGGAGCTCGACCTGGACATCGACGACACCGGCGCTGAGCAGCGCAAGCTGCTGAAAGTGGTGACCGAGTTCGGTGGCTACATTCGGGCCAATGGCGCGTGGATCACCGACTACGGCGAGCGCTACCGGAACGGCGAGACCATCTCAAGCGCATTCGTCGAGTCCACCGTCAACCAGGTGGTGAGCAAACGCATGGTCAAGAAGCAGCAGTAGACAGGCGCGGCTGGTGACGCTGCTCAGATGGTCGACTTCTCCGCCTCAGTCAATCGCTCGCCGAGCAGGCGCCACAGTTCTGCCGCACGCGAGGCCCTGCAGCGCGATCTTGATGCGGGTGTCTCGGTCGCGGACCTTGGCATCACGTAGCCCGTCGATGGTCAGAAACACCGATGACGGCGGTCTGCCCGAGGTGATGCTGATCACTTCCATGCTGTGCAAGACTGCGCCTGTGCTCATCCGCTCCATGATCGTGGCCGCCGCGCTGGTCGTTACGGCTTGCTCGGCTGGCGCCACGCGAGCGCAGACAACGGCGACTGATTCGCCAATTGCTACCGATCAGCCAGCAGCTCCCGAGTCGGCAACGCCCGTCGACGTTGTTCCCCCGGACAACATGCAAACCGACCCGAGCGCAGCACCTGCTGACGCAGCGGCAGTACCACTGCCGGCCATCGTCGCTACTGCCTGGCAACCGGCGCGACGGACGAAAACGACAGGCTGCGTCAGCGTGGGTGGATTGCCTGACCCGGACTGCACGCCTGGCGCGATCGACGCGCGGGTCACCGATGCGACAACCGGCGTAACCATCTGCAGGAGCGGCTACACCGCCACAGTTCGGCCGCCCGTGTTAGTGACCAATCGGATCAAGCGCGAGCAGATGGCAGCCTACGGGCTCCAGGGCCAGCCACTCAGCGGCTACGAGCTCGACCACCTGCTCGAGTACGCTACGCTCGCCGACGAGCTCGGCTTCGACCTGATCGACGTCAGCGACCACTTTCACCCCTGGTCCGACGCTGGCCAGGCGTCGTTCGTGTGGACGTGGCTTGGTGCGGCGGCCACGCAGACGAGCCGTATCCAGTTGGGGCCCGGCCTGACCTGTCCGATTTTGCGCTACCACCCAGCGATCGTAGCCCAGGCAGCCGCCGCCCTCGCGTGCCTGGCGCCGGGTCGTACCTACCTGGCGGTCGGGACGGGCGAGGCGCTCAACGAATACTCATCGATCGGAGCGTGGCCAGGCTATGCAGAGCGGCAGCACCGCTTGGCCGAGGCGATTGAGCTGATCCGCGCCCTGTGGACGGGCCAGGAGACCACGTTCAAGGGTCGCTTCTATCAGACACGCAAAGCGCGGATCTTTACGCTCTCGGACGCGCCTATCCCACTGTATATCTCATCACTCGCCCCAGGCAGCGCCGCGTTTGGGGGCAAATACGGAGATGGACTGCTGACCGTCGGCGGCCAACCGGCGGAGGTGTACCGCGAGATGCTGCAATGCTTCGAGAGCGGCGCACGCGACGCGGGCAAGGACCCGTCCCAGATGCCGCGGTTGGTCGAAGTCGGCGTTGAGTTCACTGACAATCGTGCCAAGGCGGTAGAGGTTCGGAAGCGTTACTGGGCGGCGACGTTCCTGCCGGCGCTCTACAACCAGAAGATCTATACGCCACGCATGGCCGAGCTGAACGGCGCGTTGGTTGGTGACGACACCGTGCAGGAGCGCGTGTGCATCTCCACGGATCGAGAGGAGCACATCCGGTTCCTCCAGGGCTACATCGATCTCGGCTTCGACCACCTGATCTTGCATACCGCCGGCCCCGACCAGCGCGCGTTTTTGGAAGCGTACAGCCGTGAGGTTCTACCCCGGCTTCGCACAGCTCCCGTATCGATAGGAGGAACAAATGGCAAACGTACGCCTTGACGGTATGCGTGTCGCGATCCTGCTCGGCGACTATTTCGAGCAGGTGGAAATGACCGAGCCGCGCAAAGCGCTCGACGCGGCAGGTGCTCGCACGACGCTCATCTCACCGGTAGAGGGCCAGGTGCATGGGGTTGCCCACGATAGGGAACTGCTGGACACGTTTCCGGTGGAGCTGCCGCTCGAGCAGGCTGATCCGGACGACTTCGATGCCCTGCTGCTGCCGGGCGGCGCCTTGAACGCCGACTCCATGCGCATCCTGCCGAATTTTCAGAGAATCGTCCGGAACGTTGAGAAGGCCGGCAAACCGATGGCCGTCATCTGCCACGCGCCGTGGCTCCTGGTGTCTGCGGGCCTGGTCAAGGGACGCACCCTGACCAGCTACCCCACACTTCAAGACGACATCCGCAATGCGGGCGGCACATGGCTGGATAGCGAAGTGGTGCGTGACGGGAATCTGGTGACGAGCCGACAGCCAAGCGACATCCCAGCGTTCAACTCCG
>WNFD01006456.1_pt1 | contig 11739 bp, 9 predicted proteins | sample 5400491 | NCBI WGS metagenome assembly WNFD01 (sample SAMN13153343, study PRJNA577476) | soil metagenome | isolation source: 120 cm saprolite under Douglas fir tree site 2 hole 2 replicate 2 | place: USA:California | collected 2015-04-18 | reverse complement strand
TGGAGATCGGGCTGCGTATAGAGGCCGGTACGCAGGCCAGCCTCGCGCAAAACTCGTTCAATAAATGCTGCTGTTGAGCCTTTGCCTTTCGTGCCCGCAAGCAGTGTGCTGGTATAACTGAGTTGGGGATCACCAAGCGTTTCGAGGAGCCGCGCTTCGCGTGCTAAATTTTCTTCGCGATTGCGCGTGTAAGGCCCGCCGCGCTCATAATCGCTCAGACTATACAGATATGCTAAGGCTTCTTGATAGTTCACAGTATTCAAACCTCAAATTCAATAAGGGGCGCATAGCCGGGGCTGAAATGTAGCCGTTTCGTATTGTACATATCTTCGATGAATTGTGCAATGTTGGCCTCTGACGGGCTCTCCATCCTTTAGGGTAAAACTCGTAAAAATTCATGAGGCCACCTCCAGCAGGATACGCAGCCGCAGGTGACGTCGGTTGGGATACCCATAGCCCTGACGCATCAATGCTTTGGTGCGATTGTTCTTGCCTTCCACAAAGCCATTGGAGAGGCCTCTGACGAGGCCTCGGTTCAGAAGGTGCAGTCCATCCCCTTGACGCCCATTCTCTCCCAACGCTACAATAAACAGCATAAAAGAAAAGTAAAAGCTTTGCTCTTAAAAAGCCTCCTAGACTTTCTAAGGAAAATACTTTGTTCTCTAAACTTTTTTCTATGAACAGCTTGAAGAAAAATGCTATATATCTCCTTCTACCCGTAACACTTCTATTCCCTATTCTGACAGCGTGTTCCGATGCCACCATTTCGCATAATTCCTCTTCGCATGATTCCTCCAATGCGAACGTTAGTATTGATCTTTCTTCCCCCGTTGGCACCAGTCAATTCTCGCCTGGTATAAGTCTTGTAGATAATTCGCTAGACTACCCTCCTGGAAACAACAATCGTACAGCGATTAACAACGTCAAATCTCTGATCAAAAAGGGCATATCGTATGTAAATACGCCTATTATGGCCTGGGGAGTCGATGATCCCTGGCCAGATCCTTCTCAACCAGAGCCAGGCAACTGGAGCTCTCTAGATAGCCGCCTGCAGTTCATTCTTGCTACGGGCGGCACACCAGTTATAACGTTGTCTGAGGCCCCCTGGTGGATGAAGGGAGTACTTCAACCCGATGGCACTACGAGATTAATTTCACAGTCAGAGGAGTGGTCAGACAATGCATACATGGCAAGAGTGCTCGACAATAAGATGGATGCATGGCTGCACCTCGTCCAACGGGTAGCGGAACGCTATATGGTTGCGCCATATCATGTCCGGTACTTTCAGGTGTGGAATGAGCTCAAAGGCTATTACAATCCCCAGACAAACGCATACGATTATACCACCAGCCCCGGTGATCCAGGCGGCCCCAATGCCAGGCACGGCTATACCTACATGTATAACCAGGTCTATAGCAGGCTTATGCAGGTTGCTACATCGCTTGGCATTCCAACCGCCAGTATAAAAGCCGGCGGACCATATGTGGTCATGGATACATGGTCTTCAAGAGATCAAAGCAATCCTTCAATTGTCACCAAAGCATACGGGACGTATGACCAGCGATCGCTTGATGTAGTGCAATACTGGCTTCAACACAAAGCCGGGGCGGGATTCATCACAGTAGACAGCAGCAATGGAAACAAGGATAATGCGAATATTACTGATCCTTTTACCGCCTCTGAAAAGTTTGCCGATACTACCCGATGGATCAGGTCGCTTGATAATAGCATCTATCCAGGCGCTGCAACCCTACCTATCTGGTGGGCGGAATGGTACGCTTCGCCTTATACGGATCTTACAGATGCGAATTACAACAATGCTATTAAAACCTATGCCATGATCGAGTTGTTAAAAGCTGGCGGAGCGGTCGCACTTTCATGGGGCGGCCTGGGAAATGGACCGCCCGGTACCGGCCTTTGGACTAATACAACAGCGGGAGGAGGTCAGCCACTTCCCTGGTACTCCTCCTACAAAGCTTTCAAAGATTACTTTGCTCCCGGTACCACGATTTACAAAACCATTGTTTCCACACCGGGCAGCATCGAAGCATTGGCTTCAGCAACCAGGGTCATGTTAGTTAACATGACCGCAAATAGCATTACCTTTACTGTCAATAGCACAACTGTCTCGCTCAGCCCCTACCAGGTATTCGTTATGAACAGTTAACACCGCAGGAGCCATGCGCTATTCAAGATCGCTTCTAGCAACTCGCTTTGCCTTCTCCCCTGGTTGCTGGGCCAGGATGGCGGTAATAAACGCTTCTACATCGGATGGGCAGCGGCAATGACTCAGCTTGTTCTTATAGAGCATGAGGTGCTTGGCCGTGAATATGCGTGTCTCTATCTGCTTCTTGCTAAAGTAATACGATCCAATATACCTGAGAAACTGGAGTTGCTTGAGGATGCCCGAGGGAGGGTTCTCCCTTGCCAGACTTCGTCGAAGACGGCGAATAATGATGCGTGTCAGCGCGCGCGGCCAGGATAGATCGAGCCACACAATGTGATCAGCTGAACGCAGCAGCTCGTCTGTCCAAACAAGAAAGATACCCTCTGTCACCCACGCAGACTGGGTGGCGATACGGTTAATATCACTAAGTCTGGCCTCCAAAGAACGTTCGGTGCACGGATAACCCTCTTCCCATGCAATAGTATCCAGCTCGTAGAAAGGAATGTTCAAGCTAGATGCTAATTGCTGGGCTAAAGTGGTCTTTCCACCGCCTGGAGGGCCCATGATATGAATACGCATCACTGTTCTCCCATTAATGATTGCGCGTCAACAACTTATTATAGACCTGCATCAGGTACTGCACAAGGCCAGCACCAAGACTGAGGCCTATCAAAATACCGAGGATGCCTGCAGGTGACCATCTTCCCGCATAGAGCACTATGCCTGCCACAATTCCATCAATAGCAAAACTCAGCGCGAGGGCGAGCGTCCACTTTACTACATGCCCGCTAAGACGGAAGAAGCGCACTACTGCCATACCTGGGCAGACGAAGAGAAACCACATGACTATAATTGGGCGCAGCGCCGTACCTGTAAACACAAAGGTAACGAGACCAGCAGCGATTGCCGAGAGAATAATGATCGCAGGCCACAACCACGGCCATTGTATCTTGCCGGCGCTCTTATCAAGACGCTCACCGCAAATGCCACAAAACACGGCATTTGAGGGCAATATGCTATCGCAGTTGTTGCACTTCAGGCCGTCAGGCGGGCCCTGCTCCGTTGTTATATGTGTTTCGCTCATTTCACTTATACGCCCTCGCGCAAGATAGGTTAGGTACATATCGAATCCACTCGGCTCTCTATCAAGATTAGCCTCCTTTCACTCCCTCAACGAACACCAATATTTGAGCATCAGGATTACTGTACACCAGCTTAAACCTACCTGATGCGAGCAGTGCAGTCTCTAAGCGATCCAGCGTGCCGGGTGGTAGCCCCGACGTTGCGTCTGCCGTTGCTTTTTGACTGCGTGTGAAAATCAGATACGCTTTGGAATGCATTTTACTTTCGATAAAGCGCACAATGGCGTTAACGTCTTTGGTCGCAACAGCGTTGGGAAGTGTATCGGTCATCGAATACGTGTTATATTTCTCGTAATCGCGAAACTGCCACGGCGTACCATCCCAGCCTTCAATAAAAATCGAGTTTGGCTGAGCTATATTGTACAGGTAGCTCACTCCATCAACTTCGGCATTGGTCATATAATCCATACGCTCATTACCGTAACGAGTGAAAAGAAAACCGCCAAGCAACACGATACTTATGCCTGCTATTGCTGCCATCATCCATAGCGACGTTCTATTAGCCGGTTTGGCATAAAAGAGGGCGGCAGCGAAAAAGACCATCGGCGGCAGCGAGAAGAGATAAATGCGCAGGAGCATTTCTCCACCATAGGGCTGTGCGACGAGCAGTGGGAACGGCGCGATTGCCAGCAAAACGTAGGTTACATCGTGATAGCCTCTACGCAGTCGAAGAATGCCACCCAGCAATGCAAGCCCCCAGGTGAAAAGGGTCATAATAATGCGCATTTGGGTTATAAAAGTATGCTCTGGACTACCTACCACCCGGCTCGCCACGTTTGACGTAAAAGCGGCGATAATGCGGCCAAAGCCGCCCGTCACCCAGTCGAGATGCCCAGACAGGAATGGCTGGGTCATAATAATGATCCACGCTCCTGTCATGGCTGCCATTAAGATAGGCAGCCAGCGCGGAGTGCAGCGACGAAAGATAACCAGAGCAGTTACACTCGCCAGCACAAAAAAAGGCGTAAGAGGGTGGCTAAAAACATCAAGAGCGAAGATGAGCACAAGGCTAACAAGCAGAGCAACGCGTTGTCCTGGCCGAACTTGCGTGCGCAGCGTATCTGGCGCGCTCAACCATTGATGGAACCCCTGAACAACGCCCGAGAAGCGACCCGGCTCCGTAGGGACGAGGGTGGTGGCTGGGAGTGGGGCAAGAAAGATACGGGGTATCTTTACAAGGCCCTTGTGGTCGTCCTCCATGCCCGCGCTCGGTTGTGCCGCATCTAATACAGGTGGGCCTTTCTGGTCGTCCTCCGTGCCCTTTGCCCCCCCGGAACCACTCTCTTTCCCGGTTCTAAAAAAGGAAGTAAAGGACCTTCCAGTAGTCTTGTGCGGCAGTAATGAACCTTTGAAGTATTTCAACAAGATGGCGATAATGACCAGGTACAAAAAGAAGTTAAACCCTTGCGGCGAAAAATAATCCTGTCCGATCCAGTTCGTCAGATAAAAGAACCATAGTGCCAACCACACCAGGTGTCTATCGGTTGTAGCCGTAGTAAAGATGATGTACAGTGGTCCAAGGTAGATCAGGTTAAAGAAAACTGGTGCCCACGCTGCATAGCTGAGTATATCGTGATATCCGGCAACCTGCGTCACAAAAGCGGCCAACGCAAAGAAGCCTGGCCAGTTAAAGTACGCGTCTAAATCAGGAGCAATAGTGCCAGTACGCATTATATATTCAGTATATCCAGCGTGCCGGTAGACCACACTAAAGCGCGGTGCCTCCTCGACAAGAGCTGTCACGCCGTAAAGTATAAAAATCAGGAGCACAAGGTGAAGGAGCATAATGGGGACACGTGGCTGCCGCAAGGCCAAACAAAAGCTTATCAGCAGGATGACAAGGGCGATAATGGTTAAAGGCCGCATTACAGAAACCAGGCCGAGGTCATTCATTTGCCGTATATTTACATCTTTGAGCGAGATGGACCACAGCAAGAGAGCGCATAAAGGGAGAAGAACACATAAAGCATCGGGTATCTTCGCAACATTTGCCGATTGCAATTTGCTTAGTACCTTACTCACTTCTTTTGCATTTGTTTGCAGTGTGCACTTCATTTGTCCCATGTTACCTTTAATCCCACGGAATGGCCGCCGTCCAAATCCGCTTCCTTTGCATACACGTCGCTTGTACGTGTTTCCTCCTGGTTCTGCGTGTCTGGTTGAAGTTGATCTTTAGCAGTTGATGTATCTACGGGCCAAACAGCTTTGTACACTGCGGGGCCCATGAACACCAGCTCAATGCAAAGTGCTACGACCCAGCCGAGGCTTAATCCTGATAAACCGCCTAGACGCGCGCCCAACGCCGCCGCTCCCAATTCAAGCAAGCAACCTATCGCCATTGGCAATATAGCACGCACCAATCGACTATGGATACGACATACGGCTATATAATGATCCTTGACGATAAGGGGGAATGCTCCAAGCGCCAGGATGCGCAGGCTCCACGCGGCCTGGTCTGCGTAGATATGGCCAAATAGACCCAACACCTGCCTGGTGCCAACGAGCAACACAAAAGACGCTAACACGGTTGCCACCGCTGAAAGGCCTAAGGTCAGGCGCGCCTTATGCGCCAATTCACTGATCTGTGCGGAGTTCGTTGCATAAAGCACAATCGTAAGGGCGACGGGGATAGAATACACAAAATTTGCAATCATTAAGGAAACGTAGAACCAGGCATTCATCGTCGCCGAAAGCATTATCGTGACCAGCACAGGCAAAGTCAGGGTGGGCACGCGCAAAATCAGATTGAGTACATGGTGCTGTAGAGCCATAGGCCCCAGCTTCCGTAGCAATGCCCATTCTGGCAGATAGGCTCTTCCAGGCCATCCCCACCTCAATACCGCAAATCCTGCGAGAACTGCTAACGAAAGTACACTGCCGATTGCCCACGTGGCATAAATCGCCATCCCCACGTTATGCCACAACCACAGGCCAACCGCGAAGAGCGCAGCAAGTTTTATTACAGAAAAAAGGATGTTGCGCCAGAACTGCAACTCGCCTCGCAACAACCCGACGAGCGCCTGGTCCAGGACGATGGTGATCGCGGTAAGACTGACGCCAGCAGCGAAAAGTGCTATGTCTTGGAGGGTTGCTCTAAGTGGCTGAAAGTCAACCGCTACGAAAGGCGCAACCAGCGCGAAAACAATGCCAAAGAATCCTCCTACTCCCCCGACCAGGAGTAGAGCCGCGCTGATGAGCGACATTTCTTTGCCCTGTTGGCGAGGTAACTCACCCACCAATAAGGTTCCCAATCCCAAGATGCAGGCAGTTCCAAGCAGCGTCATAGCCGAAATAGCCGCGGAAGCAAAGCCTACGGCTTCTGGCGAGAATTGCCGGGCCGCTAACCACCAATAGGCGAAGCCAAGTACAGATGTTGTAGTCGTTGTACCGAATAACGACCCGGCATTGATTAACATGACCCTGTTCGTCTTAAGCCACTGATTTAGTATCTTTTCACCGTCCTAGCTTTCTTTTTCCACAGGCGCCTTGACCGGACTAAACGCCTTACGTATCTTGCGCATTGCCCACCGGCTCTGTACATAGGCAAACGGCCCGTACAGCATGCCTTTTAGATTAAGCATAGCTAACTCTCTCGGGTAGTATGCCAACGGTTTGTTGGGCTTTGCTGCTTGGGAACCCAGGATGGCCAGGAGCCTGTAAAGCGCCTTGGGGATGAAGTCAAACAGCAGCCGGGGATTCTCGAGCATACTCTTTGTCAGGTAGGCTGTCATGCCAATCCCATAGTTATAGATTTGCTTCCGTAGCGCCGTGTATTCACGGCGATTGAGGTGATACACCACCGACGCCGGCTCATAGACCAGCTTATAGCCTCGTGTGATTACCTGGAACAATACAGCGATATCCTGAGCACAGCGCGACGGGCCGTTGCCGCCAAGAGCCGGGTCAAACCCATTTACACTGTGCAGGAATGCAGCCGTACAGGCCATACTCGCGCCACAACCAAACTGCCCGGCCCGGTAAGGATATAAAGGCGTCCGCGGGTGATTCTGCTCCAGGTCGAAGATGTGCCGTGTAGACCACCAGTCGGACCTGACACGCTCCTGAAACCCGTAAGACCCGCCATACCGCTCGTACCAGAACTGTGCCGGAGTCTCAAGTTCCAGGGGCAGGATCTGACCAGTGACGCACGCCACGTCATCAGCGAGGCCGAAAGGTCTCACAAGCTCAACCAGCCAGTAGGGATCGACCACCACATCATCATCGGTAAACGCCAGTATTTTCCCCCTCGCATCCTCGATGCCCCGATTGCGTGCCCAGGAAACGCCTGGACGATCCTCGCGTACATAGCGCACCCACGGCACATCACCATAGGTCTGCTGGATAAAATCAGCAGTTGCACTTGTACCCGGTGCGTTATCTACCACGATGACCTCATAGTGTGGATAGTGTAATACCGAGAGGGAACGCAAGCAGCTTTGTATCAGCTCAGGGCGATTATGAGTTGGAACGATGATACTCACAAAGGGCGCTTGTGCTAAAAACTCCTCGCGCTCCTCAATACAGCGGGGCGTACTGGCGCTGGGCAGGCCCCCTGCGTCAAGCTCTGTCACTGGCGGCAGGCCGTCTTGCAGCAGGTGCTCATTAATGCTTGCACTCAAAGTGCGCCAGATATGCCGGGCAAATTCATATGCGTTCACCTCACCTTCATCGTGTTCGAACTCTAACACACCTAATGGCCGCGTATGCAGGCGAACCAGGCAAAGAGTACGCCGGTAGTGTCGACCTGTCCTGGCATCAAAGGATGAGAGAGAGGGCAGCGGTTGCCCTATCTCAATCTCTATAATGCGTGCCGGCTCAAGACCTGGTACCTGGGCAGCGCCGCTGGACGATTTTGACTCACCTGGTAACGTGTAGAGACCCATTTACCTGTCCTTACTATTTAGTCGGATGCACCGAATGTTTAAAGTCGCGGCCAGCACTGGCTTCCCTATGTTGGGCTAGACGCAGAGAAACAGTCCCAACGATATAGCCAGCCGTTGTGATCGCCAGTCCGGCAATGATCGAGCCTGCTCGTAGGAAACCAGCCGGGTCGAGGCGAAAGAAACCATCCGCCAGGCCCCGAAGCACCCCACGTGGCAAGATTCGAAGCGTGTACGTACGTTCAGATGCAAGTCCATCCTGCGCGCCTACGTACTGAGCTACAGCTGCTTTCGATAGGCCCTCCGCATAACAGCGCGACCGGAAGTAGCGCCAGCCAGCACGATGAGACGATACGCGATGGTAAATTTTTGCTCGTGGCTCAAAAAGGAATACCCTCTGTGGCCAGTGCTGTTTAGCTCTAATGCATAATTCCGTCTCCTCGCAGCCCATCGGACGTGTGCCAATGCGTCCAATCTCGGTTCTAAAGCTCCCGACAACCTCAAATACCTCCCGCCGAATGCAAGTGCAGCCACCGTATGGATTCCGCACCACTACTGGCTTATCAGGCAGGTCCTGGTAAGTGCAACCCACGACCCAATAGAATTCTTTTGGAAACCAGGCAGGTCGCTGGCTCAACCAGTGTGGCTCAACTCTTCCGCCCGCACCTAACACCTGCGAGTCCTCACAGCAACAGCTTAACCGTTCTAACCAATCTGGTTCTGCAGTCGCATCATCATCAAGAAAGGCTACCAACGCCCCCTGCGCTATAGCTACGCCGCTGTTGCGTGCCCCGGACAATCCTTGCGGCTCACAGTTCTCTATTACGACAATGCCGGCTAGATGCGCCCGCGCCCGCTCCAGCAGGCGGGCGTTGTTATCAACAACCACGATGATCTCGCGAGGAGGTATAGTTTGCCGCCGGATCGACTCCACCGCGGCAACGAGATCGTGCCAGCGTTCTTCTGTATACGCGCAAATTACAACGGAAACATCCAGAGTCGTGCCTGTCATCGTGCTAACAGCCTTCCTTGTGGATATCGCGTTACCAGGGCCGAGCTACGCCGGACAATTTGCCATGCCGAAGTCCGGGCGCGTACATACATCGTTGATACAACCAGGGGACTACGCATGCCCAGCAATCCAGCCAACGCTTCTACACTCGTACCCGCTTTGACCGTAAGACGCCCTAAAGCGAAGGGGTCACTTGTCTGCGAACTCATCTCGTGCTTGACGGCGCAGGCCGAGGTATACCCTGCTTCTCGAACCTGCCGCCGTACGGCAGCAGTATGGTAGCCAAAAGGGTAGGCAAAACTCGAAACAGCCCGTCCCAGGTGTTGTTCTAAGAGCCTCTTGCTTTGTACTATTTCGTACTGCGCCTGGGAGTAGGGGAGGGTATCGAGTTGGGGATGGTGGTGACTATGCGCGCCACACTCGATGCCACTCGCGCTGATCTCGCTCAATCGGTCCCAGGTGAGCATCGGACGTGTAGATTCCCCTGCGCGCCGCAGCCAGCGACTCGTGTCATTGATAAACGCGGTTGCAACATACAGCGTCGCTGCAAATCCGTAGCGCTTGAGCACCGGTAAGGCCTCTGTGTAAAAATCGGCGAAACCGTCATCGAATGTTAAAACAACAGGTCGTTCAGGCAGTGCCGAACTTATAGCGTTATTTTGGGACAGCGCATCCACGAACTGGGTGATAGTGATGGGGGTATAGGCATGCTGGTGCAGGTATGCCATATGGTCGGCAAATAGCGCCGGTGAAACAGTGAACTGCTTGAATTTGGGAGTAGCATGCTCCGAAATGCTATGGTACATAAGTATAGGTACTTTTTTATTTTTGAACTGGGCGACGAGGAGAGTCCCAGGCTGGTGTATCTGTGGTAGAGACGAAACGTTCGTAACTCGCTCTTTCACAATCGTCTTTAACACACGCCAGCCGTCGCGGAAGGTGCGCAGGTTGCTTTGGCCGTAAATGCGTGGGTGCTCCAGGCTGGGCACTTCGACAATTTTCAGCTCGGCTTTGTGCATGCGCAAACTGATCTGCGTCTCAATCTCGAAGCCGGAGCAGTCAACTTCCATGTGGTCAAGGCAGTGCTTCCAAAAAGCGTTGTAACCATAGCACAGGTCACTAAACCTGATAGAGAAAAGCACGTTAACGAGCTTGCATAAGCCATAGTTACCCAGGCGACGCAGAGGTGTAATATCGCGGCTGCCACCCCCCTGGATGAAGCGTGAGCCTTTGGCAAAATCATTTCCCGCCATCAGCGCTTCGACAAAACGTCGTATCTCCTCCGGGTCAGTTGATCCATCGCCATCCAGCATCACGATGACCTCACCTTTACAAGCTGCAAGACCAACTCTCACGGCATCCCCTTTCCCCTTCCCTATCTGCCTGATGATGTGGATAGCCGGCAGCAGCTTCTGTGCAACTGCTATTGTACTATCGGTTGAATGCCCATCAACCAGAATGACCTCGCTGACGATGGGTGGAATCCGTGGCAAAATATAATAGAGATTCTGGGCTTCATTGCGTGTTGGGATGACGACGCTAATACTGGGATATTCTTGCATGAGCACTCTCCTGTGTACTGAATGAATGAGGAGGCACTACACGAACAGGTATGTACAAGAAACTAAGGTAAAAATTTTTCAAGGCATCAATGTGAAGCAGCCGATTGAACCCTATTCAGACACTCTCTCAAATGTTCAGCCATGCCGTGAAGATGTTCAGTTTTACATGTCGTGTGCGAGCCAGGAATGATATGCTCCTCCACTTCTTGATCTTTGCCTTTAGCCCATTTATTCCACCATCTTCTGCGAAAAGGTTCCGCAGCATCCCAGAACAACGTAACCTTGCCAGGATAAAAGCCGGGCTGGTAATACGAAGTTGCCCAGTAAAACATAGCCGGGTACTCCTTGCGCAGGCTTTGAGCACGTGGGAATAATGAGCTGATTCTCGGATCGGTAGTTCTTATTTGCTCGAAATCCTCCGATTTGCTGTCGAGCAAGTACCTGCAGGCGTGCTGCAACCGTAGAAAGCAGTCTAATTGCTTATCCGGGCCAAGCCGTACGAGGTTGCCGGTGCGCCTGATCATTTCACACATCAATTGCAGGCGCGCAGGGATGGAATCCATCAGTACCAGCAGGTCAACCTTCCGCCCCGCCGCGTGAAGTTGCCGGGCCATTTCATAAGCCGTAAGCCCTCCGTTACAAAAACCTCCCAGCAGGTAGGGACCCTCCGGCTGGACAGCACGCATCGACTTAATGTGAGCAGCCGCCATAGCCTCCAGGGTGGGCAGGACAGGCAAGCCATCAAAGCTATACGGCTCCAGTACGTAAAATGGTTGGTCCGATCCCAATTCCTTTGCTAAGCGGTAGCAAAAGAACGCTTTATCTGTCCAATCCCCGTGTAAAAAGAAAAAAGGTCGCTTAGAGCCGCCGATCTGAATCGTCACCACACATTCGCGCGGGGTAGCCACGTCCGCTTCAGCGTACTGGGTGACAGCTCTTGTAGCCACTGCAATCTGCGGGACATCTCCACGCACAT
>WNFD01017608.1_pt1 | contig 11740 bp, 10 predicted proteins | sample 5400491 | NCBI WGS metagenome assembly WNFD01 (sample SAMN13153343, study PRJNA577476) | soil metagenome | isolation source: 120 cm saprolite under Douglas fir tree site 2 hole 2 replicate 2 | place: USA:California | collected 2015-04-18 | reverse complement strand
AGCCATCGAGCGCCGGCTGCTGCCCCAGAGGGCGCTGGCGGCACTGTCGAGCTTCCGGGCGTTAATTGAGGACGCGCGCGCGATGTATAGCGGAAGGTTTGTCGAGCGGCTCAGCGGAGACACAGATCGGGAAATCGGGAAATCGGGAAATCGGGAAATTGAAGATCCGGTCTCCGGAAAGAACAAAAATGAAGGGTCGGTTTCTTTTACCGAAGACGATTTCAACATCAGCTTCGATTTTTCGTATGACGACGCCGATGACGCGAATGATGATGCGGATAATGACGCGAATAATGACGCGGATGCGGGCAGCGCGGGCGAATCAGCGGGTGAATCGGAAGACGCTCCCGCCGATGCGATCGAGGGTTTCCGCGCCCCCGGCGGAGCCGCCACCATTCCCGAAATTCTCAAGTTCCTGCTCGATCGTACCGGCTACATTAAGCTGCTGGAAACCGAAGCGACTCCCGATTCTCTGGCGCGCACCGAGAACCTGCGCGAACTGGTGAACGCCGCCATGGATTCCCGCGACCGGGGCGAGACCCTGGCCGAGTTCCTCGACCACGCTGCCCTCGTCAGCGACGTGGATACCTACGATCCCCGCGGACAGATCACACTCATGACGCTGCATTCGGCCAAGGGGCTGGAATTCAACCTGGTGCTGATGGTGGGCCTCGAAGAAGGGCTCTTCCCGCACTCGCGGACCTTCAACGATCCGGCGCAGATGGAAGAAGAGCGGCGGCTCTGCTACGTCGGCATGACCCGCGCCATGGACCAGCTTATCCTGACGCGGGCCGACTACCGGCGCCGTTATGGCACAGACATGCCCGAGGTCAGCATGCCTTCCCGCTTCCTCGAAGAAGTGCCGGGGCGGTTGATTGAAGATCTCGGCTCTCCCCGGTCGAGCCGCCGCAGCGCGCAGGCACAGCAGGATGAATTCGGCGACAGCCATTACAGCTACGAGGACGAAGATCAGAGCGTAAGTCCCGGAATTGGCGGAAAGCCCGCGAGCGCGCCGAAGGCGAAGACCGGCGGTTACTCCGGGCCGAAATATAACTCTATCGACAACATCGCCGACTTTTTCGCCTCGCGCGGAAAAAAGTTCAACATGCCAAAGCCCGTGAAGGAAGAGCCAGCGGGAATGGGCGGGTTCCGGCCTGGGCAAAGGGTGAAGCATCCCAAATATGGCGAGGGAACGGTCTACAAGCGCGAAGGTGAAGGAGAAACCGCCAAGATTACGGTACAATTCCCAAGATTCGGATTAAAGAAACTGGTGGAGAAGTACGCCGGGCTGGAAAAGGCTTAGCGCACCAAAAACCTTTCACCGCTAAGGACGCAAAGGGAAAACAAGGGGCGGTTTCCGTACGGAAAGATCGCCTTATTCCCGCGGGATTTTTGCAATCAAACTAAATTCGGGGACAACATACGAAATGGCAAACACAAAAAGTCTGACAAAAGAAGAACGCAAGAAATCAAAGCGGACCTCGCGCAAGAAACAGGCCCCTAAGAAGCCCAGGGAGTACGCGCGCGGATCGAAGAACCGCAAAGTGAAGAAGCTGGCGCGCGGACAGTCGAAGCGGTAAGCAGAGACATACGCGGACGGAGCCGCTGAGCGATTCAGCGGCCGCCAATCCCAACCAAGGAGCTTCTTTTGGCCAGTCAATTTTTCGCCAGGAAATCCATTGATAAGCTGATCGCTGAGTCGGAAGAGCCCGAACATCGCCTGAAGAAATCGCTGGGAAAGTGGTCTTTAACGGCGCTGGGCATCGGTGCGATTATCGGTTCCGGCATTTTTGTTCTTACCGGAACCGCGGCCGCGGGTGAATACTTTGAAGCTCCTTCGATCCTTCATGCCCAGGTCATGGACCTTGTGTGGAACCTGATCCACACCGGCAGCATGTCGGGAGCGTTGATGCACGGACGGCCGGCCGCCGGGCCGGCCATCGCCATTTCGTTCATTCTGGTGGCGGTTGCCTGCAGCTTTGCCGGGCTGTGCTATGCCGAACTGGCTTCGATGATTCCCATTGCCGGAAGCGCCTACACCTATTCGTACGCGACGCTGGGTGAGATATTTGCCTGGATCATCGGCTGGGACCTGATTCTGGAGTACGCTGTCAGCAATGTCGCGGTGGCGGTCGGCTTTTCCGGATATGCAAAGGCCCAGCTCGCGGCCTTTCACATCAACCTCTGGGATAAATGGTCCTCGCCCGTGTGGGCGGGCGGGCACTGGACCGGCGCATATTTTAACTTTCCGGCTTTTCTGGTGGTGTTCGTGCTTACCTGGCTGCTGGTGCGCGGAGTGCGTGAGTCGGCCGAGGCCAACAACGTGATGGTGGCGATCAAACTCGCGGCCATCGTGGTTTTTCTGGTCGTGGGCGGCATGCTGGTGCGTCCGGCGAACTGGCATCCGTTCGCGCCCTCGGGGTTTGCGGGTGTGGTGACGGGCGGCGCCATCATCTTTTTTACCTACATCGGTTTTGATTCGGTTTCCACTGCGGCGGAAGAGTCAAAAGACCCGCAAAAAGACATACCCTTTGGCATCATCGCTTCGCTCATCGTGTGTACGATACTCTATGTGGGCGTGGCCATCGTGTTGCTGGGAATGATGCGCTATTCCACCTTCGCCAGCGGAGACGCGGCCAATGCGCCTGTGGCTTACGCCCTGGCGAAACTAGGAACCGGCCGCGTTGCCCAGTCGGTGATTATCATCGGCGCCCTCATGGGCATGATTTCTTCTCTTCTGGTATTTCAATACGGCCAGACGCGAATCTGGTTTGCTATGTCGCGCGACGGTTTGCTGCCTAAGTTGTTTTCCGCCGTGCATTCGAAATTCAAAACGCCCCACTGGTCGACCTGGATCGCGGGAGCTGCGGTCGGACTGCCGGCGGGGCTCGTGGATATCGGCGATGCCGCCGACCTTTCCAATATCGGAACGCTGTTTGCCTTCGTGCTCGTGGCCCTGGGCGTGCTCTTCCTGCGGCGCACTCAGCCCGATCGCCCACGCGGGTTCAGAGTGCCTCTGGTCCCCTGGTTCCCTCTTCTGGCGGTACTCTTCTGCGGTGGCCTGATGACCGGCCTGACCGTCATTACCTGGTTACGTTTCGTGGGTTGGTTGGCGCTCGGCCTGATCATTTATTTTACCTACAGCCGCCATCACAGCGAATTTGCAACGCCGCCCCAGGCGGCAAAATAAGGCGGCCGTAACCCAGCCTTAGCGGGGATCCGGTGAACAGCTCGGCCAAATCTCTGATTGCCACACTGCCCAAGGCCGAACTGCATCTGCATCTGGAAGGCAGCGTGGATCCGGCCACGCTTGCCGAACTCAGCCGCCGTCACAACCTGCCGCTGCCCACGGAAAACAATCGTTACAACGTAACCGGCAGCGGCGACATTCTTTCCGAGGCCGATGTCCGCAGGCTATATTCGTATTCCGATTTCAACGGCTTTCTCATGGCTTTCAAGGCGGTCACCGAACGCCTGCGCACCGCCGAGGATTACGAGCTTGTCACCTGGCGGCTGATGGAAAAGCTGGCGCGCGAAAACGTGATGCACGCCGAGGTGTACGTGAGTATCGGCGTGATCCAGTGGCGCGGGCAGCAGGTCGGGCCGCTCTTTGAGGGCATGGAGCGCGGACGCCTGCGCGGCGAACGGGATTTCGGCGTCTCCCTGTTGTGGATCTTCGACGCTGTCCGTCACTTCGGTGTGGAAGCGGCCGCCAGGGTCTTCGACGTTGCCGCCCAGCTTCGCGACTATAACGTCGTCGGCATCGGCATCGGCGGCGATGAACGTCGAGGTCCGGCCGGCGAATTTAGCGCCCTCTACAAAAAGGCCGCGGACCAGGGTTTGCGCCTGACCGTCCATGCGGGGGAAACCGTCGGCCCGGAATCGGTCTGGGCGGCCCTGAATATCGGCGCAGAGCGTATCGGTCACGGCGTTTCCATACCCCAGGATCCTGAACTGGTCGAGGTGCTGGCTGAAAAGCAGGTTCCGGTGGAAGTCTGTATCTCTAGCAACCTGCGCACCGGAGCGATCGCTTCCCTGCGCGAGCACCCGGTCCGGCGGCTGTTCGATCTGGGATTGATGATTACCCTGAACTCCGATGATCCGGAAATGTTTCAGACGTCTTTAACCGGCGAATATCTTCTCGCCCAATCGGAATTCGGATTTTCGAACGACCATCTGCGGGAGCTGGCCAGAAACTCCTTCGAGGCTTCTTTTCTGAGCCCGGAACGCAAGCTTGGCTTCCTGCAGCAGATCGACAGCCTCGCCTAACCTGCTTTACTTTCTATCGATTAAATGGGTGCTGGACTTTCGATTCAACGAGAATACAACTTTTATTCCTTCAGTAGGTATATTCTATTGGAGTGCTTGCGCGTCTTATGCCCTCGCTCTGAGGCAGAACCAGGAGACAAGGCTCGTGTTTTCTTCAATTTCTGAAATCGTAAGCATTTGAGCAAAAAGCTTCCCAATATGGGAAATACAGTTATTGTTGAAGGTCAATCCCCCCAAACAATTGAAAACAAGGAGCGAAATCCCATGTCCAAAATTCTCAGGCTTGCTGTTGTTACCTTACTTCTGAGCGCCTTCGGCACACCTTCCGTCGCGGCGTTTTCAGGTGGCGTTACTCCTATGTGCCCTCAGGGGAACGGAAAATGCTACCCCACTACGACTACAACTACGACCACGCAGCCCAGTTAAAAAATGGCTATGATGATGTGCGGGGCCGGTGACTCCGGCCCCCGCATTCTATGGACCGGATACTGCTGATCATTCTGCTGGTCGCTCACTCGTTGTTGACGGCGCTTCTGTTCCGCCGTCGGGCCTATCGTAGTTTTACCTTTTTTGTCGGATATCAGGTCTATTCCACCCTGGCAACCGCCGCGCGTCTCCTGGTTTCTTCTCATTCGGAAGGATATTTCTGGGTCTTCTGGGGCACCGAACTGGGTTTTCTGGTCCTCGCGATTGCGGCATCGAATGAGGTCTTCATCCGGGTGTTCTACGGATTCTATCGGCTGCCCTGGTTCCGATGGTTCTATTTCGGAGGCATAGGAATAACCCTTGCCATCGTCGGAATCAACATGCTGTTGTATGCCCCGGTCAAGGTCCACCCGTTTGTTGGCAGAATCCTGCGATTCGGCATTGTCATCAACGGCATTCAGGCGGCAATTTTTGCTCTTTTTTTCCTGCTGGTGAAGGTGCTGGACATCGAGTTTCGCCGGTATCCCTTCGGTATCGCTCTGGGACTGGGCATTGCCTCGGTTGGCACTCTGATACCCTATGTTGCGCGTTCCATATTTGGAACAGAACTCGAAAATTTTATCCTCTATGCCCCCACTGTGACATATTTTATGAGCCTTCTGGTCTGGCTCAGTGCCTTCCTGAAATCCGAGCCGGAAGATGACGCCATGAACCCGCCCATGCGGCCGGAAGAAATGGCGGAAGAAGTCGGGCAATATGTGGCGGTTTTGAAGGGTTTTTTCGGTAAGAAAGAAGTTCGGTAAGAAGCAGAATGAGCTTAGGACTATTCCTTCCATTTGCGGCGCTGCTCGGGACCTTTGGCCTGATTGTGGCGTGGTTCCTCTACGAGTGGATTTATCGCTTTGCCGAGCGTACCGCCCAGGATGTCATCCCCTACCTGCAAAAAATCGACCTCGCCGAAGTGCGAAGCCTGTTCGATCCCGAGCAGGAGAAATACCTGAAACTCAACCTGTCATTGCGTGAATTCGCAAAGGCGCAATGGAAGCGCTGCCGGCTGGCTCAGCAGTATGCCCGCAGCCTGGCCCACAATGCCAAAGTGATTCAGGAATGGGGAAAATTCGAGCGGAGCCGCAGTCGCAAAACCCTGGATACCGTGGTGCGGCGCAGCAGTCTTGAACTGAATATCGTGTGCGCCCAGTGCCGTATCTGCTCTGTTGTGGTTCGGTTGCAACTCCACTGGTGGCTGTTAAAGATGGCCATCCTTCCCATGATCGCGCCGCCTTCGTTCCAGGCCCTGATCGGCAAGGGAAGTCTTGAAATGGTCTCTTTCTACGAAAAGATGCGCAAGACCGCGGTTTCCGTCGGCCTGATTTACGGCGAAGGCTACCGCGACCGGCTGGAACAATCGGTTTAAGCCGCCTTCCATCTCAGAATGTCTTTGGTTTCATCCGCGTAAATCAGTGCTTTTATCAGCCCCGCCTTGCGGGATCAGTGGCAAGGTTTTTTGGTTTTAGCCCGGTCTTTTACAATGTCGGTGCATGGATTTCCCCGCATCGCCCCTCGGTTTACCGTTGCTTGAAACCCCTCGCCTGCTTCTCCGCAAGCTGCAGCTCGAAGACGTTCCGGATGTCTTCCAGTACAACTCCGACCCTGAAGTGGTCCGATATCTGCTTTGGAACCGGCATACCTCGGAGAGCGAAACCCGGGCCGACCTGCAACGCGTCATTGAGCGTTATGGAAAGACTTCAGATCTGCGCTGGGGCATCGAACTGAAAACCACCGGACGTGTCATCGGCGGCTGCAAGCTCGCCTGCCGCATGGAACACAAACGCGCCGAGATCGGCTACGTGCTGGCCCGTCCCCACTGGGGCCAGGGCTATGCCGCGGAAGCAGCGCGCGAGATCCTGCGCTACGGGTTTGAAGAACTGGAATTGGGCCGGATAGAAGCGCTGACCTTCGCCGAGCACGCGGCCTCCGGGCGGGTGCTCGATAAATGTGGCTTTCAGTCCGAAGGAATCCTAACCTTAAAACGCAGAGGTAGCGGCGGAAGCAGAGGGAATAAAAAGATCGGGTAATTGCCAAAATTGGTAATTGGGTAATTGAAAACCTGTGAAATCAAAGGTCTTCAATTACTCAATTACCAATTTTGGCAATTACCCGATCTTTATTATTTCCTCTGCTTCCTCCGCTACCTCTGCGTTTCAAGGTTTTGATCTTGGGTTTGCTATTGCTATTGCGCGACGACGGTCGTACCGATTTGCACCAGTGGAGCCTGTTCTTTGGTCGTGCAATCGCAACGCGGTCCCACCACGGTGTGCGACTGTGCCTTCTGGGGGGCGCGCCAGAAATCCATGAACGATGTCTGGTGTACGCAGGAAATCGTGCAGTTGGGCGCGCAGCTTTTTTCCGTCAGGAATTCCCGCCGAATGTCGTTGCGGGTATAGTCCGCGAGGGGAATGCCGGGGAAACCGCGCTGCTGAGAGCAGTAGTGGACCAGGCCGTGTTCGCAGATGTAGAGAAAACGCGCGCCCGCGCGGCAGCGCCACTGGTTGGGCCGGCCTTCGGCGATGTTGACCTGAAAGCCGTTCAGGCGCGAGTAACTGCGCTTGCCGAGCTTGCGCGTCTCCTGAAAGACCGCCTGCGCGTCCGAGGCCAGCGGCCGCAGTTGTCCACTGCCGTCGTGGATGATACCCACGGTGGAGCTGAACCCCAGTTCCACGGCGCGTTGCGCCACCGTGAGAGCGTCCCCCTGGTTTTTCACGCCGGCGCCGATCACGGAATTGATGTTCACGTGAAAGATCGCGTGCTCTTTCAGCCACTGGAGCTTTTTGTCGAGGACCTTGAGCGATTTGACCGAAACGTCGTCCGGTTGCACGTTGTCGACGGAGATTTGCAGGTGATCGAGTCCCGCCCGGTTCAGCCGCTGGATGCGTTCGGGCACCAGTAGGTATCCGTTGGTGATCAGCCCGGCGATCATGCCGTGCGAGCGGATGCGGGCGATGACGTCATCGAGCTGTGGATGCAGCAGAGGCTCCCCGCCGCTGATGACGATCAGAGTGGTGCCCAGGGCCGCCAGCTTGTCGATGCGGCGGTACATCTCTTCGACCGGCACGGGGTCGGAGATCTCGTGATACTCATTGCAATAGGTGCACGACAGGTTGCACCTGCGCATGGGTATGATCTGCGCCTGAACGGGGTGATCGGTGGATAACACACCTTTCACGATCATGCGCAGTTCGCGTAATTTACGGGAGGCGCTGCGAAGCCTCCGTTGAAAGCCTGGGGAACTCACATCTACGATTAAAACACACGGCTCAGGAGGCGTGAAAGCCAAAGGCCGCGAAGCGCGTTTTTCAGCCCCTGAGTACCCGCTTTAAGCCATCCTGCAGACTAGCTGAAGGCCGCCGCCAGGCCGGCTGCGCAAAGCTTGTAAACGAAATAAATTGTCGCGATAGTCGCGATGGCGGTGCCTGGCTTTACTCTCTTCTTCTCCGAGTTCACCGCAAAGCCGATTCCCATCAGCACAATGGTCCAGATGGTGATGATGTCCAGGGAAGTCGCCATGCTGTAGACGAACTTCGATGAGTTAACCGGATCCATGAAATGCGCCGGGTTGGTGGCCACCGGGTTGGGAAAGAAAAAATTATCCGGATCGCCGATCGCCAGCGTCACAATCGCCAGAATCGACGTCACCATGGTGGGCAGCCAGGAATAGATAACGATGGCCATGCATCGGGAAAAAGTCAGCTCTGCGTTCAGCAGGAAATTGAATGCGCCCCACAGGACAAGCGCGATGATCAGTGCGATTACGATGATAAAAATGGGACTGGCGAAGCCGGAGTATTTGAAGATCACAGCGGAGATGCGCACCTGCTGCGCGAGTTGTTCCGGCGATGCCTGCTGCGCCCGTGGAGAGGCCGCGAGTTGTTTCTGCGCGACAGTCTCAAAACCCACTTTTTTATCGATCATCATGAAGTAGGCAATGCCGAGAATCGACATGAGAACAACCGGCAGCCACCAGGCAGCGCTCCGTTGGATGTCCTCAAATGTCTTCGATGGCGCAACAAAGGTATTCACCACACGCTCAAGCTGCGACAGCGGCGGCGCTGCGTTCTCGACCGGGGCTGCCGGCGATATCGGTTGCATCGGGGAAGGCACGGGCGGCGGCATGGAACTCATAGGTATCCTCTGTCTCTCGATGGCAGTTGATCAAACGGAAGAATTGTAGCCCGGTGCGAAGATTGCCGGCCAATTATATTTTGCTGAAGTGCTCCCAGCCGGCGGGTTTGAGAGACGACAGTTTTCCGCTGTGATCGCGCATATGAACCCTGCTTCCGGCTTTGTTTTTGCGGTCTTTTGACGCTTTCACAATTTCTCCGATCATCGAGACCGGAACTCCGGCAATCCGTGCGGGAACCCGCACTCCATTGCGGGCGGTAAATAACAATTCGTAATCTTCGCCGCCGTGCAGCGCCATTTCCAGGCCGGCGCCGCGGGCCACAGGGATTGCTCCGGCGTTCACGATGGCATCGACTCCGCTTTCCTCGCAGAGATGAGCGAGATCCACCGAAAGCCCGTCGCTCAGATCGATGGCCGCGCTTGCAATTTGTTTCTCCCTCAGCCGGCGTCCCGTTTCAATGCGTGCTTTCGGAAAGAAGTGCCGGTCGTCAGGGCCGGCGCGCAGTTTTTCGCCGGCATAGAGACGCCGAAGCCTGTCGGCCGATCCGCCCAGCGTGCCGGTAACGTAGATGCGATCTCCGGCCCTGGCCCCGGAGCGCAGCAGCGCTCTGCCTGCCGGGACTTGCCCAATGACCACGATGTCGGCGGTAATCTTTGGGGCGCCGGCGATGTCTCCCCCTGCCAGCGGAATCCGAAACCTTCCGGCCAAACCAATCAGCCCGTCGATAAACTGATCCACCCAGCGCTGTGCCAGGTTTTCAGGAAGCCCGAGAGAGAGGAAGCAGGCGACCGGCTCGCCGCCCATGGCGGCGATGTCGCTGAGTCCGCGGGTGAGGCAGCGGTGCCCCACGCTGCGGGGCGGATGCCAGGCCCGGCGGAAGTGAATGTCTTCCACACAGAGGTCGGTGGTGACGAGCGTCTGCCGGCCTGAAGGGATATTCAGCACGGCGCAGTCGTCGCCAATGGCTCGTGCCAGGGCTCGGTTCGTTCCGGGCGCGGCCCGTCTGCGAATGCGTTCGATGAGCTGTCTTTCCGGCAAAACCACGCTTAACTATATCAAAATCAATAACTTAATAATCAGCGAACGGACTTTAGGAACAAAAGGCCAATTCGCGAACGTCCCATTTTCGGTGATCGTGTACACCAACCAGCGTTGCCAGGTCGTACACTTCCGAACGTTGACAGCCCCGCCGCAGGCTGTTAAGTTTACCGAGCATTTTCCTTCAGTATTTTGGCCGCCTCGGAGTTCCGAACTCCATTCTGTGGGAAAAGGAATAAAAACCGAGCCGAACTCAGGTCCCAACGGGTTTCCGGGCACACGGCGGACGTTAGAATCCGCCGAATTGGAAAGAAATTCAAGGCAGGGGAGTATTACTGTGCGCAAGCGTTTTTACGTCATGCTGGTGGCCCGCAACTCCGAAGGGGAGTTGCTCAAGATTCCAATTCCACTGCACTACCTCTATGTGTTCATAGCGGGTGCGCTGATTGGCATGTTGACCATTACCGGCATGGCCGGCTCCTACACGCGCATGTTGCTGAAAACCCAGCATTTCAACAAACTGCGCGATGAGAAGAAAGAGCTGACGGAGAGTTACAAGCAGCTGGAACTGATTGCCCAGGAAAACAAGCTACAGGCCGCCTCTCTGAGCTCTCTGGCGGGGGAAGTTTCGTCTCTTTACGGACTCAAGCCGAATCCAGCCTACCAACAGGATGATCCGGGATCCGCTTCTTTCATGCAGTTTGACGATCTGAGGAAAACGGCCATGAGCGGCGCCGCTTCCATTGGCATTGGCATGGGCGATATGGGGGGAGCGACCACCCATGACTGGATGCGCCTGGTTTCCGCGCCGACGTTATGGCCGGTCGTTGGCCGCATCAGCAGTTCCTTCGGGGAGCGCATTGATCCGTTCAAAGGTGAAGGCGCATTTCACCGCGGCATCGACATTGCCAGCGAATACGGCACCCGCGTGATTGCGCCGGCCGATGGGGTGGTACAGCTGGCCGACCTCATGAATGGCTACGGCAAGACCGTGGTTGTGGAGCACAGCGATGAAGTCACCACGCTCTACGGACATCTGTCGGCCTTTGCCGTGAGCTCCGGGCAACTCGTGCATCGCGGCGATACCCTTGGCTACGTCGGCCAGTCGGGACACAGCACCGGCCCGCATCTCCATTACGAAGTTCGAATCGGCAACACGGCCGTCAATCCCTATAAATATCTGCGCTTTACCTTCACGCAGCAGGTGGCTTCCGGCGCAATGTAATCGGGCGTCAGGGCCTCGGCTTGGCCTGAGGCTCGGGAACTTCCGGGCGTCCGGCCTCCTGCCAGACCTTCTTCACCAATTCCTTTGTCAGAGTGGCCGTGAGTACTGTCCGGCTGCCTTCATGCCCGATCTGAATGCTGTCAATGGCGGCGTTCAGGTTGCGGTCGGTGCCTTTGTGTCCTTCGCTCGCCCCGCGATAGACGGCCAGAAATGTTGCGGCCGAGTCTGCCAGATCTCTGGCTGCGGCTTCATCGGTGCTGAAGATCTCAGCCTTGAGCGTCACCGATCCGGAATAGCGCAGAGAAATCACCGAAGTGGTGTTTCCGGGAAGGCCGAAGCCGAATCCGCCGGGCAGCATCGTTTGTGAAGTTCCGGATTGCGCGGGCCGGTAGATCATCCATGCCAGGCTGGCCGCGGGAACGCGGCTGTAATAATTCTGCAGTAAATAGGGGCCCGGACCGGCGAGCTTCGGATTTCGAAATCTGTCGATGATGCCGCGCATCGGCTCCGCGGATGCCATGTTGGTGATCGCCACGGATTCGCTGTCGAGAATGCAGACGCGCACCGTGTGCCCTGCATGCGGGATGGAGAATATCTTCTTG
>WNFD01006454.1_pt1 | contig 11740 bp, 10 predicted proteins | sample 5400491 | NCBI WGS metagenome assembly WNFD01 (sample SAMN13153343, study PRJNA577476) | soil metagenome | isolation source: 120 cm saprolite under Douglas fir tree site 2 hole 2 replicate 2 | place: USA:California | collected 2015-04-18 | reverse complement strand
CTCGAGGCGGCGCGGGCGCGATCGGCACGGGTGGTGTTTGGTGGCTCGTTTCGGGTATATGGCGACGACATTGCAGGCCAGACGGTGGACGAAGAGACGCCGTATGGGCGGGTGGGCGACCTCTCGCACTTGAGCAAGATCTATGTTGAGCAGCTGGCGCGGATGATTGGCGGGCGGTTTACCTCGGTGCGGCTGGGCGTGACCTATGGGCTGTCGCCGATCATGAAGACGACGCGCCAGTTTATGACCGTGCCTAACCTCTTTTGTTCGCGCACGGCGCGCGGCGAGGCGCTCCAGGTTCTGGAGGACAGGCCCGTCGGATTCATCCACGTCTGCGACGCGGCCGACGCGCTGCTGCTGGCAGGGGAACGCCTCGCGGGGCATGAGCCAGCTTGGGAGGTAGTCAACGCGGCGCCGGACGTGGCCACCATTGGCCAGGTGGCACGGCACGTTCAACGTTTGGCGCGCGAGCGCGGGCTGAACGTGCAGCTCGAGGGCGCGGCGGCGTCTGAGGCGAGCTTCTTCGTGACGTCACAGCTCCAGGAGAATGGGTTTACGGCGAGCCGCCAGCTGGGCGAGGGCCTGGGCGAAGTGCTGGACTTCTTTCTGGACGGGCGATGATCGCCGACCGCGGCTCCCAGGGGTCGCCGCTACATAGTGAAAGCCAAGGGAAAAATTCCAGGGTGGGGCGAGAGCGGCATCGGGCGAAGTTGTGTTTGAAGGCGCGGCCGACGGCCGTGCAGTTGGCGGACCGACTGCGGGCGGTGGATGGGGTGTGGCCGGAGGGGGTGGAGCTGTATCTGGCGGCGGTGGATCTGGCTTCTCGAGCGACGGTCGAAGCGATTGCGGAGCGAATTCAAGCGGCGGAGGTGCCGGCAGGTTTTGCCTGGTTGATCGAGGGGCCCGTGGACTCGCTCGATGGTAGGGACTTCGACATCACCCGCGAGAGCGAGGCGGACCTACACATACTCGAGCGGCTGGCGCAGCTGGCGCACAACATCAAGGCCAAGGCGGTCAATATTCACGTCATCTCGCCCAGCCCGGACCTCAGTCGGCTGACGCTTGACTGTCGCGCAGCGCTGCTCGAACGGGCAGTGCCGTTTCTGGATCGCTTCGTCGGCTTGATGCACGATGCTGGCACCGTGCCCACTGTGGAGAACATGCCGCCAGTGCTGCGCATGCGGCGCGCGGACTACAGCTTCACGCCGATTGGGATGGCCTCTGAAGACCTACGCTGGCTCGTGAACCGCGTGCCGGGGCTGAAGGTTTTGCCGGATACGTCGCACGCTGGGTTGTACCTGAACGCACGCGGCATGAAAGCCAGAGACGCAAAAAAGCACGCGTGGAGCGAACCACTCACGAATTACCTGAACCAGCTGCCCGCCGAAGCCGCCGACCTCGTCGGCTTTATGCAGAGTTTGCTGCCGCATGTTGAAAACGCCCAGATCTCCAACGCCGCGGGCGTGCTCGGCGAGGGGCTGCCCTACGCTGAGGGCGATTTTGATCTCGATCCCGCCATTCGCTGGCTCGGCCAGCACGCCCAGCACATCGTGACCGAGCCACTTGAAGCCAACAACGACGATGCCCGCATCATGCGCGACGCCCTGAGACATATGCGACGGGCGCTCGCTTGACGGCTGGCGCTGGCTTGATCTCGGAGTCGCCGCCGGCCGAGCTGCTGCTCGGGCGACCAGAGTTCGCCGGCAACCTGGCCCGAGCGGCCGAGTTCGTGCGCGATCGGCGCGTGCTGGTGACGGGCGCGGCGGGGAGCATCGGCTCGCCGATGACGCACATCCTGGCGGCCGCCGCGCCGGCGAGCCTGGTGCTGTTGGACCACCACGAGCACTCGCTGTTCAGCCTGGAGCGTGCGCTTGGCGGCGCCACGCCCGGGTTGGCCTATGAATTGGCCGACGTGCGCGACACACCCCGACTCAAACGCATCTTCGACCAGCAGCGACCGGAGATCGTCATCCACCTCGCCGCGGCCAAGCACGTGCCCTACGGCGAGCGGTTCCCCGAAGGTGCCGTGGCAGCCAATGTCCTGGCGACGCAGTCGTTGCTCGAGCTGGCCGATGAGCACGGCGTCGAAACGTTCGTCTATCCATCGAGCGACAAGAGCGTCCAACCGCCGAGCGTGTACGGCGCGACAAAACGCCTGGCCGAGGTCCTCGTCCAGACTTGCGCGCACAACCGGCGTTGGGCGGTGGTGCGCTACGTCAACATCATTGGCACGCGCGGCAGCGTGGTCGAGACGTTCACCCAACAAGTCCAGGCCGATCGGCCGCTGAGCGTGACCGACGAGCGCATGACGCGCTACTGGATCAGCATGGACGAAGCGATCTGGTCGGCCCTATCGACCGCCCAGCACGCCGCGCCCGGAGAGATCTTGATGCCCGCATGTGGCGAGCCGGTGCCGATCATCGAGACGGCGCGGCGCCTGGCCGGCTGGTATCGTCCCGAGCGAGTGTCCGCACCCTACCCGATCAATCACACTGGGATTCGACCGGGCGAGCGGCTGCACGAGGTGCTGCTCTCCCCCAACGAATCGTTCTCAGAAGCACCAATGCCCGGGCTCAGGGCAGTGCGCACCACGCGTGATCCCGCTCGCCTGGCCGCTCTGCCCGACACCGTGGCCGAGCTGCGGCGGCTGATCGACGCGGGCGATCGGCCCGGCCTGGCCGGAGCGTGTCTCAGCGCGGCTGAAGCGCTGCAGTGAACCCGACCCCCTGGCTCGGGCTGGCTTTTCTGGTAGCCGCGGCGACGACGTACCTCTTGGCGCAGCTCGCCGAACGGCTGGGTCGGCGCATGGGCGTGCTCGACAACCCGCGCGCGGGGGAGGTCCAGCGCTGGAGCGTGCCGCGTATCGGCGGGTACGCGATGCTCGGCGGATTGTGGGCGGCGCTGCTGGTGGGCTACGCGCTGCGAAACTGGTTTCTGATCGATCCGGAAATCGGCCCGGTGTGGAACCCGGCGGACGATCTGCGCGTGCTGGGTCTGGTGCTGGGATCGGTGTGCATCGTGCCCCTGGCGATCCTCGACGATCGACGCCGACTGGGCGCGTTGCCGCAGCTGATCGGGCAATTCTGCATCGCCGCGGTGCCGGTGCTCTTCGGCCTGCGGGTGGGCAGCATCGCCCAGCCGTTCGGCGATCCCATCGAGCTGCCGCTATGGCTCGACGTGCCGATCAGTCTGCTGTGGTTCGTGGGCATGATGAACGCGATCAACTGGGTCGACGTCATGGACGGCCTGGCCGGCGGCGTGGCCTTCGGTGGCGCGATGGTGCTGTTCGCGCGGGCGTACCTCTTCACCCAGTTTTCGGTGGCGCTGTTCCCGCTGGCGCTGGCGGGCGTGTGCCTTGGATTTCTGGGTCGCAACCGACCGCCAGCGAAGATTTTCATGGGCAGCTCAGGGTCGCTACTGCTCGGCTTTGGATTGGCCGGGAGCGGCATCCTCGGCGGCGCCAAAGTGGGCACCGCGATTCTCGTGTTGGGGGTGCCAATCCTCGATGCGGCGTGGGTGATCTTGCGCCGCTTGACGCGCGGCGCGCGGCCGACGATCGGCGGCGATCGCGAGCACCTGCCGATGAAGCTGCACGACCTGGGGCTGAGCACCGGTCAAACGGTGCTGGTGCTGTACGTGGTGTCGGCCATTCTGGGCGTCATCGGGTTGAGCTTGCACACGCCACCTGAGGCGCCGAGCATCGACAAGTTGTACGTACTCGTGGGCATGGTGCTGGTGCTACTGGTCGTTCTGGCGGCGATCACAGTGGCCGTCACGCGGCGGCGCCGAGCAACGCACTGAGCCCGCAAACGAGAGCTGTGAGCCGGTTCACATCGGCGGTGTGAATCGCCTCATAGTTGGAATCGTTCCCCGAGCGTAATTTTGGGCCATCTCGAAACTCTCGGGGGAGTTCCAACAGATGAAACTGGGGAACACAGTCCTACTTCGAGGCCGCAGCCTGGTGCTGGCGGGTCTCATGGCTCTCGTAGTCGCCGCCGCGCCGCTCGCGGCTGGCGCCCATTTTCTCGGGGGAAGCTGGTGGTATGGCGGCGGACTTCTACCGCGGTCGTATCAGAACAACACCGGCGGGTTTCCGGCCTACACCAACGCGGTGAACCAGGCGGCGACCAACTGGTACTGGACGCCCACCCCGTCCGACCTGTACAGCGTTGGCGGCGCAGCCAACGTGACGTTGAGCACCTTTAGCTCCGGCGCCGGGTACTGGGCGGTCACGCAGATCTGGGCGAACCAGACGACCTGCGTCTGGGTTTTTTGCTGGACGAACAACAACGAGATTCCCTACGGCGCCTACAACAGTCCGACGGGCCTCGGCTCCAACTGGAGCAACTACACCTCTTCGGCGATCGCGTTCAACCGCGCCACGATGGACAGCTTGAACGACTTCATGAAGCTCAAAGTCGCCACGCACGAGCTGGGTCACGCCCAGGGTCTCGGCCACGCCTACTCGCCGAACTGCACGTCGATCATGCAGCAGGGCTTCCTGGCGTGGAACACGCCGCAACCCCACGATTTCTACGACTTCGATCAGCTGTACCCAGGCTCCTGGTCTTACGGCTGGGCGTGCTAGGCAAAGGGAGTAGACAAGCCATGAACAAGCGCAACGGACTTCTACTGGGCCTGGGCAGCGTGGCTGCTGTCCTCGCGATCGGCGGTGCAGCTCTGCTCACGGGCATCGGCGTAAGCTACCAAAGCGAGTTGTCTTACATGACCGACGGACCCGCGTACCAGGACGTGCAAGACCTGACCAAAGCGTCGGGCGCTGTGGCTCACGTCCGCATCATCTCGGCGGGCAAGTCTTACCTCGTTCCATTCGATGCAGCGGTGACCAACGTCGCTCCTGCTCGGAAGGACGATTCGGCCAAGGGCAAGCTCGGCCAGCCGACGACTGGCACACCGGCCAAGGGGCAGCTGCAGAACGGCATCTTGCAGACGGACTACACGGCGGAAGTACTCGACAACGTGCGCGGCGCGTCCGTCAAGAAGGGCCAGCAGATTGTGATCAGCCAGATTGGTGGCAAGCTGGCTTCGCCAGGGGCTGACGGTTCGTCCAAAGAGATCATCGTGGCCAACGCCGAGCACGACCCCGTTATGCAGGTCGGCGATGAGGAAATGCTCTTCCTGAACCAGGACGCGGCGACGGGCAAGTTCTTCACCACGGGTGGGGGACAGGGTCGGTTCAAGGTGCAGACCAATGGCACGCTCTCGGCGGTCGATGCGCATTCGAACCTGGCGCGGTTGCAGACGGGCAAGCAGGTTGCGTCGCTAAAGAACGCGGTCCAGTCGGTTCACGAGTAGTCCACAGGGATTCGCACCCCCTCTTCCTGGGAACGTCTCAGGGAGAGGGGGTTTTTACTTGTCCGCCGAACATGAGTAGTGGTGCCGACCGCATCGCTTCGCTCGCTCCTTATCGAGGGACGAAAATCGATTTCCCTACAGGAGCGAGCTGCACAGCGGGAACGTTGCAGAGGGACGAGCGATACGAAGGCCCAGGGATGTTCGCCACCCTGGGGAACGGGCGCAGCGAGGCGGTCAGCGGGAATGCTGGAGGCTGGCTACGCGGGCTTCGAGGCGCTCCAGGAGATCGGCTGGGGAGGGGACGGAACCTGGCGGCACGGACAGGGTGCCGAAGCCGTGGAAGTCGCTGCCTACGGTGGGCACGCGGTCATACGTCTGGCAGGCTTCGACTAATAAGCGGGGGTAGTCGGGGCCGTAGTCTTTGGAGTAGTAGGCTTCCAGGCCGTCGATGCCGGCTTCCAGGACCGCGGGGAGGAAGTCGCGCCAGTCTTTGCCATCCAGCTCGTTGGGGTGGGCCCAGGAGGCGAAGCCACCGACGGAGTGGATCAGGCGGATGCCTTCGGCGGGTTCGAGGCGGAAGCCTTCGAAGTAGGCGGGGCCGCCGCGACCGATGAAGCGTTCGAACGCTTCGTCGATGGTCTGGATGTGGCCCGCCTCGAGCAGCGCCTGGGCAACGTGCGGGCGGCCGACGCTGCCTTCGCCGGCGATCTCAAAGACGCGCTCGAGCCGAATCGGCGCGCCGATGGCGGTGAGTGCCTGGACCATCTGCTCGGCGCGCTCGAGTCGCGCCTCGCGAAACCCGCGAATCGTCTGTTGGAAGCTAGGGTCGGCGTGGTCGAGGAATAGACCGAGGATGTGGATCGAGGCGCCAGGCAGATCGGTGCTCAGCTCAATGGCCGGGATCACGCGCATGCCCAGCTCACCGCCGACGCGCTGGGCAATGCTGACGCCGTCGGTAGCGTCGTGGTCCGAGAGGGCCATCGTCGTGACACCGTGCTGATGGGCGAACCGCACCAACTCAGCTGGTGCGAGCCGCCCATCGGAAACGGTGCTATGCAGATGGAGGTCGAGCGTCACCGGGCGTAGTCGACTGCTCGGGTTTCGCGCACCACCGTAACTTTGACCTGACCTGGATACTGGAGCGTCTCTTCAATTTTCTTGACGATGTCGCGCGCCAGACGCATCGCGGCCAGGTCGTCGACCTGCTCGGGCTTGACGATGATGCGCACCTCGCGGCCGGCCTGGATGGCGAACGATTTTTCAACGCCTTCGAACGAGTTGGCGACCTCTTCCAGGGCCTCCAGGCGGCGCACGTAGTTCTCGACGCTTTCACGCCGCGCCCCGGGCCGCGCACCCGACGCTGCGTCGGCCGCTTGCACCAGGACGTCCTCGATCGATTGGTGGTCGGGGTCGGCGTCATGGTGACCCATCACCGCCTGAACCACCGGCTTCGCCTCGCCAAAGCGGCGAATAAAGTCGGCGCCGATGATGTGGTGCGGGCCTTCGACCTCGTGGGTGAGCACCTTGCCGATGTCGTGCAGGAACGAAGCGCGGCGGACGATGTTGACTTCCGCACCGACCTCCGCCGCCAGCATCGCGCCGATGTGCGCCGCCTCGACGGCGTGCTGCAGCTGGTTCTGGCCGTAGGACGTACGAAAGCGCAGTCGACCGACGACTTTGATGATCTCGGGGTGGAGGCCAGGCACGCCTGCCTCGTAGGCCGCCGCCTCGCCCTCCTCGCGGATCTCCTGTTCGATCTCTTGCTTGGACTTGGCGACGATCTCTTCGATGCGCGCCGGATGGATCCGGCCATCCTGGACGAGTTTTGTGAGAGCCAGTCGTGCGATTTCTCTTCGCACGGGGTCAAAACAAGAAAGGGTGACAGCGTCAGGGGTGTCGTCGATGATCAGGTCCACCCCGGTCGCGGCTTCGAGCGCACGGATGTTGCGCCCCTCGCGGCCGATGATGCGGCCCTTCATCTCCTCATTGGGGATGGGCACGACCGTCGTGGTGATCTCGCCCACGGTGTCGCTCGAGTAGCGCTGGATGGCGACCGACAGGATCTTGCGCGCCTGGGTCTCGGCCTGGGCACGGGCGTCCATCTCGATCACCCGGGCGCGGCGACCAGCCTCGGTGCGCACCTCCTCTTCGACGCGTTGCAGCAGCAGGGTACGCGCCTCGTCGCGCGTGAGCGCGGCCACCCGTTCGATGGCCGACACCTGTTCCAGGCGTAATTTTTCGACCTCGCGCAGACGGGCTTCGGTTTCGTCCTCGCGTAGTTGGGCCTTGCGCTGACGATTTTCGATCTCGTCTGTTTTGCGATCGAGGTTCTCTTCCTTCTGGCGTAGACGACGTTCCTGCGTTTGCACCTCGAGGCGCAATTGACGCGCCTCGTCCTCGGCAGCGGCGAGCGTGCGGATGGCCTCCTCTTTGGCCTCGAGCAAGATGGCTTTCTTTTCGGCATCGGCCTTGGCGCGCGTTTCGGCAGCGCCTTCTTCGGCTAAGCGGCGCTGATCATTGCTAGCTTGCCGTTTGATTGAGAAGCCCAGCCCAACGCCAATTGCGCCGGCAACTAGGGCCACGATGATGAAAATCATGACGTCCACAGTCGAATTACCTCCTTCCGTCAGGATGGCTGGGGCTGCCGCGGTGGACGCGGGCAAGCCGGAGCGAGACCTGGTAAGGGCCCTGACGCGATTGTACGGGTGCGTAGTCTTCGAGACCCAACACCCGGGAGGGTCCTTTCCCCGAAGGGGTCCCCTGGGGTCGACATCGGCAGTGACGGCAATCTTTTCCCCCAAGGCGTCCCATGTGGGGCCGACCCTGGCGGTGCCAGCAATTCAGAAAATACGTGCCTTGCGCAGCATCGCGTATTGGTTGGGTAGGAGCTCGGGCAGCTCGTCCGGCGGCGCCCAGCGGTGCAGGCCCGTCTCGTCAGACGACTGATAGCTCCCGCTTTCGACGGTGCAGCGATACAGCAGGTCGAGCTGGGTATCACCCCAGAATTCGGCCCCAAGCAGGGCATCGACCCTCACCTTCAGGCCGGTTTCTTCGAGGACCTCGCGCGCGAGTCCCTTCTCAGGGCTCTCGGCGTGTTTGAGCCAGCCGCCGGGCAGGCCCCATGGCACGCGGCGGCGATAGGTGTGCTCCAGAATCAAGATGCGGCCCTGCTCGTCCTGGATCAGGGCCATGGCGCCGACCATGAACGACGGATTCAAGATGCGCAGGAAGATTTGGCGCATCCATCCGGGGAATGGCACGTCGCGCCAGACGCGAAGCAAGAGCGGTCTTAGAGGTGGCGCCATAAGAGCGACGGCTACTATTCGAATGGTATGACTCAGGCACCCAGTGAACGCCTGTCGCTGCGGCGGCGTGCTTTCTCAGACCTCGGGCGCGGGAGGGTGTGGGTCATTGGCCATCGCGGAGCGATGGGCCACTGTCCCGAAAACACGTTCGTCTCGTTCGAGCGCGCGCTCGAGCTGGGCGCAGATTGGATCGAATTGGACGTTCACCTCACGCGTGACGGCGCACTGGCCGTCATTCACGATGAAACGGTCGATCGCACCACCGATGGACACGGCCTGGTTAAGGATCACACGCTGGCCGAACTGAAGAAATTAGACGCGGGCGCGTGGTTCGGGCGCGAGTATGCGGGCCAGCGCATTCCGTCGCTCGACGAAGTGTTGGTCTGGGCGCGCGAACGCAACACCGTAGTCGATATCGAGATCAAAAACGCACCTAGTTTCTATGAAGGCATTGAGGAGGCTGTCGTTGAAAGTCTGGACCGCTCTGGAATGGCCGAGCAGGTGATTGTGATCAGCTTCGATCATCGGAGTGTGCAGCGCGTCAAGGCGCTCGACTCACGCGTCGTCACAGGCGTGCTGTACGCGGCGCGGCCAACGGACGCGGGCGTGGGCTTGGCGGCCGCGGCGCAGGCGGATGCGGTGCTGCCGCACTGGGCCTACGTCACACCTGAAGATGTACGCGTGGCGCACGAGGCGGGGCTAGCGGTGGCGCCGTGGGCGACGTCTGACCCTGAGGTATTGCGCAGCCTGATCACGGCGGGCGTTGATGCGATCGGCACGAACCACCCTGACATTCTTCGCCAGGTACTTTCCAAGCGACCTGACGTTAGCGATAGTCCTCAGAGAGATGAAGTGACGACGCCGCGCGCGGGAGATGGTCTGTGACAGTGGCGTGGCCAGGAGCCTTCTTGCGGCGGCACGATGTTCAGCTCTTTCTGACCAGTTTCCTCGGCTTGTATGCCGAGTTGCTGTGCATTCGCTGGATGCCCGCGCACGTGCGCTTCCTGTCCTACTTCACCAACTTCATCCTGCTGGCGTCGTTTCTGGGACTCGGCGTGGGCATCCTCTCGGCGCGCAGCCAGCGCAAGCTGCCCTTCGGGCCGCGGACATTTCCCTTATTGCTGTTGTTCGCGGCCATCCTGATCGCCGCGACGAGGTTCGAGCTGAAGATCGGCTCGGCCGGCGTCCTGTACTACGGCGCCGGCGAAAGCGGCACGGCGCCGCCTGAAAACGCGCTCGTGCTGCCGGCGGCCTTCCTGCTGGTCAGCCTGCTGTTCGTCTGTATTGGCCGACCCCTGGGCGTGCTGCTCGGCCAGGTAACGCCTCCACTGCGCGCCTACGCGCTCGACATTGGCGGCAGCCTCGCGGGTATCGCGGCGTTCTTCCTGTTGTCGTGGCTCGAGCAGCCGCCGGTGGTGTGGTTCGTCGGCCTGTTGCTGGTGACCCTGTTGCTGGCCGGGCCGACCTGGCGAGATAGGGCGTTCATGCTCGCGCCGCTAGCGATCTCGGCGGTCATCGCCTGGAACATCGGCCTGAGCTACTGGTGGTCGCCCTACTACAAGATCGGGCTGACCCCGTCCGACAACCAGCACGGCTGGGAGCTCAACGTCAACGAAAGCGGCCATCAGTCGATGATGCCGTCGGACGAGAAGGAGCCGTTTTACCGCTCGCCGTACGATCTGTTCGGCGCCGGGCAGTTCCAGCACGTGCTCATCATTGGCGCCGGCAGCGGCTCAGACAGCGCCATCGGCTTGAAGTACGGCCAGGTCGGCCACATCGACGCGGTCGAAATCGACCCGGTGATCGCTCGATTGGGCAGCCAGTTCCACCCCGAGCAGCCGTTCTCGGATCCGCGCGTCAGCGTGCACGTCGACGACGGCCGGTCGTTTTTACGGAAGAGCACCGACAAATACGACCTGATCATCTACGCCTTGCCCGACTCGCTGACGCTGACGTCGCAGTTCTCGAGCCTGCGCCTGGAGAGCTTCCTGTTCACCCAGGAGTCGTTCAAAGAGGCGCGCGCGCACCTGACCAACGACGGCGCGATCGTGCTCTACAACTACTACCGCGAAGACTGGCTGCTGCGGAAACTCGCAGGCATGCTGCAGTCGGCCTTCGGCCAGCCGCCGTACGCGATGAGCTACGGCGGCTGGGGTCGAGCCGGGGTGCTCGTCGACGGGCCGCGGCTCCAGACGCTGCTGGCCCAGCGCCCGGAGCTCACTCAACCCTTCGTCGTCACGCGCGCCGCCACGCCACTGCTCAACGAAGACCCGAACGCCATTCTGCTGCCGCTCGTCGGCTCAGGCATCTTGGCCACTGACAATGCAGCCGGAGACTCCGACCCTTCGCCGCCCGCCCCGGCAACGGACGAATGGCCGTTGATGTACTTGCGCGCACCCGCCCTGCCGTGGGTCTACGTGGCCGGGTTGGCGATGGTCGGCGTGATCGCGCTCGGCCTCATCTTCGGGCTCGCCCCGGCGAGCGCGCGCCGCGGCTTCAGCGGCCACATGTTCTTTCTTGGTGCGGCTTTCATGCTGCTCGAAACGCGCAGCCTGGTCACGTTCGCGCTGCTCTTCGGCTCGACGTGGCTGGTCAACTCGCTGGTCTTCTTCGCGATCCTGTGCAGCGTGATGCTGGCGATCTTCATCAGCGCGAAGTTCCCGTTGCGGCCGTCGGCACCACTATATGGATTGCTCGTGGCGGCCCTGGTCGCGGCCTATCTCATCCCGCAGGACGCGTTCTTGTCGATCGACTTCCTGCCGCTGCGCTACGCGCTGGCGAGCATCGTCGCCTTCCTGCCGGTCTTCCTGGCCAACCTGGTCTTTGCCGGGTCGTTCAAGGGCACCGGGCCGACTGCGGACGTCGCGTTCGCGTCCAACCTGATAGGCATCATGCTCGGCGGCATGCTCGAATACGCCTCGTTGTTGATCGGCTACCGCCACCTGCTGCTGATCGTCATCGGGTTCTACGTCCTGTCGGCACTGCTGCTGCGCCGACGGGCACCCGCGGCTGAGATGGAGGCAGACACGCGCGTCCCAGTTGCAGTGACCTGATGGTCGATCTCGCACCAGACGAGACCAGCTTCCCGCTGGCCGAGCATCCTCGGCTGCGCGCAATCG
>WNFD01085681.1_pt1 | contig 11743 bp, 14 predicted proteins | sample 5400491 | NCBI WGS metagenome assembly WNFD01 (sample SAMN13153343, study PRJNA577476) | soil metagenome | isolation source: 120 cm saprolite under Douglas fir tree site 2 hole 2 replicate 2 | place: USA:California | collected 2015-04-18 | reverse complement strand
ATGTTATCCCAGCTCAGTGTTGCATCGACTGGCCTAGGACCCAATTCGTATACGATTCTTCGTAGAGAGTTCGGTGAATATCCGCGTCTTCGGAGTGCCGCCAGTGTCGGCAAGCGAGGATCGGAATAGCTGTCCACCTTTCCTTCCTCGAGCAGTTTCACCATCGCAGACTTTGACAGGCTGAAGCCTATGGCCTTCAGTCGCCCGTAGTGGGTTGCGTCTGGATACTCCCATCCCAAGTGGTTGTAAAGGTAGCTTTGCCGTAGCGCGTTTGTGAGGTGTTCCTTCCCTCTGAAAATGTGGGTAACACCCATTAGATGATCGTCAATTCCTGCTGAGAAGTTGTAAAGCGGCCACACTCTGAATTTTGACCCGACGCGAGGATGTGGGTGTGCGTCGGGGTCGATTACTCGTAGCGCTGGCCAATCTCGAACGGCAGGGTTGGGATGGGAGATCTCTGTCTTGATTCTTACTACTGCTTGACCTTCTTTGAGCTCCCCCGAGAGCATCTTATTCCACTCCTGAAGATTCTCATTGGGGCTCTTGGGCCGGCAAGGACAAGCCCGTCTCGCCATTATTGTTGCCTGGAACTCTTCACGTTCACACGTGCACACGTATGCGTCTCCCTCGCTCAGGAGTCCGTCAGCAGTCTCATAGTAGATTTGGAATCTGTCGCTCTGGATGACTTCTCCGTCCCAGTTGCATCCTAGCCAGCGCAGATCCTCTCTAATCGCATCGTAGTATTCGAGCGCTGATTTCTTCAGTCGAGGATCCGTGTCCTCGAATCGAAGAAGAAATCTTCCACCGTATTTTCTCGCATAGTCGTGTGAGAGAATGACTGCCCGAATCGAGCCAAGGTGTAGAGTGAAGTCAGGGTTTGGGGCAAACCTAGTTACGATTTCTTTGTACTTCTCTACGTTCCGCAGTGGAGGCAGATCCTTACCAGCGCGTATTTCACCTGTTTCTTGAATTGTCACTCAACAGCGCTCCTGGTATGAGTCTGCGTCAGAACAAGTGCTTGTCTAGGACCTCTGCTCGTCCTCCCGGAGACGAAACCACGAGGTCGTGGGTTAGGCGTCCAAGAGCTCTCTTTACTCTGGCTAGTGCCTCTCGCGTAGTGTTGACGAACACTGATGGCCCTGTGTCCAGTGAAAACCATACCGGCACATCATCCTCGTTTCTCAACCTTCTAACCTCGCTAATTATCATGATCGAGAGGGGGCTGAAGAGTACAAGTCCCTCCCTTCCGGTCATCGTGATGGCATGCAGATTCAGCGTGTCTTCCTCCGCGAGTCGGCTCAGTTGGATAACATCTCTCTCTTTCAGCGCTTGTTTCATCTTCCTGAGTTTGGAGGGAACATAGCTGAGTCTTTTCTTGTAGAACGGAGACTCTAGAACGTCCTGATGGGCACTGTCGGTCTTGATTTCGGCCGGAATTGGAACAATAACGGTGCGAAGCTTGATTGAATCAGGAGGCGCCAGCTGTTTAGCATATGACAATCCTCCCATGTTCGCATAGAGGATTGAGAAGCCTCCCACGAGGCTCCTAGCCGCTGAACCCGCTCCCAATCTTACCAGTTGAGATAGATCTTTCTCTTTCAGCCGGAGACCTGATGCTCGCGAGGCGGCAAGTCCAAGGGCTGCGAATCCTGAGGCGGAATATCCGAGTCCTTTTCCCCGGACCGGAGGGTTTCTGGATTCAACCCTAGCGTGCGTCGAGAGTCTTCCAGCCTTTCTGATTGCATCCAAGACTGTGACGATTCTATCTTGCTCGCGTGGATTCGGTTCCCTTCCGTCCAGCCTCACAATGTCCGATCGGTACTCCGATGCGAAATCTACAGTGGTGATTGTCGGCAAGGATCCCATGCACACTGAAATGCTGTCGTGGTATGGAATTCTGAGTTTCCGGTTCTTGAGCCCATGATACTTGATTAGCCCCTGGATTGGATAGGCTCTTGCTGTTGCCTTCAACACTCGATCTACTCGATGATGCCTGTTGCCTTTGCTACACGTTCGGCGGCTCGCTCTGTAACTCCTGTCTCACCAAGGATAGTATATCGTTCGGGTCTGAGGGTGTGAGCAATCGTTAAGGCCTTTACTAGTTGTGCTGGGGTAACATTCAGCTCCTTGGCTGTGGAAGGGGCCCCGATCTCTTTCAGAAATCCTTTGATAGTCTGCCAGTTTGAACTCTGCAAATATGCGGTCAGTACTGCCCCTACTCCCGCCCTCTCTCCATGTAGACTCGTTTCTCCCGCGACAATATCAAGTGCGTGACTGAAGAGATGTTCTGCACCGCTGCATGGCCTTGAGCTGCCCGCTATACTCATAGCGACCCCGCAACTGATCAGTGCCTCTACTACAGTTCTAACTCCTTCAAGTCGCCTCTGAACAATGTCTCCAGCGTTCTTGGTGACCAGTTCGGCACTCATTAGTGCAAGTTCTGCTGCATAGTCCCCATAGTATTCATTCTTCAGCCTGTGAGCCAGTTGCCAGTCTTTTACCGCAGTGAATTTTGCGACAATGTCACCGCATCCTGCTGCTAGTAACTTGTAAGGTGACTCAAACAACACATCAATATCAGCTAGAATTGCCACGGGAGCCTGCCCCCTAACCGAGTATGGTTTCTCCGCCCCCTTGATCGACGCATAGGGACTTGAGATTCCATCGTGACTTGCTGCTGTTGGAATGATACTATGAGAGCGGTTCCTGTGAATCCAAGCCTCGAGCAGACTTCGCCTACCCTTTCAATCACACCTTCGCCAACAATAACCTCCCGTGGCAGTTGCACGTAGTGGGCTGACTTTTCCAGTTCCACTCTTCTCACAACGCCAGCAAAACTATTACCGATACTATAAGGACCAGAAGCTCCAGCTTCAAGAATGATCGGCCGATACGTCTGGCGACTCCCCCAACGAATGAAGTTATGCTTCGAAAAGACTCTGAGCCTAGGACTTTGAGGTCCATCTCGAACGTGCCGAAGCCCATTGACCCCTCCTGCATATTGGCAGCCCCAGCCCTCGCAGTCTCCCGGACTCTCGTGACCAGGAGTTCCCGGTTGATTCCTTCGCCAACAGGGTGATACCCAAGAGGCGACCTGACAACCCCGGCGACCAAGTGCGTATCTGTGGTCATGACCTCTCCATCAACTATTCCCTCGCCGTGGATTTCTTCTAGGAGAGTCTGTCGAAATCCTTGTTGCATGTTGTTGCCGTCGATCGTAATGTACGCGACGCGTTGCCCTTGGCACTCAATAATCAGCTCTGTTAATCCGCCTGGGCCGATGCCGTCCTCAAGCCGGAACTCTCTAAGAGCATGGGAGGCGGCACCGACCTTGAATATCGACTTAGGAAGTCGACTGGCCGCAGTTAACGCTTTGATTCCTGCATCCGCAAGCATGGCTGCTTGAGTCTCATTGATGGAGACCTGGGTGTTCAGAGAATTGTGAGCATCTGCCACTAGGGCCGTGAGACCTCTGGCTTTAGCTTCAGCCTCGAGCGCCTCGTTTACCTCTGTGGGAATGTCCTCCATGTCTATTGGGGCCAGGGTCAGCGTTAGGAAGACGATGTTTCCGAAGATCTGAGCAGTAGCTTTTGCATCACCTGAAATTTCCCGGACAAGCTTCGTTCCCTCCGCACGATTACCGGCGACAGGATATTTCATACATGCTTCATTGACTAGTGATTTGATGTCTGCATAAGATATGATGTTGTATTCGTGATTGGAGATGCCGTGGGGGACCATGATAATCGTGTTATTCTTGCTTTCCACGCCCGACTTGAGCATTGATGGTAGACCCCCACTCCCAAGGTCGCGGTAGGGTCCGGGGTGAAAGTTGGAAAATATCACGCCTGTTCTGAGGCCTCCCAAACCTTCGAAAGCCAGGGTGGAAACACTAATCCTTCCAGTTCTGCCGAGAGCTGCAAGTCGATTTTCAAGCGGACCGCCTTCACCTTTCAGCCAGTGACGTAGGAAGTCACGAAACAAACCCATTGGAGCGTCACGAATGATACTCGATCCTTGCCCGTCCACGCTGCGAATGATCCAGACGACGCCTGCCCAAGACACTAGACCCGCAATGAGCAGGACCGTCAAAGCGGGAGCTCCTCGAGCTACGCTTGCCTCAATTCCTTGGGAACCGTTGTCAGAGGAGGAAATCGCAGGGTCCGCTAACAATGCGAACAGAAGGAAAACAAAGGCAGGGACCAGCGCAGAGCTAGCCAGCTTTCTCGCTGACGCCAGGCCGGACATGCTCCATGCCCATTAGCCTACGGAAATTCAGAACAGGCTCTCCTCGGAGAACTATTGTTGCAGAGATAAAGGACCCAAGCAGAGTCGGTAGAATGATCGCTGAAGTTGTGACGAGCAAGGTGGAGGCTAAACTCAGGCCCGAAAATGGGAGACTTGTGACAGTGGCGAGTATTGCTATGGTGACAAACATGGAGATGACCTCAGCAGAAGGTGGGAAACCTATTCTTCTGATGAAATTGAACGCATCTACAGTTCCGGATACGCCTTTCGACTCTTTCTCGGACCGAACCATTGGTCACGCGCGACCTAGGGCCGCTACAATTTTGGCAACTTGGTCAGCGCCTTCCGTCTCAAGGACCGTGCCTGTGACTATTGCCGAGGCGCCAGCGCCCGCAAGCTGTTGGGCCTGTTGAGGTGTCCTTATTCCTCCACCAACGATTAGTGGGATATCCAGTTCGGAAGAGACTTTCTTCACCATTGAGGCGTCGACTGGTCTTCCTGCTCCACTACCTGCTTCCAGATAGACGAAACGCATTCCTAGGTATTGTGCTGCTAGAGCGTATGATGCTGCCGCTTCTGGCTTGGTGTATGGAATCAACTCTGCTCTGCTAACAGCGCTTACCGCAGTCTTTGATTCTCCCACGAGAATGTAACCTAGGGGTATGGTTTCCAGCTTGAATCGTTTCACTACGGGGGCTCCTAGAGCTTGAGCTCCGGTGATATATTGAGGCTGGGATGAGTTCAGAAGGGACATGAAGAATATCGCGTCCGCGAACCTGCTGATTCCAGAGATCCCGTTCGGGAACAGGATCACTGGGAGGGAGCACGAGTCTTTGATTGTCTTAATCGTCTCGTCGAGCTCCTGCGTCGACACGACCGTTGACCCTCCAACCATAATGGCCGTCGTACCCATCTTCTCGAGTGCGGCACACTCATTCCGCAGCTTCCCTCCTCGCTTCTCCGGATCGAAGAGTGCAAGGTGAATGCACCCTTGTTTCTCAATGTTCTTTTGCAGTGCTGCCTCTACTAGTCCCATTTGATCGACACTAGTCCCGAAGTAGCTGGTAGGCAACTTTTACAGCTAGAGCCAAGGTAGTCAGTCATGATGTTGAGCTCTTCATCGGAGAATCGCTCGAAAGACTCAAGGGATTTCAGACTGTTAGAGATGTGTTCTCCGTAGAGACTCTTGAAGCGCTGTTGATATTTTCTTAGCCGGGAGCTTGAGTAATCGCCCAATTTCACCGCCTCACCCGCGACTTCCCCAGCGATCTTCCCAGCGACGAGACTCGTGTGGATGCCGGCGCCTGTAAGTGGAATCACCTGACCTGCTGCGTCCCCGCACAACATCATGTTGTCGGCAACATACTCGTCCAGCTCACCCCCGATGGGAACCGGCGCGGCCAAGGATCTCTCAACTTTCGCATGAGAAAACATTCGAGGATGGCTTGCGATGAAATGATCGAGGAGCCGTCTGGCGTTTGGACCCTTGATTCCTATTCCAACGTTGGCCTCGCTATTCCCCTTTGGGAATATCCACACATATCCGGACGGGGCCTTTTCGTGCCCGACGTAAATCTCTAATTTTCTTTCGTCTTCGAGCTCACAGCCTGTCATCGAGTACTGCAGAGCGGCTATGGCTGAATAGTTCTTCCGGACGAAGAACTTGCGTGCAAGTATTGAACCAACGCCGTCGCATCCTATTACCACTCGCGAACGTACTGACCATGAGTTGGCATCCCTCTCGCCCCCAAGCAATACAAGCCTATTGTCACGTCCGATAGCGTTGATTGTCGTTCCATAGGACAGGAATGCTCCACTTCGCTCTGCTCTCTTCGAAAGTGTTTGTAGAAATGCGGGCTTGTCGAGAATGTAACCATCCCCCTTGACGTTAACCTTCTTCGTCTCATCTGGCGAGTAGAGAAAAGCTCCGGAAATTGTGTTGGCAATGAAGTCACTTGAAGGAGCAATCTCAGCGTCGGGAAGCGCCTCTGCTAGGATTCCTTCGGCGCACACTTTTCGTCCTGGATTAACCTCGCGCTCAATGAGTATGGTCTTTGCTCCTTTTTCGGCAGCCTTCCAGGCCGCCATCACGCCCGATGGTCCAGCTCCAATTACCGCGACGTCGAAAGTGTCTGGAGGGGTTTGCTGGAGCATGCTGCGACGTTCCGTTCAGATTGTCATGATGAGCGGACGTTTAATGGTTGTTTTCACTCGATACTCACACCGAGTGCCTTCCGATCCAAGTCCCGGTCTGTCCGATAGAGGAACCAGAGGGAGTATACACTCAGACCGAAAACAGTAGTCACGACTTTGGTTGCGAATGTCAGGTTTAGTGGAGTTCTAAGGTTTGGAAAGATGTTTACCAAAGTGTCGGGATTGCATTGTTGCAAATTGGCAGGTTGGGAACACACAGCTAGCAGTGCCGACCAGATTGTGAAGTTGAAGAAAATTTCGTAGAAGGCTCCGAAAGCTATGAAGGCTGTGCCGATAAACAGGAATCTGCGGGCGCGATACGACATGTTTAGGAATCGTGTTCTGAAAGATTCGAGACCAAATGCCCAGTAGAGAAAGCTGAAGTATGAAAACCAGGTTATGGGCTTAGCGTAGAAGTAAGGGGATATGGCGGGAGGAGGCCACCCCCTCTTTGTTAGGCTAGGTCTGATTTCGAGCCCTTGATTGTAAAACGTCTTTCTGAAATTGTACCTGAGAGGATTGGAGATTTCAAGAGATGGTACCTCTCTAGGGCAGAGACAGGTCATGAATTGTCAGTCAGGTACGTTGAGGTTGACGGAATCGTGGCTCCCCATACTCACCTTACTGAGGAAACCATATTCTTCCTTGGGGGAACAGGAACCGCCAGCATCGGTAGGAAAGATGTGAAGATTACACCTGGGACCATGATAGTTGTTCCGCCTGGGACGATGCATAGCACTGTCAGGGAAGGCAGTGATCCCTTGCGATACCTTGCAATATTCGTAGGCAATCCGGAACTCTAACGGAAAAAGGCGTCGTGAAACAAATCGTTTTTCAAAAAGACGGGAAATAGTGGAGTGGGAAGGCGGGTTAGGCCTTCCGTTCGAGTTTCTACGGGATTACCTCTCCAGAAGCAAAGCGGTTCGAGACCCGTGAGATCTTGACCTTGACGTGATCCCCGGGTTTCGTGTTCGGTACGAAGACTACTAGTCCTTCAACTCGAGCTATTCCTTCGCCGCGTCTGCTGATTTCCTTGATGTCAACTTCGTACTCTTTGCCTTCCTCGACTGGTTTAGGACCGAATCTGTTACCGCCACCACCATAACCTCTCCTTTCATAACCCAAAGACGTTTCCACCTCCGTTCTTCGTTCGTTCCTTCTGCGTTCCGGTTGCTACGGGAGAAAGCAGCAGTCGTTCTGCAAACGGCTACCGGACGTTCTCCGGCATCTCAACCTTCGACGAGAGACCGTTGCCTTTCAATAATATAAACTTACTTTCCCATCACCACCTTGAACAAGCGGAACATGCGAGACTCCTTACTAGCTTCTATACAGGACCGCTTCATGCCCTTAGAAGTCAAATGCCGAGCTCGCTGCAAGTAATTCCCCTCAGAGGTCTCCCACTGATTAGTCCGGGCGACAATCTAGCAGAAATGATTGTCCAAGCCGCCTCGAGACTGAAAGTCGGAGTCAAGAACCGTGACATCTTTGTCATCGGCCAAAAAGCCGTATCGAAGAGCGAGGGGGAGCTCGTGGACATTTCGAACCTCAAGCCGTCACCTCGGGCTATTGAGCTGGCGAGGAAAGGCGGGAGATCCGCAGCCTTCATTGACCTTGTGCTTCGCAATACGAGCAAAGTCGTGCGCGCCGACAAGACAGCACTCATCGTCAGAACCCGCCAGGGCTGGACTTGCCTGAATGCAGGCGTGGACAAGTCTAATGTCAAGGGTGCCTCAACCTTTACCCTATTGCCCAGAGACCCAGACGCTTCGGCTCGTAAACTCAGATCTTCAATCAGAGGCATGACTGGAAAAAACATCGGCGTTATCATTACAGACACTCACAGCCGCCCCTTCAGGCTCGGCCAAGTGGAAGAAACGATCGGGATAGCGGGGATCAGTCCCTTTATCGACTATCGAGGCTCGAAAGACCTTTTCGGATACGAACTGCGCTTCAAGAATGTCGCCGTGGCGGACGAACTCGCAGGGGCAGCAGAGCTGGTTATGGGCCAGGGAAGAGAGGCGACCCCTGCCGCCATAGTTAGAGGGCTACGTAGAGTTCGATTTCAAGACCGAGCGAGAAGCTCCGCTCTAGTGGTGTCGAGACGGGAAGACCTATTCCGTGGAACTCTTTGATCAGAAGAGGATCTGGCCCAAAGCCTGCCAGAAGCTTAGACGAGATCGACGTCGTGTACTCGGAGACACATTGGAACCTTCTTTCGAGGTTCCGAGACCACGCAGTTAGAATCATGAAAGGGCTGGGCACATTCGAGACGCACTCCTTCGTTCACGGTAGTCTAGCGAGGGGAGACGTTGATGAGAAGAGCGACATCGACATTGTCATTCCCACCAACGTCAATACGCAGATGGTCGAATCGAGCCTCGAACTCTCTGGATTCGATCTAACATCTCGTGAAATTGTTCAGGCAACGCCAATGCATAGTCCAAAAGCACGGCTAATCCTAGACCCGGAGGAAAAAGCCGCGATTACTATACCACTAGTTCCGCTTAGATCCCTTGAAGAGCAATTCTACGCCTACGGCGGGAGCGCGACAAAAGCAGACCTTCAACAGGGGCTGAGAAAGAAAGGTTGCACAAAGAAGCTTACGCTTATCGAGCCGGGAATGGTCGATCATGGGCCGTGAGGCCGAGGTCGCCCAGATTCTCGGGATTAAGCAAGACATTGTGAGAGAACGCGTACGTGTGTTGGGCCGACGAGATGCGATTGGGCGCACAGGGATTTTCCTGACCCGTCCTGTTCCTCCAAACATGACATTCGAGCGTGTCTTGCGGCAAGAAGCGGCTACCAATCCAGCTTTGAGACGTACGCTCAAGACCCGGATTGACCGTTCGTAAGTGTAATATTCACCGTCCCGGCAGCGGAACCGCGCCCTAGGATGGTTGGCCGCTGAGCACTTTTCTCGACCCGTACATACCGCTGCTAGCCTATCTTGGAATCTGGGCAATAATCGTGCTCCTAGGCTATGCTCTGAAAGCGGAGAAACATGGATTCGTCTTCAAACCGTATTACTTCATGCTCAAGACAGTTGTTTTCAACAGCTGGATGGAAAGGATTGGTGGAAGATTCAGAAGATTTTGGCTTACATTCTTCGACCTTGGTGCCGCTCTCGGTCTGGGACTGCTAGTCTTCGCGCTGTACACTTTCGCACTTAACATATTCAACCTCGTCTATAGGACGAAGCAAGCGGGACCGACGCTTCTTATCATCCCTCTGCCAGGAGTGACGATAAGCTGGGAAATTTTTCCATACATCCTGATCTCGATTGCAATACTCCTGATACCTCACGAGGCGGCTCACGGAATCGCCAGCGTCCTTGATAAGGTTCCGATAAAGTCCTCCGGCGTGTTTCTAGGAGTGTTTCTACCAGGAGGCTTTGTGGAAATCGATGAGGAAGACCTGGCCAAGAGGCCTGCTAAGACAAAGCTTCGGGTCTTTGCAGCGGGATCAGCTACAAACGTAGCTACATGGTTTCTGGTCTTGCTATTATTTGCGAACTTCACATTTGTAATTAGTCCTCTTTACCAATCTAGTTCCTCAGGAGTTCTCGTCACGGGGCTCAGCAATAATGGCGGAGCGCAAGCAGCAGGCATACCACAATGGTCTGTTATTACACAGCTTAACGGCACGAGAGTTGAGCAGCCGATTGACCTGGCGAAATTTCTCTTGCATATCAATCAGACCCAGTATCCCAACACCATTGTCGTTGTCACACTCGGCGACGGCACGACAAGAGACGTAAGAACGAGCTCAGCGCCTGGGAACAGCACCCGGGCATTCATGGGAGTCTCTACGTTTCAGTACTTTGCTCCTCGTTGGTCAGGGGCGTCGGTCCAATTTCCGTTTCAGCTTTACAGCCAGCTGAACTGGCTACTCATCATTCTGCTAGGTGTCGGGATCGTGAACATGCTTCCAATGCTACCATTTGACGGAGATCGGTACTTTGATACTCTGCTAAGCGTTGCCGGGTTGAAGAATACGAAGAGGGCGAGAACGGCTATGAGCTTAGTCTCTCTGGGGTTGCTCGCGTCGAACCTGATTCTTTCCTACATCTTGTTTGGCACAGTGTTTCCCAGCTAGCAAAAGTGTTGTCCGATGCCTAATGCCCTGTGTAGCATCTGCAAGCACGGTCAAGCCTTCTATCGTAGACAGTACGAAGGAGTCAATCTTTGCAGAAGCTGCTTCAAGGAGTCGGTCGAGAAGAAAGTTCGAAGAACAATCAGCAACTGGAAAATGTTCTCCCCAGAGGACCACGTCGCCGTTGCCGTCTCCGGGGGCAAGGACAGCCTGACCCTTTTGACCGTGTTAAAGAAGCTCACATCACGATTTCCCAGGACTAGAATCACGGCAGTAACTGTCGATGAGGGAATAGAAAGCTACCGGGAAGAAGCGGTTAAGCTTGCCTCCGACTATTGCAAGACCCTTGGAGTCGAGCACGAAGTCATTTCTTTCAAAGAACTCTTCGGGAGCGAGCTTGACACATACCTCAAGGATAAGAAAGAAAGATTGACGGCTTGCTCGTACTGCGGAGTCTTTCGAAGGAAAGCAATCAACGTTGCTGCCAGGCGAGTGGGAGCCAACAAGATAGCAACCGGGCATAACTTGGATGATGTGTTGCAGACCTATCTTCTGAACATTCTCGAGGGAGACGTTGAGAGGTTCGTGCGATTCAGCCCCGTCCTCCAGGATACTCGTGGTCAATTCCTAACCCGAGTGAAGCCCCTGTGCGAGGTCCCAGAGAAAGAGGTCGCACTCTACGGGTATTCTGACGACCTAAAGTTCCAGTCAGCATCATGCCCATACATGGGAGAGGCGCTTAGAAATGAGCTGCGATCAATTTTCAATCGCCTTGAACTGGCACACCCAGGAGTCCTGTTTTCGACGTATCATGCCATGTTGAAACTTCGCAAACTCGCGGAGCCGGGAATTCCGCCCTCGACCCTCCAGTCCTGCGAGCGATGCGGAGAACCATCGGTCGCGTCTCTTTGTGAAGCATGTCGGATGACGGGAGAGTCTGTCCTGCGGACGAATTCTCTACCCGTCATTCAATGACTCCTGGGAGTTGTAGGAACTCGTCAAGCACCCGATGTGTGTATCCCCAGACGACCTTCCCATCTACCATGAAACATTCGACTGTTCTCCATCCATCGCGAATGTAGACATCCGTTGTCGATCTGCTAGATGGAAGATGGTTTATCGATGTCCAGAATGCAGAGTGTACCTCTGCCCCAATGATTATTGGGGGTTTGTCTGACAGCAGAAAAACCCACGGTTGCACACGCAT
>WNFD01011910.1_pt1 | contig 11743 bp, 14 predicted proteins | sample 5400491 | NCBI WGS metagenome assembly WNFD01 (sample SAMN13153343, study PRJNA577476) | soil metagenome | isolation source: 120 cm saprolite under Douglas fir tree site 2 hole 2 replicate 2 | place: USA:California | collected 2015-04-18 | reverse complement strand
AATTCTGCCCTCGTCGGAATTGCCCCCGACGATCAGAGGAACGGGAAGCACACGCCCGGATGCGAAGGCGGCTCGCTCATCTCCTCGTAACACCCAGCCATCGTTGATCGGCCCGAGTGCTCGAGGAGTCGTCAAACTGCGGACAGCAGGGACCATCCGATCAGTCACGGCCAGCACTTCACTGGCAGAAAGACTGCGCATCCGCTCGAGATCGTTACCGATGACTTCGCCAACCTTTTCAGCCATCTCAAGATTTGAGATTGGCCGCATTGCTCCGGGGCTTTCCAGGATAGCTCGTTCAAATAATCCTTCTGCCAGAGGGGAAGTCAGTAGCAGAGATATCGCACTGGCACCGGACGACTCTCCAAACAATGTGACTCGGCCGGGATCGCCGCCAAAGCCGGCTATGTTCTCTTTGACCCACTTAAGAGCCGCGACGATATCCATCAGGCCGTAATTGCCCGACGCGTTGCGGGACGACTCCTGCGTCAGCAACCGATGGGCCAGGAAACCAAAAACGCCGGTTCGATAGTTGAATGTGACGAGCACGACATTCTTGCGGGCGCCTTTAAGACGCCCGCATACAGATCGACGGGATGGACCGTGGACAGCGCACCACCTGCTCGGCCTCGGCCAAACGGCGTGCGGACAACGTCGACGATGACAGCGCGGCGCATTGGCTAATCTCCCTTCCGTTGCAAGTCTAGGGTTAGGTTTGCGGTCCGGAGCTGGACGACCGGCGCTTTCACCGTCCGCATGAGCTTCCGCACCTGATCAAGCTCGGGTGAGGCCAATAGAGGATAGTCACGCCTCACCGGGCCGGCGGCGCGCATCTTCTTGAGATCTGGTTCCGGCACAAGGGCACGCAAGATCAACTCATCATCGTCATCAGTACCGAAGCGCTTACGCAATTCCTCGATGGTCGGTTGCTCCGGTGGATTTCCCGCCACCTGCTTTGCGCGTGGTGCCGACATGATCATATCGCGCACATTTGGCTCGATCGGCGCGACGGTCTCCCCGTAAAATCCTGCCGCGTACTGGATCACCTCATCAGGAACGATGCTGTAGCGTTTCCCCGTGACCACATTGAGCACGATTCGCAATTGTGCTCGACGCCCTTGCCAAGAAAACCATCAATGCCAATCCGATGATCTCAGACATCGTCGGTTTCGAGGAGCTGCCGGCTGTCTTCGAGGCTTTGCGCAAACCGAAGAGCCAAATCAAGGTGCTGATCAGGCCCAGTGCGTGACCTGCATAGCGCGCCGATGTCTCTCAGGCGCCAACATTGGCGCCGCCGTTCGGAGCCTCGGACGAAGCAAAAAATTACATCATACTCGTGTAGTCTTCATCTTTGACGCCCCTCGAACGGACGGACTGGATTTCGGCGCTGACTGTTTGAAAAGATTGGCCGAAGCGGTACCGAAGAGATTCTTCAACGTTTATGAAAGCGATCGATGTGCCGTTCAGCACGGTCGCTTTGCAGATTTCATAGGACTCAAAAACAAGTAGCGGATAACAAGCACGTTCACCGCGCCGTGCACGAGCAGATCTAGCCGATCTGTTTTCGCGGGGTTAGGAGGTGGACGCCGCTAGCGCGCGCAGATCGTCCTCGATAGCGTAAGGACGCACACGGTCCTTAAATTCCGAACAAGCCTTCGCAGCCGCGGCAGTGTCACGCCACTAGGCCAGAAAAGCGTCGGCACGCACTAGCCAAAACGCGTCGCTATGGCGAAGCCATTCTCCTTGACACTACGGTGACCGCCGTTGCGCGCCTCCCATGCTAACAATTCTCTACGGTGCGTTCGTTGTGTGACAAAAAAATTCCGCAACATCAGAATCCATGGCCGCATGCCGTCCGGGAAGCGCGTGCAACCCTCGTTGTCGACGCGCATTTTTTAATTATTGTCCTATTGTATTGTCGGACAATCTTGTTAGGCTTGTAAGAGGCTTTCTTCGCCGGGCCGCCTACGGCCTTCACCAAAAGAATAAAATGGCGATCCAAAAGCCGGGAGGGATACGTAATGACACTCGATTTAAAGGGTGCATCTGGCTTCTCCATGCCCTTGGGCGCGTCGCTTTATCCGGAACCGCCGCATCATTTCCACGGCGCCCGCCAGGCCTTCGCCACCTACGAGGCCGAGGCGATCTCGGTACGCGCCATGCTGCCACCAGGCGTCGTGCCGGACAGCGACCCTCCGATTTGCCAACTCTGCGTATGCGACTATCCATCAACCACGTTTGGCCCATATCTAGAGGCCTTCATAATGGTGCGGGTGAAAGTCGACGATGCTCGGTATTGGTATCAGCCCGTTATCTTCACCGATCGCGAACCTGCTCTAGCAGCAGGTCGCGAAATTTGGGGGTTTGCCAAGAAGCTAGCGACGATGGAGTGGCGCGAGGAAGCCGAGCAAATCATCTTCACGATCGACCGGCCGCGCGGCAAGCGAATCGCGACCTTCACGATGGTCCGTGACCGCATCGCTTCCGTCGATGAGTTGGAGGGGCTGCCGGTTCTATCATTACGTTATCTGCCGCCATCGGATCCGGATCGCCGCCCAGCTGCGGCCGAGCTGGTTCGGCTCGACGTTCAAGCCGCGATGCATGAAACACCCGGCCTCGGGCCGGTCCTGTGGGCGGGGCGTGCTTCGGTGACGATGGACTCTCCAAGCATCGTCGATCCTTGGTATCTGCTCGCGCCACGGAAAGTTCTTTCTGGCCATGTCCAGACGCTTGATTTCACGCTGCCACTCGGGAAGGTCGTCAAAGACTATTTGGCGGAAGGCCTGTTCGAGCAGGAAGCATCGAGAGCTCAACTGAAATCCGCATAAGCGTCATCCACGTCCGTCGGCGGCGGTAGCATTATCAGACCCTTCTCGCCGCCAAGCCACGTCGCCTGAGGCCTCCGCGTTATCTAGTGCATTGACAGCTCCGCCCGTCGTGCGTCGGATCGCGGGAAACGAGGGACGGCCGGTAAAGGCACAAACGGCAAACCAAAAATGTGAGGAACGGCAGATTTAACAAAGGAGGATGAGAAAATGATCAGACGGGCGTCTTTGAAATTCGCTGCAACCGCATTTGGCGTAGCGCTGCTATTGGGTGCAAGTACACAGAACGCCTCCGCCGAGGAAGAGACTTATAAGTTCGGCGGTGTGTTCACATTGTCGGGTCCTGCGTCGTTTCTCGGGCTCTTCGAAGAAGCCGCCGTCCGTTTGGCGGTAGAGCAGTTCATGAAGGGTGATTGCATTGTCGAATCGATTCCAAAGCAGCCCTGCGACGGCGGTGGCCTTAAAATCGGCAACAAGAAGATCCCGATCAAATGGACAGCCTATGATGATAAATCAGAAGCGAAGGACGCCATCGACGACGTCACCCGCCTTCTCGAGCAGGATGGCGCCCGCGCCATCTGGGGACCGCGCATGAACGACGCAGATTTGGCCGCGGCTCGCATCCTAGAGCCGAAAAAGATCATCAACATCTGCTCGATCTGCTCCAGCCCAGTCATGACAATCGGTCGAAAGATGGGTTTCGACATCACCGACACGGGCGTAATCGAAAAACACGGCATTGGCGCATTCATCAACGAATCGCCCGATGTGCTGAAAAGCCATGGCGTCGATCCGAAACTGTTCGAAGGCCGCAAACGCACGGCTATCATCGCTCGCGATGAGCTTTATTGCGTTCATGGCGCAATTGGTTGGGACGAAGCGATGAAGAAAGGTAAGAAATTCAACTTCGACTTGAGCAAGGACGTTATCTATTACCCCTTCGGTACGACCGACTTCGCCCCCTTCGTGGCCAAGCTGGCCGAAACAAAGCCCGACATCGTTCTGCTCGACGTCTATGTCATTCCAGATATGCTGGCCATCATGAAGGAAATGGTGAAACAGGGCCTTGACTGGCAGACAGGAAAGATCGTTCTGCTCGGCAATGACGTATTCGGGCTCACCTACTTCGCTGGGGAAGCGAAAAAGCAGGGCATGGATCTAAACGGCGGTTATGCCTATGCATTCGCCGAGCACGATCCTGCGCTGGCCGAAACTCCTGCACTCAAACAGTATGTGCAGATCTACAACGATAAATACGGCAAGACCGACGTCGGCACTTCGAGCCCGTTCGATCGTGGCACATATGACGCTGCCATGTGGTTTCTGTTCGCGATTGAGAAGGCGGGCACCATCACCGACAACGAAAAGATCGCGGCGGCTTGGAAGAGCCTGAAGCTCAAGGGACTGCGTGGGCCTGAGGAGGAGTTCTTCGTGAATCCCGAGACCGGCGAGCCCACTGGTCAGCTCTATGCCTACGAATACATCACCACCTTCAAAGGCGACCAGTCCGTCTATACGGGCCTGAACTACCATAAGGACATCTTCTATGGCCAATGGGTGTACGGCAGTAAGCTCCCCAAGCAGTGACTTTCTCCCTCAATATGAACTCTGAGCGAGGTTAGTGAGGAGCGCGACGTCACCTACGGTGACGTCGCGCTCTCCAAGCCGACAAGACCTTGGTAGATAGCGGGGGTGAAGATGCAGGATTTCACAGTTCTCGTACAGCAGTTGATCTATGGTATCTCCTACGGCATGAATCTCGCCGTGGCGGCCGCCGGACTCGCGCTGCTGTTCGGTGTGTACCGGGTGGTCAATCTCGCCCATGGGCAACAGATCATGCTGGGCGGGTACACCGCCTATGTTGTTTCTACGGCTTTCGGCGCTCCCTATTTCGTCGGCTTCCTCGCCGCCATGATTGCGATGGGCGCGCTCGGTGTCTTACTCGAATACGCCGTGTTTCAGTTTCTGCAGAAACGCCCACTCACGGACCAAATGCTGGCCTCGCTAGGCGTCTTTATGGTTCTTGGCACGATCGCTCTCCGCATTTGGGGCGATTTTGAAGCGCGCGCTGTCCACATGCCCGGGCGCGATTCCGCCTTGGTCTTCTCCGGCCTGCGTATCGATGCCTCTCGCCTTTATACCGTCCTTATTACGCTGATCCTCTTCGGATTGCTGTACGTCATCGTCTACCGGACCCATATCGGCCGCATGATGCGCGCGATGGCACAAAGCGAGGAAGCCGCGATGTTGATGGGCATCCGACGACAGGGCATCGCGGCCGTCGTCTTTTTCCTCAGTGGAGCACTCGGCGGCGCAGCCGGTGCGCTGCTCGGCGGGCTATTCAATGTTCGTCCCAGCATGGGATTCCAACCCTTACTGATGGCACTGGTCATCATCGTCTTCGGCGGCATGGGAAGTATCAACGGTGCGCTTGTCGCGGGGCTGATCATCGGCGTTCTTTATAACCTGACTGTCTTCTATGTCGGCTCGACGTTGGGCGAGTTGCTTCCCTTCATCGTGCTGCTGATCGTTCTGGTACTTCGGCCGGAGGGCCTGTTTGGACTGCCGGTGAGGCGCGCATGAGTGGTATGCCCACGATACAATTGCGCGAGGTTGCCGCATGGGTGGGAATCGTCCTGGTCCTCCTTGCAGCATGGCTCTTCGTTCACAATGACTTCTATCTGCGGCTGATGATGATCGGTGCTGCATATATGGTAGCGACGATCCCATTCGGACTGTTGATTGGACATATGGGCTATTTGGCAATGGGCCAGGCGGCCTTTTTCGGCCTGGGCGCTTATGTGGTCGGCAATCTGACGACTCTGCGTTTCGAGGAGAATTATTGGCTCGCGCTGCTCGCGGTCATACTCGTCAACGCGGCAGTCGCTTATGCGCTGAGCTTTCCACTTTTCCGCCTGCGAGGCTACCACTTCGCTATCGGTACTCTCGGCGTCGGTCAACTTGCCTATCTCACCTTTAAATCGTGGGACTGGTTCACCGGTGGTACTTTCGGCGTCAGCGGGATTCCAACACCTGCCATCGGGGAATATGAGTTCGGAGACAACTCCCGCCTGTTCCTGCTTGGCGCCGTTTTCCTGCTGATCTCGGCCTTTACCTCGTGGTGGCTCGCGCGCGGCCACGTTGGACTCGCTTTGCGCGCAATTCGGCAGGATGAAGACCTCGCAGCGGCGAGAGGACTCGACGTGCTTTTCTATAAACGCTTGATCTTCGTCTACGCTGCCGTGTTCGCCGGTATCGCGGGCGGACTCTATGCGCCGATGCAGATCTCGTTCGACCCGAGCACTTTCACAGTGTGGAGTTCGTTCCAGTTTGTTATCTACGTCATCATTGGTGGATCAGGAACCCTAGTGGGTCCAGCTTTGGGCGTGATTTTCGTGACGGTTCTGCAGCAGGCCGTCCAGGACTTCGGAAAATGGAACCAAATCGTTTTTGGTCTTCTGATCGTGCTTTGCGTTTTGTTCTTCCGCGGTGGTCTATGGGGCGCTTTGCAGCTTCTTTGGCAGGCGGTCAGCCGCCGCCCCCGCCACGGCTAAGGACGTCGAGGAGCTGGCACGATGACCGCTATTCTTCAGGTCCGCGATGTCAGCAAACGTTTCGGCGGCGTCGAGGCGGTGAAGGGAGTCAGTTTCGAAGTCGAGCGCGGCGCCCTGGTGGGGCTCATCGGTCCCAACGGAGCTGGCAAAACGACGATGGTCAATATCATCTCCGCGCATCAGACTTCGACGAGCGGCGAGATCCTGCTCGACGGCAAGCCAATCCAGAATTACCCGACGTTTAAGGTCGCTCGAGAAGGCGTGAGTCGTACCTACCAGCAGAATCGACTATTCCTCGAGGATACGGTGGGCGAAAACATCCGCACCGGCTTGGTTTGGTCGGGCGGTGCGCATCGTCCGAACCTGACCTATCCCGGTGCGCAAGGCACCGAAAACCAGCGTCTCGAGGCATTGCTCGCGCTCTTCGGTCTAAAGGCCTATAGCGACGTCATGCCGAACGAACTCGGCCATCTTGTGCGGCGGCGCGTAGAAATTGCACAGGCCCTGGCTCTCGCACCGAAGCTGCTACTGCTCGACGAACCTTTCGCCGGCTTCAGCCGCGAAGAGGCGGAGGAATTGATCGCAATCTTGCGCGAATGCCAGCGCGGTGGGCTCACGATATTGCTGATCGAGCACAATATGGAAGTCGTTATGAATATTTGCGAGTATCTGTATGTCATGCACCACGGTGCGCTTCTGGCATCCGGAAAGCCCGCCGACATCCAGACTAATGAGCAAGTCGTTTCCGTTTATTTGGGTGCATCGCTGTGAGTACGACCTTGGACATTCGCAACGTAACGCTCGCCTATGGCGTCAACCGCGTCGTTCGCAGCGTAAGCTTTTCGATCGAGGAGGGAAGCGCGTTCGCTATCCTCGGTCCGAACGGCGCGGGTAAGACCTCGATATTGCGTGCGGTCAGTGGTTTGATGCCCGTGGCGGGCGGCGACGTCATTTTCCGCGGTGAGTCCCTCGTCGCGCAACGCCCCCACGCAATCGTTATGCGCGGCCTGTCGCATGTGCCGGAAGGCCGTCAAATTTTTCCCGAAATGACGGTACTCGATAATCTTTTGGTTGGCGCCACGGTGCGCATTCGCGACCGTAAGCGCGTCGCAGAGCTTCTAGAGCGCAATTTCGCCCTGTTTCCAATTCTCAAAGAGAAGGCGAAGCAGGCCGGAGGCTCGCTCTCGGGCGGCCAACAGCAACAGCTCACGGTTGCGCGCGGGCTCATGGCCGATCCGAGATTGCTCGTCGTAGATGAGCCGACGCTCGGGCTGGCACCCGCGGTGATCCTTACCATGGTAGAAATGTTCAAGAAGCTTTTGAGCCTTGGCTTGACGATTGTCATTGCTGAGCAGAACGCCGAATTCGCGCTCAAGGTCGCAACGCGCGGAGTTGTCATTTCGAGCGGCCAGGTCAGCTTCCAGGGTGATGTCGAGACTTTGCGCCACGGCGACGCGATGCGCCGCGCCTATCTTGGCGGTTAGCCCTACTCGCGCGCGCGCCCTTCCCTTCGATGTCCGTGGCGAGGACGCAAGCACCCTAGCGCGCGAGGGCCGGGGCAGTCGCTCGCCCGATCCCCGCGGCTGCGCCCGTAACGACTGCGATTTTATCGGCGACGCGATCCATCATCAGCTCACCGTAAATCCACCATCAATCGTGAAGATCGCGCCATGCAGATAGCGCGCGTCGTCGGAAGCCAGAAACGCGACCACCGCCGCCGCTTCTTCCGGTATCCCATATCGTCCAGCGGGAATCATTGCGCTGAATTGCGCGCGCATCTCTTGCGCCTTGCCGGGCGCCATGCCGTCCTCGAGCGAAGCCATCATACGCGAGGCGATCAGACCGGGATTGATCGAGTTGACACGGACGCCGCGACCCGCCCATTCGGCCGCAGCGCTGCGCGTGAGGCCGATCACGCCATGCTAGGCGCAAATCCTCGGCGTGCCGGTCAAGCCCGCAACGCTGGAACTGTTGATGATGCTGCCGCCGCCCGTCGCCGCCATCGCGGGGATAACGTGCTTGAGGCCTAAAAACACGCCGATCAGGTTCACATCGACAACGCGCCGGAAGTCGTCAAGCGGATAGTCGGCGATCGGATGGACCGGGCCTTCGATGCCTGCGTTATTGAAAAAGATGTCGATGCGCTTCGCCTGGTCGATCGCGAGCACTACATAACGCCGTACGCTCGCCTCGTCGGACACATCCGCTTCGCAGGTTACAACCAGGCTCTTCGAATCCAGGCCGGCCTCGAGCCGGGCCAACGCGTTCGCGTCCCGGTCGACGGCCACGATACGCGCCCCGCGCGCAGCCATGAGGCGGATCGTGGCGGTGCCGATTTCGCCCGCCGCACCGGTGACGAGAGCCACTTTGCCGTCAAGCCTGGTGTTGTTGAGCATTGGCGTCTCCCGACTGGATCTTCACAGCTCGCCTCGCTTTGCGGGCGCCTGTTTTGTCGACCGCCGAATTCCGCGGTTCCAATCCGCCTCATGTTGTCATACAATTTCGTACGACACAACAATAGCCGCCCACGTGACGACACGATGCATGTCAGCGGCTCTTTGAAGGGAGGAAAGATCATGTCGCGCGTTGCTCTGCCCGAACCCGAAACATTGCCGTCCTATCTGCGCAACCTGCATGACAATGCCCGGCCGGACGACTGGTCGACCCGTCACGTGGCGCGCGCCTTTTCCGAGAACGCGGATCTGCTGCAGCGCTATCTGGAATTCTACTACCCGTTCCACCGCAGCGAGCGCGCCGGGGTAGTCGAATCGCGGCTCAAGGAATTGGTGCGCCTGCGCATCGCGACGCTGAACGGCTGCAAGACCTGCAAGGCCGCTCGCCTGGACCGCGATAACGTCAGCGAAAGGGAGGCGGCGGTCGGTGTTGACAAGCCCGATGAATCTTTCACGCCGCGCGAACGCGCCGCGTTGAAGCTCGCCGAAACGATGGCTGTGGATCACTTTGCGGTCGACGATCGCATGGTGCGCGGGCTTCGCCAGCATTTCTCCCAAGGCGAATTGCTCGAACTCATGATGATGATCGGCCAATACATCGGCTTCGGCCGCATGCTGGCGATCCTGCAGCTTGAAGAAACCGCCTGCCCGATCTGACGATGATCGGTTTGCTCTCGCCGTCGCGACGTGAGGAGACCGGATCGGTGCGGGTCACTTGATCTTGATGTCGCTCTCTGTATCGAGCTGTGACCAATCGTCCATTCGGCCGAGCAGATACGGGAAGAACTGGTCCTTCGGTATGCGGCCGACAGTCCTTGCGCGAGCGACCAGATCTCCCTCCACATAGGACGCGCCCCGAACTGTGGCGATCCGAATGTCGGCCAGGGGATCGTGAATGGTCGAGAGGAGTTTGACCGCCCCTCTGCCTTCGCGGCGCACGGTGAGGGTGTTGTCGAATTCCGCCAAGGTGACGACGGCATCGTCCTCACAGCTTGTGCCGTCGGCGGCCGGCTGCGCTTTGATATTGAAATTGGCGCCCGAAGCGGTGGCTGGACCCAAATCTTTGTCGACGACGGCGCGAATGTCGATCAGCCGCACGCCGTTGCGCTCGACGTAGCCGTGCATGGCATTGCCACGGCGGTAGAGGTTGGAGGTGGCACGCTTCTTGGGCTCGCCGAAAACATCGCGACCAAGCATAATCGCGGGATCACTGTCCATGAACATGCAAAGCACGTAGGGTGCCTCAATGCCCTTGTATCGGGTCTGCACGTAAATAGCGCCTCCGCGATAGTCCCCGACACAATTCGAGCGCCATCGTCCCACCATAGCTGTCACTAGCGGTTCGTGCGTCATTTCGAATCCAGGCGGGAGCACCGCGCGGACCGATTCTGGCTCAGCCAAAAAATCAACCGACAGCATCTCCGAACCCACAAAGCGCGGTTGCTTGAGAACGGCGCAGATGCGCTTCACCTCCTCGGCAGTCCTTACGAAACCCATTTCCGTTTCTCCCTCAGTGATATGATTTGTAGTGATTTTGGCCTTTTCGGCAAGGCGTTGGAGTTTCGGGGCTCGAACAACAATCGCCGATGAAATTGATGGCCGGTTTCGGCGGAAAGGCGCGCCGTTCACCTGCTCACGAATCCACGAGGAGTCGGCTCCGTTCCGTGTTGTGTCGTACGCGATTGTATGACAATATGCACCAAAATCAAACCGTCTAATTCGGCTTGTTTAGAAAAGAAGACGCCGAGCAGTACCGCCTAAACCACGTCACGACCCGCGCGGCATCAGCGGTGACGGCAACATGCCTCAAGCACCTTGCGATCTTTCCTCGAAAGGTGGACCTCTCTTGCTTCGGGTATCATCCCGACCTTGAATCACGACTCACGCTCTAAGAAAAGTGGGTACTAGCTATTGACCCGCTACTCTCAACAGGATCCAGAATATCATCCCGTGGGTGATCAGCAGCAGCGGCACATAGAATGTCGGAATAAAATAGGCCGCACCAAAGTGCGTCGCCTGGAGCTTGCGGGCGCGAACGAGGCGAGCGCCGTTATAGAAGGCAAACAGAAGATCCGCGCTGCCCCAGAGGTTAAACACCCATACCAGGGTGGTGCCTACTGCGCTCCCAAGCCCCAGGAGTGCAAGCAGGGCAAGCAGCGCCGAAACGATGTCGCCGAGAGCGGCGGGCCTCGCAAACGCAACAGGCAGCTCCGGTGAAACCACGCCAGGCACCAAGAACGCAAGGCCGAGATACCGGAAGCTATGAAGAACGAGCAACGGGCGCACCGCGTCCGTCAGCGCGATTCCACGCAGTTCGGGCCAGATGTACAACGCCGTGACTGTGCTCCACGCGAGCAAGCCGAAGGGTACGCTAATTCTAAAGGCAATGTGTGGTGGCATGATCAACTCAATGCTCCGCGACATTAACCGGGCAATGGGGCGGCAGCCCGAAATGGACAAACAATCCCGGGCCAACCGGACCGACAAACTTCGTCAAGGAAGCGATCCCATCGTCTTCCAATTCGAGTAGTTGGATCGAGTGCGCCCTCCAAACGGATTCTGTCTTTCCCCGACTGTAAATGGCGAACGCTGGCTGTCGATTCGCTCCGGTCGGTATCAGACGGAACGAACCGTACGAACTCCAAACCTTTGCGAAGAAAACCCCGATCGCCTCGCGACCACTATACCATTGGCGCCAAGGCGGCATGCTATATGTCGCATCCTTGCGAAGGAGATCGATGAACCCGTTGAGATCGCCATGCTCCCATGCTCGCAAGTACCGATCCAGTAGCGCGCGCTGCTGCTTATTGGGGGTCGGTCTTGTGAGTGGCTGACCGTCAGGATATCGCTTCGCAAGCGTAGCCCGTGCGCGCTGGATTGCACTGTTGACCGATGCAACGGACCCGCCCAG
>WNFD01006452.1_pt1 | contig 11745 bp, 8 predicted proteins | sample 5400491 | NCBI WGS metagenome assembly WNFD01 (sample SAMN13153343, study PRJNA577476) | soil metagenome | isolation source: 120 cm saprolite under Douglas fir tree site 2 hole 2 replicate 2 | place: USA:California | collected 2015-04-18 | reverse complement strand
TATCCGTGATTTCAACGGGCGGTACGACGGTTACATGAGTTGCGGCCGAAATCGGAAAAATGACATCTCCAATTCGCACCCTGTGAGTTACCCGAAATTCCAGATAGCGTGAGCGATCTCGATACAGAGGATCTGTGCTGAAAGTCCAATCATCTTTGACCTTCTCTAGCTCCACCTTCTTCAGAGCAGCATGGGGCTTGAGCGTGGCACTTTCGTCAAGCCGGGCGTTCAGATCGCCATGATTAGAATCGACTACTGAGAGTCGGATGGATGAGCCTGGTGTCGCTACCGATTTGTCCGCAGTGACGGTCAGACTGATCTCGCTCGCAGCGGCAAGGGCGCGATTCAGTCGATCAGCCATAAGCTGAAAACGAGGCATGTCATCTCCCTCGACGCGAGTCATGTAATGACCTTTGCCCCAAACCGTGGCAAGAGCCTCAAAAACGCCATGATGGTCGTCAGAAAGCGCAGCGGAAATTTCTCGCTGAGCCACGGTAACGAGTTGCACAATTTCGCTGTCGCCGATAGAAAGCCCATCTAGGAAGTTTCGAGAGTCCTTCGGCAGCGGCTCCGTGCCCTTCGCTTCGCGCGTGAGACGATAACGAGTTAGCGGAAGCTGACCCGGCGCTGCGCTTTGGCCAGTGAACGCACGAAAGCGTGCCGCGAATTCCGCGAATGTCTTTGGCCATGGGCCCTGTGTCGCGTGCTTTTGCAAAGCGCGCAGAGCTTCTTCCGCGAAGACCGTGTTGCGGATTGGATCGCGTTCGTTCGGATCGATGGTTACGATCTGTTCGGCCGCTCCCTGAGGGTTGGGGTTTTGGGCCGCGTTTCCTCTCGCGCGCACGAAGAGGCGTTGCACTTGCCAAACGGTAACTCCGTCCTTCAATTGTTCGGGAAACTTTGCTGGATCGGCGGCGGCGTCGAACGCTTCGAGTTCGAGCCGGGCCGTGGCCTGATGATGACCGTGGTCGTTGGTCGTTACGGAGTGGTTCGTGATGATTACGTCGGGGCGAAGCCTTCTGATCTCCAAAACCATCCGGCGCAGAGCTTCGTCGTGTCCCCAAAACTTGAAGGCCTCATCAGCGGACTTCGAATAACCAAAATCCTTCAAGCCGAGAAAGTGTGGCTCCGACCCCTGAATCTCAGCCGCCGCCATCGTCTCGCGCGCGCGAATCGCGCCGAGTTCTTCGTAAAGCTCCGGCCCGATTGCGTTCTGTCCGCCTTCACCGAAAGTCGAAAACAAACTGACGGTGTGCGCGCCGTACTTGCGTCGCATAACGATCAGAGACGTGCCGTCTTCGTCATCCGGATGCGCGGCGATGCACATCACCGTCCACGGGTTCGTCAGATCGAGCAGCGCCTGATAAAGCGCAATGCGATCTTCCGTTGATTGTTTCGCAGCGACCGGCGCGGGTTGTTGCGCCCGCGGCGCGGTTATCAGGAGCGAGACGAAGAGCAGCGCCAGTGCGGTGCGAATGATTTTGTTCTTCATTATGGTTTTCGATCTTACGACGGACAGTTTAACCGCAGAGGCCGCAGAGGTCACGCAGAGCGGGGCATTGGAGTGCGGCGACTAGTCGCCGCTTTTAGAAAGCGCTGACAAGTCAGCGCACTCCAAATGTTCCCGCTTCCGCGCGCGACGCCCTCCGTCACGGTCGGGCTACTGCCCCGCGCGCTACGGCTCACGGCCCTTGAAGCGAGTGAACAACTCGACAAGCGGTCTTTTTTGACGTAAAGAGTCTGCTAATGCCCAAGCTAACAGAAGTGCCGGTGTCGACAGCCACGAGCGACGCTGAACCGCAACTGATCCGCGGCGTCGGCCTTTGGGGCGCAACGACGCTGAACATGATCGACATGATCGGCGTCGGGCCGTTCATCACTATTCCGCTTATTATCGCCGCGATGGGCGGGCCGCAGGCGATGCTCGGCTGGATCCTGGGCGCGCTGTTGGTCGTCTGCGATGGGCTCGTCTGGGCCGAACTCGGAGCGGCGCTGCCCGGGTCGGGCGGTTCTTATCGCTATCTTGCTGAGATTTACGGCGTACGAAAGCTGGGCCGCCTGATGTCTTTTCTCTTTATCTGGCAACTCACATTCAGCGCGCCGCTCTCGATTGCATCCGGCAGCATCGGGCTCGCCCAATACGCCACGTACATCTTCCCCGGGCTCGGTCACGAAACAAAGGTTACGCTTCCCATCCTGGGTAGCGTGGAGATTAACGCGATTCCCGTTGCGCTCGTGGCTATCGCGGCCGTGGGCCTGGCGGTCTTCCTGCTGTATCGCCGGATTACCCTGATTGAACGGCTGTCAAAGTTCTTGTGGGTCGGCGTGATGCTGACGATCCTCTGGGTCATTACGGCCGGTGTCACACACTTTGATCCGAAACTCGCATTCGACTTTCCGCCCGGCGCATTCACCTTGCGCCCCGAATTCTTCACCGGGCTGGGCGCGGCGCTGCTCGTCTCCGTTTACGACTACTGGGGCTATTACAACGTTTGCTTCTTCGGTGGCGAAGTTAAAGACCCAGGCTCCACGATCCCTCGCGCCGTGCTGCTTTCGATCCTGCTCGTCGCGATCATTTACATCGTGATGAACATCTCGATCCTCGGCGTCATCCCGTGGCGAGAGTTTGCGGGCACGGCCAACACGCCTGCCCAGCGTTACGTCATCTCCTCGTTTATGGAACGGTTGTACGGGCCAAGGGCCGGTGTCGGTGCTGCAGTGCTAATTATGTGGACGGCGTTCGCTTCCGTTTTCTCACTGCTGCTCGGCTACTCGCGCGTGCCATTTGCGGCCGCGCGTGACGGCAACTACTTCCGCATTTTCGCGAAGGTCCACCCGCGTCATCGCTTTCCTTATGTCTCGTTGCTGGTGCTGGGAGGAATCGCCACACTGTTCTGTTTCTTCCGGCTGGCCGACGTGATCGCGGCGCTCGTAGTGATTCGCATTCTGGTGCAGTTCCTCGCGCAGATTGTCGGCGTGATCGTCTTGCGCGTGCGCCGGCCCGACTTGCCGCGCCCGTTTCGGATGTGGCTTTATCCGCTGCCGGCCCTGGTCGCACTCGGTGGCCTCATTTACGTGCTTATCTCACGCAAGAATTTTCTGAAGGAGATACGCTACGCTGCCATCCTCGTCGTCGTCGGTCTCACTATCTACTTTATCCGCTCACGCATGAGGGGCGAGTGGCCATTCAAGGCCGGGGCAGTAGCCCGACCGTAAGGGAGGGCGCGCGTTACCGAAGCGCGAGCGGATGCAAAGCTCAAGTTGAGTGCATGATCCCATCACTACCGCTCCGGGTTCTGACACGCCCTCCCTTACGGTCGGGCTACTGCCCCGGTTCGGCGCCACAGCTTTACTGCGCCACGGAGGCGACTAATGCTTTTCAATCTCCAGATCAGCAACAACCGGAACGTGATCAGATGCCAGCGTGTTGACTATCCACGCGCGCTTTGATCGCACGGGATCGGTCGCCCGAAAGAAAATGTAATCGATTCGCTTGGCGGGCTTATCCGCGGGATAGCTGAAGCCTTCATCGGCACCGCGATTTTCAGTCCACGCGTCGCTGAATTGATATCGCATCAACTGGTAAGCATGGCCCGCGGCGATGTCGTTGAAATCGCCGACCACGATTAACGGACTCTTGAGATCTTTCAGCGCCCTCAAGAGCTGTTGAGCTTCGAACAGGCGGCCGTCTTCGTACTGGTAATCCAGATGCGTGGTAACAAAGCTCAGCAGACGGCCGCGGACGCTCACTTCGGCGCGGATAAAGCCGCGGCGCTCAGCCTCGCGGGTGTTTTGATAGAGGCGATGGTCGGTCGCCCTGATCGGAAAGCGAGAGAGAATCGCGACGCCGTATTGCCCGCCCTGATAGCGCAGATTGAACGCGAAGGCATAATCCATGCGCGTCAGCTTTGCAATCTCGGCGATCTCGTCGATGCGCTGAGTGCGCTGGACTCCGCGATCGACTTCCTGCAAGCCCACCAGATCAGGACGCTGCTCGTTGATTACGCCGGCGATGCGCGGCAAATCAAGTTTCTTGTCCATGCCGACGCCAACGTGGATGTTGTAAGTCATCACGCGCAGCGTTTGGGTGCTTTCGGGAATCGGCAGCAGCGCTGACGAACCGGGACAAACACTGAAGATTGACAGCGCGACAAATGGGCCGATGACCAGGAAAAGGCGGCGCATCATCATGCGTCCTTCTTCGTGCTCATTCGTGTGATTTCGTGGACGTTCGCTGCGAGCAAGACTCGATCCACGAATCACACACGAAACGGCACGAATGAAATCTCTCTAGAGCCAGTTGGGGGAGAGGCTACTCTAGCCTGTCCTCAGCGCTCTCTGGATTAATTGTCTCAGCCGCTTGAAAACCAATTTGGCTGTGAGTGCCGTCACAGAAAGGTTTGTTCGACGAAGCGCCGCACCGGCATAAAGCGATCTTCGGGCGATTGTCGGTGGCGATCTTGTTTCCTGCGGTGTCGTAAATGTCGACCGGTCCTTCGACCAGATAAGGTCCGTTTGGTTTCGGACGAATTGATACGTCTGCCATGTTTCACTCCTGAATGGATTCGTTGAATTGCGAAGGCATTCTAGCACGGCAGGGCAAAGCGCAAAGCGCAAAGCGCAAAGGGCGAAGGGCAAAGAGCTAAGCGGCAAAGGGCAAAGAGCGAAGGGCGAAGGGCTAGGAGCAAAGGGCTAAGCGCTAAGCGGCGGCGAAATGCTCGTCGCCCTCTGCTCGTCGCCCTTAGCTCTTTGCCCTTAGCGCTTTGCTCTTTGCCCTTCGCGCCTTATCCTATCGCGCATGTCGTTCAGTCACGCCGCCCTGATGTTCATCGCCGCTTTTTTTGCGGGCGTGGTGAACTCGATCGCCGGCGGAGGCATGTTGCTCGTGTTTCCCCTCTTGATTTGGTTAGGGACGGATCCCAAAATTGCCAATGCGACCTGCACCGTCGCCCTTTGGCCGGGTTTGTTTGGCGGACTGTTCGGATACCGTCGCGAGATGACAGACAGCTCGCTGATCCTGATGCGGCTCGGCGCGGTCAGCGTCGTTGGCGGCGGCTTTGGCGCGTGGTTGCTGATAGCCACACCGTCAGCGACCTTCGCGCGCCTCGTGCCGTTTCTGATTTTGTTCGCGACGATGCTCTTCATGGCCCAGGGGCCGGTGATTCGTTGGCTGCGTCTGCCTACGTCGTCGAGTGAATCGACAAAAGCGTGGTGGATGGGCGCCATGATTTTTCAATTCTTTTCCGCGATGTACGGCGGCTATTTTGGCGCCGGGAATGGAATTCTGATGCTGGCGGCGATGGGTCTGCTGGGCATGCACGACATTCATCGCGCCAACGGCATCAAAAACTTCCTGGGCATTTGCATCAACAGCATGGCAGTGTTTAGCTTCTCAATTTCGCACCTCGTCGTCTGGCCAAAGTCGTTGCTGATGGCAGTGGCGGCGACCATCGGCGGCTATGTCGGCTCGCGCATGGCGCAACGCGTCGGCCGCACGTTCATCCGCCGCGCAATTGTGGTGATTGGATTCGCGATTACGATTGTGATGTTGTGGCGGATGAGGTAACGAAAGAAGGGAACCAAACCAGATCGGACTTGGAACAAGAAGATCGGAGCCTGCAAATGCCTTTCACTGTCGATCCACAACCTGGAGAAGAGGTTTACGTCCTCAGAGAGTTTAGCGGTTCACACGGTCACGTCTTTGCAATGGCGGTGTCTAACCAGGCCATTTATCTCCCGACGCAGAAGCTGGTTTTGAAGCGTGACGCCTGGTGCTTTAGGCGCGTGCGTTTGTCTGAAGTCACAGAAGTCAACGTAAGAAAGCAGAAGGCCGTTTGGATCTACCTAATGTCAGCAGGAATGATCATCTTCGGTGGTGTGGCCACGTTCATGATGATGCGGTCTGCATTGCTTCAAATGCCGGGCAGCAAGGTGAGCGGCTTGCCGATCGCGATCCTCGTTTGCGGGCTCGTCGTTCCATTCATCGCGCGCGGCCGAGCGACGCTCGTCGTAAAACTCAGCAAAGGCAAGTTCAAATGGAAGCCGCAATTGGCCGTGGATAAGAAAACCAGAGAAACCCAAGCGAAGATTCAGGATGACATCCTCCAGGCCTGCAAGAAGGCGGGCATCCGTACTGGTCCGTCAGAGTAACGGCCGACAACTCATTAAGGATTCGTCACTCCCGCGCCTTTTGGATTAGTCTGTACCTCGATCATGAAACCCCTTCGTCGTGAATTCTACACGCGTAAGAACGTGCTCGAGGTCGCGCGCGATCTGCTCGGCAAGAAGTTAGTCGTTCCTGACAAGAATGGCTCGCGCGTCGCGGGACTCATCGTGGAAACCGAGGCCTATCGCGGGCCGGAAGACCGGGCCTCGCATGCTTACGACGGTCGGCGCACACAGCGCACGGAAACGATGTATGGCATCGGCGGCACGGCGTACGTTTACTTCGTCTATGGCATGTACAACCAATTCAATGTTGTGACAAATGTCGAAGACGTACCGCACGCTATTCTGGTGCGCGCAGTCGAGCCGATTGAAGGGTTGGACATCATTCGCCGCCGCCGGCGCGGCCGGCCGGAATATGAATTGACCAGCGGTCCGGGTCGCTTATGCCTGGCGCTGGGAATCGATCGCAGACTGGATAAAGCCGATCTCCTGGGCGATCGAATCTGGATCGAAGAAGGCATTTCCATCTCTCCGCGACAGATTGCGCGCGGGCCGCGCATCGGAATTGACTATGCTGAAAAGTGGGTGTCGAAGCCGTGGCGATTTTGGGTGAAAGATAATCCGTTTGTGAGCAAGCCGAATAGGTCGCAAGTATCAGAAGCCCGACCGTGAGGGAGGGCTCGATCCATCTCCACTAGCCCTCCCTCACGGTCGGGCTTCTGACACACACTTCTGTGGTGAAATGCCGTTTGAATCACAAACCAAGTGGATGCTAGCCGCCAGCCAGTTCCTTCCAAACACTTGCTTCAGAGCCTGTTCGAATAAGCTCAACAACCTTATTGTAGGCCAGTGAGTAAAGCATCCGCATCTCCTGCTGCGAACCAGGCCGTTCCAATCGCTTCTCGAGTTCGTCCGGCGACAGCTTCGTTTTCGTCGCGTATCGAGCGAACATCGGTCCCTCACCCGCTAGATAAATCGCGAAGCCTTCACCGAGCCAGCGCGGCGCGCGGTTGTGACTGACTGCATCAATCACCACGTGCGCCAGTTCGTGACGCAGCGTCGTCGTAAGCGACCCGCGACGCTTCAGGACGCCGACTGGTTGCAGCTCGATGCGGTTTCCCTTCGTGGCCGCGGCGGCCCACCAAGGCTGTCCGGTGCGCGAGGTGAAATCTCCCGTGCTCGCATTGACGCGGATTTCGAGCCGCGGAACATCTGTCGAAAGCGAGGCCGCGGATACCCGGTGCAGGAAATCCGAGCGCGCGGATTCCAACGTATTCAAAACCAAATTCGCGTCGCGGCGATCGACTTCCGTCGGAAAGGTCACCCGGAAGTGTTCGCTGTAGATGGAAGTGAGACGGGGAGGTAGGGAGATGGGGAGACGGGGCGACGGGGCGACGGGGCGACAGGGAGGAATGGAGAACTCGGGGATTCGCGAGCTCAGGGCGGATCGTTTCAACAAAATATCCGCTTGATATCCTACTGGCGCGCTGGTGCGTGAGAGGCTCTCCCGCTCTCCGCTTCGCCCCGTCTCCCCGTCTCCCTTTCGCCCAATCTCCCTGTCTTGCCCGACGCGCGCCCCCGGAAAGTACTTCTCCAGAATCCGTTGATAGCTCGATCCGCGCGCAGCCATGACGTGCGCGCCTTCCTGACAAAGGCCGAGGCCGTGGCCAAAACCACTGCCGTGAAAGACAAAGTTAGATCCGGCGAGGGCAACTTCGAAGCGCGAACTCTTCAAGACGTTCCATCCCAGCACGCGCCCGACGATGATCTTGAAATCCCAGCCGCGGACTTGTTTGCGATGCTCGCCCTCGAGCGTGATGAACTGAGCGCGGCCAGTTTCGTCGCGCTTGCTAATCATTACTTGATCCAGTCTCGCGCCGACATTGGTGCGCGCGTCGCTTTGTAAAGCTCGCAGCAAATCCGCGCGCGCGATCACGTCGGTCCACGTCGCATGCGGGCCGCTGGCGCAATACTCGTCGCGAACGCCGGCCAAATACGGAGATGGCCGCGTGCCCCAGAGCGCGGCGATGTTCGCGGTTTCGCCGCCGCACGAGGCGCCGAAGTACGCATCGACGGGTTGGCCGCGATCGTTGGTGAGCACCTGGCCCTCAGTGGCGCGAACCGCGGCAATCATCGCTGGGCTGCTGTTGCCGTTGATGAAGCGCTGGCAATGTGTCGTGGTGCAGAAGTCGTAACCATCCTTCGCATGCCGTCCGTGATTCTTGAGAGCGTAAGTGCGAATCGCAATTGCCAAAGCCTTCAAAGCCTCGGGTTCAGATTCCGTTGTGCCTTCGGCGCGCATCACGCCGAGCACGTAATCTTCCAGAGAGAGTTCCTGCGTGACGTTCTCAGTAACCAAATGGACTTTGATTGCGGATTGCGGATCGCGAGTGGCCAAATTGGCGGAACTCTGCTCTGCGCTTCCTCGGCGTTCATCTGCGTCTCTGCGGTGAACGTTTTTCGTTTCGTTGGCATACGCTTCAAAGATCAACTTTGAAAGCGCTGCGGCTTCTGAGCCATGTGAGCGCGGAAGAAAGATGAGGACTGCGAGCTGGACCTCAGCCGGCGTGGGTTCTGATTCTGTCTGAGAAACAGGAGCCAGGCTCGCGAAGCCTACGAACCACCCATTCGTGCGAAAGCCTTTCGCGGGCAGGGAAGTTCCCGTCTTGCCGATGATGGAAAGCGGCAAGGAGTCCAAACGAGCGTTCTTCGCCGTGCCGTAACGAACGGCGCCCAGCATCCCTTCCGTGATAATCGCACGGTGTTGCGGAGCAATGTCGATCCGCTCGCGCTCGACGGGATCAAAATCGTTCGCGCTGGCAACGCGCGGCGCGAGCAAGCGTCCGCCGTTAACCAAAGCGGCGTAAGCGGTGAGTAACTGAATCGGCGTCACGGTGAAGTGATCGCTTTCACCGATCGCTTCCCGTGCGTTGCAGTCGGCCTGCGCTTTCTCGGGTGACCGGACCTTCGCATTGTTCCCCGCTTCGCATGGCAAAAGCTTTCCGCGTTCGTCGCTTAACCCGGTCGGCTGTCCAAAACCGAACCCGCGCAGCTCTTCAATCAATTTGTCGCGGCCCAGACGCTCACCGAGCGTGCCGAAATAGTAGTTGCACGAATAAGCGATCGCCTGGGACGGATTGAACGGCGGAAGTTTATTGTCGTGCACGCACGCGACCGAAAAGCTCAGCCCGTTGAATCGTCCGGGGCATACCGTGCGCGAATTTGTGTCAATCAACCCGGAACGCAAAGCCGCCAACGCGGTGAAAGGCTTCATCGTTGAGCCGGGCATGACCGCTTCCGCAAAAGCGATTTTGGGATTTACCACCGCGCGCACACGCCCGGTTTGCGGATCCATCACAATGATCGCGCCTTCGCGCTGGCCGAGCGCCGCGGTCGCGGCCTGCTGGAGCGCGGCGTCCATTTCATTCTCGGAGGCGACGAGTGGAGCCAATCGGCGAGGCGCGGAACCTGAGAGTGAGGTGATGATGCTCGCCGACAAGAGCACGAAAGCCTGGGTGCGTCGTGAATTGAAGAACGGTCGGACGGATACAACGAGAAGACTCACCGCAGAGACGCAGAGGTCGCAGAGGGGGCGCAGAGAATTACCCAGGCGATTCAACCGGTTGGTTCCTCCGACAATTTCAAAGGCGTACTTTCGGGTTTCGGGGCCACCGCCGCGATTTCGCGCGGCAGCCTGGCCAGCGCGCCGACAGTCACAATCCAACCGCACAGCATAAATGCGAAGGCGAGCACGAGCTGAAGAATGAAGACTACGAACTCAGTCTTGTTGCCCTTGATCGTCAATCGAACGAACAGCAGGGCGTAAGGAATCACGCCAAAGACAATCAATCCGAGAGCGTAGGTCAGGACTGAATTCGACGAAAACGCATGAGCGCAGCCGCGTCCGATTCTCTTGAGAATTCCTCTCGCGCCGCCGGCGAACAGCGTCTTTACATCGTTACGGGTAACTTCAATCCACTTATGAATCGTAGCCAGCGGTAGCGCGATCCCAAACAGCAGAGATCGCAGCGTGGCAAACAAAAGCGTCGGCCAATGGAGCGGTTGGGCTTTCGGCGGCGCGGGCGGAAATACGATGGCCGGCTTCGGCGCGGGATAGTGGACTTGCCATTTGTTCAGCAGATACCAGACCACATAAGCGACGATGAGAATCGGAATCGTCCCGACAAGAATCTTGAGAGCATCAATTAGAATCGTGCGCCAGCGAAACCCTTGATCGCGAGCCTGATCCAGAATCGCAGCTTGCAGAATGAAGAACTCGGCGGGGATCACCACGAGGCCGACCAGAGTGATGATGACCTGCCAAACGGTCGCTTCACGCGTCGCGATGAACCAATACAGCGTGGCGAGCAGCAGGGCGTAGAGGGCGGCGAAAATGGCCAGCGCGCGGGGATTCGTCAGGAGCGCTTTCGTGGTACCGATCCAAGTCTTGAAAGTTGTGGCGATCATGGTTCCTCTTCTAGTGCCGTAGGCACGAAATGTTTATAGCCTAGGTCGGAAAATTGATTTTTCAAGCCCATTTATGGGCGACAGAACGAGATTTCGCTCCTCCGGAGCTTCGGTCCTCTAATTAGTCTGCGGCTATAAACATCGCGCCGCTCCGCGGCTTAGAACTTGCGCCCCTCCCTGACGGTCGGGCTACTGCCCCGTAACCACTCGCTACCGCGAGCGGTTCTGTAACTACTTCTTGTCCAGGATCCGCAACCGATCGTTGCTCGTATTTGCCTGCACGGTCGGCTGGTACATCAGCTCGGCGCGCGCGGGCGCGACCCGAAATTCGCCCGGCACCTCGACGCGCATCGCGTACTGGAAGGTCGCTTTGCCGTCAAAGTAATTCTTGAAAATCACCGTCCGGTTGTCGCGGAATTCGCGGTTGCTGTACCAATCGGTCCACTGCCCGGTTGAGTAGTTCAGGTAGATGCCGCTTACCTGAGCCACCTGTTCGGCGCCTGCCGGAATCGGATCTTCGATCATCAGGTACTGCGCGCGATTGCCTTCGAGGTGCAGCCGCACGACGATCAAATCGCCGGAGCGCAGCTCGCCCGTCAACGGTTCGATCTTCCAGCTTGATTTGCCGCCTTCGTTTTCGCTCACGCGCAGGCGCAGGTACTCGCGCGTGATTTTCAAAGCCGGCGACGATTGCGCGGCCACGTTGTCTTCAGCGGTGAAGTATTCGACCGCGGTCGAAACGTACAGTGCGCCCTTGCCGTGCTTGACGATGCGAATCTGATTGCTGCTGCCGACTTCGCCGGCCTTCTTGGTGATGACGAGCGCCTGCGCGCTTGTCGCATCGCCGGCGCCGACGTGTTGTGAAGCGATCTGCGCACCGTTTAGATAAACTTCGAACGTGTAATCCGGCGTGAGTTCGTGGCTGACCTTTAAGTAATCAGTCAAGCCGTAGATCGCAAACGCCGTCTCCTTGGTCGAGAGCCAGTAGTAACCGTTGTTGCGGTTCTTCACCAGCCAGCGCGCAACCTTTGGCAGCAAGTCGCTGTTCGGTTTGATTTGCGAAAGGGCCTTCAATGAAAGCGCCGTCGCTTCGTTGTCGAGGTAGACCTC
>WNFD01021511.1_pt1 | contig 11746 bp, 9 predicted proteins | sample 5400491 | NCBI WGS metagenome assembly WNFD01 (sample SAMN13153343, study PRJNA577476) | soil metagenome | isolation source: 120 cm saprolite under Douglas fir tree site 2 hole 2 replicate 2 | place: USA:California | collected 2015-04-18 | reverse complement strand
TAAAAGTCGTTTTCTATCACGGACAAGTACAAAACATCGAACAATTGGTGCAGATGGAGCAGATTTCGCAGAGGTGGCTGGCTCAAAAAGGTGGATTGGAGATGGGCTTTAGTTTGGGTCAATTCGATTCCATTGGAGATCCAGAACAAATTACCGCGTTAGCGATTGAAGACAATAACCGTGTACATGCATTTGTAACGTTCATACCCATCTATGGGCGTAAGGGATGGGGGCTTGACTTGATGCGTAGAGCCGAACGATGCGCACCTGGCACGATGGAACTCTTGCTTGCTCGCTCGATTGAATACCTGAAGAATTGTGGTGCTGAAATGGTCAGCTTAGGCCTCGCTCCAATGAGCAATGCAAATAACGAAGATGCTTCGCTACTGGATAGCAGCATTGATTTATTGACACACCGTTTTGGCGATCTTAATAACAGCCAATCGCTGTTTAACTTCAAAAAGAAGTTTCAACCTACGTGGGAGAGTCGCTACCTGGTCTTCTCTCATACCCTGACGCTGCCTAAAGTTGGTTGGGCGCTCTATAAAGCCCACCAGCAAGACGCAACGCTGCTGAGAACTGTACGCAGATCTCTCAAGGAATGGATAAAGGGTTATGAGACGATCAAAGAGAAAGTTACGACAGGTACATTAGAAGTTCTCACTCCCAGACCGGTCGAGCAGAGTTATTAAAAAATCTCTTTACTACAAAGCCTGAATAATGCTTGCCGAATGCTCCGGTTAGGGTTTTTGCAGTTGCCAGGAGCATTCACTGACCGTTCTCAAAAACTTAGACATTTAAGACACGCCTAAATGATGTTTTGTTCTTGCTTCAACGCGGTTAGTTTCACTCATTGGTACCAATGAGCCAGAGCTTGCCGCTCCACAAGCGTTTCATCTCTCGGTAGAACTTACCGCGAGAATATTTTTTGCTGCGTTGTAGTCACGATCTGCGAAGTAACCACAATCCACACAGACAAACACACGCTGCGAGAGGTCTAAATCCTCATTCACCCATCCACACATCGAGCAAGTTTTAGAACTCGCATACCAGCGATCTGCATACTTGACCACAATTCCTGCTTGTGTGGCCTTGTATGCAAGTTGTCGTCTGAACTCAGACATACCTACATCTGCTATCGCTCTGGATAGTTTGTGATTTTTGAGCATGCCTGAGATATTCAAATCCTCTAGCACAATCACAGACGGCCGAGCATTCGCAGGCTTGGTTTTCGCCACAATCTGAGCAGTCGTCTTGTGCAAGGCATCTTTTCTAATATTGGCAATATGAGCATGCAGTTTTGCCAATTTATAACGAGATTTTCCTCTATTCTTAGAGCCTTTTTGCTTGCGTGAGTGAGCACGGCTTAAACGCTTCAGCCGCTTTAATTGCTGCTTCAAGGCTCTTGGATTTTCAAATGGCGTCGCGTCTGAGAGTGTGGCAAGCGTCTTAATGCCAAGATCAATGCCGATTGGTTGACCTGTAGCAATTACTGGCCCTGGTCTATCTTCTTCAACCTGAATACTCACAAACCAGCGTCCAGCTTGCTCTGAGACTGTCGCAGAAAGAATATGCACACCACTTACAGGGAAATAATCGTGTTCTTTGAGTCTCAGCTTGCCTAATCGTGGAAGTTGGATAACATCAGGAAATACCTTGATTGAGCCAGTCAAGCGGAATGAGCCAATGGCCTTTTTCTTGCTTTTAAACTTATGAAAGCCGAGCTTGCCTTTGTACTTGCCCTGTTTCTTGAGTTCTTCACTTTTCTGAAAAAATTGTCATACGCATTATCAACATCTCTCAATGCCTCTTGTGGAGCGCATTTAGAAACGGTATACATCCATGAAAATTCAGTCTGCTTGAGCTTGTTTAATTCTCGATGAAGGTCACGAGCAGTCGGAGCTTTTTTCCCTGCTTTGTATGCCTCTTGCTTCTTGTTCAATGCCCAATTAAACGCAAAGCGAGCAGCGCCAGCATGCTGTAAACATGCAGTTCTCTGCTTGTTGTTGAGGTCTAATTCAGTTTTGTAGCCGCGTGTAATCTTCATCCTTTTTCTGCTGTTCAGCAATATATTGACGCAACGCCCAAACGATCTCCCCATTGAGCGAGCGTTCATGCTCTTGTGCGAGCTTGCGAAGCTCCTCTAGCAGGTCGGGTGGATACCGCGTATTGATATTGACATCCTTGACAGCTTTCTTCTTCATGTAGCTATGATAGCACTAATGAGGCTACAAGTCTAGCAGCATTTTGTGCAAGATATTGCTGGTGAGAACCAGTTTCAACCCCAGTGCAGCCAGAGTAGAGCGTTGTACATCTGTGTCTGCCAAATTTTCCAGGAGTGATAGCCCTGCTGTACATCAAGATGGTATGGAATATGTAGTCCATCGAGTTCCTGCGCGAATTGTTGAGCGTCTGCATAGTATGGCTGATCTTGCGTTCCAGCTCCTAAAAAGAACCGCAGTTTCCAGGCTTGTTTTTTCATAGGAAGTACATCAGCGGGACTATTCTGTTGCATATAAGCGGCATTGTTGCCCCAGATACTGCCCTCAGTGTGATAATATCCTCCTAGCGAAATGACCGAGCCAAATATATCAGGATGATGTACTGCAATATTCGTTGCCCCAAAACCGCCCATTGATAGGCCACCGATGGCTCTATTGGCTGCATCAGGTATAGTCCGATACTTCGAATCAATATACTTCACTACATCGTTGACAACGTATGATTCGATCAATTGGTGTTGATCGAAGCTGTTAGCCCACTCGCTTGTGGCTCCTGGTCGTCCATTACCATCTGGCAGTACCATGATCAGTTCGGGAATCTTGTTCAACGCTAACAAGGTGTCGGCGGATTGATTCGCTTTGCCCGCGGTAAACCAATCATGAGCTGCACCAGGCGAGCCGTGTAGCAGGTATAGCACAGGATAACGTTTGTTCTGTCCAATGTGCGTGTTGTAGGTTGGTGGTAAGTACACTAAAATTGTACGTTTCTGGCCACCAAGCGCAGGACTGACCAGGCTTTCTGTTACCGTAGTGCCGTATGATGGTATTGTTTCGACGACAGTGGATGTACCAGTTGGAGTGATAGCAAGTTTGACGATTTGCGGTTTTGTATGCAATCCATTATCAGGAGAATAAATAAACAATTCAGTTGCACTGCTAGCAAGCACAATCAGCACAATCATCGCTAGAGCGACGAGCCAGGCACCGATGGTTGTGAAAGCCGTTCCTGGATAAGATGTAGTAGCATATAACTGTTGCGTTTCTTCTTTGTGCGAGAAGCGATACCACAGAGACTGCGCTAGTCGATAGAGAGGATCGAGCAACACTTCACCGAGCGCTATACCTATTGCTGCTCCGATAAATGCACTTAGTAGGGCAAGTGCAGTTATAGTGATTGATGTGTGAACAAGCGCTCCCACATCCAAAGGTTCCAGAAGCCCTCCGGGATCATACGTTGGTTGCAACTCCAGTTGAGTAAAACCGTTCAGGTAGCCAAACGAGAAAACAATCCAGGCTCCCAGCATTGCTCCTAGTTTTCTACGACCAAATACTGCTCCTATTAGGGCAGTTGCCAGGGTTAATAGCAATGCAGCAATTAGTTGAGCACGTAATGGATCAAGACCGACATCGATAATAGTAGAGCTTAAATTGTCTATCACAGCAGTATTAAAGAGCAGTATGCCGCTTACCAGAGCTATGATGAGAGAAACCAGGAATAGTAGAATAGGCCGTTTCTGTTGTAACGAAAAACGTAGTTTAGAGGGTGTAGTAGAGGGCTTCATCCGCATACTCCGTGCGAAAATCATATCGACATCATAAAAGCTTTCTCATCTGAATACGTATAAATATTATACGCCTGGCTAAAGCCATTTTACACAGGAGAAAATTTCGGGATGAGATAACAAATATCTGTAGCTAGCAAACGAAGAAAATGCTTTGGAAGTTCCGAGAGTGATATTTTTTATAAAGAAGTTAAAAAAGGGAGTCAAGTTACTTGACTCCCAGTAAATAATACAGTCTTTACAAGGCCAATCTACACATGCCGCGCTACAAAAACGTACTACTTGTCGCACTACAAGTAAAACCTACATCTAAGAGCCTGTCTTCTGAGAGGATTCTATATACCTCTCATTTGTGAAAACGAAGGAGGCGAAGTATTGTAACAAGCTCTACAGTAAATGCTCTAAATGTTGTGCTTTGTGATATCTATTGGCTTGCTCAATCTGTAGAACTATGTTAAACTTTGATTGATTGGAGAACTCTCAGATGAGATTTTTGTAGTAGTCTCTAGTAAGGATGTATATTTCTGTGGGTCATGAAGCTGACGAGCAATTAGAAGCTCTTGATTTCTTGCTCAATCAGGAATCATTCAAGCACGATAGCAATAGTAGTCAGCAGGAACTTGAGCAGCGAGGTGGACTACTTTCTTCAAGTACATTACAGCAGAAATTGCAGAATTCTGAGAATAATCAGGTCTTATCGGTAGTTGAAATTCGCCCTGATTTTCATCGTGAGCAGCGCAAAGGTGTCCCTGAGGTCATTTATGGCGAGACAAAAGACATTGAGCAGATCGTTGCGATGACTCGCCAGATTCTGGATGAAACAGGACGAACGATTATCAGTCGAGTTCCACCCGAAACCGTAAAGATACTGCGTGATGTGTTTAACACATATAACGTGCGTCATCATGGAACCGCTCGCGCAGTAGTAATCTACAATCCTGATTATGAACATCGTAGCACAGGAGGACATGTTGGCGTAATCAGCGCTGGGACATCCGATGTCCCAGTTGCGGAGGAGGCCGCACTTATAGCGGAAGAGATGGGATGCGAGGTGACATGCATCTATGATGTGGGTGTAGCAGGATTGCATCGTTTGTTGGAACCTTTGCGGAATCTCCTCTCCAAAGAGGTGGATGTTATCATTGTAGCTGCGGGTATGGATGGTGCGTTACCATCGGTAGTGGCAGGATTGGTTCCTGTTCCTGTAATTGGCTTACCAACGTCGATTGGTTATGGGATGGGCGGCAAAGGAGTTGCCGCATTGCTTTCAATGTTACAAACGTGTGCGCCAGGTCTTTCTGTGGTAAACATCGATAACGGTGTTGGAGCAGGTATTACAGCAGCGATGATTGCCAATGGAGTGGCGCGTGCGCGGAGACATCAGTCACAGTAGGTAAGCAGCGAGATGTTCAGTATTTTGAATGTCTCATCGCATCGTATATTGGGCAAAAGTGGAAGTACGAGTTTCAGAAGGGCGGATTCTCGATGGCGAATAACAAACGCGGACCACAACCGGGATCGCAAAAGGCTAAACACGGCGGGCAGGCTGTGCGAGAAAAATACGGGCCGGAATTTTACTCCAAAATTGGCAAAAAGGGTGGTGAAACCGTAAAGGAGAAACGGGGACCTCAGTTTTATGCCGAGATTGGCAAGAAAGGCGGCGAGTCTACTAAACGCCAGCAAGGCTCTGAGTTCTATTCCAAGATCGGTAAAAAAGGCGGTGAGCGTGGGAGAGCAGTTGCCTCAAATAAGGAGTAGAGAGCCGTAGGGGCCAGATGTATCGCGCCCCTACGGCTGGGGCGGAGGCACATCAATTTCTTCGGCGTTTAATGCATCCTCTTCTTCAAGCCCATTCTGAGGTACTTGTGGCATTTCATGGCGACGACCCATGCTACGAAGTCCTCGCAGATCATCAAGACTGCGCTGTGGGCGTGCCGGTGTTGTGGACAGGCGCGTAGGTAGCAGAGAACGTGCTACAGCTTGCTCCGCTGGCATGGGTTGCGCTGGTGTAGATGGTGACATTGCCAACGGTTGTTCGAGATTACCGGCATTTCGTGATGGCGAAGCGGGTGTATCATAGGGCTTTGGAGGCATTGACGCTGCGGATGCCATGCCGACTTGCTCCATGTGTATTGCTGAGATGCGCCCAGTTGGTGAATCCTGCATCCCTGCAGCAATCAAGGTTACACGAATCGTATCGTCAAGCATGGGATCAATGACTGCACCAAAAGTGATATCCGCAGTATTGTCAATAGCTGTGCCAATATATTCAGCTACTTCGTTGACCTCATAAAGCGTCATATCCTCTCCTCCACTAATGTTGAAGAGGACGCGCTGGGCACCACGAATAGGCACATTGAGAAAACCACCTGCTATAGCTTCTTCAGCCGCGCCTTGAGCACGATTGCGACCCTGTCCCTGCCCAATGCTCATCAATGCTGTGCCTGCATCGCGCAGTACACTACGCACATCTGCGAAGTCTACATTGATTAAACCGGGGACGTTGATGACCTCCGCGATACCCTGCACCCCCTGACGTAGGACATCATCGGCAAGCTTAAAGGCATCTGTCAGGCTACGATCACGTCCTGTGAGGGAGAGTAGGCGATCGTTGGGGACTGTAATAAGTGCATCGATTTCAGCGCTCAAGGCCAAAAGGCCTTCTTCGGCTATACGTCGACGTCTTGAACCTTCGAATGTGAATGGTAGGGTGACAATGCCAATAGTGAGCATCCCCAGTTGTTTAGCGATCGAGGCCACAACTGGAGCGCCACCAGTTCCTGTACCACCACCCATACCGGCGGCAATGAAGACCAGGTCAGCATCTCCTAGAATGTTGCGAATCTCTTCTGTGCTTTCGGCGGCCGCCCGTGCTCCTACTGCCGCCTTACCCCCAGTTCCAAGCCCTTTTGTATATTGTTGTCCCAGGCAGATACGTTCTGATGCTTCTGAGCGGGAAAGCACCTGAATATCTGTATTCAATGCAACAAACCTCACCCCTCGCACTCGCGTGTTAATCATTCGGTTAACAGCGTTCATACCTGCGCCGCCGATACCAGCAACCACGATATCTACGTGGTTTGGCACTTGTTCTTCAATGAACTGTGATTGAAAGTGCACTTGAGGGGTATGGGTACTGGCATCATCTTCAGTGTCACGCTGATCCCAACCTGGCTGTACTGGCTCTGCCTGGCGATTGATATCTTCTTCCTCCGCCTCATGCCGGAGAACGGCCCACTGATCTACTTGACCTTCATCCATTTCGAATCCAGATTGCTGATTCATTCCTGATTCAGAAAACGGGGTTCGCTCGCGTTTATTCGCATCTTCATGAGAATTCGACTGCACACGATCCCCTTTCTTCTCTCGTCCTGCTTTACATTACGTTGCAACAAATGTCACATTACTGTCAGCTTGTAATCAGATTTATAGCACAATTTCAGATGGCCTTCTAAGCGCATTGTATCAATAGTGTCAAGAGCAGATGAATAAGCGTGGCAGGGACATTGTCTCTGCCACGCTTATTCATCTGCTGATAATTTATTCTTTCTTTAAGGTGATACCACCGCCGGATGTCTTAGCGGCCTTTTTCTCCTTTTGCATCTCTTTTTTCTGTTTGTTTGATTTTGGTGGTGCTTTCTGCACTTTTTTCTGTTCTTTGTTTGCCAAGGTACAGACCCTCCTTTGAACATCTTGATTTATCAACGTTCATGCTTGTATTGTATCAGATTCACTCAGGAAGCGGTAGCTCGACCTACGCTTTTCAAATAGATGGCTGACTCTCGCTCAACCGGCCCTCTTCGAAGATCGCCAATCACACGTAAGAGATGAAAATAAGTGCTTCCAGTGACATTGTTCATAGTATAGTCTATTTGATCTCAAAATGCATCAGTTTAGCGAGTGAATCGTAGCTCTACCTTATGACATACCTGGCAGTAGCAGTGCATAGCTTTACATCTTTCTATGTTGTCGCCTCTCTGCTATACTCGTGCCGGAGACCATTATGTACTCGCACCTAAAAAAAAGGATAGCATGTAATGAGTTATTGATTGTGTGGAGTTCGATGCCATGATTATCTCAGCCAGTTACAAAACAGATATCCCTACCTTCTACGGTGAATGGTTTATGAACCGCTTGAAAGCTGGTTATTGCAAGATGGTCAATCCATATAGCCAGCAGATTAACAAGGTCGATTTGACTCCCGAAAGCGTGGATGGTTTTGTGTTCTGGACAAAGAATGTTGGGCCATTTCTCAAACGCCTGCCAGAAGTGCAGAGGATGGGCTATCCATTTATTGTTCAGTATACAATCACGGGCTATCCACGAGAGTTGGAATTTCGAGTTATTGACTTCACTCATACTATTGAACATATGAAGGCTTTAGCTGACATGTATGGGCCTCACGTGGCCGTCTGGCGCTATGATCCTATCATCATCTCGTCCTTAACTCCCTCTGACTGGCATCGTGATAACTTTGAGAAACTGGCTCAATCTCTCAAGGGTAGCACAGATGAAGTGGTTGTCTCTTTTACTCAGATATATAAGAAAACCCGGCGGAACATGGATTGGGCTGCACACAAGTATGGCTTCAGTTGGAGTGATCATGAGGCAATGACTTCAGGTTCCGTGCGGATTTTGATCAGCGAGCTGGCTGAAATCAGCAGGTCGCATGGTATGCGTTTGAAAATCTGCTCACAGAAAGCCTTTCTCACACCCGGATTAACCGCAGAGGCACGGTGCGTGGATGCAGAACGCCTCGAAAGAGTATCGGGTAAGAATATAGTGGATAGAGTTGAACTAAGGGGTAATCGCAAGGAGTGCGGCTGCTTTGCCTCGAAGGATATTGGGGAGTATGATACCTGCCCTCATGGTTGCGTATATTGTTATGCAGTGCAGCATAGAGACCAGGCAGCGGAACGCTTTAAAGCGCATGACTCTGAGGGTGAGTTTTTGTTTCCACCCAAAGATTACCTTCCGTTGAATAATTCGCGTGGCTGATGGTTTGACCTCGAGATACACATGATTGGCTCTTTACTGATGCTTGATTCACACCCTATGCTATATTCCAGGGTCAGAACGCGCTTCTCGTACGAAAACCAATAGCTTTGTATCCAGGTAATAAGGAAGGTAACCTATGGGATTGACGATTTACCAAATTGATGCATTCACCGATAGACCGTTTTCTGGCAATCCGGCGGGGGTTTGCATTGTAGATGAGCCACAGGACGCAGGCTGGATGCAAAACGTGGCGCGAGAAATGAATCTATCCGAGACAGCTTTCCTACACGAGCAGGCTGAAGGCTACAATCTGCGTTGGTTTACTCCCGCGGTCGAGATTGAACTTTGTGGGCATGCGACCCTTGCGAGTGCACATGTGTTGTGGGAGGCCGGGTTCCTGGAACCAGGTGAGCAAGCGAGCTTTCATACGCTCAGTGGGCTATTGACAGGTAATCGGAAGGGTGATTGGATCGAGATGAATTTTCCGGCCAAGCCAGATGAACCGGCTATCGCTCCTCCCGGGCTGCTTGAGGCTCTAGGTGTCCATGTGAAGTATGTGGGTAAAAGCCATTTTGATTACCTCGTAGAGGTGGAATCTGAAGAAATCGTGCGCAACATTAAACCGGAATTTAGTTTATTGATGTCGGTGGCAGCGAGAGGCGTTATTGTGACCAGTCTTGCCGTTTCAAAAGAGTATGATTTTGTGTCTCGCTTCTTCGCCCCGCAGGTAGGTGTTAATGAAGACCCTGTGACCGGTTCGGCGCATTGTTGCTTGAGTCCTTTCTGGAGTAAGCGACTTGGTAAGGATGAGCTGGTTGGTTACCAGGCTTCTGCACGTGGTGGAGTAGTGAGGGTTCGCTTAAATAGGGATCGTGTGATTCTGGGAGGGCAAGCGGTCACGGTATTGCGTGGAGAATTATTGTGACAGTTTACCTTGACTTCGCGCAAGATGTAATGTTAGCATTGAAGCATGAGAATACAATCACCACACCACTCTGAACGAAACAGATTGTCCGAGTGGGCTGTCATCATCATGAATATTCAAATGAGCCACTCGGCCGCGTAGGCGTACACGCCGGGCTTACGCGGCAGGAAATGGCGCTACCTCATGCATCCACTTACCGCTGGCTTCTTCCAGAGTAAGTGCTAGACCCAGGTGAATTTCTCAACGCAAGTATGTAGCTGCTTCCTTTTCCTCACTCGCATTATTACTCTCGGTATGTCTCGCCGGGCACATCTCTCCTGATTGCTAATCGACCTGCTCCGTTGCTTGTCTTTGCTGCCTTGTCATTGCATCTATTAGTGAGAGCCTGCCCTCCTGCTAAACTCGTTCATCGTTCTTCTATGCCAATCTAAAAACATTGATAAAAATATTCATAAGGGAGCAACTACAATGTCAAAGATACAAGTAAATTCAATCGAAGAGGTCAAGGCAACAGAGCCAACAGCGCCCGCCAAACGACCTGTTCCATTATGGCATAACCGCGACTACGTGCTACTCTGGAGCGGGCAGATGATTTCTTCTGTCGGAACACAAGTCTCGATGCTGGCTTTCCCATTACTCGTCCTCGCGATTACCCATTCGCCTGCACAGGCGGGTTTGATAGCCGCACTGAGAGGGCTACCCTATGCTCTCTTTGTCCTGCCTGCCGGTGCGCTGATTGATCGCTGGAATCGCAAGCGCGTGATGATCCTTTGCGATATTGGACGTGCCATCGCTCTCGGAAGCATCCCGGTCGCGCTCATATTCGGTCACTTGACAATTGTACAGCTTTTCATTGTCTCGCTGGTCGAGGGCACGCTGTTCACCTTCTTTAACCTGGCAGAGACTGCTTGCCTGCCACAGGTGGTAGCAAAGGAGCAACTGCCTACCGCCGCTTCACAGGGCATGGTGATCGACTCTGTATCATGGTTGATAGGCCCGTCAATTAGTGGTGCTCTCTATAGTATTGGACGAGCTATTCCATTTTTGACAGATGCGATTTCTTATGGAGCATCGGTTCTTTCGCTGTTTTTCATTAAGGCGCAGTTTCAGGAAGAGCGCGACCCGGCACCATTGCATTTGTGGGTTGATATTAAAGAGGGTCTTAGTTGGCTCTGGCACCAACCACTGCTGCGTTTTTTAGCGGTGCTGACTGGTGGAATCACCATGCCGATTGTAGGCTATTCGCTGATCCTGATTGTGCTGGCGCAGGGTCTACATGCATCCAATTTCACAATTGGCTTGATCTTTGCATGTGGAGGCATAGGTAGCATACTTGGCTCTCTGTTAGTAGCTCCACTGGTGAAGCGTTTCAGTTTCAGCCAGCTCATGATCGGCTCTACGTGGATCTGGGCCTTGACCTGGTTGCTCTTCGCTATCGCGCCAAATCCGCTTGTGTTAGGAGTGGTAACAGTGCTCAGCTTTATCATCGTTCCAATCTACATGTCGGTGCAGTTTGGTTATCGTCTTGCAGTGATCCCAGATCATTTGCAGGGACGGGTCAATAGTATCTTCCGTTTGATCGCCTATGGAGGAGAACCTATTGGCCTTGCAGTAACAGGCATATTGATACAGGCGGTAGGGCCTATCGCGGCGGTGCTGGTGCTGTTCGTGCCGCAATTCATCTTGAGCGTTGCTGCAACGTTCAATAAAAATTTGCGGAATGCGAAGCCTGTTGAAGAGTTGGTGTAGGAAGGGTGCTCCCCAAATTTTTGCAAAGAGGATGTCCAGGCAAAAGGAGAGTGGTAAGATACAACCATCTTGAAGAAGAGGAAAAAAGCACAGAGATCCTAACGAACATCAAAGAAAGACGGGAATCGCATTCTACAGTCTATGGATTCGAGCCATAAGATTTTGCGTAAATTAGTAAAGGAATAGAACTTTGAAAAAGAGAAGACCATCACCTCGTAAGTCAACCGCATTCCACGAAGCTGGCCATGCTATAGTTGGTCATCTTTTGGGCTGGGATATAGATGCAATTA